>JAAUXY010084429.1_pt1 | contig 61443 bp, 88 predicted proteins | sample 7278121 | NCBI WGS metagenome assembly JAAUXY01 (sample SAMN14350117, study PRJNA611818) | marine sediment metagenome | isolation source: surface marine sediment (1.8m) | place: French Polynesia: Moorea | collected 2018-08
CGCCGAATACGCGCCGGTCGCGGTTGACCAAGCGTAAGCCATGGCCCACATCGTCCTCCCGCATCGCTCGGCATGGAACCGTCCGCCGAGGCCGCCGTTCGTCATAGACGCGGAGGTGTGCCACCGCTACAACCTTATCTTCGGCATGAGCGTGCTGCCCGGCTGGATGGAGATTCACTGGCCGGCGACAGAGTTCGTGGAGACTGGCGAATCTGGCGCTGTCGATGTGGACACGAACCGCAAGGCGGGTGTCTACGGATGGGGTCTCGACATGAGCACGGCCGAGGACTACACGGTCAGTCAGGTTGAGAGCTCTCTAATTCCTGACATGTCCTCAGCGACCGACCCCGACGTCAAGATGATGATGTGGCGTGGCAATTGGCTTGGCCAATGGTCTGGCTGGGATACGTACTCAGGCCCGCTCTTCCTGATTTCGAACAGTCTGAACCAGTGTCATGGTGCCTTCGCGAAGAATGGAAGCGGCGCGCCGGTGTTCACGCACACGAACGGCGGTGCTGGCCCGGCGCCACCCGGTGGTGGCGCGACATGGATCGAGCAGAACACGGACATGGAGCAGGTCACCATCATGGGCTCGCGCATCAAGGTCGCGAGCACGTGGACCATGCACTTCTGGTCCGACTGGGTTGGCCGTGGTCCGGAGTTCATCGGGTCGAATACGTACTCAACAGATCCAAGCGCACACGCTTCTGTTTGGAAAGTAGGCCTTAACCGCAATCGCCTCGGCGGCAATAACGCCGACAGCGAGTTCGTCGACGTGTGGCTGGGCGGCACGCACCTCGAAGGCGATGAAGGGCTTGGCCTGCTGGGCCCTGACAAGTGGGCCATGTACGAGGAGCACGGGCGCACCCAGTACTTCGTGCCGTCGGCGGGCGCTCCGCCGGCCGGGCGCATCATGAGCAGTCTCGTCAACAAAGGCGGCCTCGTAGCTGATGGCGGGCTCGCAGGACAAGGTGGAGGATTGGCGGCATGAGCATGCCGGATTACCCATTGGGCGAGACGCTCGACTTCAAATTCACCACACGCTCGTTCTTAACAGGTGTGCCGACGACCCTTGGCGGCACGCCCGTCGTGCAGGTCTACGAGGACAATTCCGCCACGCAGATCACCGCCGGCATCACGCTGAGCGCCGACTTCGACAGCGTCACGGGCCTCAACAATCTTCGCATCGTGGCGACGAGCGGGAACGGGTACGAGTCTGGCAAAAGCTACGCCGCCGTCATCAGCACCGGCACCGTGGGCGGCGTCTCGGTCGTCGGTGAAGTCGTTGCTCAGTTCAGCATCGAGCGCTCGCCAGCCCTGCGCCCCACGACCGCAGGCCGTACACTGGACGTCACGGCCACGGGCGCCGCAGGCATCGACTGGGCCAATGTGGAAGGCCAGGGCACCTCGGTGGACCTGTCGGCTACTGCCATCAACCTCTGCGACACGACCACGACGAACACCGACATGCGCGGCACGGACAATGCGGCGCTGGCCTCAGTGCTCGGTGCGCTGAACGATCTTGCTGCCGCTGGCGATCCGACAAGCGCGGACACGGTCATGCAGTACGTCAAGCAACTGGTCAACGTGCTGGTCGGTACGGACGGCATTGCCACGTTCCCGGCCGAAGCCGCGCCGGCCAACAACGTGTCGCTCGCCGAGGTCATCCGGGCCATTCATGCTGACGTGACGGGTCTGAATGGCGACGCCATGCGGGGCACTGACAGCGCCGCGCTCGCCTCGGTGTGCACGGAAGCTCGTCTGTCGGAACTCGACGCCGCGACCGCCGGCAAGCTCGCCAACGACGTGGGCACCAACGGCGCCAACCTGAGTGCCATCCCATGGAACTCGGCGTGGGATACCGAGGTGGAAAGCGAGGTTAACGATGCCCTCGACACCACCATCTCCGAGCTGAGCCAGGCGGCGCCGACCGCGACCCCAACACTGCGAACCGGATTGATGCTGCTCTACATGATGGCGCGCAATCGCCTCGATATCGACACAAGCGGCGGCACCGATTACAAGGAGGTATATAACGATGCCGGAACCATGATCGCGCGCAAAGCATTGACCGACGACGGCAGCACGTACTCGGAAGCTGAAATGGTGATCGGTGTCTGATGGCAATTGACACCAAAGAGAAGCGCGCTTCAGTGGCTGGCATAGCGCTCCCGTTTCAAATGGGGCTGACGCCGAACGCCACGCATGACGCCGAATGGCGAGCCGAGGCGGGCAATGCGTACCCGTATAGCTACGGCGCCCCATCCGGCGTCGGCGCGTTGTTCATGGAGCATCCGGATCTGACTGGCCTCGCTGTCGGCGGGCCTTTCTTTGCCAACCCAATAGGCTGACTCGATGAAACTTCAGCTCCAGAAAGGCACGACCAGCAAGATGGTCGAGATCTTTGTGCAAGACTCATCGAGCACAGTCGGCGCGGGTCTGACCGGACTCGTTCACAACACCGCAGGGTTGACCGCCTACTACTATCTGAACGACGCGGCAAGCGCGACTCAGATCACGCTTGCCACCATGACGCTCGGCACCTACACCAGCGGTGGCTTCATCGTGGTCGACGCCACCAACATGCCGGGGCTGTACTCGCTCGGGTTGCCGAATGCTGCACTGACGGGCGCGGACTCCGTGGTGGTGTATCTCCAGGGCGCCTCGAACATGGCGCCCGTCGTGCTCGAGATCGAGCTGGTGGACTATGATCCGAATGATGCGGTGCGCATGGGAATGACGGCGCTACCCAATGCTGTCGCAGATGCAGCCGGTGGACTGCCAATCTCCGATGCTGGCGGACTGGACCTGGATACTCAACTCGCCAACACTAACGAAATCACCGTAGCCCGTATGGGCGCGCTGACCGATTGGCTCGATGGTGGGCGCTTGGATCTGATCCTCGATGCCCGCATGCCGACGACGCACCTCGCCGCGACGGCCGGCGTCCTCGACGAGGTGGCGACCCTGACCGGTCACACGGCGCAGACGGGAGACTCCTTCGCCCGCATCGGGCTGAACGGCGCCGGGCTGACCAATATCAACCTGCCCAACCAGACCATGGACATCGTGGGCAACATCACCGGCAACCTGTCGGGCTCGGTCGGCAGCGTGACCGGCGCGGTGGGTAGCGTCACGGGCGCCGTTGGCAGCGTGACCGCAGCGGTGACCGTCGGCACGATGAACGCCAATGTCGTCACCGCAGCCTCGATCGCGGCGAGCGCGCTCGATGGCAAGGGCGATTGGAACGTCGACAAGACCGGTTACAGCTTGAGCGCCGCGGGAATCGACGCTATCTTCGATGAGGTCTACGAGACCAGCGGCACCACGACATTCCGGCAATACCTGCGATTGGCTGCTGCTGCGCTGTGGGGCAAGCTGTCGGGTGCTGCCACGACGACGATCACCATTCAAAACGAGGCCGAATCGGCCAATCGCATCGTGGCCACCGTGGACGCCGACGGCAACCGCTCGGCCGTGGTTCTGACGAAGACTTAAGCCAGTGTTCGCGCCGCGCTACTTCGCGCCACGGTACTTTCCGCCGCGCTACTTCACGCCGGCGGCCGGCGCGGTCCTGGTCGAGGCCACCATCTCGGGCACCGCGCTCGACGCCCTCGAGACCGCCATCCGGGCCGGTGGGCGCACCGTGGTCATCACGCTGGTCAATGAGACCTGGGTGGCGGCCGGCGCGACGTTCAACGCTGTGCGCCAGGACATCATCGACGGGCTCGACAGCGCCCAGTCGGAGACTACCGGCTGGAACAACGAGATCCGGGACAAGGAAGTCGTGACGGCGGTCGTGCGCACCAGCGACACGGTGGTCACGATCACGCTGAGCGCGTCGGCGGCCTACGCGATCACCGCGAACGAGACGATCACGGTCACGGTGCCGTCCTCGGCCATGGTGGGCATGGGCGCCCCGGTCACGGGTAGCCCGACGATCACGATCGTGGACGTGGCCGAGGAGCGCGGCGGCTCGAGCAGACGCCGCCCGTGGCGCCGGCGCGAGAAGGAGCGGCGTGGACCGCCGCCACCCGTTTACATTCAGCCGGAGCGGGCGAAGATCTACGCGCGGTTCGGCACGAACCTGGTTCCTGGAAAGGAAGGGATACCCGGCGAGGGCGGCCCCCCCTCCTCCTCCCTGCCAGCGCCCTCGCCGGCTCTGTCTGGCGTGGCCTCCGCGGTTCGCCACCAGATCGCGCTCACCAAGGCCGAGAGCGAGATCGCGAAGCTCGCCGCGGCGGGCGCTGAGGCCTCTCAGGCGCTCGAGGAGCAGCGCGAGCGCGACATGAGGGCTCAGCGTCAGGCTGAGGCCCTGCTCCTGCTATGGGCCAACACGTGAGCGCTGACGACGGTTGGTGGCGTGGGCAGCCGGAGCGGCTGAAGGAGTTCAACGAGGAAGACCACCTGGACTTCCTGGAGATCCAGATTGGCGACGCCGCACGGACGTTCTTCCATTCGCCGTTCGGCGATCTGGTGGTCAAGAACAACCTTCGCGAGTGGCGCGACGCCCGCAACGCGCTCGAAAGCGTGAGCGCGGCCGACACGGCTGAGATCCAGGAGCTTCAGCTCCGTGCCCGCGTGGCACGGGGCATCATCCAGCAGATCGCGGACGCGATCGACCACGGCGTGATCGCCGAGGCCCGCCAACGAGCCATTGATCAGACGGTAGAGGACGAAGACGCATGAGTGAGAACGACCAGGTGACCATACCTGGAGCAGAGAGCCATTCGTTGCCCGACCAGGGCGAGGAGCGGATCCCAGAGCAGCGCATGACCGTGCGCGCCCAGGCGCCGGGTCAGGATGCCCGCGACGCCATCGTGAACCGTCACCGTGACGCCCTGAAGCGTTCGAGCCCGGAGATCGCCCGGATCATGGGCGAGGCGACCGCGAAAGACGTCGGTGAGGGCTACATCGCCGAGGACGATGACTCCGCGCTCGAACGCGCCGAGGAGGAGGAGGCCGAACGGCAAGCTGCCGAGGCCCGGGCCGCGGGCGAGGCCGAGGGCGCCTACGATCCGGAGCGCTACGACCAGCCTCCGGGCGAGAGCGAGACAGAGCCAGAGCCCGATCCATACGTGGTGGTCAAGTCCTACGGGCGCGAGCTGACGGTGCCGAAGGCGGACGTCGATGCGGCCGGCGGCATCAAGGCCTACCAATACGAGCTCGCCATCCGTCGAGAGACCGAGCGCGGGAACTTCCATCGCGTGGAGCAGCTCGAGCATGAGCTCGCCGCCTTGCGCGGCCGCGCACCCGCCCCGACACAGCGCCCGAACGGACAGGCCGCGCCACGTGCGCCGGCCACGGACGCCGATGCGCTCATCCAGCGCACGCTTGCCGAGGCGCAGGCCGCCCGCGACCGCGCGCTCGAGCACGAGCGGGTCCTCGCCGGCCTCCGGGCCCAGGCCGAGGCCAATCTGAACCAGACACAGCAGCCCGCCGCGCCAGCACCGCCGAAGAGCGCGCCTGGTGGCACGGTCGAGCTGACAGAGGATCAACGCGCGGTCTTGGACGACATGCGAGAGAAGGGCTTCGAGGACGACATCATCGAAACCCGCAGACTCGCCTTCGAAACTGCCAACCAACTTCAGGCCGGGCGACCGAACCCGGCTTCCGCGGGAGACGACGCGTTCGTCGCGCGTGTGGCTGACCAGGTCACCGAGCGACAGCGCCTCGATGCGGAAAAGGCTTTCGCTGACCAGGCGAATGCTCAGTTCTCCAACTACGCCGACATCCGGGACAACCGAGAGCTATGTGTCCGCGCGCAGGTGCGGTTCGCCGAGACCCGGGAGCGCCATCCAACGATGGGCGCCGCCGCAATCGTGGACCACGTCTGCCAGGGCCTGCGCCAGGAGCTTGCCGGAGCACGTCGGCCCAATGGGCCGAGTCGTCCAAACACGACTCGGAAACGAGCATCAGAGGCTCGCAGACCCACTGCCGCGGCCAGGCTGCCAACCGAGGAGCCTGAGCCCAAACCACAAACCCGCTCAGAAGCGATCGCGGAGATGAGGGCCGCAAGACCGCCGCAGTAGGTAGGCGAACCCTCGCCTACACAGGAGACCATGCTTATGGCTGGTCAGCTTTGGGCCACCGCCGCTGACGGTGGCTACATGTATGCGGACAATCTGTCCACCGTGCTGCGCACGGTGCTTCAGCCCGCTTGCAAATTTCGTTAGGCAAATCAAGGACTTAGGCGAAATTCAAACCTTTCGATATGCTGGGACGAGCCTTAGAGCCTGCGCTACCGAAGTGTAACAACGCGCAGGATTGGCCAATCAGCAGGGAGTGATACATGAGCGTAGTGACTGTCGCCGACCTAGCCTGGCTGGGTGGGATGATCGATGGCGAAGGCAACATCAGTTGCGGGTTCAGGAACAACCCGAACGGAGAGAGGTACCTCGAGGTCAAGGTGCGAGTGTCGGGCAACGACATTCGGATGATGCACGAGGTGGGCCGCATCTATCAGGCTCTCAATCTTCGTTTCTTCAACTCGTTGATGAACAAGCGCACCAACTGGGCAACCGGAATTAACGTCGAAGTAGCCCGGCAGCGTTCAACGAAAAAGCTGCTGAAGCTGGTGCGGCCATACCTTCGCGGTAAACGCGAAGTGGCCGATGCTGTCATCAACGTGATCGAATACGTACAAAGCGTGCCGCGAAGCGGTAATGGTGTACGTAGAAACTACGCGACTCATGAAGAATTTCAGCGTCTACTCAACGAATACGACGCGGCAAGGAAGTGGTATCGCGACCCCTCAACGATCACCAGAAAGGCGGGAGAGCCAATCTCTCTCGATGGGATGATCTGAACTGTGCGGAGACGTGCAGAGGCGCCAGAAATGAGCGCCCGCCAGCTTTTCGCTGGTCATCAAGTAACAGCTTGCAATTCAGCGACGCCAAGGACGGCACAATGGACGGGTATGGGAAGGAACTCCACAAGGGCGAGACGTTCACCTGGAACGTCTACTCCGACGTCGACACTCAGGGCACAACCCTGGATGAGACGACGACCATGCCCGAAGCGAAGTACACGATCACTCAGCACAGCTTGACCGTGACCGAGTACGGGAATGCGGTGCCATTTACGGGTTATCTATTAGCCCCGTGTTTTTTGCGTCTTCTAGGGTTACTAAGCTTGAAATGCAGGCTCATGTGGCAAGCGATGCATAGCGTCGTGACGTTGCTTGGGTCAAACAGCCGGGAAGGATCTGTCTTGACGAAGACTATGTGATGAACGTGTAGAACGTTATCGCCTTCGAGTTCGTCAGACACGAGCCCGCACTCCTGGCACGTAAAGCTATCGCGCTGAAGAATCGCGCGGCGGAACGATTGGTACATGCCGCTCCCGCCCATTTACCAGACGCAGGAAACATAGAAAAGAGCGTGAACTGCTTGGAAGCCCTGAGAGCCACAGGCGCCACAACGTAGCCGGTAACGGCAAACGTGACGGCCAAAAAGACTGTGGATTGGGCAACTAGCAGCCAAGCATCCTGGGAACAGGATGAAGGTTCAACGATCAGGTCATGGAGTCCAGAACGGACAGTAAAGGCCCACGAGCGCGCTCCCTGAAAAGGAAGATATGATCTGGCCTCACGTGAAAGCGTGAGAAGCAAGGATTAAACGTCTTTGCGATAACATCAGCGAAACTCGACGACCTGAGCGAGCACCCGGTCAAGGAGATCATCCACAAGGTGCTCCGCCGAGACGCCAAGAAGGCGTTCGATATCGGGTGCCACGGTCAGTTCAACCTGACCAAGAAGGTGGTGCAGCCAGACAGCGGCACCAGCGAGACCGAAATCGTCGTGTACAACGACGGCACCGCCACGGAGACCATCGTGGCGACCGCCGTGCTCAACAAGGAACACGTCAAGAAGATCGTGGACGAAATGAAGGAAGCGGACGTCGAGCCGTTTCTCAACGACGACTACTATGCCGTCAGCCATCCGTCCACGTATCGCAAGGTCAAGAACGACCTCGAAGGCGTGTACCAGTACGTCGACGCCGGGCACCAGAAGATCGTGCACGGCGAAACCGGCAGGTACGAGGGTGTGAGGTTCGTCGAACAGACGAACATCGCGAAATCCTCGGGTGTCGGCACAGGGAAGCAGTGGGCGTTTTTCTTCGGGGCGGATACCGTCGCGGAGGCAATCTGCATACCTGAGGAGATAAACTACTAAAGCTACACGCTTTAGTCCTAGTCTCGCCGCATGGCAACATGCGGGCAATAACCGGGTGAATTGCTGGGAACCCTAAGGTATCATTCTACTCTTAAACCAGGAGGGTGATGCTATGGCAATCAGCAGCCAAGGCCGGAAACGGCAAGGTTCAGAGACCAGAGCGCGAGCTCGTAGGCGCCAAGCGGCGCCGAAGCGCCCGGCACCCCACGCGGGTGAAGATATGGTCCGAGCCTCGATTTCGAAAGACGAGGCAGTTTGGCAACGGTTCACGGAGAAATATGAAGTCCGTCCCAGCGGATGCTGGTAATGGATTGGCGCAAAGGGTAACTGCAACGGCCTGCGATATGGCCAAATGAGGGTTAAAGGACAGATTGTCCGAGCACATCGGGTAGCCTGGATGCTCGAGCATGGTGAGATTCCAATCGACCCTAGCACGGGCAAGTCAGTTCACGTTCTGCATCGCTGCGACAACCCCGGATGCGTCAATCCTGACCACCTTTTCCTCGGCAGTCACGCCGACAACATGGCGGACATGAAGTCCAAAGGGCGGTTGGTGAACTTCCGCGGCAAGCAGCACGGCATGGCCAAGCTCACCGAGGCAGTCGTGGTGCGCATTCGTGAGCGAGTGGCCTCGGGAGAGGCTCAGAACGCGATCGCAACTGAGTTCAGGATGACGCCGACCGCTATCAGCTCCATCGTTCGAGGACGCACGTGGGCACATGCCGGCGGTCCGCTGACGAAGGATGGTCGCAAGCTGGGTCGTCGTCATCAGACCAAGTATCTGACTGACGCCGAGGTCTGTGATATCCGGGAGCGCGTCGCTGCTGGCGAGCTTCAGGCGGTCCTGGTCGAGGAGTACGAGGTCAGTCGGTCGTACATCAGCAACATCGTGCTCGGAGTCAGGAGGGCGGAAGCTGGTGGTCCGATTACCACAGACTCGAAGACGCGTCCAAGACCCAACGCCAGGGTGAAACCGGCAAGGACACTCAGCGACAAGCAGGTGCGCGACATCCGGAAGCGGGTGGAAGCGGGCGAGCGTCGATACGATCTAGCTGAGGAGTACGGTGTTGCGCCGGGCTATGTGAGTCGTCTGGTGGCCGGCAAGGCCCGCATCGAAGCGGGAGGCCCGATACAGCACCAGCACGGAAATATTCGATACTAACCGTTGCCAAACGGGACAGGCCTAGCGAGCCTGTTTGAACACAACTGCAGGGGCAAGATCCCGACAGACTACGGAAGGTCCAAAGGAGTAGCCTGGTACTATTTGGGCGGCTTTGGCCTCGTCCACACCGTGGCCGCCCAGTCCCGCATCTACCGGTGGGACACCGCCGCGTCGTAAGCCTGATCGGGCTCTATGACCCGCGCCTGACCGGGCGCACACGAACCCCAGAGGCCCGCGACCCGCGGGCCTCGTTCTTTCCAACCCTTCTCGAACAGGAGATAGGCTATGGCCTACGGAAACGAGATGGCATACATGGACGACGACCCGAACTACGACAACGGGATGAAGCCGCCGGCGAGCAAGCCGAACGGTCCCGGTCGTGGTCCGACGTCGAACAGTGGTGTGCCGCAGATGACCCAGGGCGCGACGCTGCGCTCGGGACTTTCGGAGCAGAAGGACATAACGTCGGACGACATGAGCCTGACGAACAAGGGCCGCAATCAGCGTCCGTGCCAGTACCGGGAGACCGTCAACCCTTCGGGGCGTCCCGGCCGGTTCATCTGCTACTGACCGATCCTCCACCCCTCGAAGGTGGTTCATGCTTCCCGGGCCTTCGGGCCCGGGCTTTTTCCAGGAGACTACGATGGCCAGACTACGCTCCCTAGTGGGCGAAAATCTCATCACTCCGGGCTTCTTCACCGAGGACGATCAGTTCGTCAACCCACGTGAAGCGCAGCGCGGGCGCTCGCGAGCAGGCCGGCCCGGGCCTTTCAGTCATTACTCAGCGCGCTACGCGCACGAAGGCGACGCCAATCGGCGGGGCCCGCGCGAGACCTACCGCAGGCGCGAGGAGGAGCCGCTCGACCGCGATCCCGAGTGGAACACGCGCGAGGGCTTGCGCCAGGGGCTCGCATTCCGCGAGCAATCGGATCCCGACTTCGATCGCGACGTCGAGGTGGTTCAGCCGGGCGCGGTGCGCGCGGGCATTCCGTACTGAGGTATCCCATGGCGAACACTCCCGACGATATCGTGCCGTTCAACCCGGATCTCCCGTACGGAACAATTGTGTCGAATGGTCCCGCTGCTTTCGTCCAGTATGGGCGTCGATACACCGCGGACTACCTGCCGCTGGATGCTCATGACAACCTTCTTGAGGTGCCCAAGGCAGCCAAGACGCCAACGCCGTCGCCGAAGGCCGAACCGCAGGCCCAGACAGCGCCTGAAAGCGTCGCTGAGGCGCCCTACGACCTGACGCAGGTCGATCTGCCGGGTACCAACGTCCAGGCGCTCAGGATGCTTTGGCGAGCGTTCTTCCCGGACGACGAGTTCCCGGGCAAGGCGAGCGCCGTGGTCGAGCTGCACAAGAAGCAGGAGGCTCAGCTTGCGGCGAAGCGCGCCGCGGAGGACGCCGCCTGATGCCGTACAAGATCGACACGTACCGCCACGGATGGCTCTTGTTCAATCCGAATGACATGTATGTCGGGCGAAGTATCGATCTGTATGGCGAGTTCGCGCCTGGCGAGATCGAGATGTGCGCGCAGCATGTGACGCCAGACTCGGTGGTAGTCGAGGTGGGCGCGAACATTGGATCCCACACTGTCTGGCTCGGCCAGCATGCCGAGACAGTCTATGCATTCGAGCCGCAGCGCCTCATCTTTCAGATGTTGAACGGCAACCTCGCCCTCAACGAGGTGTTCAATGTCCATGCAATCAACGCTGCGGTCGGCGACGAGTCGGGCGCCGTGAGCATTCCGCTGCTTGATCCGAGCAAAGTCCAGAACTTCGGTGGCCTTTCGGCGCTTCAGTGTAAGGATGATGGTGAAACAGTGCCTGTGATCACCATCGACGATCTGGGGCTCAATCGTTGTGACTTCATCAAGATCGAAGCCGAGGGCAATGAAGCCGAAGTGTTACGAGGGGCCAAGGAAACGCTTGCACGTTGCCGTCCAACGCTGCTGGTTGAGGATGCGAAAAAGGATTTCAGAGAAGGGCTACATGCCGAGCTCAAGGCGCACGAGTACGAGTGGCAGCGTCATGACACGCCGATGGTCTATCAGCCGAACTACCGGAACAATGAGGACGACGTGTTCCCGAAGATAGTGCGGGAATATCTCATCTGCCAGCCGAAGGCCGAACCGAAAGCCCTCGTCGCATGAGCAACAACAAGGTTGTCGATTGTCGTCATGGTCGGATGCTCGTGAATCCGAAAGACGTCTACATCGGCCGCGCGCTCGAGAAGTACGGCGAATACGCCGAAGACGAATTCGATATCTTCGAGCGCATCATAGAGCCGGATTTTGTGGTCGTCGATTGTGGCGCCAATATCGGAACGCATTCGCTCTGGCTTGCCCAGCGCGTCGCGCTTGTCTTTTCCTTCGAGCCTCAACGCCTCATATTCCAAATGTTGTGCGCCAACATGGCATTGAACAATGTCGATAACGTCTTCGCTTACCATGCGGCAGTGGGCGAGAGAGGCGGCATGATTCGCGTCCCATGTTTGGACCCGGACAAGGAGCTAAATTTCGGCGCGCTCAACATGAGCCATTGCACTGAAGGTGAGCCGGTTCGCATGATGACGGTTGATGGGCTGGGCCTGGCGCGATGCGACTTGATCAAGATGGACGTCGAAGGACATGAGGTTCAGGCGCTTGCCGGTGCCCGTGAGACGATCATGCGCAATCGTCCGTATCTCTACATCGAGGATGACAAGGAGCCTCAGAGAGAATCGCTACACAAAGCTATTCGCTCTCTCGGGTATGAGTTTCGTCCTTCGTACTCGATGCTTTATAAGCCAAACAACTTTAATGGAGATGCGGAAAACATCTTCGGCCGCACGGCGAACTTCAATTTGATCTGCGTGCCCGAGGAGCACTGCGAGGCGCAAGAGAAGGACGCCGCAGCGTGAGAAAGCCGCTCACAGTAATCAAGGGCTTGGACACGCCGCTCCCGCACCGCCCAGGTCACGTCTGCGTGGTGCGCTATGGTGGGATCGGCGACGTCATTCAAGCATCAAGCCTATTCCCGCTGCTGGTCGAGGTGGGCTGGAAGGTCATGGTGAATTGTAGGCCGAGGGCCTGTGAATGGTTGAAAGCGGATCCACACGTCGATGGGTTTCTATCTCAGACCGCAGAGGTGGATGCGTCGCGCGAGATCGGGTATTGGTACGACAGGCTCGAGCGCGCCTTTGGCTGGTTGATCAACCTTTCGGGTTCGATCGAGGGCTCGTTGCTGTGGCATAGGAATCAATGGCACTTCCACAATAGCACGCAACGCGAGCGCCACCGTCTGTGCAACGTGAACTACCTCGAGCGGACTCATGATCTCGCCGGCCTCGCGCACCGCTTCAACCCGCGCTTCTTCCCGACGCCAAAGGAACGGGCGTGGGCGGTGCGCGAGGGCGCGAGACTACGCCGGGTCGAGAAGCATGGCGTGCGGGGCGTGCCGCTCGTCATGATCACGCTTTCGGGCTCCTCGGTGCACAAGGCCTATCAGCACTGGGACTCGGTCATCAAATGGCTCCTGGAGAAGACGCCGGCGAATGTCGTGCTGGTGGGCAACGCTGTATGCCAGATCTTGGAACGCGGCTGGGAACGCTACCGGCGCGTGAAGTGCCGCAGCGGGCGCTGGAGCGTACGTGAGACGCTCACCATGGCCGAGCAGTGTGATCTGGTGGTGGGCACGGAGACGGGCGTCATGAACGCTGTGGGCATGCTATCGGTGCCGAAGGTGCTGCTGCTCTCGCATTCGAGCATCGAGAACCTGTCGCGGGACTGGAAGAACACGATCAACATCGTGCCCGGCCGCGCGCCGTGCCACCCATGCCACAAGATGCATGTGACCATGGAAACTTGCGCGCCGGCCCCGAATGGCAATGCGGGCGCACTCTGCTCGTGGTCGATTCACCCCGAGCAGGTGTGCCACGCCATTGGGCGCGTCATCGACCATCTGGATCTGAAAGTCGAGGTATTCGCCGCATGAGCGCGACCGACAAGACCTATCTCGAGCTCTGTCAGGATCTCGTGCGCGAGGCCGGCATTCCCGGTGCCGATGGGCTGCCATCCGCCGTGACCAGTCAGACTGGAGAGCTGGGTCGCGCGGTGAACTGGGTGGCACAGGCCGACGTCCAGATCCAGAACCTGCATATGGACTGGAGCTTCCTGATCGACACCAAGTCGATCACGCTGACCACGGGCGGCGTGAAGGGCACGGACGACACTTACACGCTGGCCGGCTTGAGCCTGACGAACCTGCACCGTTACTGGAAGAAGGACGGCGTCATCTACAAGCCGGACGCCGATGATTACAAGATCCTCGAGTACTGCCCATGGCGCGAGGCTCGCCGAGACTGGCAGCTCGGCGCATCCAAGACGAGCGGGCCACCCGACCGCTTCACGGTCAAACCCGATCGAAGCATCGTGTTCGACACGCTCCCGGACAACACGGGCCCGGTTGCGGCCGACTACGGCAAGGTGGTCACCCGGATGACGGCGGACGGCGACAAGTCTGCGATCCCAGCCCACCTTCGCCACATCATCGTCCTGAAGGCCCTCCAGTACTACGCCGCGCAGGAAGACGCGCCCGAACTTATGGACGGGCCGGACGGCGCGATCGCGCAGTACCAGCAGTATCTCCGCCAGCTCATGGCCGAGGAGCTGCCGGGCCGCGAGCACATGGGCGTCGCCGAGACCTCGGACCAGGACGCCCTGACGATCATGGTGCCGTGAGATGACGACCCGCGCCCGCCGCTCCCGAGTCAAGAGCCAGTACTACCCGTTCGCCGGTGGCCTGAACCTGGTCGACCCGCAGATCAGCATGACACCGGGCATGCTGATTGCAGGCAAGAACTACGAGGGTGGCGTGCGCGGCGGCTACCGCCGCATCGACGGATACGAGCGTTTCGATGGGCGCCTGAGCCCCAGCGACGCGACGTACTGGCTGCTGCGCTTCGACGCCGGCAATTCGACGGCGATCGCCGAAGGCGACATCGTGCGCGACGCGGCGACGCCATCCGACACCATTGCGGGCGAGGTGCTCGCGACGCCCACGCTCACCTCGGGCTCGTGGGGTGCGGGCGCCGCCGGCTACATGATCCTGGGCAAGGTCGAGGACAAGCTGACGCCGGATAACTTCGACGACAATGACACGCTGTGGGTGGGTTCCAGTCAGCTCGCCATCGCCAACGGCACGGCAGCCGAGCGCGCGGCGCTCACGGCGGCTGACGACGAGACGCACTACCAGGATGCCATCGAGACACTGCGCAACAAGATCAGCGCACCGACCGGTGGCGGCTCCGTTCTTGGTGTCGTTATGTACAAAGGCGATGTTTACTGCTTTCGGGACTCTGGTGGCAACGCCGTCATGTACAAGACCACCACGTCCGGTTGGACGGCGGTGGACCTCGGTGGGTTCCTCAATTTCACCACGGGGTCTTCATCGGCCGAGCCTCTGCCTGGCCGTAGCATGATCGGGGCAACCAGCGGTCGGACGGCCACGATTACCAAGGTTGTCACATCGAGCGGAACCTGGGCGGGCAATGATGCCGCAGGCGTCATCTGGTACGTCACGAAGAGTGGCGCGTTCACCTCCGGCGAGACATTCAACCAGAACGGCGGCACGCCGACCTTTTCCTTCAACATGACCGGCAGCGAGACGGACACAGCGCTCACCCAGAGTGGCAAGTACCGGTTTGAAGTTGCTAACTTTCTGGGCTCCGCGGGCACCGAGAAGCTGTACGGCGTCGACGGCGTCAACAAAGCCTTCGAGTATGACGGCACCGGCTTCATTCAGATCACGACTGGCATGACGACCGATACGCCGATCTTCGTGAAGGAGCACAAGAGCCACCTCATGTTGTTCTTCGCGGGCGGCAGCGTGCAGAGCAGCTCCATTCGCGATCCGCACACGTGGTCCGTCGTCACCGGGGCGAGCGAGATCGCGACTGCCGACGAGATTACTGGCGTCAGCGGCCTCCCGGGCGACGTACTCCTCGTGGCCAACCGCAACCGAATGTACGTGCTGTACGGCTCGGCATCCGGAGGCTCGGATCCGTGGCAGCTCGACGAGCACGCGGACACAACGGGCTGCGTGGAGGACTCTCTCCAGCGTTTAGGGAACGCGCACTACCTCGACGACCGCGGCATGATCGCGTTCCGCGACATCGAGGCCTACGGCAACTTCGAGGACGCCACATTCTCCCAGCAGATCCAGCCCGAGCTCATGACGCTCCTGGACAACGTGGTGGCCTCCACGGTTTCGAGATGCAAGAACCAGTACCGCATATTCTTCGATCGAGGAGACTTCCCGGATGAGGGCGCCTTTGGCTACTACGTGACCATGGACAACCGGCGGGTCTCGGCCATCATGCCCGTCACGTTTGCGGATACGATGACCTGCATCGTTTCCGAGGAGAACAACGCGGGCGTCGAGGAGATCTATTTCGGCAGCGAGAACGGTTTCGTCTATCAGCTCGACAAGGGCACCTCCTTCGACGGCGCGAGCGTTCCAGCCTACATCCGCCCGGCGTTCAACCACCTCGGCTCGCCACACCTCCGAAAGGCGATCAAGGGCATCGAGGCCGAGGTCATCACCGAGGACGACCCCACGGGGCGGCCGAGCACGGCCACGACCAAGCACGTACCCAGCTTCAGCTACGAGGATGGCGATGCCGCCTCGCATCGGGTGGACGAGGCGTCCATTCAGAAGACCACGACGCAGAACCCGCTGAACGTCCTGGCGCAAGCCTTCGACGGCACGTCGGATTGGTTGTCGGCAAGCAGCATGACGGGCTCGGCGAACGGCAAGCAACTGACGTGCTCGTTCTGGGCCAAGCGCACGTCGCCATCGTCGGGCACGCGCATCCTGTTCCGGGCCGGCGCCTCTGGCGGCGCGGCGACAGGTGAGTTCATCATCGAGATGATCGCCAGTGGTCGATTGAACATCGACGGGCGCGTAACTGGCGGCACGACGCTCATTCTCGAGATCGGCACTGCCGATGGGATCCCGGATGACGGGATGTACCACCATGTGGCGTTCTCGGTCGACCTGGCCACGACGACGGCGCATGCGTACGTCGATGGCGTCTCCTCGCTCACGACAGCCACGCTGACTGATGACACGCTGGACTTCACGCACGACGGCTGGACCGTGTGCAGTAGCTTCAACGGCATCGGAAAGCTCGACATCGTCATCGCCGAGTTCTACTTCGCATTGGAGTACCTCGATCTCTCCGTCGCGAGCAACTTGGCCAAGTTCCGCGACGGCGACGATCCGAAGCCGAATCTCGGCTCTGACGGCAGCGACGTGACGGGCACGCAGCCGCTCATCTACCTGACGCGGCAGTTCGGCAACACGTTCGAATCCAACGCTGGCAGCGGCGGCGCGTTCACCGTGAACGGCGTGCCGGAGGCCGACGCCTTCGAGCTCGTGCCCGTCGATGTCACGCGCCCGCGGATCACGATGGACTCCAAGGGCACCGGTCAGAACTTCAGCGCGACGCTGTACTCGCGAAAGATCTATGAAGAGCCGCAGACCATCTATGGGGCTACGGTTTACTATCTGGATCGCCGCCGCAAGCGCGGTCTTGGCGTGTGAGGGCACCGCAATGGCATTGCAAGGCAATCAATACCATCTAGGGCATCCCGGCGGTGCTCGAGCGACGACGAGCGAGCCAGGAGGCCCCCGTTCGGTGCAGGTCGGGGCGCGCGACATCGCACCGTTCATGGGCGGCGAGGAGACGCTCGGCGCGCCGACGCTCGCCGAGCCCACAGAGGCCGGCCCAAGCTTGACCGCCCCACAGCCGGTGAGCCCGGGCAGCGCGGTGAGTGGCGCCACTACGGCACCGACACCGTCGCAGATGTTGAACAACATCGCGGATGCCTCACAGATCACAGGGCCCGAGGCGATCGACGCACGCGTGCCCGGGCGACGCATCACGGACATGCCGGTCCCAGGCGCCATCGATCCCTACGCCCAGCCCACGCACTACGCGACGAGCACGGCCGGGCACCTCGACGCGCTGCTTCAGGAGGACTCGCCGTACATGCAGCGTGCCCGCACGCGTGCACAGCAGGAAGCGAACGCCCGCGGGCTCCTGAACACCACCATGGCGGCGACCGCGGGCGAGGCGGCGGCCATCGACGCGGCACTCCCGATCGCGCAGCAGGACGCCCGACAGCGCCAGGCCTTGCAGCAGATGGGCTTCAGCTTCGCCGGCAACGTCGCCGGCCGCTACGCGGAGCATGTGGGCGCCATCCAGGCGCGGGCAAGCGCTGACATCAACGCGATCGCGACCGCGCCCGGCATTGACCAGAACGTGAAGGCCTCACTCATCGAGAACATCCAGCGCCAGCGCGATGCGGATCTCGGGCTCATGGACAGCATCTACGAGCAGATGAGCGCATGGAATCCGAACTGGACGCTGATGGGTGGGCGGACGAACCGGCCGGGCGTCGAGTTCATCCCGTCCGGAGCCACGGCGCCGGCGCCGCTCGCCGAGCGCTTCGAGCCGACGCCCGGCGGCGAGCTCCCGGCAGTGCCCGGGTTCGAGGGCGCGCCTGGGATCTCGGAGCCTGGGGCACTGCCACCACTGTCGGAGGCGGGCGCCGTGCCTGGTATCACCGCGACGCCGGGCGAGAACGCGATCCCGCTCGCCATCGGAGGCATTGGCGCGGGGCTCTTGGCCGACTACCTCGCTCGTGCAGGTGGTGCTGGCCTCGCTCGCGATGCGATCGAGTGGGTCGCTGACCAGCTTCAACAGACTCCTGGGAACTTAATTGAGCGCATTGGCGGCATCGTCAGTGATTTCAACTGGGAGACTGCGAGCCTCGATGACCTCATGAGTGCCACGGGGTTCGTGCCCGGAGTCGGCGAGATCACGAATGCGATCCCGGCCGGTCCTACGCTCATGCCGATTACCAGCATCCCAGGCGCGGCAGGTTCGGAGGCGATCGGCATCACGAACGCGATCCCGGAGACACCGACGATCACGGGCGGTGGGCTCGAGAACGTCACGTTCGGGCCAGAATGGGGCGAGACCGGAATCGCGGCAGGCGAGACCGCGGGCGGCGGTATGCCAGGCCTGCCACCCGGCACGTCGAACCTGATCACGGGCGGGCTGAGCGGTGCCGGCGCGATCACGGGTGGCACGGGCGCCATTCCTGCCGCCGCCTCGGCGCAGATCGCATCGCAGGGCGGTTCCCTGGCCGCAGGCCTCTCAGGCGCGAGCCCAGCCGCGGCAGCCGCCGAGATCAGCGCAGCCGCCCCAAGTGCCGCCGCAGCGGCGCCCACCTCCTGGTCCAGCTTCCTCGCAGGGCCTGGCGGTGCCGCGTTGGGTGCCGCGATCCCGCTGCTCTTCCCGGCGCTCGGCATGGCGCTCACCAGCCCGTGGCAAGACAAGTGGAACGCCGCGTTCCAGGGCTTGCAGCAGTTCCGGGTAGCGGCCGAGGTCGATCCCGAGACCGGTCGGAGCCAGTTCGGCACCACCGGCAACATCGACCACGCTTACGTCATCCCGCTACCGGGCGGTGGCATCGTGCACGCCGCGGCACCGCCCATGGAGGGCTACGAGCAGGGGCGGATGGACACCTTCAACTACGAGCTCGAAGCGAACGGTATCGCGCCGTGGCAGACGGGCTACCTGCCGCTGCTCTCGCATCCTGGCATGGTCTGGGATGCGGTCAACGCGCGGGTCATGCCCTACGATCAGACCCCGCAGGGTCAGCGTGATGCACAGTGGGCGGCGTACGAGGGTGGGATTGCCAACGTGCCGGCGCCGACAGGCTACCGCGGCGGCGGGCAGGTGCCGATTTGGGGTGACGTCCCGGAGGGCGTCGGTGGCTTCAACGAGGCCGGCGAGCGGGTCCGGTTCCGCCCGAGCGGGCTGTATGACGAGGGCAGGAGGTAAGCCATGGCCTACGAAGACTTCTTCGGACTCGGGCTCGACTTCGGCTCGGACGCGTTCTCGCCCTACCTCGGCAACGATGTGCGCTCGGTGCCGCTGAGCGCGATGCCCTCGCCGCAGGACTACTGGTCGTGGCTGACGGCCGGTGAGCGCAACCGCGGCGGCCTGACGGCTGGCGATTGGCTGAACCTCGGTGGCAGCATCCTTCAGGGCTTCGACACATTCGAGCAGGACATTGCCCGCGATCGCCTGAACCTCGACGTCTATAACATCGGCGAGCGCTCGGCGCTCGAGCGTGACCGACTCGGTCAGGCACAGTACCGGCTTGGCGAGGAGTCCGCACTCGCCCGCGACCGCCTGGGGCTCCAGCGCTACGGGCTCGAGGACAAGGCGCGCCTGGACCGGGCCCAGCTCGGGATCACCAGTCAGCTCGCGCAGGAGCGAAACGAGCTCGCGCGCGATCGCATGCGGCTCGAGGACCGATATCGGCGCACCGACGCGGTCAACTGGAACCCGATGACGCCGACACAGGCGACGACGATTGCCGCGGGCATCGCCGGCGGCAGACCACAGCGAACGCCTGTCGCGGCGCCGAGGCGACGCCCACCGCCGAGCATCGGGGCGCCGCCGGACATCCCGCCTGTGAGGATCGCCTGATGGCAGAGACCGATGAAACGCAACGACTCATGGGAAACACCATGGGCGCAACTGGCGGCGCTGCTTCAAGCGCTCGCTCGGACCCGTCGCCTGCTATTGCGCCACCACCACACGCATCGGCGGGCACGCCGCCACCCTCGCCGGGCGGCAGCATCCCAGCGCCGCCGGCAGGGCAGATCGCGGCATCGCCCGAAACTGCACTGAATCGCCAAGGCGGACAGGCCTCGCCCGAGCGCCAGGCGATGTATAACCAGCTTGTCGAGAACGCGCTCGACTGGCTCTACCCCGAAGCCGGTGGCATCAACCCGGCGGTGCTCCAGCAGATCCAGGCGGGCGGCAATCCCGCGGAGATCGTCGGGCACGTGACGGGCAAGGTCGTCGCCGGCCAGGTGGCGAGCGCCGCGAGCGCCGGCGTCAACATCGATCAGAGCGTCGTGGCGAACGCCATGCGCGAGATCGTGGGCCTCGTGACCGAGGTCGCGGAGAAGGCCACCGGGCAGGACATCCCTGACGAGGCCCTGGTGGATGCCTACCGCGCCGCCGTCGGCTCCTACGGCCAGGAGGCCCAGGAGAGCTTGCAGCCTGGCAGGGCCCAGCAGGGAGGTCGCGCACCCCCCGCGGGCAACATCGCGACAGGCCCGCCACCAGCAGGAGCAATCGCATGAGCATGGCACGCAGTGTGGGACGCGCTCTCGGCGAAATCGGCACCGCGATGAACCGCCGAGAGGAGCAACAGCGCCAGCGCGACTTCACGACGCGCCGAGACATGCTGATGCATCGAAGGCGGATCGCGCTTGAGAGTCTGGAGGCCCAGCGCCGGACTGAGCGCGAGGATCTCGCCCACCAGCGCTCGGTGGAGCTTGCGGGAGAGCGGCGTAAGCACGAGATCTCGCAGGCCGATATCAAGCATCGTCGAGAGATGGAACGCGCCAAGACTGCTCACGAGCGTGCAAAGACGCGTGAGCAAGCGTTGGAGACCCAAAAGCAGAAAGGCCGCGTCGAGGTCGCCGGCATCCGCGCAGATCGTCCGCGCACGGGTATGACACGCGAGGAGCGTAACTGGCGCAAAGCGATCGAGATGGCGGCCGAGCAAGGGATCCCGTCCGACGATCCCGAATTCAATGCGACGGTGCAGCGCAACTACGAGATCCTCCAAGGAGGGCCTGAAGGCTTGCCAATGGCAGGCCCAGGAGCACCTGCACCCGCCGGGACCGGCGCCCCACGGCGCCGTACCGCGCAGGAGAAGCGCTTCATCTACGATCCCGCCAACCGCACGATGACGCCGCAGTGACATGCCATGCCTACCATCATCGAGATCAGAGGGTTCGGTGAGGTCGAGTTCCCGGATTCGATGTCCATGGAGGACATCGAGACTGCAATCGAGCAGGACATCCTGCCGAGTGCTGCGAGTGGAGCGCCAAGCCCAGCACTGACCGAAGCGCCGCCGGCGCCCGAGCCACCTTCGATGCTGGAGCGGGCCGGAGAAGCCTGGGAGGCAGGACAGGAGTTCGGCGAGCGCCTACAGGCGGCACTCCCGACCCCGGTGGGTGCCACGATCGAGGGCATCAAGGCCGCGACGACACTGCCGGCACGTGTGCTGGGCGCGGTCGCGCCCGATCCAACGGCTCGAGCGCCTGAGCGCCCCGCGACGCTCGGCGAGTCGATCGCCGCAGGCGCGCGCGAAGGCGCGCTTGAGATGTTGCGCGGGGCGGGCGGCACTGCCGAAGCCATCGGTATGGGCATCGAGGAGACCGCGGCCGGCATGGTGCCGGGCATGGCGGGCGGATTCCGCACGCGTCCGCCGCCACCTCCGCCGCGCACGGAGCTGCCGTCGCCGCCGGCCGACTTGCCGGTCGAGACGCAGGACCGCCTACGTGAAGCGCAGGCGCTGCTGACCGAGCGTCAGAATGTACTGGCTGAGGCAGTACAAGATCCGCGCGCACCCGTGCACATGGTGCAGGAGAAAGCACGGCTCGTAGGCTCTGCGCTGCGCGACACCGGCGAGGAGATGGCCCGCCTGACGGGCGAGCTCCAGGAGGCCTCGCGCGAGGAGTTCCCAGAGGATCCAACGACGTGGACCGGCCGCGGCGCAGGCCTCGTGCGGGGCGCCACGCGCACGATCATCGGGAATGTGGCGCCGGCGTACCTGACGGGCATCGTGGCAGGACCACAGGCCGCGCTCGCGGCCATTGCGGCGCCGGTGTTCGGCTCTAAGTTCCACGAGACCTACGCCAAGACCGGCGATGCCAAGCTCGCCACGGCCGAAGGCCTGTTCTACGCGCTGACCGAGGCGGCGACTGAGCGATTGCCGATGACCTACTATCTCGGGCTCGACGATGCCGCAAAACGGGGCGTTCTGCGGCGAATGTTCGGCGGTGCGCTGCGCGAAGGGCCCACAGAGATGGTCAATGAGGCCCTCCAGATAGGCTGGGAAACGGGCGTTGCCGATGCGGAGATGACGGTCGACGAGGCCATCCGCCGGGTCGTGGATGCTGGGCTCCTGGGCGGCATGGTCGGTGGCATGATGGGTGCCGTGTCGGCGTTGGAGGCCGGCGCTCCGGGTGCGCGCGTTGAGGCAGCGCCGCCTCAGCCTCCGGAAGAGACAGCAACATTCGAGGCCGAGGAGCGCGCCCGCATTGAGGCCGAAATGGCCGCCCGCCGTGAGACCAGGGCCGCGCAGGCGGAGGAGGCGCGCCAGGCCGAGATTGACGAAGCGCTTGCCGAGCTCGAGGAAGCCGCAGGCCCACGTGAAGCGCCGCCTGAAGTCCCGCCCACCATGACGACCGCTCCCGGCGCGGCGCCGCCCACACCAGGCATTCAGATCCCGGCAGTTCCTGGCCGGCCGGACATGCCAAGCATTGAGGCCGAGACCGCGCTGGGGGCTGCGCCCGGGCGCGCATTGATGCAGCCACCGCCGGACCCGACCACGATCGCGCTGCCCTACGAGCCGCCGGCAGAGCCCGCGGCGCTTGAGCCCGTTTCAGAGCCTCTGGCGCCCGTTCCGGCCGCACCCATGCCAGAGCCCCAGGTAGCGCCTCCGGCCGCTCCTGAGCCCGTTCTGGCGCCAGAGCCGCCCATTTCGCCTGTTGCCGAGGCGGCGCCGCGGCCCGTGCGGCCCATGGTGCAGCTCGGGAAGGGTCGCCGCGAGCCGTTCACCGACGCCCGCATCCTGCGCGAGGGCTACCGCAGCGGGCTACAGGCGATGGCCGACGAACTCGAAACCGAGCGCCAGGACCGCGTTGGATACTGGGAAGATACTAGTATCGGACTAGAACAGTGGCGCCGCTATGGCTCGATGAACCCACCGTGGTTCTTGAACCAGGGCTGGACGGCGAGCGAGGTCCGCCGTGCCGTCGAGGTGGCGCTCGCCGGCGGTCGGCTCGGCACGCGCCAGGACGACATCATCCGCCACATGCTCGGGCACATGGCGGCCTACGTGAACCGCGGCATGCCCGAGGGCGACATGACCGTTGACGAGGCCCTGGCGCGGCGCCGCTTCGCCAACGCCGAGCGTCGGGCCCTGCGCGCAGGGTTCCCACCGCTCGCCGCCTATGACCCGGATGCGGAAGTAGCGGGTGAAATCTACGAGGAGGAAGAGTACGATCCCGACTGGGACACCGAGCGCCGACTGCTCTCGGAGATCGCCCGCGAGGCGCAGGCGATCGATCCGGAGCGCGCCATGGACATCATGGCAGCGCACCAGTCGGACGAGCGGGTCGCGCAGGAGCTGCTGGCGTTGATCGCCGAGGAGGCTGCACGTGGGCAAGAAGTTCCAACAGATCAGGCAGTGGCTCCTGGACCACCCAGAGCCGCCGCGGCGCCGTCAGTCCCGACCGAGCCAGAGCCTCGAGCGCCCGCAGCAGCCCCAGCCGAGGCCCCAGCTCCCATTGGGCAGCCCGGCCAGCCCGGACGAGCCGGTGCTCCCACCGAAGCCGCAGGTGACGTCACCGCGCGGGTAACCGCCGCCGTCGAGTCCCTGCGCTCGGCCATCGCGGACATCCAGGAGAGCAACGAACTCGCCGACGAAGTGCTGGCGCGCTCGCGCGACGTCATCCGCGCGGCAGAGGCTGAGCGGGCGCCGGAACCCACCCCAGAGCCCGAGGCGCCGCGCGGCGAAGGCCTGTTCGGCGACGAGACGCCCGAACTCGCCCGCCGCCAGGCCGTCGAAGACCGAAAGCGCGAGCTGGCCGCAGAGCGCGCCGAGGGCGGCACCTCGGCGGGACCCGGCGATCTATTCGGTGCCGCCGCCGCCGGCGCGCAGATGGACATCGAGGACGTCGCCGGCGCCAAGCAGCAACGGGCGGTGGAGACGCAGGCCGAGCGCGAGGCGCGAGAGAAGCCGCGGAAGAAACCGGCAGCGCCAAAAGAGAAAGCCCGCGAGCTCGAGAAGCCTGAGCCAGCGTCGGCAGCGCCCATCGAGGCTGAGCCCGTAACACCCGAGAGACCGCCGCGCCTCTCTCGCGCACGCCCAGGCATGACCACCGAGCAGGTCGAGAACGCCATCGCACCGGTGCGTCTACGGTGGCGTGACCCGGGTTTTCCGAGCGTGGTCGTGCTCGCCGACGAGGCCGCGCTCGCCGAGCGCCTCCCGGATATGGACCTGACCGACGTCGAGGGCGTCACGGTCGACGACTTCATCTACTTGGTGGCGAGCAACCTGTCCGACCCGACACGCGTCCAGCAGGTGCTCGCCCACGAGGCCGTCGGTCACTTCGCGCTCGAAGACATGCTCGGCCGGCAGGAATTCGACCGCCTCCGCCGCCAAGTGCTCCAGCTCGAGCGCTCCGGCAACCGCCGAGTCCGCGAGCTGAGCCGCCGCGTGCGTGAGCGCATCGACGCGGGCGCTATGGACGAGGCCACGCGAGCCGGCGAGATTCTTGCGCTGCTGGCCGAGGAGCGGGTTACCGAGCCTCGACTTCAGGCCCTCCTGCGCAGCCTCCGCGCCGCCATCAGACGGTTCCTGCGGCGCATTGGCATCGACCTCACGTTCTCGGACGCGGACATTGACATCCTCATCAGCCGTGCGGGGCGGTATCTGCGCACGGCCGAGATCGGGCCGCGGGCACCGGACTACACGCTGCCGAAGTTCGCGAGAGTGTTTCATGGCAGCCCGCATGAATTCAGAGAGTTCGATGTCTCAAGGATTGGCACGGGCGAAGGGGCGCAGGCTTACGGGCATGGGCTTTACTTTGCGCAGAAACCAGGAACGGCAAAGTCGTACCAAGTTCAACTATCTGGAGGGCCGGCAGAATATAAATTTGGCGGTGGAGAGCAGGTTAATCGAACAAAGGCGCGCGATCTGATAGTCGCGCAAGCGATTAAGCTTCATGAATTGGATCAAGGATGGCCGGGGAACAATCCTTATCATTGGGCTGATGATGTTCTTGCAATGAAGGATACGGGGATGATCCTGCCAGAAATAGAACGCTTAGCGAAAGAAATGATCGATGAGGGCGCAAATGGAGGAGCCGAGCTATTAGCAGCGGCGCGCGCCGCGCGAGAGCTTGGCGATATTGATGTTATCCGTAATACCGGCCATTTCTACGAAGTAGACCTCCCAGACGAAGCCATCGATCGGATGCTCGATTGGGATGCGCCGTTGAGTGAGCAGCCGGAGAGTGTGCGGGAGGCGATCAATGCTATTTTGAATAGCCCTATGTCTGGCACGGAAACAAACACCATAGGAGGATATAGGGCTTGGAATGAGGCGCTTGGTAATTATCGTGTTGACGAAGCACGAACTGCTGGTGACTTATATCGTGCATTGACCGGAGTCTTTCTGGGTCAAGAGAAAGCGACAGACGTTCTTCGAGAAGCCGGCATCCCTGGCATCAAATACTGGGACGCCGGCTCTCGCGAGGCCGCGGAAGGCACGCGCAACTTTGTGGTGTTCGACGACTCGTTGCTGAAGATCTTGCGCCGCAACGAGCAGCCTCTCTTCTCTCGCCGCCCGCGCTACGAAGGCGGCATCGACGCGCCGGAGCTGCTTGGTGAGACTCGTCCAGAGCCGCCGCCAGAACCACCACCGGCCGCCCCAGGTGCCCCGCCGCCGCCTTCGCCCCCTCCACCCCCTCCTGGCGGCAATGTGGTGCAGGGCGCTATGTCCTCGCCTCCTCCTCCGCCGCCGACGGACTACACAGAGGGTCTCGCTGCGTTTCGCGAAGAGCACAAAGGTCTATGGCATAAAGCCAGTACCGCGCTCCGTCGCCAGTTCCATCCTGAAGGCCTGCTGCCCACCGAGGTGCACAAGGAGAAGATCACTCGTGACAGTCAGTTCAATGCGGTCGAGTTCGATGTGCGCCACCGCGTCGGCGTGCTCGAGCAGGCTGTCAAGCAGGCATACGGCAAGCGCTATGGGAAGCTTGAGGAGGCCAAGCAGGCGCAGATCTCGCGTGCGCTCCATGGTGAGATGGACGCGACGCTCCCAGAGCCGGTCGCGGCGGCCGTGCTTTCCATGCGACGCTACATCGATGGCCTCTCACGCCGCTACGCAGCGACACTGGGCGATGAGGCCTGGGCATTGCAGCAGGTGGCCGAGGAGCTTCGAACGGAGCAGCAGGGGCTCTCTGCTGAGCGCCAGGAGATGGAGCCGGACGACCCACGCCGCGCTCGAACTTTGAAGCGGATCCGCTCCCTCGTCAGTCGCGCCAACATGACCGAGGCCGATGCGCAGGCCAAAGCACGCCTCATGGCCACAATTCTCGGGAATCTGGGCGAGTACGTGCACCGCTCCTACAAAGCTTTCGACGATCCGAAGTGGTTCAAGAAGGTGACGCCAGAAATCTACGCGGATGCACGACAGTACCTGATGGATCGTTACCGTGAGGATGGAATGTCCGTGCAAGAAGCAGGCGAAAGCGCTTTCCGGGTAATGGAGGACATCGTCAAGCATGGCACCGCTTACGATGACCTGTCTGCGTTCATCCGCGAGACGCCGCTTGGCGCAAAGGATCTTTCCGTGCTCATGCGGCGCAAGGACATCGCTGCACCCATCCGCGCGCTGCTAGGCGAGCACACGGATCCACGCGTGAACTTCGCCAATAGCGCGACGAAGATGGGCCGGCTCATCTGGAATCAGGCGTTTCTCGACCGCGTGCTTGAGGCAGGCGAAGGTACGTTCCTGTTCGAGGATGGCACGCAGCCACCAGGCGCCACCGCGCAGATCTCGGCCGAGGGCAATCCGGCACTAGCGCCAATCGATGGCATGCGCACCTATCCCGAGGTGCTGCAAGGATTCCATGATGCGGTTGGCACCGAGCAGATGGCCGACTGGTATCGCACGGTGGTCCAGCTCAACGGACTCATCAAGTACGGGAAGACCGTACTTGCGCCAACGACTGTCGCCCGCAACTGGATGTCGGCGGCAATGTTCACGATCGCCAACGGGCATTTCAACTGGGTACATGCAGGCCGCTCCGTGCAAGGGCTTCGCGAGTACTTCGTCCAGCGTGGCCGTGGGGCACAGCTCGCGTATCTTCGCCGCCTCCAAGAGCTTGGCGTTATTTACGACACGCCGTACGCAGGCGAGATGGTGGCACTGCTCGCCGATAGCCGGCTCGATGAGCATCTGATGTACGGCGCCAAACGTCTGACTCTGAAACGGTTCATGGACTTAGTGACCCGCGCCTATCAGTACGGCGACGACTTCTGGAAGATCATCGGCTTCGAAAATGAGAAGCGCGCTTTGATGCGCACCGGCATGACCGAGGCTGACGCTGAGATTGAGGCAGCAGAGCGTGTGCGCAACACGTACCCAACTTACTCGCTGGTGCCGCGGGCGATCAAGAGCCTGCGTCGCTTCCCGCTGGCAGGAACGTTCGTTTCGTTCCCAGCCGAGATCATTCGGACGAGCACGCACCTTGCCCGCTACACCGCCGCGGATTTGCGCAACCCAACACGGCGCGCGATGGGCGCTCGCCGCATTGCGGGGCTTGCCGTGGCCTCGGGATTGACTTACGCGGCCCAGGAGTTCAGCAAGGCGTTGCTGAGCGTCGATGACGACGAGGAAGAAGCGGTGCGGCGGCTCGCGGCGCCCTGGCAGGCGAACTCGCAGATCTTCTTCGCCGCCCGGCTCGATGATGGCAACCTCCGTTATCTCGATATGTCGCATCACGATCCATATAATCTGCTGAAGCGGCCATTCGTCGCACTTGCGCGCAACCAGCCATGGACCGACAAGATGAAGCAAGCGCTGTGGGAGAGCTTCGAGCCCTTCCTTGGCCAAGACATCGGGTTCGGTGCGATCGTCGAGATCTTCGAGAACAAGAAAGAGAGCGGCGGTCCGGTTTACAACGAGTTTGACATGCCTGACAAGCAGCTTGCTGACATGTTGGATCACCTTCGCATGCGACTCCAGCCCGGTCTGTTCTCCAACATGGAGCGCACGTACAAGGCGATGAAGGGCGAGCGTACGAGATCAGGCAAGCGCTACGAGCTGGCCGACGAAGCAGCTGCGTGGGTGGGATTCCGGGTCACCACGCTGGATCCGAAGACGGCGCTTTATTATCGATCGTTCGAGTTTCAGGATGCGAAGCGCGCGGCGTCCAAGATGATCAATCAGATTCTGAATGACCCAAACCCGGTTACGCCCGATGCGTTGTCGGATGCCTACAAGCGAGCGCTGCGCACCCGGCAGAAGGCGTTCGAAGATTTATTCCTCATTGTGAGCGCGGCGCGCAAAGCTGGTCTTCGAGATTCGACCATTCGACGCATCTTGTTCAACAGCAACATCGGCAAGCGCGACGCTGTCATGATCATGCGCGGCGAGATGAGGCGGTGGACACCATCTCATACAAGTTTCCGGGCGCTGATGCGCAAGTCTCGAGCGTTGTTTGACGATGAGACCCGGCGCGAGTTCAGACGCCGATTCCAGGATTTGCGGCGTATGGCTCGCCAGCAGCCGCCCCGCACCGCGCTTGGTACAACACAGTAGGAGCACAGCATGCCCGCCGTCAGCAAGGCCCAGCAGGCCATGGCCGTGAAAGATCTCGAACGCCTCCGGGCCGGGAAGAAGACCCGCACCGGCATGAGCGAGGCGGAGCTCGAGCACTTCGCCTCGACGCCCACGAAGAGCTTGCCGAAGCGCAAGAAGCCTAAGAAGAAGTACTAGTTGGCGCCGTCGCGCGCTGCACGCGCAGCCGGCGCTGGCGCCACGCGTCGTTCACGCATTCGGTGATGTAGTTGGCAAGCGGGCTCGGCAGGTGGGCGACGTATTGATCTGTCCGGTCGTAGATATGCCCCTCCCGCGACGTGTGCCACGGTAGAGGGTAGCGCTCTTCTACCTCTGCTCGGCGGTCTTTGTGCATGGTAATCTTTGGAAAGCCCACCCAGCCGCGAGGCCGGGCGGGCGGCCACTCTCTTAGCTCTCAGTCGATACGCTCTCCTGTGTGGGTGAGTCTTCCAACTCGAGCAGCAGCTCGAGAAAGTGCTGCGCTTTCTTGATGTCTTCGATGCCACCTTTTTGGCGCCAGCGCGAAACGTACTTGATAACGCATCCCTCGATGAACGGAATGCGGTTGCGGTGAATGTACTCCACCGGTTGAATCGTCATATTGCAGTAGTGGGAACCACCTTCTTGTCTGTCGGTAGCTTTCACGGCGCCCACCCAAACGCGCCAACGGCCACGCAGAGCAGCCCGAGCCCGTAACCGATGCGCACGGCCCAGAGCATGCGTTCGCCTTCGGTCACAATCGCCTCGATGCGATAGCGCTCAAGTCGCTGAGGCTGTCAACAACAAACCCAGCCGAGGCGACATGGCCGCCGCCACCGAACCACTCCTCGGCGAACGCGCCGCAGTTGAAACCATCACGGCTACGTAGGCTAAAGGTCCAGCGTCCATCAGACCGGCACCAGTAGCATGCCGCGAACGGCGCGGGTGGCGAATCATCTCTCTCGCGCAGCCCGCACAGCTCACCGGCCACTTCAGAGGCTAGGTAATGCGGCACATTCACGCATGGCACCCAATGTGGCCCGAGCATCATACATCGTACCGAGCGCTTGGCTTGCTCGACTAGGCCGCGGTAGTAGCGGTGAATTGCGACGCCTTCGTCCATCAAGCGTTCGATCGGCGCCGCCATCAATTCATCCCATATCGCGAAGTCCTGCGGGTATGAACGCAAGGCCATGATGACCTGGTCACATCGAGTTAACTGTTTACGCCAGAGATCGCGGTCCTGAATGTACAGAAGCAATTCTGGCCGCTTGCCTTCCATGAACCAGTCCCAGGTCATGACTGCTCCGGATCGGCCCATGTCGAACTCGCCGTCAACCATGCCGGACTCCAGCAGCGGACGAATTTGATCCTCGGCAGTCTTGTGATGGTCGAGAATGGTGACACTGCGCGCCTTCTCACACATGGCCTCCATGACCGGACGCTTGTAGCTGAAGTCGACCAGCAGCACCTTGCGGTCGGTCACGTCAGGCGGTGGCTTGGCGTAGTCACCAGGGAAGAACTCGTAGTCGAGCTTCGCTTTGTGCACGACCCACGCCGCACCGAACCCGTCGTCGCATCCGCCGTGATAGATACATAGTTTGTTCATTTGCATTCCTCCGTCACCACCGAGCACCCGCCAAGCTCCACGCGCACGCAGTGCGGCATGACACCGATGCTGGTCACCAGGCAACCTTCCTTCGCACCGGCGCCTTCTCCGCGGACTGCGGGACTGATGCCGCCGATGTCCGCTTCACCACCGAAGCGCCATACGCGTATCTGGGCGTTGCCCTCAGGCACGGCAACCTCGAGGCTGGTGCAGCCGGTGAGGAGCGTGAAGATGAGGAAGCTAGCGAAACGCATCGAACGGTCCATTGATTGGGGCGGAAGTGTCGGTGGCGAGGACGGCGTGCATATCAACGGCACATTGCCGCCATCCATGCATATCGACCATTCCGGCCTTAGCGGTGACATCGAAGCGTTTCCGCGCCGCTACAAGCCTGTCCTCAGCGATAATAGCGCGCTTTGCACAACGAGACGCATCGATATCTAAGCGGTCACGCTCATCTCGTACTGCATCCAAATTGTTATTACATTTGATTAGCTCGCTCTCAAGCTCCTCAATCCGACACCACGGACACGGGCTCGGCGCGTTGTGGTGTTTGGGGCATTCAGGCATCGTGCTGTTCTCCTGATGTCTTTAGCGTCCTCGGTGATTTATTGCCCATGCTATCGCATCTTCAAGACTTGAAAATCCTTTATAGCATGTAGGTCCGGGTAAAATGACGCAATAGCCCCATTCTTCGCTTCCACCGATGCGCTCTCCACCACATCCAGAGCCAGGAGAACGCATTGGACGTGTCCACCATCCGCTATTTTCGTCATAACGGAATCCACGAGATTCAATCATGATGCTCCCTCGGCAGGAGTGCGCAACATGCGACCTGCCTCTTGTTCTCCATCCGGTCGTGGACCTTTTGCCGAAGAAACATTGGATTGTCCTAACGGTGCAGACGCTCTACTGGCCGAGAATTCGTCTTGCGCGCTGACGAATACCAGATTGCATATATCTCGATCACGCGCGAGCGTCTGCACGTTAGGACAATCCGCGCACCGGTCGAGGACCAGGGCGCCGTAAGGGCGAGGTCGCGCCCAGCGAGCTAGGAACCGGCAGCGAGCGTGCTGTTCCAAGCCTGGTGCGCTCCTGCCCGTAGCGCTGGACGCAACCTCATTGAAATAGATCGACATCCTCCGCACACCCTGCACCACCGTCGACGCCGGCTCGAACTCGCACCGTGCGCAGCCGTCGCGGGAGCGGCGCCAGCCTTTAAGTGCCGCAGTAGCCACTGTCACATCCCGAAAATAGACTCATTTGGTCTTCGGCGCCATCGTGAAAATCTACCTCTGAGAGTGGCTTGCATGAGCGGTGCACGTAGCTCGGGCGTTCCTCACCGGCAGCATGACGAATCGCGGCATCAAATGCGACTGCGCTTTTCATTTCCTCAGAAGGTAGCTCAAGCCATTCATCATTCGAGCGTAGTGGACATCCAATACACGCGCTACGAGGTGGCTGTGCAAATCCGTGACGTTCCATCCATGCCCGGCAATCATCGCGACTCATGCGTAAGTCGATCAATGGATGTTCGATGGTGTACCAGTGCTTGAGGCTTGTTTTTGCACGCCGAATCTCATCGGTACTAATGCCTAGCCATTGTTGACAGTAGGGCCGGCCTAGTTTTGGATAGCGGTGACGTGGCGCGAGCCCGAGCAGCATGCGAACCACCTTGTGCACTACTTCGATCTTGTACTCCGAGGTGCACTGCCGCTTGATTCGGCCCTCGACGGCTTCGTGTGGCGCTCGTGTGAAGAAGGGTAATGCAGCGAATCTAGCACTCGCGCCGCTACGTCCGCGATGAGCACGGAGTACGGCTTGATCGTGATACAGGTCGCCAGCAGTGCAAGCGATGATGGGCGTATCGATGTTGCCGTGTGCGTGTAGAGCCCGCAGCGCATCGTAGACTGCGTGGCTCTCGTACTGCGTATCCGCAAAGATGTACACGTCCGGGCGACGATGCTCGCCATGCTCGCACAGTCGCTTGATCGTAGTCGACTGGGTACCGCCGCCGTCAGAGCACCATGTCAGTACGGAGGCGAGGTGTGCGCGTTCTTCATTGCTAGCTGCTTGCCATTCGGCGAGCCTATGGTCCACGGTGTCGCGCAGTTCTACCCATTGACGAGGGTTCCACGATACGTCGATCTTGTACTCCGGATGGTGCTGCGTGATATGTCCGGACAACCGAGTATCGTCGTCGCGAAACAGGTGCGGCGGTGTATAGCGGCCAATCATGATGCGCAGCCGTCGCGGGAGCGGCGCCAGGGCTCAGTATTCATCGGAAAGTTTCTCGAAAGATTGCCCACATTTTGGGCACTCTTTCGGCTCTGGAGCACAAATACGAACTCCACCCCATAAGCAATTTAAGCAGAGCCATGTGTCATTTGGGCCAGGAGTTAGATAATCGCTCCATTGCAAATCTTCGGTTAGATCTTTCATCACACCACCCACAGCAAACACGTCACGACCACCACAATCACCACCAGCAGCACACTCGACGATGCGGCGCTCTCGACGGCCCGCAGCACCGAGCGTGCGCGCTCCTCGGCCAAGCGCTCGCGGATGTATTCGGAGTCTTGTTCACGCATTGGCCAGTCCTATTAGCGCCAATGCCCGCGAGTAGAGCCATTGTTCTTGGCGCGATCTAGCGCGTACTACGCTGACGACGGCGGCGTTGGCGGCGTAGTGGGCGGCGTGGGCGGCGGCGTGGGCGGCGTAGTGGGCGGTGGCGGCGTGGGCGGCGGCGTTGGCGGCGTAGTGGGCGGCGTGGGCGGCAGCAGTGGCGGCAGTATCGGCGCAGTATCGAGCAAACGCAACGCACAACTGCGTGCCGTCTGTCATCGCTATCACAGTTCGACGCGATGCCACGATCTTATCGGTGTCACGTATCACGTCACCATGTAGACGCACGCGGCACAATGTCGTACCGGGAGCGTATCGCAATGCGTCTGTAATACGCTCCGAGGCGTGTAATCCACGCTGACACATTTGGATCGGGCCGTCGACGCTGTACGTCTCGCCGACATGCACCGGTGTACCATCGCGCATCTTGCCATCAAGCAGCCAGTGCCAAGCAACGATCGGTTCTTGCTCAGTCATTGCTCAGGATGAAGCTCTCCGGGAATCATGTCGTCTTTCGCGATACTCCACGCTTCCCGCGCCGCTCTAAGCCTAGCATCATACCGCTCCGCCGCCGCCTGACTCTCACGCGCGCGATGCATCCAGTGCTTGAGCAGTTCTTCAAGCTCTGCGATTCTAGCTTTCTTGCTGCCGAGCTCGGCGTCGGTGTAGGCATTGGCCTCCTCCACCGTTGCGAGCTTAGCTTTGTATTCATCCCGCTCTTGCTTTAACACAACATTCTCAACTACCAGATCTTCTATTTGACCGTCGCCTTTCTTGCAAGTCTTTTCGAGTTCGGCAATGCGAGATTCCATCTGGTCCTTTGTGAGAACAATTGCTTCTGTTGTGATAATGGCCTCATCCATCTTCCGCATCCTCCCGCATGATCCCCTCGAGCGCGTCTAGGTACGCCGCTCGCCACTGCCGTCCATAACGTTCAGATATTCGCCAATGTGGGCGCACCGACATTCCAAATACTTCCTTGTCTGCTGCCCTTCGTGCACGATTCTCTTGGTCAGCACTCGGCGTTCCGAACTCTGGTGCGTCCTCGCCCATGCCGGGCGGGCTCGTGGGTTGCTCAGAGGTTCGCATCATCTTCTTCGATTGCAGCGGCAAGGGCAATTCTTGCTTCTCTTATTCGATCCCACCGAACTGCCCTACCTGTTACTTCTGGGTGCATACGATTAACGTATTCGAGCGAATCAATACAATCGACTAATGCTCCTGCCAGCGCATCATGCGAATTGACACAGCGGACAATGTGAATAGCGTCTTTTTTTTCTGCAAGAACTGCTATGTTCTTAGGATTAACATGCGATGTTACGACGTCCGTGGAAAAACGGCCTTTTTTTATAACCCACGGTGTCGGCGTATGTCTACCCATCGTCTTTCCCTATTTCAATACCAAGAGCCTCTATTGCAAGATCTACTGCATCAATAATATCTACGTTTTCATCGCTTGCGATTGTTCTTAGTGCTCTTTCCATTACATCGTGGGAATTGACGCAGCGGACGATGTGGGCGGCATCTTGTGATGTGTCGGCAGCCGCAATAATCCTACTTGCCCCCCATATAAGCCTAGAATCTAAATCAGCTTGTCGCCACGGCGTCGGTGTATGCTCAGCCATTCTCCCGCTCCTCCGCCCGCCGCTTCACGTGCTCGATGGACTCACGTAGCTGGCGGACGTGCTCTAGCTTCTCGGCTATCTGTGCTTCGAGATGTGCGATTTCTGCGCGCTCGGCGGCGGTCATTTGTCTAGCTCTGCGATAAGGGCGTCAGTGTAGTAGAGCGCTGTCTGAGCAAGCTCATCGCCACGTACATACGGGTTTGGGCTTGAAAGCATGCCCTGCATCGCCATCGCGGCGAAGAGCTCGCGACGGGTGAGGCCGGGATATGGTTCAGCATATTGGTCTTGCGGGCCAGTCGGAAATGCTGAAGTGCTCATTTGTTTTCCTTGATGCTCATGGCGATGCCCAACGCGTCGCGATACTAACGAGTTCAGGCCGGTGGTTGGGATGAAGAGCGCGGTAGGCGGCGAGCAACGCATCCTCATCCGGACTCAGCTCTGGCGGGCTCGGAAGGTCGTAGAGCAGCGACGCGGGATGCACGTCCAGCGCATGGGCAATCTGCTCGATGCGCTGAAGGTTGGCCTTGACGTGCCCGTTCTCCACCATCGACATCCAGCTCGGCGCGACGCCGACCGCCGCCGCAAGCGCGCGCTGGGTCAGCGGGATGCGCTTGCGGGCGGTGCGGATGCGGGCGCCGACCTCGCCGTTGTTCATGCGATGCTGCCTTTCTCGTGTGGGCCAAACGGCACATCGTCGTCGAACTCATGGCCGCCAGCCGTTGTCGGCGCAGGCTTCGGCGCGGGCTTCCTCGTCGTTGCTGGTTTCCTGGGCTCGGTGCGCTCGGCCCGCTCGTGCGCCGGGCTGCCAAGCATCTGGAACTGGTGCACGATGATGCGATATTGGCGCCGTTTCGTGCCCTCCTTATCCTCCCAGTCGTTCACGTCGATCTTGCCCTCGACAAAGACCTGGCTTCCCTTGCGCAGGTATTCCTGGGCGATCTCGGCTTGCCGGCCGAAGAAGACGAGATCGAGCCACGTCACGGTCTCGCCGCGCTCCTTGCCGCCCCAGTCGTTGATCGCAAGTGAAACGTTGCACACGGAGACCCCGCTCGGCGTGGAGCGCATTTCGGGGTCGCGACCGCAATTGCCGATGCCCAAGAATTTGTTGACGCCTCTACTCATTGCTCTTCTCCGTCATCTTCGTGGAGATGATTGGACTTTGGCCAAATGTCCTTCGGTGGTGTATAACCATGCTCAACGGCATACCAAAACCGAGCCTTCTCTGTTTCTCTTTTTTCGTGTGCTGTCACGGAGCGGCCTCGCCTGTAAGCTCTATCTCGAATCTTCTGTAGGCGGGTACTTGATACGTTATGCTGTTTGGCAACCTCCTTTACCAAACCATCTTCGGCAAGATGTTCGACGATTTCCTTCTCGCGTGGCGTAAGACGCTCAAGTAAATGGTCTGCTTGTCGCATGTCCGATATCCGATTGTCGATATCAATCTCATCCACATCAGTCTCATATGTCGAGCGCGGCAGGTTCATGGTGAGCTGGCGCTCGGTCCACAGCTCTTGTGGTAAAGCGCACAGAGCCTCCATTAGCATCGACGCCGTTTGCGTGAAGCGTCCGTTCTTTCCGATAGGCGCTTCGCGCAGGCCTATCAAGGCGTTGACTTGCCCGTAGTTAAGTCCTTCCGCCTTGCAGAAAGCGGCCACGCTGGAATGCCCGGCTGCCTCGATGGCACGAAGCAGCCGGGCATTGCGCACGGAGACCTTGATGCGGTAGTCGGTCATGCGACGGTGGGTTCGGGCTCGCTGGGCTCGGTCTGTCCATTCGGCGTTGCGGACGGGCGGCCCCGACGCACGGGCTGCTCGCCGTCGAGGATCTCGCCGAGGATGTGGGCGTCGGCGCGGCAGCGGCGCTGTGCGTCCAGCACGCTCCCGAGGTCGAAATCGACTACCGTCGCGCCGTTGAGGCCTTCGCTCTTGCGCAGATGGCCGAGCCGGCCTTCCTCGTCGAGGACGAGCCGTGGCAGTCGGTCGAGGATGGCGCTGATTGAGGCCTTGGCCTGGAGAAGCTGTTCGTTCGTCATGTCGTCTTTCCTCGTTGTGGGTGAGAAACCACCATCGGGCGCCCGAGCCGGACGCCCTCCTGCTGGTCACTTACCAGTGCGTGCGGATTTCAATGCCATGTCGTTCAGCTCCTGTTGCTGCGGCGCATCATCCTTGGTGCGGGAGCGCCCGCGGCCATTGGGCTTCTCCGGTGTGGATTTGCCGCGGAGCTCGGCGTCGCGGTCGTTGATGGCCTCGACCAGTTCCTCGAGCTGCGCCCTCGGGAGGTGGCCGGCCTGGGCCAGGATGCCGGCGAGCGCGCTCGAATCCGGCGCATCGGCCACCCAGGCCACAAGGCGCGCCAGATCAGGCGGTGAATCGTCCGATTCTGGCGCCTGAGCGGCCCTAGGAGCCTCTGACGTACCCTCGGCTGTGGTCTCGGGCGTCTCAGCGTCCTCCGGCGCCTCCTGGGGCGTCTCAGGGCGCTCGCGCTCCATGGCGTCGACCCGCTCGCGGAGAGACTCCACCAGGGCCTCAGTCTCGGCGCTGGTACCGCCGGCCTCGACCACCACCTCGCCCTCGATGATCCGCTCGGCCTCGTCCTCGTCGTACACGCCGGCGAAGGAGAAGGCCATCCGGGCGCACTGGATCAGCGCCTTGTGCCGGAGCATGCGCTTGGTGTGGGATTGCCAGGGGCCATTGCGCTTGCCACGCTCGGTGACCGATGGCGGGCGATAGCACTCGTCGAGGTACTCCCGGGCCCGGATAGGGTGGGAACGGTCCCGTCGGTAGATGACGCATTCGATCCAGTCCGGCGCGGTCTTCGCGCTGTCGAGGCTCTGCCAGGTCTGCCAGTGCTCGGGCTGGGTGGCAACGTCGGGCACCACGAACTCCATGCCGTCGAAATCTGGATGCGTGTTGATGATCCTGTGCCATCCGTCGACACCGACGATCGGCACGATGCCACGGCCGGGATCCGGGAATGCATAGATCTCTTTGGTGAACGGGTTGAGCTGATACTGGTCCGCGACGACCAGCAGCGCCATCATCTGCTCGTCCGTGACCTGCTTGTGGTCGCCGCCAGACTGGCGAAACGCGGTCGCCTTCAGCGTCGAGTTCAGCTTCTTCGGATCCACGTTGTAGCGGGATGCGATGCGCGCGAGCAGGCTGACGCGCGGCTGCGCCACGACGGCGGTCTCTCGGTCAGGCTCGGCCGTGGCAACGGCGTGCGGGGCTTTCTGTTCGGTCATAGGGTGCTCCTTTCTCGTTCGATCGTCAGCAGGTGGGTGCGCAGCGTGACGAGCACGGCGCGCATGGTCTCGAGTTCCTGGTCTGCCTTGGCCTGCGTCATGCGACCTCGCCCCACCCAACGTGGGTACACGCGCTTGCGCATTCGGATCTCGCGCTCGATGCACGCGATCTGGCCGTCAATGGATAGATGGGCAGGTGTTCCGAGCAGGTCGTCTTGCTGGGTCATCGCACAGGACTCCTCAGCATCCAGGGTGCGAAGTTCACCGTACGCACCTCGGTCGAGTAGCACGGCCATTTGCCGGTCTTCTCGGCGTGCGCGTAGGTATCGAGGTTGCGGCGCCAGGCGATGTCAGCGACGCGTCCTTCCTCGGGCCCGAGCTCGAACACGTTGACGCCGTAGGGTGGCGCGCTTTCACACGCAACGAAGTACCAGCGCAGCACCTCGTAGCCGGCCTCGCGCATTACGTGGCGGTAGTAGCGGTCCTGGACGTGATAGCGCCGGCGCGCGATATCGCCCACGAATTCGGTGTACGAGGCGTCGCGGCTGGACTTCAGGTCAACGACGACCTTGCCACCGTTCGGCGCATCGACCTCGGCGTCCACGCGGCAGCGCATGAGGACGCCGGTGTCAGGATCGATGGCGTAGTAGCTCACCTCGGACTCGATCAGCTCCGGGTGCAGCAGCGCCGACGCCATGGGGTGCTCGCGCACGGACTGGACCATGGCCTGGACGTGCTCGTGCTGCTCGACGGTGATCTGAGTTTTGTGTGTGTGCACGGATTCCCAAGCGGCCCAGAATTGCTTGCCTGCCGTTGAGCGCCGGTCCGGCGCGACATTGGGCTTGACCGCAACTTGGTCATTCCATAGGTGCGGCTCGAGCACGGCGGTATGGAATGCGGTCCCGAGCATCATGGCGGGCGTGGGTTCACGGTCCTCCGGATGGTCGCGGTGCCAGCGGTAGTGCGCGGGCGACTGATCGATGAGGTCGAGCCCGCTCTTGCTGATGCCGGGGCCCGCGTGGTAGTCGGCGTTGCTGATGTCCGTGTGCCGGCCGGTCCACTCCTCTGGCGTCGCGACGGCCTGGGTGATAGGTGCGGGCTCGGTCATCGCCGTGCTCCATACCGCCGCGGGCGGCTGTATTCGATGTTGAACTCGTCGAAAGCGATACGCTGGCCGACGGTCATGCGCTCGGCGTCCTCGTTATAGGCCCACACGGCGAAGCGCTTGCGGGGCTTCTCGTCGCCGACCAGCGTCACCACGCGTGTCATTGGATCGAGGATGATCTCTTGCTGCCAGGAATTCCATGCCGCGCAGGTCGAAATCTGTCCCACGGTGGTGCGCACAGCGCACGCGGATCGATAGTCCCACCACGCCTCCCGTGGATGTGGCTCGAGCGCCGCAATTTCGCCACCTTCGGGCCGCATCACGTAGGGTACGACGAGTGAGGCGACGATGAGGATGAGGGCGATTACGATCATCAGCTCGATGAGCGTGATGCCTTTCTGGTTTGGCTCCCAAGCTAGCCCTCTCGGCGACAGTCGCTCGATGGCCGCGCACGCAGGACAACCGCCGTAGTCGATGCCGGCGCCGGCGAGGCCCGCGATGTACAGCACCTTGGCATGGCCGTCCGAGCACTCCTCTATGCGCAGGCGGCTCACTTCGGCGTAGTGCTCGGGTGGGCCCTTGTAGATGTCAGTCATCGGTCGTGCCTCCCGCGGCGTTCGCCTCGGCCACCACGCGCTCGACGAGGAGGCGGTGCTCCTCCGTAACGTAGGAGAGGTCAAGATAGCCGGAAAGGGAGTAGCCGAGGAGCTGGGCGAGCTGCATTTCGTCTTCGAAGCTTACGTCGGCTGACTTGCGGAAAGATGAGCGAGAAATGGTGTTCAGATCGATGGCGCCTTCTTTCTCCAGCCAATAGAGGATGTTGTTCCGGCGAAACCGCAGCACGCGGTCCTTGTCGTAATACACCGGCTGCATCGGATGCTTCTCGCCCCAGGGCCACGCCATGTCGTTTTGCCGGATGTTGCGGCAGACGGCGGAGACGACGGGGTCGGGTGGCTCTTCGATGGGCTCGTGTTCCAGCGCGTCCACTGCGTCGGCATGGGCTTGGCTGACAGCCTGGACGAGCAGGTCTCGCGACATATCGGCCGTGCGAGCGCGCGGGACGATGAGCTCAATTACTCGGGTGAGCGCTTGGCGCGGCGTAATCTCAACGATTTCATGCGGCGTTACCCGGCGTCCAACGCCATATTGGGCGAGCGCCACCACGCGCTTCTCCTGCTGCTCGACAACCGCACGAATGTCCTGTCGGCCCGGGTGCAGTGAGATAACGCAGCGAAGGGCGCCGACGGTTTTCGAGGCCAGCACGCGCCACGGTGTGGATGCCAGCATTACGTTGTCATCATCAGCCTTGTTCATGGCCTTTCTCCTCCTTTGTGTAGGGCTCACCGCACCACCGGCACGCGGTCACGAGCGGCTGCTCGCGCACGCCGCCGGTCGAGGCCCAGCGGTGGCCGTCCTCCTCGCAGCGGGCCGCGTGAGCAGCGCGGAAGGCTTTCTCCAGCCATTCGACCCAGGGATCGCGGGGGTTGTGGGTCTCGGAGGTCATCGATCAATCTCCAGTGCCGCAACCAAGCCTTCCAGGACAGCGATGCACTCTTTGGCTGCCGGGGCAGGGATGAAGTGGTGCTTGCGATGTTCGAGCTTCATGTTGCGCAGCACTTGCGGCAGCCAGTACTCGACGTATTTGAGGCGACACCACGGACACGGACTGGGTGCTCCGTGGTGCTTGGTGCAGCCCACGGCGTTGTGGGCTTGCTCGCTCATGACGAGGCCTCCATCGTGGCGCGCTGGAGGCGGACGATGGTCTCGTCGCCCTCGTACGCCTCATAGCCCCACTGGTCGGTGGCCCGGAACTCGATGAGATAGTCGTCCCAATCAAGCCCGAGGATCCCGCACGTCGTGTCGCGGCCGAGCTGTTCGCAGTGACTCAGGGTCCCGTGGGCGCCCAGGATGGCCGCGTAGCGCTCCAGGGAGCGTCGAGCATCGAAGATCTCGGCGTAGTGGGCCTCCTGGTACTCGATGCTGTCGAGGCCCTCCTCGCCCGTGTCCGGGCGCTGGGCCCAGGTATCCGTCACGCGGGATGCCCCGCAGATCCGACAGGCCTCGTGGCAGCGTACGCCACCGCCGTGGCCCCAGACGCCCGGCGAGCTGTCGATGCCGCCCACGATGCGCACGTCGTCGGTCCACCAGTGCTCGCCGTCGTCGTCGCATGGGGGCTCGGTGGGCGCGACCGTGTGGGTGAGCCCGTCGATGCACTCCCAGCCGCCGCGCCCATCCGCCTTATACAGCGTGACGTCGAGCCACCAGGTGTTCTCGGAGTCCTCCCAGGAGCCGTCCTTGATCCAGTCGTCCAGCACGCGCCGCGCCTCGGGCAGGGTCGAGCACTCGATGTCGGCGTGTCCGTCGCTCACGCGGTAGGCGGGCTGGCGGTGGTCGGTTGTCTCGGTGTGGTTCATGGTCTCGTCCTCGTCGCAGGGATACTGCCCTGGCAGATGGTTCATTCGATTCTGGTGCGTTTTTTCAAGGCAGCCTCATGGGCTTTCGGGCTCAGCGGCCGGGACCGGCCCTCCGCTTTCGCGCGAGCCGCCCGCGTCACCTCGGTGACTGGTCGATATGGGTACAACGGGCAATCAGGCGAGGTGCAAGCCTCAACCTGCGCAAGCCATGTTCCGGCGCCCATCGGGTCGTAGATGCACTCTCGGCACTTCGCGTCGATGGCTTTGCGTAGGCTCATTTCTTGTTTAAACAGGAATTTATTTCACGTGCCACGTGGAGCACCTTTGAAATCAGTTGGTTAGTGAAACTGCACCGCCCCGTTACTGCTCTTGCCAACCACCTCGAACGCGCGCTGGAAGTTCTCGTAGACGCGATAGAAGCGCTTTCCGAGTGCGGCTGCCTTGGTCTTGTGTGCCTCGAAGTCCGCCGCGAGCTTGGCCGAGGTCTTCGGTCCGATGACGCCCTCGCAGTTGCTGAAGTTGATGAGTTCGACGAACGGCTTGCCGGCAAACGTCTCCGGGTGGCCCCAGATGACGTCGGGATGGACGTCGAGCATGGTGACGGAGAGGGTTCGGCGCCAATCGTTGTAGCCGATGTACGAGCCGGCCCGGAATCCTCCGCTGGGCTCGGCGAGGTAGTAGCCGTCCACCAAGCCATCGGCGACGGCCTCGTCCGGTTCCATTGGATACAGGCGCACGTGGTCGGTCGAGTCCTCGTGCCCCGCAGGGTCGAGGGTCACGTGCTCGTAGTAGGTGATGTCGAGGCCCATGGTGGTCCCTTCAGGTTGCACAGAATTTTTACAAGCGCGAGTTTAGTTTAACCGAACAATACTTCCGCACGCAATCCCTATTCCTTGCGGAAAGAGCGGAAGCACGGCACCATGGCCCGCATGACGCTGCACGACTACTACTGGCACCACCTCGCCAGCCCAGCCGAGCGCGAGGCGTTCGCTGCGCGGGCCGGCACCTCGCGGCGGATGCTCGAGGGCGACATCATCCGAAGGCGTGGCCAGCCGCCGACGCGGGTGGTGCTCCACCACCGGATCATCCGCCTCAGCCTGGCATCGGAGGGGTGTGTCAGCGAGACCGCGGCGATGCTTCACTTCGCGGCCACGGCTCGGCTGCTCGCGCGGTTGTCGATGGCGGCGGACGGGTACCGGGAGGAGACGGCATGAAGGAGCTGGCACTGGTTCTGTGCTTCGGTGCCCCAGCGGTGCATCTGATGATGCTCCTGGTGCGGGACATCTTGTTGGAAAACGAGCGCCGGATAATGCGGCGCAAGTACGCCGAGTTCTATGCGGAAATGGAGCGTCGGCGGCAGAACGCCGAGCTTACCGTCGAAACCCGGGCCTTCTCGGCGACGGGCGTCTCGGAGCTGCTCCAATTCGCCAGCGGCCCGCTCGTCGAGAGTGAGCGTGAGGCGCGGGAACGGTTGTCGCGGACATCTTTGCCGGTGTGGAGTGTGATGGTGGCGATGGCGCTCATCAGCCCCGTCGTCCAGAGTCGATGATCGCACGAAGAAATGGCGCCAAGCGCGGATGGGTCTCAATCGGCTCGCCCAACAGAAGAGCCGGCCGTGCCGCCTCGAGCTCGCGAACGAGCACTCGAATTTGCTCGTCCGGTAGTTCGGCAGCTCGCGCCGCATTGAGGATGTCGATTTCCCAATCCGGCCAGCCGCTATTTCGAGCGGTCGGCTTGAAAGGCCTCGTCATCAAGCCCTGGGAAATCGACTCGTAGTGGGTGCTCTTCGAACATCCCCTGCGCCGCAGTGTGCCCTGCAGTCTGAGAACCTCTCCAGCCATTCCGGTGGGCCTCCTCGGCCAATGCGGGACCTGGCTGTCGTTTATACAGGGTCGATCGAGTTCCCCATCCCGAAAAAGGGACGTGAAGATGTACCCTTATCGGGATCGCTTCTTATTCCGCATCTTTTCAAGGTGTTGCAGGACTTCAAGCCTCTCGTGTGGGAAGGCTGCGTCGGGCTCGTGAAATAGTCGACGGATGTCCTTTGGGGCATCAATCCCAGCATCCTCCAGGGCGGTCTTCACGAATTCCCGTTCCGCGCTTTCGTATTCGCTGAGGCGCTTTGATCTGCCGCGCATCTTGCGAGCACGTGCCGTCGGTGCTTCGGGCGGGCCCGGTTTGTGGAGTGTGCGGGCTACTTCCGGACGGGCCTCGTCTCGAAGTCGTCGACTGTGGTCAGCACAAGCATGCTTCCAGAGGAGGAATGGCGATGAGCGAGAAAATATGGGCTGACGACGAGTCGATCGTGAGCGAGAAGAAAGGCGTCATCGACGAGCGGCTGAGCCTGTGGAAGGTGAGTCTCGTGTGCACGCGTTTCCCGCCTGACGAGCCATGCCCGATCGCCATTCCGCCGGAAAAGACGGTGCATGTGGTGGCTGAGCGCATGGCTCAGGCCATCGAGGCGGCCGAGAGCGCATATCACGCCCACCTCATGGCTCAGGCCGAGAGAGCGAAAAGGATGCCGCAGCCGCAGCAGGATCTGCATCGGTGGAAGCTCTTCGTGCGCGCGGAGAAGGCGGAGCGGCTGGATACGGACGAGATCGTGGTCGCGCGATACTGAACAAAGTGCTTGACAGGGGCTCTGTGTATGGTACTATGTGCTTGCATTGAGGAGATACACGGAGATGAGATGATGGCAAATGCTTACAACAATATTCAGTACTGCATTTTCCATGTGCAATGGGCGAGATCGTTCATAACCGGGCTTGATCACTATCAGCCGGCTTTTCCGCATCAGGTCATGACGACCAGCGGCAGAACCGTGGCACATTTTGCTACGCGCGAAGACGCAGAAAAGTGGTGTGAGGCAAATCCGTGGCGTTGAGAGTTCTGGACCTATTCTCAGGGATTGGCGGATTCGCGCTCGGCCTCAAGCGCGTCGGCATGGAGACCGTCGCCTTCTGCGAAATCGATCCATACTGTCGGTGCGTATTGGCGAAGCACTGGCCGGGCATCCCATGCCACGAAGACATCACGGAGCTAGACGGTAATGAGTACCGAGGAACAATTGATCTTGTTTGCGGAGGATTCCCCTGTCAGCCTGTCTCCGTCGCCGGCCGTCAACAGGGTGAAGCCGACGAGCGTTGGTTATGGCCGGAGTTCGCCCGAGTTCTTGGCGAGGTACGACCCCGATACGCAATCGTGGAGAACGTCCCAGGTCTGCTTTCTTTCGACCGCGGCCGACTCGTTAGCGGAATACTCGCAGACCTGGCCACGCTCGGGATGCATGCGGAATGGCACTGCATACCGGCTGCCAGTGTTGGCGCACCGCACCGAAGGGACCGAGTCTGGATTGTTGCCCACCGCGACGGTGAGCGATGCGAAGGCGAGCGGAGCAGCCGGATATTCGACCGCTTCGGGCTGGCACTCCGGCACCACCTTGACCGATGCCGTGGTGCGATTTCCGAAGAGCGGGAGCAAGGTGCAATGGACATTGAACGCGGCAGTGAAATTTGCGACACCGAAGGCGCGCGACTATCGAACGGGAGACAAGCCCGGAAGCAAACGAGCGAACAATTCAAAGCATACGCCTATGCTGAACGATCAGATAGCTCCTGGTGGGCAACTGAACCCGACGTGGGTCGAGTGGCTAATGGGATTCCCGCTCGGGTGGACCGCCTTAGAGCCCTCGGAAACAGCGTCGTCCCGCAAATCGTCGAAGTGATCGGACGTGCAATCATGGAGGTCGAAGCAAGACGATGAGTCTTCCTGACGCCCGCAAGCACAACCCGGACCCCCAGCGGGTTCGGCGGCTGATTGAGCGAGCCGGGCTACCCAAGCCCGAACTCGCCAAGCGGCTCGGCTACAACAGCCACCGCATCATCGATGCCTGGCTGCAGGGCACGCGCACGATGCCGTACACAGCGCAGTACTGTCTTGAGCGATTGGCGCAGCGAGAGTGATCGGCCGGCAGTGCTGGTATCCACGCCCGCCGAGGAGTAGGCTCTCTCGTGGCGGCTAGACCCGACTGATCATCGGGTGACAAGCCGGAATTCTGTGGCGGCGCCGCCGTTTTTCCCACAGGCCCCGACCGTTGGATGGAGCGGTCTCACAGAAGGGCGCGACATGAGACAGAAGTTACCAAGCCCGGCCTCGCTGAGGCATGGGTAATGGCGAACTCCCAGTACTTCAACGCCTATCCAGGCGACTACATCCGCGACACAGCCCACCTCACGCTTGAGCAGCACGGCGCGTACTGGTTGCTCATGTGTCATGCCTACTCAAACGGTGGATCCCTGCCGGCCGACATGCGATCCATCGGTCGGATCCTTGGGGTTCATACGAACAAAGCGACTAAATTGTGGAAGACCATCGGTGTGTTCTGGGAGTGGCATGAAGCGCCTGAAGAGCAATACCCCCCCAAAACCCCCCCCCAGTTTGAGGGGGGTATGAGATCGCAACCCGGGGGGGTGTTTAGGCAGAAGCGAATTGATAAGGAACTCGCGCAAGCTGCTGAAAGATCTAGGAAACAATCGGAGAAAGCCAAGAAACGGTGGAATGCCGCGGGATATGCCGGGGCTATGCCAACCAGATCCAAAACCAATGATCTATCTGAAGGAGTACCTTCAGATAGATCTCTCACCGAGCGCGCGAGAGACGAAGAAAAGGAAAAAAAAGCATCAGACCGCAAAGTGCTCGAGGCCACCTTCCACGAACGCTTCTGGCCGCTCTACCCGCGGAAGGAGGGCAGGAAGCCAGCACTGGCCGCCTGGTGCAAGCACGTGACGCCGGAGCTGCTCGAGGACGTCCTCGCCGGCCTCACGCTGTGCAAGGCCTCGCACCAGTGGCAGGACCCCCAGTACGTCCCGCTCGCCACGACCTGGATCAACCAGGCCCGATGGGAGGACACTCCCACCGTGCCCCAGCCCGAGAATCGACCCAACGGAGGAGCACACCATGCGCCGAATCGCCCACTGTCTGCCGTCGAGCGTGTCGAGCGAGCCAACAAGCTCGGACGATGGGCTGAGCCCCGAGGACCTGATGGCGGCCCTGTGGGCCAAGATGACCCGCCTGTATGGCCATCGGTGGGTAAGCTCGTACGGTGAATCTGATGACGGGACCTGGGCGCGGGTCCTGCGCGGCGTGACGGCTGAGCAGTTAGCTGCCGCGGTGGACGTCGTCCACGAACACCATCCGGAGTGGCCGCCGACGGCCGGCGAGTTCCTCAATCTGTGCGGCGGGCACCGTGAGCAGCCCGAGGAGCGTTCGGCCGAGACCCGGCGCATTGACCTGGCGGACGCCGAGTACGAGCGCCGGCGCCCTTTTCCTGAGCTCGCCGGCACGCCGCAGCGCGAGGCGTTCTACGTGCTGACGGGCCGGGGCGGGCGGCTAACGGAGGAGGAGGCGCACGAGGTGCTGCCGGGCGAGGTCTTCGAGCGGATGCTTGCCGAGCATCGGCGCCGCACGGGCGAGCACCTACCGGAGGTGGTCTGATGGTCAGCATCTACGTCAACGGTGAGCGCGTGCCGTACGAGCCGGACGAGGAGCCAAAGGCGGACAAGGCCCTAGCACGGCGCTGGCAGGCTTACCTGCGGCTCGAAGGCTTGATGCCACCCTTCGGCCATGGTGTGACCTTGGAGGAGGCGAGAGAGCTTCTGAGCGACGAGGAGCACGCAGCGATGAAGCGCGATGTCCAGCACCGCATCGAGGTCTACAAGCGCACTGGGCGCATGCCGTAGCTCGACACGGAAGGAAGGGAGGAGCATACTCCAGCGATTGCAAAAAAAAGGCCAGGGCTGATGTGGAAAGACGAAGACGAGCAGCCGATCGCAAACGCCATCAGCGGATTGGCGCACGCAGTGCACAAGCTCGGAGTAGCAGATGCGGCGACGCCAATGGGGCCATTGAGGCGCATGGGGCAATGATAAAGGAGGAAAGCGAGAGGATTACGGGAGCCCTTGATGAGGTTGCGATGGCGCTTAACAACATTGCCGATGCTATCCGCGAGCACAAATGACGACGATGAGCGAAGGCGAGAAGATGATTTGGGCAGCGGCGTTTGTGCAGCATGTTGTCCACTCCAAAGCTAGCGGTGAGACCATGGAACAGTTGTTCAATGCTGCCAAGAGTGCCACCTCGACCGTTACTTGTTTGCGCTTCGCTCAGGAAGCCTTTGCAGAGGCACATCCCAACATGCGCGGGCTTAGTTTGGAGACGAACGCTTGGCTTAACGAAATGGTGACGAAATGACCGCCGCCCGCCACGCCGAGCCCGGAGAGCGTTACATCATCTTTGGGCACCCTCATGCCGGTTGCAACGGCCAGACCGGGCTTTGCTTGCATGTCGAGAAAGGCAGGCGCATCACGAACCATACGGATTTCACGCCGGAACGTCCGCTGATGGCTATTCTTCCAGACAAGGTGCTTCCGGGCATTCTTCCTTTGAGGAGAGAGGCTTACTACGTCCTCCCACGCAAATGGCTCTACGCGCTCGATGATGGCGAGCAACGGGATGACGAGGAGCCCGTGAGTCGCGAGCTCATCGAGGAGACGTGGACGTGACGCGACCTGCCCGCCACGCCTTCACCATCGGCTCAGCCGGTGACTGCGCTCCTGCTCGCATGGGCCGCGCACAAGCCAAGGCGCTCGGCTATCAGATTTATCAAGGCGAGCCTTGCCCTTCCGGCCATCGAGGCCGGCGCTACGTCAGCACTCAGCGCTGTGTGGACTGTGCGCGGCAGGAAGCGTGGGCTCGAGGTGCGCATGACCGGTCGGGCATCGATAACCTTCGCGACGAGCGGCTCGAGGCGGAGCTGCGGGAGGTGTGGGATGACTGAGGTGCGGCAATGCTCATGACGGAAGAGAGAGCGCGGAAGAAATGGTGCCCGATGAAGCGGCTGTTCGTTACCGCCGATTTTGCCGCTGGTGCCGCGGTCAACTTCGAGCACGACGCTGTTCCGTCGGATGGCACTTGCATCGCTTCACAATGCATGATGTGGCGCTTCGGCGGCGCATTGGTGAAGGGTGAGGGCACGGAGCATCTTGGCTACTGCGGGCTCGCTGGTAACCCGAGGCCGGCGGATGATTGAAGGCCTCGTCTGCTACGTGCTGGCGTTGCTCGCCGTGATGGCTCTCGGCGCCATCGGTGGATTGCTATCGAGGATGTGGGCGCCATGACGTTGCAGATAAGCATTCCTGATCCGCTCCACGATACCGTGAGCTTCTGCTTGCTGATGCAAGTCATCTCGGAGATGGACGAGGCTGACAAGGCAGCAGCGGTGAGCGCTGTGAAGCGTGGAGTACGAGAGATTACGGAAGCCGAGCGGGAGTCCGCCGGAGATTGTCATGACCGATGGTGAACGAGCTCTGTGGTGTGCGGCTTACGTGTATCGGCTGGGGCAGGCAGAGGCGAGCGTGTCGGATGCGGTTAGATATGCTGCCGACATAGTCAGACAAGCTGAGCACGAGCTTGCGTCTCGTCGTTCCGGCGAGGAGCAATCGAAGCGTGCCGGCGCCCCAGTCCTGACGCAAGACACCGAGATGATGCGAGAGGCGTTGCTGTGAGCGCGGAAGAAGTGGTCATCGATGAGAGCACGGGCCGCAAGAAAGCTCGCTGCATCGACTGTGGGGCGCTCGTCGTCGTCCATGCTCGAGGGCGATGCAAGGGCTGTGACCAAGTGTTCTTGCGGCGCCAGGCGCTGAAGTATCTCTCGGACGAGGACGTCGCGACGCTGCGTGCGTGGACTGGCAATCAACGTGCCATCCTTTCGCGCCGGCCTGTCGTACTCCGTGAAGCGCTTGCAGCACGATGAATCAGCAAACGACGCTCCTACCTGACCCGCAGGCCCCGAACAAGCGCGACCCGCGCGACTACTACCCGACGCCGAAGGAGGCGGCGGTGCCGCTGGTTCAGGAGTTTCTTAAGCCCCACGACTACGTTTGGGAGCCGGCGTGCGGTCGCGGCAACCTCGTGGAGGTCATGCGCGACCATGGATGCAAGGTGGTGGGCTCGGACCTGCATGATTACAGCGACCAGGAGCCGGCGACGGGGCTGCACTTCGGGCTCGATGGGCTCGACTTCGATCCGTTCGAGCTGAGCAACAACAATGCCGTAGTGACCAACCCGCCCTATAGCTTGGCCCGTGAGTTCATCGAGGCTTTCGTTCCGGGGCCATGGGTAACAGCGTTTCTCCTTCGCAACTCCATTTTCGGCAGCATCGAGCGCCATGCCATGTGGCAGCGCTATCCGCCAGCCGCGATCCGCTTTCTGGTGCCGCGCCCCTCTTTCACGGGCGGTGGCACCGACAACAGCGAGTACGCGTGGGTGGTTTGGAGCCGTGACCGGCCCATGCGCTGTGCGCGGCCGATTGGCTGGTACCACTGGCGATGAGCGTCGTGTTCGTAGATCTTTGGAACGTTTTCTGGCTTGGAGTTTTAGTGGGTGCATTTATTGTGTATCGGATGGTGCGTCATGACTTACAGCACATGCTAGACCAACTGGAAAAGCGACAATGACCCGCATCGACTTCACCCTCGAGCGCGCCATCCCGACGCTGAACGAGTGGCTGCGCATCCAGCACAACAAGCACGCGAAGAAGAAGTACATGCAGGGCCTCGCGTGGGAGGTGAAAGCGGCCCTCAACGGCTCTGAGAGCCCCGCTGAGCCGCTCGAACACTGCGAGGTGCACATCATCCGCGAGACGTCCAGCGCGCTCAGCCTGATGGATTGGGATGGCCTCTACGGTGGGTGCAAGCCTCTGCTCGACGTCCTCGTCGCATCGTCGAAGCGCAACCCGCACGGGCTCGGGCTCATCGCCGACGACAACATGGCCGTCATCACGCAGCTCACGGCCGAGTGGCGGTTTCGCAAGCGCGCCGAGGGTGAGCGTACGCAGGTGAGCATCATCGAGGTGGAGTCATGACCGTCGAGCGCGACAAGTACGGCTACGAGTTCGAAATCGGAGACTTGGTCTCGGTCTCTGGCGGCACCGATGCGCTCGCAGTCATCACAGGGTTCTCGCTCTTCCCTCGTCGATACATCGTCAACCCTTTGGGCCCAGACTGGCAGGGCAAAACGGCGTGGTGGTTCCCGGGCGAGCTCGAGCTGGTGGAGCGAGGTCCAGCGTTCGGAAAGCGCACCACCAAGCACAAAGGGAAGCATGGACCATGACCGAAGGCGAAAGCATGCTGTGGGCCGTGGCGTACGCGACGAGCGTGCTCAACGGCGGCGAGACGCGGAACAATGCCGCGTTCCTGGCCGCGCGCGTAGTCATTCATGCGCGCGATGACCTGGAGGTCATGTGGGACGAAGAAGACCGCGAGGCAGTGCGTGAGTTCATGGTCGCAGCCCTGAAATGACCGGCCGCGACATCATCTGGCTCTGCGTCTTCGGTGCCGTTGCCGCATGGGGCGTCGTTGGCTTCATCTACTGGGTGGAAAATCCGGAGATGACGCAGATGCAAGTCTTCCGCGAAATGCTTGGGTGGCTGTGGTTCTGATGCCTGTCGCGCTCGCCATCGTCAACGAGGACTCGCTCTTCTCCTCCGTGCACGCAGCGCTCGCTTCGGCCTACTCGTGGGAGGTGCGGGCGCCGTGCAAGATATCCTCGGCGCTCGTCGAGCTCCGTGGCTCGACCGTGCGTGCGGCTTCGGTCATGACACCGCTCGACTGGGTCGGGCAAGCAGGCCTCACTATGCGCCTCATGCGTCAGGTGCTGACGCCTGCGCAGGCGATGCTGGTCGAGGCGCGCTACACGGTTCCGGCCGGTCGCGCAATGGCTCGCCGCAAGGCGCTGTCCGCCAACTGCGTGGAGGTGCTGCACCGCGGCGCCATGCGCAATTTGCCGCCCGGTTTCCGGCGCGACGCCGTTCGGACCTGGTGCGGCCTCCGGCCCTGGCGCACGGATGCCTCGTGGGCCGAGCACTACGGCCGTGCGCGTTCGACCATCTTCGAATGGCGCCGTGGTGCTGGACGAGGCCGCCGGCGCCCGGGCGTCGAGACGGTGCTCGATGCGCGCCTCGGCGCGGCACAAGCGGTGCTCGAGGCGGTGTTTGAGGCCGCGGGGCTGATTCCGTGAACCTTTTCCGAAGGCTTGCCTTCCTTCCGCAACCGGCGTAGTATCGGCGCCGGTTGCTGGCCTACGTGATGAACGTCGCGCCGTACGCACCGAGCTTCCGCGGCCGGCGAGACACCGCCAACGGCGTGCGCTACGACCGGCGGGGCTGGGTCCAGATTGACGGCTTCAGCGAGCAGGCCGTCCGGTTCATCCAGGAGCACGAGCGTGCCGAGACCCGGACTGAAGGCTGAGGCTGTCGTCGAGCGCCTCCGCTCGGCGATGGCCAAGCACCACTGGACGCAGCGCCACGTGGCCAAGCACATCGGCGTGAGCGCCCGGATGGTCCGGCACTACCTAGCCGGCGAGCACCGCCCGAGGCCGGAAACGCTCGAGCGCATCCTGGTGCTGCTAAGGTCTTGATTCTTGACAGGTGCGCGAACAACCGAGCAGAATTTCACCATCCTGGGCAAAGTGTTCCCTTTCGTAACGTTTCAGCGCTTCCACGGCGCTCGGAGTCCTGGCCAGGCTCCGCGGTGGTACCGTGCAGCCACCGGACCCCGCTGACCCGAACCGGCGGGGCGGCCATGAACTCACAGGGCCATGAGCCAACGTGAATGCGGCGACGGCACGGGCGCCGGCCGCGACGAAAGCCCGCCCCTCCCGGGGCCCGTATCCCGGGAGGACGGCGGCACTGAATCCTCCACACCACAGCAGGCCGAGCAGCACGGACGCGTCGCCAAGCGGCGTCACGGGGGTTAGGCCCCGTCAGTAGGCCCCAAGCCCCGCTCACGCGCCCTAACGCCGTGAGCGGGCAGCCGATAGCGCCATGGAGCAGCGGCAGCTCGTCAGGCTCATAACCTGAAGGTCCCGGGTTCGAATCCCGGTGGCGCAACCAATTCCCGCGAAGCACATTCCTGGCAGGGAGGAAGCGCATGCCTGTGATTGAGGTGCCCCGGCCAAAACCGGTGCCAGAGATCATTGACATGCTGGAGGAAGCGTTGCAAGACGCTCGCGATGGGAACCTCCGAGCACTTATTCTGGTCGGTGCGCACGATGAGTGCATGCTTACGAGCGCATTCCACCTTGGGCCCGGAGCCGCTGTCCTCTCGCTGCTCGGTGAGCTCCGCGTCGTCGAGCGTGACTACATGGATGCGTGCGTTGATCTGCGCAAGAAACCGGCAGGAGCCGACTACGTGTGGACGTAAATGGCCGATTCCGCGGTGAGCTTGGCCGAGCTGGTGCTGGTCAAGGCCCCGTGGGCACTTGGCTGGCTCATGTTCTGCTTGCTGCTTGTCGGAATCGTCCTGGTCCTGGTCAAGCTGGGGCCCCGGCTCATCGACGCGCTTCTTCGCTCTGGCGAGGCGATGAGCGCGAACGCGGCCACGCTCGAGAGCATCGAAGCGACGCTGTCTTCGCTCGCGACCGGCGCGCAGAGAACGGCGGACGAGGCCCTGGAGGAGTCACGCAAGACGCGGACGTCGCTGAAGGCGCTGGCCTCCGTCGTGGCCGAGAGCCGGCAACACGCCAAACATTGCAGGGCGGAGCTACGAACACTCTCAACGCAGTGCCGCGGCGCCGCAGATGGTGGGCCAGAGGGCCGCTGAGCCGTCTCGCCGACATCGTCACGCAGGTGCAGGACAGCCTCGACCATCACGATGCCGAGCGAGAGCGCCTGGAGGCAACGGCCGATCGCGTTCTGAACCGGACGTCTCGTTGGGCTCAAGATCCACAGCGCATGGCCGATAGCGTCGAGGAGATTGCCAAGGCCATGAAGACCGATGGATCCGATAGCTGCGCTCCTCAGAAGCCCTGATGTTGCGGCCGGCTACGCCTTCGAGTGGGCCGGACTCTCCCTTTTGCTGGCGTTCGCGCTCTTTTGGGTCGGTCGCCAGGCACATACCCGCGAGGCCAAGCTCTTTGCGTATGGCGCGGCGCTGACCGAGCTCGCGGTCTCCGCGCACCGCCACTACTGGGTGCTCGCGCTGTGGACAGCCCACGGGAGTGAGCGCACCGCCGCCTGGGCCTTCAGTTGGCAGTGGATCAACATCATCACGGTCCAGGTGGCCGCAGTCGGCGGGATCATGATGACCCGCAGCCTTCTGATTCGACTTTCGGGCGGCTGCGCGCATTGCTGGTGGGGTGGCCCGGCTGTCGTCTGTGCGCTGCTGTTCGCGGCTGGGCACTACATCTCGAGGACGCTGACGTGAACCCTTTCGAGGTCTTCCGAGCCAAGAAAGTGCCGGTGAGCTACGGGATCGTCGATTCGATGGCCTCCATCATGGCGCGCCGGCTTGCCGAGGGCGGCACCGTGCTCGCCTGTGGCAACGGCGGGAGTGCCGAGCAGGCGAACCACTTCGTCGCCGAGCTCGTGGGGCGCTTCATCGAGGAAAAGCGCCGTGCGCTGAACGCGATCAGCCTCTGCGCCAACACAGCGGTTCTCACAGCGCTCGCCAATGACTTCGGGTACGAGGAGGTCTTCCGGCGCCAGGTCGAGGCCCACGGGCGCCCTCGTGACGTCCTGCTGGTGCTTTCGACGTCTGGCACCTCCGAGAACGTGTTGCGCGCCGCCGAGTACGCGCTCAAGCACAATCTGGTCGTCTTCGGGATGTGCGGCCATCACGCGAAGCTGACGGCACGGTCGGTAGTGACCCGCTGCCACCAGGTCCACATCGCCCAGGGGTTCAATGCCCAGACGGCCCAGGAGGACCACCTCCGGGCATTGCACCGGCTAGCGGAGAAGATCGAGACCGAGATCTGTGAGCGAGACCGACGACAGAGCAACGGAGCCGGCCCCGACGCCAAAGCGACGAACGAGAGGCCCGGACAAGAAGCCTCGCAAGCGTAGGACCAACGGCCAGCCGTCGAAATACGGCCCGCACGTCTTCGATTTCGTTCGCCAGATCATCGAGGGCGGCGGCACCTTTCGCGATTGCCACGCAGCTCTCGGGATCAGCCATGTCTCGTGGCTGCGATGGCGTCAACGATACCCGGAGTTCGCCGAGTTCGTGCAGGACATGCGCGAACTCATGGAGGAAAAGCGCGAGGTTCGCGCGCTTGACCCGGACGTGCACGATCTGATTCTCGCCATTTGCCGTGAGGGTGGCAGCTTTGTGAAGTGCCAGGTGGCCATTGGGATTTCACACGGCACGTGGCAGAAATGGCAGGAGAAGTACGAGGAGTTCAAGGAAGTCGTCGAGGAAGGGCGGCGACTCTCCCAGGTCTGGTGGGAGGACAAGGGCCAGGCGCACATGTTTGAGAAAGGATTCAATGCACCGGCCTATGCGTTCATGCTGGCGAACCGCTTCCCAGAACAGTACACGCAGCGCCACCAAGTGGATCTGAAGACGGACGTCAACGTGACGCTCCTCGACGAGGTGCGCAAGCGCAACGCCGCGCTGCGTGAGCAACACGAGCACCAGTACGACAGGCTCCGGCTGGTGGCGAGACAAGGCAACGTGATCGAAGGACAGGTAGTGGGGGCTGAGGAAGACGATGGTAGCGGCGCTGAGCACGGCTGAAGACCAGTCGCCTTTCCACGATCAAGCCTGGCGCTTCAACAACCTCTACTGCATTCAGGACAAGCGTGGTCGAACCATTCAGTTCGTTTGGAACGAGGCGCAGGAGAAGCTCTATCGCGAGGCCCGCAACCGCGACATCGTACTGAAGGCCCGGCAGCTTGGGTTCACCACGTTCATCGACCTGTGGGCGCTCGATGACGTCGTTTGGAACGACAACTACTCCGCGGCCATCATCGCGCATTCCCGGGAGGATGCGCAGCGCATCTTCCGGGAGAAGATTGAGTTCCCGTACAACTCGATGCCCGATGGTCTGAAGAATGCCATGCGGCAGACGGAGGATCGGGCCGACGAGTTCGTTTTCGCCCACGGTTCGAGCATCCGCGTGGCCACCTCGGCACGGTCCGGCACCACTCATTTCCTGCATGTCTCGGAGATGGGCAAGATTGCCGCGAAGTTCCCGGACAAGGCGCGTGAGGTGAAGACCGGATCGTTCGAGAGCGTTCCAATCACCGGGCGTATCTTCGTCGAGTCGACGGCGGAAGGTGCCGAAGGGCTTTTCTTCGATTTATGTGAGGTTGCGCGCAACAAGGCGAAGGCGCACAAAAAGCTCACGCCGCTTGACTTCAAGTTCCACTTCTATCCCTGGTGGGACGATCCGGGCAACGTGCTGCCGGAGGACGAGGGCGTTGTTTCCAGCGATCACGAGGAGTACTTCGAGCGACTCCTCGCGCATCATGGGATCCTGCTGACGCCCGAGCAGAAGTCCTGGTACGTCAAGAAGGAAGAGACGCTATCTCTTGGCCAAGGCTCTTTGTCGCCAACTGGCCAGAATGACATGAAGTCCGAGCATCCCTCGACGCCCGACGAAGCATTCGAGGCGTCGATCGAGGGGGCGTACTACGGCAAGCAGATGGGCAAGATCCGGCTGGAGAATCGGATCGGAAACTACCCGTACGATCCGAGCTACCCGGTCCACACCATGTGGGACCTGGGGCTCGACGACGCGATGTCCATCGCGTTCGTCCAGATCATCGGTCGGGCCTGGATCTTCATCGACTACTATGAGAACAGCGGCGAGGGCATCGAGCACTATGTCAATGAGTGTGGCAGACGCCGCTACATCTACGAGCGCCATTACATGCCGCACGACAGCGCCCGGCGTTCGCTGAACAGCGAGATCCGTGGCGAATCGGTGAAGGCCACTGCCGAACGATTGGGCCTTCGTCCGATCAAGGCGCTCGAGCGCACCAAGACCATGGAGATGATCGTCAGCCGCGAGATCAACATGGTCCGGCGGATGCTGGCCAAGGCCCACTTCGACGAGAGGAAGTGCGACCGGCTGATCAAGTGTCTCGACAACTACCGCATGGAGTGGGATGAGCGCAGAGGCGCGTTCCTGAAGCGACCCATGCACACGTGGGCCTCGCACGGGGCCGATGCCGTGCGCACAGGCGTCGTCGCGCACACCGACGTCATCGACTACGCCCGAGAGCAGCTCGAGCCCGAGCCTGAGCCGGATTACTGACGAGGAATGATCATGGGTACCGGAGATCCAACGAACAAGGGCCCGCGCCCCACGACGCGCACGACGACCATCAGCCATCTGGTCAACAAGATCGATCCGGGCGCACGGACGTTCCGGCCGATCGTGTACTACTTCTCCGGCGGCCGGACGAAGCGTGACAAGCGCGTGCCGTTCTACGCCGAGACGCCGTGAACGTGACGAAGCAGATCATGGAGGCGCATGAGGTGAGGCTGAAAGGTATCGAGGCCTCGTTCGTGAACCTGGTGCGCGAAGGCGAGCAGCGTGGTGTCGTCGAGGCGCATTGCGCCCAGTTCGCGAAGGACCGGCTGAAGGAGGCCGGCATGTGGCTCCGCAGGGGTTGGGAGGAGAAATCGAAGTGAACATCGCGCCCGGGATCATCGATCGTTACAACCGTCACGAGACGAACGTACTTGCGGAGTGGACGGACGCGAACAGCCATCTCGTGGCGAAGAACGTTGCGGACGCGCTCTCGAAGCACTATCCGGGCTGGTTCTGGGGCTGCACGGCCAACGTGCACGAAGGCTGCATCGTGGTGCTGAACTTCCAGCTCTCGGGCGAGGTCGGCCACGTCATCAAGCTCCAGGGGCTTTTCTCCTGGGACAACCTCCGCGACCTTATCGTGCGCGAGGCGGGCGAGCTGCTCGAGCGCTACGGCATGCCACGGGGTCGGTTCGACTTCGAGCGGTACAACGCGTTGCCGAAGGATTTCCGCGGGCTGCCGGTGGGCGAGGTTGCGAGGAAGAACTGATGCACGCTGCCCTGATGGACCCTTTTGAAGAACTTGTTCGCGAGAACGCTCTCTTGCGGATTGAGCGTGCCGCCGTTGCGTTAGAGTCGCTGACTTGGCCATTGATGCCCGCCGAGGCTGCGGGCAAGCCATATGGTTTTCGTGTGATTGCGAGCAAGGTAGCGCCAGGCCTGAATCACTATTTCCGGTACAACCATTCCACCATGGAATGGGAAAGGTTCTAGCTGATGGCCGGCAACAACATCTGGGTCGATGACGAGACCGTCGTCAGGCCGGCTGACATGCCGGCGCCGTCCGGCGACTCGCCAGTGTTCGCCGATGCCAATCAGCCGGGCGATCCGCGTTCGATGGTGGGCGGCGGCGAGGACATGTGGCAACGGCTGGCCTCGCAGGCCTACGAGGGCTCAACGACTTACTGGGAGGCGAACCATTATCGGATCTGGCAGAAGAACCTGAGCAACTTCCGCTCGCGCCATCCGCCGGGCTCGAAGTACCACAAGGATGATTTCAAGCATCGCTCCAGGCTCTTCAGGCCCAAGACCCGCGCGTCAGTGCGCCGGCACGAGGCGGCGGCGAACCAAGCGTTCTTCAGCACCGAGGACGTAGTCGAGCTCTCCGCGGCGAACGAGGATGATCCGTTCAACGTGCTCTCTGCCGAGCTTCGCTCCGAGCTGCTCAACTATCGGCTGACGACGCAAGATCCCGGCAAAGGGATCCCGTGGCTCCAGACACTCATCGGTGCTTACCAGGACACGCGCGTCATGGGCAGCGTGTGCTCGTGCCAGGAATGGAAGTACGAGGAGCGCGAGAACGTGTCCAGCGCGCCCGCCTATCAGGACGGGCATCCGGTCTTCGACGGCATGACGGGCGAGCCGTTCATCGACGAGACGAGCGAGGTCGAGATCGTTGCGGACCGCCCACACGTGCGCTTGGTGCCGCTCGAGAACATCCGGTTCCACCCCGCGGCGAGCTGGGAGGATCCCGTCAACACGTCGCCCTACTTCATCGAGCTGATCCCGATGTACCTGTACGAGGTGCGGGGCAAGATGGATGCCGGGATCTGGTATCGATACGACAATCCGGAGATCGCCCGCTCGCGCAAGGACAACTACGACACGGTGCGCCAGGAGCGCGAGGGCCGGGAACGACGCGATCCGTACGAGGAGATGGATCGCATCGATGACTACACGATCATCTGGGTCCATCGCAACATCCTGCGCTACACCGGCCAGGACTACGTCTTCCATTCGCTAGGCACGACGCTGCGGCTCGAAGAGCCGATGACGATGAAGGAGTTCGTGCCGCACGGGCGCCGGCCCTACGTCATCGGAACGTGCATGATCGAGACGCACCGCACGATGCCCTCGGCGCCAGCAGAGCTGACGCGAGGTCTCCAGGCCGAGGCGAACGAGGTCGTCAACCAGCGCATTGACAACGTGCGTCTCGTGCTCCAGAAGCGCTATCTCATCCGACGTGGGGCTGATGTCGACACGCGGGCCTTGACGCGCTCGGTCCCGGGTGGTGGCGTGACCGTCGAGGATATCAACGGTGACGTGCGCGAACTCGAGTTCGACGACGTGACAGCCAGCTCGCACCTGGAGCAGGACCGGATCAACCTCGACTTCGATGACATTGCCGGTGATTTCAACTCAGGGTCCGTGCAGAGCAACCGGGCGCTCAACGAGACCGCCACGGGCATGAACATCTTGAACGAGGGCGCCAACACCATCGCCGAGCACGATCTTCGGATCTTCGCCGAGACCTGGGTCGAGCCGGTTCTCGCCCAGATCGATCTGCTGGAGCTGCACCTCGAAGATGATCCGGACGTGCTGGCCGCGGTGGGCCGCTCCTCGAAGATGTTTCGCCAGGTGCGCGAGCGGTTCTTCGCGAGCTTTGGCGTGCGTCCCGATCCGAACAACGAACTCCTGGGCCTCGGCGGCGTGTCCGTGAAGGTCAACGTTGGCTTCGGCGCCACGAACCCGCAGCAGCGGGTCAACAAGCTGCTCCTTGGCACGAACACGATTGCCGCCGCGGTTCCGCAAGCACTCCAGCGGCTGAACCCCGAGGAGTTCGTCAACGAGATCATGGGTGCGCTCGGCTACAAGTCTGGCAAGCGCTTCTTCAACTTCGACGAAGATCAGGATCCGCAGGTGCAGCAGCTCCAGCAGCAGATCCAGCAACTCCAGCAGGAGATCGAGCTCGAGGCCCACAAGGCGCGGGCGAAGGCCGAGGCGGACGGTATGGCCATCGACAAGAAGGCGCAGGCCGATCTGAAGGCCAGACGCATGGACAACGAGACCCGCATGGAGATCGCACGCATGCAGACTGGATCCCAGGCCTACGAGGGCAGCGAGAGTCGCAAGCTCGAGCGCGGGCGCATGGCGCTCGACGCGCGCTTCAAGTCGGCGGACCAGGGCCGCGAGCGCGAGCGCATGGCCTTCGAGCAGGACCGCGACCGAGCGGGCATGGAGCGGGCGCACGCCGGCATCGAGCGCCAGCGTGCGGATCTGGAGCGCGGGCAGTACGAGCAGAAGCTCTTCGGCCATGAGCGCGATCGGATCCTGGGCACGGTCGAGGCCTTCGCCCAGCGTGCCGCGGCGCAAGACCAGGCCATGGGCGGGATCGCGGCGACGCTCGAGGCCCTGGCGAGCACCCTCGCCGGCATCCAGCGCACGAGCCAGCAGCAGGCCGAGACGCTCGCCGGGCTCGGTGACCGACTCGATGGCATCACCAGCATGCTCGACGCGCTCCAGGAGGCGCAGGCGCGCCAGGCGACGCTGAACGAGGAGGCTGCCGCGCGGCGAGGCGTGATCGAGGAGTACCTCGCGGCCAACGCGACGCCCGAGGTGCAGGCTGTTCTGCGCCGGGCCCGCAGTGCTTGAAGGCAGGTTGAGGCATGGACCTCTACTTCCCTCTGACGCTAGCCGTGATTGCTCTCATCGGGCTTGCCTACGGCACGGCGTTCGTGGTCTGGGCAGTCTGGGACGCCATCCGCTACTGGGGGCGGGCGTGGAAGCACTTCGTGTGAGCCCGGCTGAGTTCTAGTTCGATTAGGAGGGCAGCATGCCCACACCAGCACAACTCCAGATCCTCAAAACGGAGATCGACACCGACCCGCTCACCCGTGGCTACGCTGGCATGACGGATTTGCAGATCGCGGACGACATGAATCTGTTCAACCGTGCCGGAGCGGCACCGTCATCCGCGGTGTTCGCGTACCTGGCGAGCGAGACGAACCAGACTGGCCAAGGCTCTGACACGACCGCGACGTCGATTCTTGGCCGGCTCCAGCACGTAGCGGAGGCGCGGCCGAAAGCGACTCAGGTCGGCAACGAGTACGACGGCGATGATGTCTTTGACCGCGGCACTGCGTCTGGCCACGTCAAAGTAAAGGAGAAGCACGCCGCCGCCATGCTCTTCGCGCTGGTGACATCAGGCCAATCGGTCGACGTTGACTGGACGGCAAACGCCTTCGATTCCGCGCTCGATGAATTGGTGGGCAACGCGAACGCCGGTGTCATGAAGCCAGGCGACAAGACGGCCATCGTGGCGCTCAGTCAGAACATCACGACGCGAGGACGCGAGCTCGGGCTTGGCAAGGTTCGCGAAGGGCACGTCACGCAGGCGAAAGCGCTGCCGTAGGAGATAGACGATGGCTCAAGACATCAGGCGGGATTTCAGCGGGTCGACCGTATCGGTCACTATGACGCTGAACAACCTGGGGGACGGCAGTTCGGTCGATTCGAGCGAGATCGATTTCGGGGCACAGGCGCCAGACGAAGCAGGCTTTCATGTCGAAATTACGGGTCTTGCCGGAAGCACCGCGCGCTGTGAATGGTACATGAAGTGGAGCGAGGCAACGGGCGCGGATTTCACAGACGATAACAACGCCAAGCTGGTGCACACGACGTTGTGCAATGGTACGACGTTGGTGGACGACCACTTTTCCGTGCCTGTGCGGTTCCGGTACGGGAAGCTCCGCTGCACAAACAATTCTGGTGCCGCTTTGGGCGCCAGTGGCAACAGCGCCGAATACGCGCCGGTCGCGGTTGACCAAGCGTAAGCCATGGCCCACATCGTCCTCCCGCATCGCTCGGCATGGAACCGTCCGCCGAGGCCGCCGTTCGTCATAGACGC
>JAAUXY010125876.1_pt1 | contig 60968 bp, 56 predicted proteins | sample 7278121 | NCBI WGS metagenome assembly JAAUXY01 (sample SAMN14350117, study PRJNA611818) | marine sediment metagenome | isolation source: surface marine sediment (1.8m) | place: French Polynesia: Moorea | collected 2018-08
GCCATCGCCGCAAGCCCTGACATAAAGCCTGTGGCGTGCTACGGTCTCTGACAGAGGACGGGAAGGGGAAGATAATGATTAGAAAAACTCTCTTCAGTGCGGCGGTAGTCCTTTTGTTGGCATCCGGTGTCGCCGGTGCGGCACCGCTGGTGTGGACATTGACGAACGTCGAATTCGACGACGGTGGTACCGCAACCGGCTTTATCGAATTCGATGCTGCGCTCGCGGCCGCCGGACCCTGTGACCCGGTCTGTCCCGGGCTTATCGACGGGTCGATTACGGTCAGCGGTGGCGATCAGACGACGTTCCCGCCATTTACCTATGATGCGACGAACGTGTTGGCGGAAACGTTCCCGCCGGACCCACCGCGCTTCCCTGGGCACATTTTCACGATCAAGCGCCTGGCCGATGACCGCTTGCTGTCGCTGTATACAGCATCGCCTTTGACGGATGCCGGTGGGACCGTCGACCTGATTCAGATCGACAGCTTCGTCGGCAGTGTCGAGTGCTACAACTGCGATCCGTTTCGCCGCATCGTGTCGGGCTCGCTGACTGCCATCCCGCTGCCGGCTGCGGCATGGTTGTTCCTGTCGGCGATCGGCTTGTTGGGCTGGCTGCGGCGCAAGGCCGCCTGACCTGCCCGACGGTTCAACCCGTCCGCGCGAGCCGGGCCTGTTCCCGGGCGTTGTGCTGCTGTCGGTATTCGACCATCTCTTCGGCGAGGCGGAAGGCTTCGGCGCAGATCACGTGGAAGTGGTGCCGCAGTTCGTCGTCGTCGCCGCCGTAACGGGCCACGAGTCCGCTGACGGCCGACGCTGCGCAGAAATCGCGAAACTGTTGATCATTCATGAAGTTACCCTCGGGCGTCGACCAGTAGCATCATAGGGAAACGGCGCGTCAATGCTGTGATCTGGGTCCAGATGTCGCGTTGACGCGCGTCGTGTATGTTGTCGCTCCATGAACGAGCAGGCCCCCGCAAACTCGCAGGATTCCCTGTTGCGCTACGTCGGCAGCGGCGAGATCGTGCGGCGTCCGATCACCTGGCTATTCTTCGCGGCGGCAATCGTGTTCTTTGCCTCTTTGCTGGCCGGCCTGGGTTACTTCTCCACGAGCCACGGGGGCTTGCCTGGGCTGTCGCTGGATTGGCTGGAGGAAGGTGAACAGTTGTTTGGCGCCGGCGATTACGAACGCGCTGCTCTTGAGTTTGCCGCGGCCGTCGCGGTGTCGCCGGCGAATACCGATAGCCAGGTAAACCTCGGCGCGGCCGAATATGCGCGCGGCAACCGGGAAGCTGCAATCATGGCGTTTCGCGCGGTGCTGCGAATCGAACCGGAACATGCCGAGGCCAACTACTTTCTCGGAGTGATGTACCTGCAGTCGAATCGCATTGATGACGCGATCACACTGATGCGCCGCTCGGTCGCGTCAGATCCGGATCGCGTGGCGGCCTGGAGTGACCTCGGCGTCGCCTATACGCGACGGGGCGATTTTCAGAGCGCTGCCGACAGCTATCAACGCGCGCTCGAAATTGACCCAAATTTTGTTGCTGCGCGCCGCAATCTCGAAGCGCTGCGGCGGCGCATGCAGGGGGCGGGGCGGTGACCGCATTGCGTAGACAACTGGTCGGCAACTGCTTCGTCTCGCCCTGGTTCGATTACCTCACGATCGGCAGTGTGTGGAGCATCGTGCTGACGGCCTGGTGGATATGGGAACCGGCCGCCGTCGATACCGTGACCGGCCTGCCCCTGCCATGGTTGGTGCTGCTCGCCAATAGTGCGCATTTCGCGGCATCGACCGTGCGGCTCTATAGCAAGCCGGCCTATTACCAGGAGTTTCGTTTTCTCGCTTTCGGTTTCCCGGCCGTCACGCTGGCCGTGCTCGTACTTGCCATCGCGTTTCCGGGGGAGGCGGGGCGTTATTTGCAGGTGCTTTATCTCACCTGGGCTCCATTCCATTACGCCAAGCAGGTCTACGGGCTCAGCCTGATGTACAGCTTTCGCAGCGGCCTGCGGCTGGGCACCGGTGACAAGCGCCTGGTGTACTGGACCGCGATGATGCCGTTCCTGTATGCGTTATTCAGTGGCTCGCCACACATGGGTGTCGGCTGGTTGCTGTCGCCGGAAATTCTGGCCGCGCGTCCGTGGCTGCTTGAAGGTTTACAAACCGTCCGGTCGCTACTGGGTGTGCTGGTCTACGCGATGCCTGTGTTGCTGTTCGGCTGGTTCTGGAAGTCGAAATCCGCACCACCGCCACTGATGGTTGCCAGCCTGCTGCTATCGAACGCGTTGTGGTGGACTTCTCTGAGTTTCGGTGAGGCTTTCGTCGTCGCCACGATCGGCCACGGCATCCAGTATCTCGCGATCATGCTGATCTATCACGTGCGTGAGCAGATGCGCGAGCCGACCAACACGCGCAGCTGGCTGACCCATGCGAGCCTGTTCTATGCCAAATGCGTGGTGCTGGGCTATGCGATCTTCAATGTATGGCCGTGGGTGTTCGTGTGGGCCGGCGCCGGGTTTGCGGAGAGCATGCTGATGTGTGTTGCCGTCATCAATATCCATCATTTCATTGTGGATGCGTACATCTGGCGCCTGCGCGTCCCGCAGAACCAGAAAGCCCTGGCTGACCGCCCTGCAGCGGCACCGGCAGCGCCGGCCTGATAGGGGATATGCCTCGGACCGCCGGGGCGTTTATCATCAGGGGCTTAGCGGCACTTGATAACAAGGAATACAAATGGCCAAACGCCTGATCGTGGGGATGTCCGGCGCCAGCGGGGTCATCTACGGCATTCGCCTGCTGGAGATGCTCAAGCACCAGGATGAATTCGAGTCGCACCTGGTCATCAGCAACGGTGGCAAGCTGAACATCTCGATTGAGACCAACTGGGACGTAAAGGCGGTCGAAGCGCTGGCCGACGTGGTCCACAGCGATCAGAACCTCGCCGCGTCGATTGCCAGCGGCTCCTACATCACCAGCGGCATGGCCATTATGCCGTGTTCGATGAAGACGCTGTCCGGTGTCGTGAATTCCTATGCCGATAATCTGATCGTGCGTGCCGCTGACGTGATCCTGAAGGAGCAGCGTCGGCTGGTCATCGTGCCGCGGGAAACGCCATTGCACCTGGGGCATACCCGGCTGATGACGCAGGCAGTGGAGATGGGCGCGTTGATGGTGCCGCCGATGCCGGCGTTCTACAACGATCCGCAGACCGTGGACGACATCATCAATCATACGGTGGGTCGGGTGATGGATCTGTTCGGCGTCGACACGGGCATCGTCAAGCGCTGGCAGGGTCCGATCGGCAAGCGGTCGTGAACCCCGCGCCCGAAGAGACCGATCCGCGCGCTGCCATTCGCGCGATGCTATCGGAGTACAACACCGTTACGCTGGCAACCGCGCGTGATGCCGGACCCTGGGCCGCGGCGGTGTTCTATGCCAGCGATAGCGAGCTCAACCTGTACTTTGTCTCCGATCATCGCACCCGGCATGGCACCGATCTGGCAAACAGCGACCGTGTTGCCGGCGCAATCAATCCTGATTGCGGTGCCTGGGCGGACGTCAGGGGGCTGCAGCTCGAGGGTCGGGTGGAGGTGCTCACCGGCGCGGCGCGTCTGGCCGGCCTGGCGCATTACCTGGCGAAATTTCACGACGTGAAAGCGCTGTTCGAGAAACCGCAAGACAAGAATGAGGAGACCATCGCCGAGCGATTGAAGGCCGCCAATCTGTACCGGTTGCGCCCGGAGTTCATCCGGCTGATCGACAACAGTCGCTGGTTTGGTTTCAAGACGGAGTTGCAACTCTGATAAACGCTACCGCCACAGCAGGAAGCGATATCGTTGCGCCGCCTCGCTGCCGGCCCACGAGAGGTTGGATTCTGGTGTTGCTGATGGTTATCGGCTTTTTGGCGGCGCCGGCGGTCACTGGCCAGGGCCGCGTGATTCGCGTCACCACGGCGAGCCCGGTTACGGCCGATGTCGAACAGACCGAGTGGGCCGTGGGCCTGATCGAAACGCGTACGTCGGCCCAGGTCGCGGCCGAAGTCGCCGGGGAAATCACCAAGGTCTACGTCGACGCGGGGCAGGGGGTGGACGCAGGCGCACTACTTGCCGAAATCGACAACGAGCAATACCGGCTCGAGTTGGCGAGCGAGCGCGCCGAGGCCGGTCGGCTGAGAGCACTGCTGGCGCAAAAGGAACGCGAACTGGAGCGCGCCCGCAAACTGTTTGCAGATCGATTGATTTCAGAGGACGAGCTCGACGTTATTGCGGCCGACCTGGATGCGCTGCGTGAGCAGCAGGCTGGCGCTGCGGCCCGGGTCGGTGGCACTGAACGCCGCCTGGCAAAGACCCGCCTGACCGCGCCGGTGAAAAGCGAAGTGGCAACGCGCAGCGTCGATGTCGGCGATTACGTGCAGACTGGTACGGTCGTTTTCGACCTGATCGACATGGAAAACCTGCGTGTGAATTTGCCGTTCCCGGAATACCGCGCGCCGGAAATCCGGCGGGCCTTACCGGTGCGGTTGACCTCGGCAGCCGCGGGTGACGAAGTCGTGAATGCCGTAGTCACCGACATCCGCCCGAGCGTGAATCCGTCCAATCGCTCCGTGACGGTGATTGTCGATTTCCAAAATCCGGGTCGCTGGCGACCGGGCGCCAGCGTGCGGGCCGAACTGGTGCTGCAGACGCGTGAGGATGCCTTGCTCGTGCCGCAGGTGTCGGTTGTACGCCGACCGGCCGGTGACGTGGTGTACGCGATCACCGATGGTATTGCCCAACAACGCGTCGTTGAACGGGGTGAGCGCCAGGGACGCCTGGTGGAGATCCTGTCGGGTCTCGATGGCGCCGAGCTGATCGCAGTCGATGGCGCCGGTTTTCTCGCCGACGGCGTCCGCGTCGATATCGCGGAGGACAGCCGGTGAGCCTGGCGGCGGTATCGGTGCGGCGTTACGTGTTCGCGGCGATGCTGAACGCGCTGATTGTGCTGTTCGGCATCGTGGCCTACGACCGCATTGGCGTGGAACGTCTGCCGAATATTGATCTCGCCAAGATTTCGGTGCTGACGCGCCTGGAGGGCGCCAACCCTGAAGTGGTCGACGCCAGCATCACGAATGTGATCGAGGGCGCGATCAGCAGCGTGCCGGGCATCGATGAGCTCGTGTCGACGACCTCGGCCGGTCAGTCGATCGTGACGCCGTCCTTCCAACTCGGCAAGGATATCGATGTGGCGTTCAACGAAGTGCAGGCCAAGGTCAGCCAGATCCAGCGGCTGCTGCCGGAAGACGCCGAAGTACCGGTCATTTCGAAATCCGAGACGGGCTCCTTCCCGGCCTTCTGGGTGTCGTTCTGGGGTGATCGCACCATCCAGCAGCTGAACCAGTTTGTGCGCACGGTCGTGAAGAAGCGTTTGGAGACGATCGACGGTGTCGGCGAAGTGATCATCGGCGGCGAGCGCGAGCGCACCATTCGCGTCAATATCGATTTCGAGCGCCTGGCTGCGTATGGCGTCACGGTGCAGGACATTACCGCGGCGTTTCGCAACGAACATTTCCAGCTGCCAGGGGGTTACCTGGTGGGCGCGGACCAGGAACAGCTATTGAAGCTCGACCTGGAATACCACAATCCGGTTGACCTGGAACGCCTCGTCATCGCCACCCGTCGCGGGGCGACCATTTATTTGAAAGACGTCGCGACTATTGAAGACAGCCTGTCCGACGCGCGGCGCGTGGGCCGCTATAACGGTCAGCCCGGGGTCAGCCTGGGTATCGTCAAGATCGCCGGGCGCAACACCGTCAAGATCAACGACGAGATCAAGCGTCGGTTGTTCAATGACATTGAGCCGCAGCTACCGCCCGGCATCCAGATGTCCATCTCCAGCGACGACAGTGTCTACATCCTGGATCTCGTCGCGTCGCTGGAGGACCATCTGATTGATGGCGCGATTTTCGCCGCGCTGATCGTCTGGCTGTTCCTGCGCAACTTCCGCGCGACGCTGATTGTGGCGGCGGCCATCCCGGTCTCGCTGCTCGGCACCGTGCTGGTGATGTACTTCCTCGGCTATTCGCTGAACACCATCACCATGCTCGGCCTGCTCGTGCTCATTGGCGTGGTCGTGGATGACGCTATTGTGGTGCTGGAAAACATCCAGCGGCGGGTCGAAGACGATGGCCAGGATCGGCGCACGGCGTCGATCGAAGGTGCCAACGAAGTGCTGCTGGCGATTGTCGCATCAACGCTCACGCTTGCCTGCATCTTCGCCGCGGTCCTGTTCGTGCCCGGCATTCCGGGCAAACTGATCGGCTCTTTTGGTGTGGTCGTGGCGGCCGGCGTCCTTGTGTCGCTGTTTGTATCGCTCACGCTGACGCCGATGATGTGTTCCCGATATTTGCGAGTCAGCAAGGAACACGGTCGGGTGTTCCGCGTGATTACGCGGGCGCTGAATTCCATGGAAGCTGCGTATCGTCGCCTGATCGCGTGGAGTCTCGGCCATCGCTGGCGCGTGGTCGCATTTGCCGTCGCCGTCATTCTCAGCACTCCCGTGTTGTTCGGCAGTCTCGGTTTCGAGTTTATCCCGCCGGAGGACGAGGGCCAGTTCCAGATCACTATTCGCACGCCGGTTGGCACGAGCCTGGCCTACGGCGACGAGCGGATGCGCAAGATCGAAGACATTCTGCTGGCGCGCCCGGATATCGAGAATTTCTTTTCGACGCTAGGTGGCGGCCGCGCCGGCAGCGTAAACCAGGGCCTGATTTACGTGAACATGGCGCCGCGCGAACAGCGCACGACAAAACAATACGAGGTGATACCGGAACTGCGCGAAGAGTTCCTGAAAATACCGGGGATTGTGGCGTTGCCATCACCTTACGGCATTGCCGGCGACAATCGCGGCGAGGCGCTGAGCTTCGTGTTACAGGGGCCGGATCTCGGCACTACCGCTGACCTGGCGCGGGGCTTTCGCGATTTACTCAGCGAGGACCCGGAGCTTGGCCGGTTCGACTTGGACCTCGAGCTGGATTTGCCGCAAGTGCGACTGGACGTGAACCGTGAACTGGCGAGCGAACTGGGCCTGTCGTCGCGGGATATTGCGCAGGCGGCCAACGTGCTGGCCGGTGGTTTGAACGTGGCGAAATATACCGATGAGCCGGGTGATGGTGAGCGCTATGACATCCGCCTGAAGGCTGCCGGCGAGACGACCCTGCAGGATCTGTCCAAGATTTACCTGCGCAACCCGGACCGAGACCTGGTGCGACTCGATACGGTCGCAAATTTCGAGGAGCAGGTGGGTCCAGCCGTGATCACGCGGCTCGATCGGCAATACGCGGCCACGTTTTTCTCGGATCCCACGATATCCGTCGGCGCCGCTGTCGAACGCGTGCGCGACGCGGCGCGGGAGTTTCTGCCGCCCGGCTATTCCTTGCGCTTGCAGGGCAGTTCGCAGCAGCTCGAGGAAACCTCGAGTGGGGTGGGATTTACCTTCATTCTCGCGCTGGTGCTCGTTTATATGATTCTTGCCAGCCAGTTCAATTCCTATTCGCAGCCGCTGATCATCATGGTGGCGCAGCCGCTGGCAATCATCGGCGGTGTGGCAGCGTTGGCAATCACCGGCACGTCACTGAACCTGTATTCGATGGTCGGGCTGATCCTGCTGATTGGCCTGGTGGCGAAGAACTCGATCCTGCTGGTCGATCTGACGAATCAGTATCGCGAGAAAGGCATGACCGTCGACGAGGCGCTGTTGTCCGCCTGTCCACGGCGCCTGCGGCCGATCCTGATGACATCGCTGACGATAATTTTCGCCATGCTGGTGCCCGCGCTGGGCATCGGCACGGCAGTGGAGCTGTCCGGCCCGCTGGCGGTCGCCGTGATTGGCGGCATGGTCAGTTCCACCCTGCTCAGCCTGATTGTCGTGCCGGCGGTGTATTCGCTGGCCGAAGGTTTTCGTGACCGGCGGCGCCTGAAACTCGCGGCCGCCGAGGCTGACAGTCAGGCCTGACGATCCGTCGCCACGCGCCCGTGGCGATTGCTCGCCGTGGTCACCGGCAGTCGTCCATGATCCTGCGGGTCAGTATTCCTCGCCGCTGGAATAGGGCGGCATCTGGCCGATATGGATGCCGCTGTCGACGATCAGCATTTCCCCGGTAACGAGCCGCGAGCCGGGTCCTGTCAGGAAGAACACCAGCGCCTCCGCAATGTCTTCCGGCGTGGCCACGTCCTGCAACGGCAATTGCTCTTTCGCGGTTGCCAGCAGGGCTTCGTATTGCTGTTCGCCCATGCCGCCCTTCAACCAGCGGGTCTGGATCATGCCCGGCACCACGGTATTGATACGAATCTCTGGTGCAAGGACGTGGGCCAGGCACTTGGTCATCAGGTTCAGCGCTGCTTTGGACGTTGCGTACGGAATCGAGGACGCGATACCCGTGACGCCACCGATTGATGAGTCATTCACGATGGCGCCGCCGGTCTTGCGCATGTGCGGTTCAACGGCGCGGACCATCTGGTAGGCACCGACCACGTTGACGGCATAGATGTTCAGGAAATCGTCTTTATCGACGCCATCGAGCTTCGGGTAGGGATTGAATTTGGTGCGCGCCGCGTTGTTGATCAGATAATCGATACGGCCCCAGGCGTCGACGGCGGTTTGCGCCATACGCTGGCAATCGGCATCGTCGGACACGTCGGCCTGCACCGTAATGGCTTCCGCACCTTTTTCACGACAGGTCGCCGCGGTTTCCTCGGCTTCGTCCTTGCTGCGGGTGTAATTGATGATCACGTTGCAGCCCTGTTCGGCCAGCAGAATGGCGGCGGCGGCGCCGACGCCGGTCGCCGAACCGGTCACGATGGCGACTTTTCTTTCGCTCATGGCTTTCCTCCTCGAAGGGCCGCGAATCTTAGCAGACAGGCCCAGAAGTGCTAAGGTGGCGCGCCCGGGCCGCCGTCCCGGACGATTCGATGACAAGTAAATAATACCGACCAGGGAGTAAGTCCATGGCCTTCAAGGAAATGCGGGAATATCTGGCGTTGCTGGAAAAAGATGGCCAGCTGAAGCACATCGAAACCCCGCTGAGTTGCGAGTACGAAACCAACGACCTGCAGTCGCTCATGCGTTATTTGCACGAGAACGACGGCCCCGGCCTGGTTCTGCACAATCTCGAGGGTTACAACACGCCGGGCGTCCCGGTTATCTACAACCCGTTCGGCAGTCGTGAGCGCACGGCGATGATTCTCGGTGAACGCGATCCGCTGGCGGCCAAGCTGAAACATTCGCAGATTCTTGCCGACCAGTCGCTGTGGCACGAACCGGTCGTCATCGACGGTGCCAGCGCCCCGTGCAAGGAAGTCGTCATTGAAGAGAGCGATATTTCGCTGGACAAGCAGATCCCGCACACGTGGATCGGCAAGGAGGGGTCCTCATATATATGTGGCGCCGTCGTCGTGACGCGCGACCCGGAAACCGGCTCGCGCAACGTCGGCTGGTATCGGCTGACGCAGCTCTGGCAGTGCCGGCACCCGACCGGTGAGTCGTACACGGAGCGACAGCAGAAACAGCAGTTATCGATTTTTGCATTCTGGAATCCGCCGATGAATCACATCGGCATTCACCTGGCGAAGGCCAAGGCGATGGGCAAGCCGCTGGAGGTCGCGGTCGCGAAACTCTGTGAGCCTGCGGTGCACCTGGCCGCCTGCACGGGCACACCCTTTGGTAGCGACGAACTGGCTTTTGCCGGCGGATTGCGCGGCTCGCCGGTCGAACTGGTCAAATGCGACACCGTCGACCTCGAGGTGCCCGCGACCGCGGAGTGGGTGATCGAGGGTGTGTTCCAGCCGGACGCCGATGATGTGCTGATCGGTTGGCATTCCAATTCCATCGGCTATTACGACAAGCTGCAGATCTTCCCGGTGTTCGACGTAAAGCGGATTACGCATCGCAAGGATCCGATGTGGTACGCCACGATCGAAATGATGCCGCCGTTCGACCATAACTATCTCGGCCTGTTGCCGGTCGAGGGCGAGGTGCTCAGCGATCTGCAGCGCAAGATTCCTGAAGTGAACGACGTCGTCGTGACGCCGAACATGACTTACATCGTGCAGCTGAAGGTGGATGGCGCACAGAAGCCGCACCCGGAATTCGGCAAGTTCGTTCTGCATGCAGTCTGGGGCGCGGCCGGGCGCTGGGGCCGTACCGCCAAGAACGTCGTGGTGGTCGGGCCGGGCATCAATCCCTACGATCTGCAGGCGGTCGAGTTCGCCATTGGCAGTCGCGTGCAGCCTTACGAAGACAGCATCATGAATCGTTCGGGGCAGGCGATGATCCTGGATCCGTCGGCCGCGAAAGGTCCGCAGGGTTTCCCGATGACGGGGTCACAACTCGGCATTGACGCGACCATCAAGATCCCCGAGCGTTTCGAGGACTACGCGCCCGTCAGCCAGGCCGATCCGGCGGGCGTCGCAGCAATTGGCGAGAAGCTGAAGAACGAACTCGGCTGAGCCTTACAGCACCGGCTTGTCCGTCGCCTGCTGCCGCGCTTTCTCGGCCGCGTCTGCCCTGACCTGGTTCAGGTATTCGGCCGCGGCCTGCTGGGAAAGATAGGACTGGCCGGGGTTTTCCAGGCGGGCTGCAATGCCGGACACAATCCCGTCGTTGGCAGTCACGCTGTAGACGAGCACCGCAGCGCATTGGTCCGGCGGGTACGCGAATTGATTTGGATTCGTGGGCCAGTTCTTGCGGTTCATCGGTGCGCCCGAGACCTTGAACGGGTTGCAGTCGGCGCCGTCCGCTGGATAGAGCCATTTCAGGACTGCCAGGTCGGGATTTCGCTGCGGTGGTCGTTCAGCGGGCTCGCCGTATTTTTCGATCAGCGCATTCACGTAGACCTCGAGTGACGTGTTTTGGGTCGCGAAAGCGCTGCTGCTTTGATTGCGTTCGATTCGCAGGACCCGGTTCTCGGCGGGCGGCTGTGCCAGGTGCACATCGATGTTTTCCCGCGGTCGGTCATTGATCATGATCCTCGGCGCAAACGCACCAGGGGTATCAGGCGTGGGTCGTTCGCGGGTCACGCCCGCCAGTTCCTCGACGGTATTGAAAATGGGATCCGACTCCCAATCCGGCTTGTAGGCCTGCAAAGCGGCGATGACTTCGTCCGCAGTCATGCCCAGCCGGACTCCGAGAATATCGGCATCGATATCCGCAGGATCCAGCGGCGGTGCCGGTTTCTCCGGCGCGGGTGCCGGCGCAGATATTGCGTCGTCCGACGGCGCGGGTGCCGGTGCCGCAGCTTTCCCTGGCTCGCGATCGCCGCCGCAGGCAGTCAGCAGGACCGCGAGCGGCAGGATCGACAGGAATCGCGTGCGCGTCATTATCCAATCCACTGTTATTGTTGATGATCTTTCCGTAATCCGACAGTCATTTAAAACCGATCTGCTGCAGCAAAGCAAGACGCCGGGTTATGCTCGCCTGCGATGAAACAGACGTTAACGCAAAAGATTCTTGCCCGGGCTTCCGGGCAGTCGGCAGTGACGCCGGGCGAAATTGTCACCGGCCAGGTTGATTTGTGCCTGTTGCTGGACTCCGGCGGTCCTAGGCGTATCTGGCCGCGCCTGAAAGAGCTCGGGGTCGGCGTTTGGGATCCCGACAAGATCGTGCTGGCCAGCGATCATTTCACGCCGGCAGTCGATGCAGAGTCGGCGGCCATTCTCAAGCTCACGCGGGATTTTGCGCGCGAGTTCGGTATCCGGCGTTTTTTCGACATGCAGGGCATCGGGCATGTCGTGCTGGCCGAGCAGGGGTTTCTGCAACCCGGGATGTTCGCCTGCGGGGGCGATTCACACTCCTGCATGGGCGGCGCGTTCGGGTGCCTGATGATGGGCTTCGGTGCCATTGAAATGACGGGAGTTGCCGTTACCGGTGAAATCTGGATCCAGGTGCCGGACACGGTACGCGTGAACTGGACCGGCGAGTTTTCGGATGGCGTGGTGGCCAAGGATGTGATGCTCAAATTGTGTCGCGAGCTCGGCAGCAACAACGCGTCTCGGGTCATCGAATATGGTGGGGAAACAGTACAGGCCATGTCCATCGCGGAACGCGGTGTGTTGTGCAATATGGCAGCGGAACTCGGGGCTGAAACGGGCGTGGTAGAAACCGACCAGGCCACACTCGATCATTTGCGCGCGGTCGGGGAAATGCCTGCGCCCGATGCGCTCGACTGGCGCAGCGATGCCGATGCGGCCTATGCCGCCGTCCATGATTTTGATGCGACCGCACTCGAACCGCAGGTCGCGGCGCCGCATTCGCCGGCCAATTCCGGCCCGGTGCACGATCACGCCGGTATCGCGATCGACCAGGCCTATATTGGCGCCTGCGTCGGCGCCAAGCTGGAAGACTTGCGCATGGTTGCGCGCGTGCTGGATGGCCGCAGCGTTGCCGCGGGGACGCGCCTGCTGGTTGCGCCTGCGTCACAGCAGGTGATTCGGGCCGCATCAGCAGATGGCACGCTCCAGAAAATCGCGGCGGCCGGTGCTTATATGTTGCCGACCGGGTGCGGTGCGTGTGCGGCACTGGGCGCCGGTATCCTGGCCGAGGACGAGGTCTGTATTTCGTCGACCAACCGGAATTTCAAAGGCCGCATGGGCGCGAATTCGGCGCAGGTCTACCTGGGCTCGCCGTACTCCGTAGCCGCGGCCGCCGTGGCCGGGCGCATTACCGACCCGCGAGAGTACCTGCAATGAGCGGCCCGGCAAGCCTGCAGTCGGTTACGGGCACAGCCTGGGTTTTCGGTGACGACATCAACACGGACGTAATGGCGCCGGGCCTGTATTTCAAATCACCACTGGCGGAACTGGCGCAGCACTGCCTGGAAGCCGTCGACCCGGGGTTCGCGCCGAACGTGCAGGCGGGCGACGTCGTGGTCGCCGGCGACAACTTCGGCATCGGCTCAGCGCGCGAACAGGCGGCGATGGCGTTCCAGCATCTGGGTGTCGGCGCGATACTGGCACGCTCTTTTGGCCGGATCTTTTACCGGAATGCACTCAATTTCGGGATCCCGACGCTGGCGTTCCCGCAGGCTGGCGAAATACGCGCTGGCGATGAGCTCTGCGTGGACCCGGCCGCTGGCCGGATCGATAATGTGAGCGCCGGGCGAACTTACGAGGTATCAGGTCTGCCGCCCCACCTGCTGCGAATAGTCAGCGCGGGCGGGCTAATGCCGTACCTCAAACAGCGCCTCGCGGGGGAGGCAGGTCAGTGAGAATCGAACATGCAAACACGCTGCGTACCGAGCTCGCCGGTTCGGAACCACTGGTGGCGCCCGGTTGCTATGACGCACTGACGGCGTTGCTGATCGAGCGCGCCGGCTTTCCCTGTGCGTACCTGAGTGGCGCCAGCGTCGCGTTTACGCGGCTCGGCCGGCCGGACCTGGGCCTGACGACGCTTACCGAAGTGGCGGAGACGATCGGCAATATCCGCGATCGGGTCGCCATACCGCTGATCGCGGACGGTGACAACGGCTTTGGCAATGCGCTGAACGTGCAGCGCACCGTCAGGCTGATGGAAAAGATGGGTGCGTCGGCGATCCAGCTCGAGGACCAGACAATGCCGAAGCGTTGCGGGCACCTCGAAGGCAAGACCCTGATTCCGGCGGTGGAAATGTGCGGCAAGATTCGCGCGGCACTCGACGCGCGTGCGAGCGAGGACACAGTGATCATCGCGCGCACGGATGCTGTGGCAGTGGCCGGGCTGGACGAAGCATTGCATCGGGCAACCGCCTATTGGGAAGCCGGCGCCGACGTGCTGTTCGTCGAGTCGCCGGGGGATGTCGACCAATTGCGCCGAATTGGGGCCGCGCTCGGCGATCGCATGCCGCTGCTGGCGAACATGGTGGAGGGTGGCAAGACCCCGTTGGTCCCGGCGGCGGAACTTGGCGCGATGGGTTTTTGCATTGTCATTCACCCGGGCGCGATGGTCCGGGTCCTGAGCCGTGCCGGGGCCGACTACCTGGCGACGCTGAAACAGGACGGAACGACCGCTAACATGCTCGATCGCATGAACGACTTCAGCCAGCTGAACGACCTGATCGGCACCGAAAGACTGCTGCGTCAGGGCGAACGCTACGAGAGCTGACCCTGGTCGTATTTGCCGAGCTTGCGGAAGCGGGGCGCCGGCGGGATCATGTTGCCGTGGGCCGGAAATGCAGTCATGGGTGACCATGAATCCCTGCGCCAGGCAGTCCGCTGGCTCGGGGAGCGCCCGCCCATTACCGCGGAAAAAATTGCCGAGGCTGCCTGCCGCTTCGATCTGTCTCCTCTGGACGAGGAATTTCTGCTGCGGGAATTTGCTGAAGAAATATTTAAAGACAATGACTTACAGGGCCAATAGCAAGTGAATTCTGTATCTGCTGCAACCTTGACCGGGCCGCTGAGCACTGCCCAGGTCGAGCAATTTCGACGCGATGGCTTCGTGGTCGTGCCGGGACTGTTTTCCCCGGACGAGATGGTGCGGATCACCGCTTGGGTCGACGAAGCCCAGTCCTGGCCGGAACAACAGGGCGGCGCATGGATGTACTTCGAAGAAGCTGCGGACGGTCGGCGCCTGCTGAATCGCATGGAGCGCGTGCTCAAGTTTCACGATGGCCTGCGCGAAGTCGCCGAGGGCGAACGCATGCAAGGCGCCTGCGGCCAGCTGTTCGGAGAGCCTGCGCTGCTCTTCAAGGACAAGATCAACTTCAAATTGCCGGGCGGCGGCGGTTTCGAAGCGCACCAGGATGCCCAGGCAGGTTGGGAGCGCTACGGGAGTTTGCACATTACCGCGTTGATCACGATCGACCGGACCACCCGGGAAAATGGCTGCCTGGAAATGGCGGCGGGTTGCCATCGGCGCGGCCTCATTGGTCAGGAGTGGACACCCTTGGCCGGTCATGACCTCGATGATGTCGACTTCACCGCGATCGAAGCGGAGCCGGGCGATGCCGTGTTTTTCGACTCCTACGCACCGCATCGCTCGGCACCGAACAAAACGGATTCGGCGCGGCGTGTGTTGTACATCACCTACGGCAAGTCATCGGATGGCGACCAGATGGAACAGTATTACGCGGACAAATTCGCGTCCTATCCGCCCGATATCGAGCGTGAAGATGACAGGGAATACTGTTACCGGGTGTAAATCGTGAGCGCGAAACCGGAAAGCGCTGGTTTTGCCGCTGAACCCGTGAGACGCACCACTGCGTTCCGGCGGTTGCTCGACAGCCCCGAGCTCGAGTTTTTGCTCGAGGCGCACAACGGCATCAGCGCGCGAATTGTCGAGGAGGCCGGCTTCAAGGGCATCTGGGCGGGCGGGCTGTGCATGTCGGCGCAGTACGGCGTGCGCGACAACAACGAGGCCAGCTGGACCCAGGTCCTGGAAATGCTGGAATTCATGGCGGATGCCAGCAACCTCCCAATCATGCTCGATGGCGATACCGGCTATGGCAACTTCAATAATGTCCGCCGGCTGGTGCGCAAGCTGGAGCAGCGCAATATCGCTGCGGTCTGTATCGAGGACAAGCTGTTCCCGAAGACGAACAGCTTTATCGACGGCGAGCGGCAGGAGTTGGCGGATATCGATGAATTCTGCAGCAGAATCAAGGCTGGTAAGGATGCGCAGAGCGACGATGATTTCTGCCTGATCACCCGCGTCGAGGCTTTCATTGCCGGCTGGGGACTGGACGAGGCTTTGCGGCGGGCGGCGGCCTATCACGATGCCGGCTCGGACGGGATCCTGATCCATAGCGCGCTGTCGAATCCCAGTGAAGTTTTGGCCTTCAAGAAAGAATGGGCCGATCGTTCGCCCGTGGTGATCGTACCGACGAAGTATTACGCGACGCCGACCGATGCGTTCCGGGAAGCGGGCTTTTCAATCGCCATCTGGGCCAATCACCTGCTGCGCGCCGCCATACCGGCCATGCAGGATTGTGCCCGCACGCTGGCGCGGGATGAGAACCTGCAGTCCATCGAAGACAGCGTCGCTCCGGTGCGGGAAATCTTCCGCTTGCAGGGCGCCTCCGAGTTGCAGGCGGCCGAGGAACTCTACCTGCCGGTGACCGGCGATCAGACGCGCGCGATTATCCTGGCAGCATCACGCGGCTCCGCGCTTGGTGATCTGACGCAGGACCGGCCGAAGGCCATGGTTGAAATCCGCGGCAAGCCGCTGCTGGCGCATATCGTGAATGCCTACAACGGCGCCGGGATCAAGCGCATTACAGCGGTCACCGGTTACCGCGCGGACCGGGTCGATCTGCCGGCTTTGAATTGCGTGGAGAACCCGGACTATGCCGAGACCAGCGAGCTCGCGTCGCTGGTGCATGGACTCGCTGCGGATGATGATGACAGCCGCGACCTGCTGGTGTCCTTCGGCGATGTGATTTTCAAGCGTTACATTCTCGACGCGCTCGACGATCCGGAGGCGGATTTCCAGATCGCCGTGGATGCCGACTGGAAGGCGTCGGTGAATCGCGAACGGGCGGCGGACTACGTGCGTTGCAGTGAGTCGAACTCCAAACGCGCGTTCTACCGCGACATTGTGCTCGAGCAGGCGGCCGAAGACATTCCGCCGGAACAACGCCACGGCGAATGGATGGGACTGCTGAAAGTATCCGCACGCGCGCTGCCGCGTTTCCGGTCACTGGTCGGTGAGCTGGCAAATCTGCCGGACAATCGTCGCGCGAAGCTGCACGTGCTGTTGACGGAACTCGTACGTCGTGACGAGACGGTGCGGGTCGTTTATACGACCGGCCATTGGCTGGATGTTGATACGCTGGATGACCTGGTGGCCGCCGGCCGCTTCGCATGATCGAGGCCAGCGCTTTTATCGAAGCTGCGCGTCGACAGGGTTTCGGCCTCTATGCCGGCGTGCCCTGTTCCTACCTGAAGCCGTTCATCAACTATGTTATCGATGATTCGCAGCTGCGTTACGTCGGGGCGGCTAACGAGGGTGACGCTGTAGCCATTGCCGCCGGAGCCGAACTCGGCGGGCAACGCGCCGTCGCGATGTTCCAGAACTCCGGACTCGGTAACGCCGTCAATCCGCTCACATCCCTGACGTGGATATTTCGTCTCCCGGTGTTGGTGATTACCACGCTGCGCGGCGAACCCGGTGGTCCCGCCGACGAACCCCAGCATGAACTGATGGGCGGTATCACGACCCGGCTGCTCGAGCAGATGGACCTGCCCTGGGAGTACTTTCCAACGGATGCTGCGGACGTCGACGCGGCGCTGGAGCGCGCCTGCGCTCACATGACTGCGGTACAGCGTCCCTACGCGCTGGTGATGCGCAAAGGCAGCGTCGCGCCGGTCGCGTTGCAGGCGCGGCCGCAGGTGCAGGCGCGGCGGGGTGGGGCGCAGCCGGCCGTCGAAGCACTGCATCGGCGGGCCGAGATGTTGCGCGCGGTGCAGGCGGCAGTCGGGCCGGCGGATATCGTGATCGCGACGACCGGATACACGGGGCGCGAACTGTTCGCGTGCGATGACCGCGCCAATCAGCTCTACATGGTTGGTTCTATGGGTTGTGCGGTTAGCCTCGGGCTTGGCCTCGCGCTGGCCCGGCCCGATTTGCGCATCATCGTGCTCGACGGTGACGGTGCCGCGCTCATGCGGCTCGGTGCGCTGTCGACCGTCGGCTTCGAACGACCGCCGAATCTTTTGCATGTGCTGCTGGACAACGGTATCCATGAGTCGACCGGCGGCCAGGCAACGGTGTCGCGCTCGGTGGATTTCTCGGCCATTGCGGCGGCTTGTGGCTATCCGCGCGTCGCGGTCGTCAACACGCCGGAAGCGTTGCATCGTCGCGTGCAGGAAGCACCACGCGAGCTGGAATTCATCCATGTGCCAATTCAGCCCGGCATCGCCGACGATCTACCGCGGCCAGATGTAACGCCGGCCGCAGTTGCGGCGCGGTTGCGCGCGCATCTCCGAGACCGGCATGACTGAGCGAGTCATCCTGCTGAATCCGGGCCCCGTCACCCTGTCAGACCGCGTGCGCGCCGCATTGACCGAGGGCGACTGGTGTCACCGCGAGCCCGAGTACGCGGCGCTGACCCGCGCGAACAACGCAGCCCTCGCACAGGTCTACCCGGACATGGCCGCAGATTTCGACGCGGTCACGCTGACTGGCTCTGGTACCTCTGCTGTCGAGGCAATGCTGGCGAGTTTCGCGCCTGACGATCGCGACACGCTCGTCCTGACCAACGGTGTTTACGGGGAGCGCATGGCCGCGATGCTGCGCGCCCACGGCAAGCCGCATAGGGTGATCGAACGCGACTGGCAGGCGCCGCTGGATGCCGACGAGCTGCAGACCGAGCTGAACGCCAACTCGAACATCAGCTGTGTCGCGACGGTGCATCACGAGACGACCACGGGCCGGTTGAACGATCTGCACACGATCGGCGCGATGTGCAAGTCGCACGGACGCCAGTTGTTGCTGGATGCGGTCAGCAGTTTCGGTGCGGAACAGATCGATGCCGCCGCCTGGAACCTGGCCGCCGTCGCCGCGACAGCGAACAAGTGCCTGCATGGCGTGCCCGGACTGTCATTCGTGCTGGCACGAAAAAAACTGTGGAACATCACACCACCGGATCGCGGCAGCGTCTATCTCGATTTGCACGCCTATCATCGCGGCCAATATGCCGACGGGTTTTCGCCATTCACGCAGGCCGTGCAGGTCGCCTTTGCGCTGCGTGAGGCCCTGGCGGAACTCGATGAAGCCGGGGGCTGGCAGGCACGTGGCGACCTGTACCGGGCGCGGGCGCAGCGCATTCACGCCACGCTCGATGAACTCGGCATCGGCACGCTCTTGCCACCGACGGCCTACTCGTCGGTGCTGTGGACTTACCAGCTGCCCGAGGGTGACACGTACGCGCGGGTCCACGGCGCGCTGAAAGACGCCGGATTTGTGATTTACGCCGGGCAGGGCGCGTTGTCACCGCAGGTGTTTCGTATCGCGCACATGGGCGATATCCGCGACGATGACCTCGATAGACTGTGCAGCGCGCTGCGCAACGTGTTCGGTGCAGCCCGTTGATCGACACAGCCGTCATTCTTGCTGCCGGCATGGGCACGCGACTGCGGGATGAACTGCAGGACCGGCCGAAGGGTTTTCTGTGTCTCGGCCAGCGCCCCATTATCGAAGAGTCGATCGAAACGCTGCGCAACGCCGGCATTGCAGAGATCGTGATCGTGACGGGCCACTGCGCGGAGTATTACGCGCAACTGCAGGAACGCGACAGCAGCATCCGGCGCGTCCACAACCGGGAGTTTGCGGTCTCCGGCAGCATGTATTCCCTGTATTGCGCGCGCGATGCGGTGCATCGGGATTTCCTGCTGCTCGAATCCGACCTGATTTATGAGCCCCGGGCCCTCGATACCTTGCTGGCATATCCCGACCCGGATGCCATCCTGCTATCGGGCCAAACCGGTGCCGGCGACGAGGTCTATGTCGCCGCGCCCGGCGGCTTCCTGCGGGGCATGTCCAAAAACCCGGACACATTGGAGTCCACGGTGACCGGCGAACTCGTGGGGATCAGCAAGATTTCGCTGGAGCTGTATTCGCTGATGCTGGATATCGCCACGCAGGCGTTCGAGCGCTCGCTGTTGTATGACTATGAGACCGATTGCCTGGTTGCGGCTGGCCAGCAGGTGCCGATTGCCTGCCCGGTGGTTCCGGACCTGGTGTGGAGTGAAATCGACGATCCCGACCACTTGGAGAGAGCGCGCGCCACCGTCTACCCGGAGATACGCCGCCGGGTCAGCGCCGCGCGCCGGGATCCGGATCTGACCTGAATTGACCGGACCGGTGTTAACACGGCGGGCAGAATGGTCTCGTCGGCGCCCGGTTGCGCCGTGTTAACGGAGATGCTATCAAGCGCGCCATGAAGATGAATTCGAAGCAGTTATTCGCCGTTTTCGCGGCGTTCGGCCTGGCTGGCTTTGCACCGCCGGCCGTTGCCTACCTGGATCCCTCCACGGGCAGCATGATCCTGTCGGCCATCGTGGGCCTGTTTGCGACCGTGGCCCTCGCCCTGAAAACCTACTGGTATCGGCTGAAGGCCTTTTTTCGCGGCGATCGCCGGCAGCAGAAGTCCCCCGACGAGCAGACGGAACCCGCCAGCGGCGATCCTTCGCCCGAGCGCTAGTTCGCGACCGCGGCGCGTGACATCGCGACGCTAATGGCCGGGAATTTTTTCAGCTACTGGCGCGCCCACCGCGCCTTTCGCCGCGTGCCCGCGGAGCAGCGTCGTATCGTGCTGTTTTCCGAAAGCGCGCAGGATTGGCATCATTTTGAGCCCATCGTGCAAGACTTGTGCAGGCGTCTGGGGCGGCAGATCTGCTACGTGTCATCCGATCCGCAGGACCCCGGACTGCATCAGCACAGCGACGGTGTCCTGCCGTTCTGCATCGGCGAGGGTTTCTTTCGCATCCTGTGGTTCCAGACACTGCAGGCCGGCGTGCTCCTGACACAATTACTCGACCTCGGCAATTTCGATCTGAAGCGCTCGGTTCACCCGGTACACTATATTTATATGTTCCATTCGCTGATCAGCACGCACATGGCCGATCACGAAGATTCCTACGATCACTACGATACGATCCTGTGCGCCGGTCCACACCAGGGGCGCGAGATACGCAAGCGTGAAAGCATGGAAGGACTCGCGGAGAAACGGCTGGTGCCGCATGGCTACAGCCGGCTGGAGCAGCTCATGCGCGAGCGCCGCGAACCCCCGCCGCGCACCGGCGATGCCGATACACACGTGTTGCTCGCGCCGTCCTGGGGTGAGCGCACCATTCTGAATTTATTCGGGCTAGAGCTCGTGGATGCGCTGATGGCTGGCGGTTTCCGTGTAACCTTGCGGCCACATTTCCAGACACGTTGGAAAACGCCGGATGCCATTGACCGGATCACCGCCAAATGGGGCGACGCAGAGAATTTCAATTTGATCGAGCAAATGGGTGAAAGCGATTCGCTGTTCGATTCACATGTGATGATCACCGATTGGTCCGGGGCTGGCATGGACTACGGCCTCGGGTTGGAAAAGCCGGTGCTCTATTTCGACGTGCCGCCGAAGTCCCGCAACGAGGTCTGGCAAAAGCTCGGTATTGAACCGTTTGAAATGCTGATCCGGGACAAAATAGGTCGGGTGTTGTCGCCGGACCGGGTCGCCGACGCGCCCGAAGCCATTCGCGAACTGCTGGCCAACCCGGACCAGTTTCGACGCGACGTGGGCACGTTGCGTGACGAGTGGGTCTATAACCTCGGGACCAGTGGGCGCGCAGCGGCAGACGCCGTGGCGGCCATCGCGGACGAAATCGACTGGCCGGTCGGAGCGACGGCATGAGCGGGTCGGTGAAACGACGGCAGCTGTTGCGCTGGACCGGCTGGTTCGCAGCAATCAACGTCGTGCTATTTGCGCTGGTCGGACTGCGCTATCTCCTTATTTACCGTTTTCCGGCTGACCTCGCCGGCCAGATCTATGCGCCGCTGGCATTTCTGGGCCAGATGACGCTGCTTGCGGCTGTGCCGTTGTTGCTGTTGCTGATGCCGCTGTGCCTGCTGTGGCCACGCCGCGGGCTGATCATGAGTCTGGGCGTCCTCATTGCGAGCACGGGGTTGAGTCTGCTGGTCCTGGACACCCAGGTGTTTGCGCAGAACCGGTTTCACCTGAGCCTGCTGACAGTGTCGCTGTTCGAATGGACGACCTGGGTATTCGTCGGCGTGATGTTGCTGATTCTCGTGGTCTTCCAGGCGATGCTCGCCGGCATTGTCTGGCGCAACTTCGCGATCTGGCCCGGTTCCCGCCGGGGCGGCTGGGTTGCCACGATACTCGTGCTGGTATGGCTCGGCAGCGCCGGGCTGCACATCTGGGGTGATGCGGTTGCGCATACGCCAGTGACGCAGTTTACGCGTTTCCTGCCGCTCTATTACCCGATTTCGGCCAAGGGTGACCTGGCGCGACTCGGTTGGGTCGATCCGGACGAAGTGCAGCGACAGCGGCAGTTGCGTGGCAGTCTCGAGGCCGACGTCGGGCAATTGAAATATCCGTTGCAGCCACTGAACTGCGTCGCGCCGGAAAAACCGCTGAACGTCGTGATGATATTGATCGATGCGTTACGACCCGACGCCATTCACCCGGACCTGACGCCGCACCTGGCCCGATTCCGTGACAACAGCCTGGAATTTGCCAATCACTTCAGCGGCGGAAATTCATCCCGCATGGGGTTCTTTTCCATGTTTTATGGCCTGCCAACGACTTACTGGCAGAGCTTCTATGACCTGCAACGCCGGCCAGTATTGATGGAGGAGCTGGATCGCCAGGGTTACAGCCTGGCCCTGCACAGCGCGACCGGCTTCGGTCGGCCGACGCTCGCCGACCGCACCGTGTTTTCGAATATCCCGGATCTGCCGGGCGCCGGTCAGTACGGGAATGCGCAGGTTACGGCCAACTGGCTCCAGCAGCTCGCCGACGCACCGCCAGCGCAGCCGTTTTTTGCGCTGCTCGTTTACGATCCGCCCATCGCGACGATGCCGGCGGATAGCGATGCGCGCCTGCCAATGGAAGAACGGTTTCAGGCGAACCCGGACGCGAAGGCGGCCTGGCGACGGTATCGCCTGGCCATGGCGGCCGTCGACGAGGACGTGGGTCGGGTCATGGCCGATCTCGAGAACCGCGGGATGCTGGATAACACCGTCGTGTTGATCACCAGCGATCACGGTTACGAATTCGACGACAATGGGCTTGGCTACATTGGTCATGCCAGCAGTTTTTCGGATGCGCAGTTGCTTTCAACGTTACTGATGCACTGGCCCGGCAAAGCGCCGGCGCGGATCGACGCGCGGACGTCCCATCATGGTCTGCCGGTAACGCTGATGCAGGACTTGCTGGGTTGTACGAACGACGCCGGTGATTTCAGTGTCGGCACGAACCTGTTCAGCGGCGAGTCCTGGGAATGGATCATGGCGGGCAGTTACTCGGCGCATGCCATCGTCCAGCCTGATCAGGTCATCGTGTCCCATCCGGGCGGTTTCGTCGAAATCCTCGATCAGAACTATCAGCCGCTCGGCCGCGGGGCGTTGAATGCCGATCTCGTTCGCGAATCCATGGCTGCCATGAGCCGGTATTTCCAGTGACGGTGCGCTTCACGGTCACGACGCTGCTGTCGTGGCTGGTCTTGCTGGCGAGCATCGGAAATGTTGGCGCTGCGAACCCCGTTTTTTCAGCGCCCGGTGCACAACTCGTCATTGATTCGCGTGGCGGCTTGCCGGTGGAATGGCTGGTCTGTCGTCCGGACTGCCAGGCCGACGGCCCACGCCTGAATCTGCTCGATCCCCAGGGCAATAATCTGCGGCTGGCATGGACCGGTGACCCGGTGCTCGTGCAGTCCATGGCGCAAACCGTCTACCAGGTTCGGCAATCCGGTAACGAGCTGCGCCTGACGTCGCTGGCCGGCAGGCAGCTTGAGCATCGTTATCGCTGGTTTCCCGAGCAGGGTCGGCTGCAGGCCGAACTCGATCTGCCGCCCGGCGTCGGCCTCGAGTTGCGAGCCGGCCCGGAATTTGCGCCGGAGGCGCTCCCCGGCTTCGGCTCGATTTACGGCAATGTGCGCCCTGTGCGGGTGTCGTCTGCCGGGCAGGTGTGGCTGGACGAGCCAGACGAAGACCTGGATATGAGTCTCGATGCTGCCGCATGGGCCGGGGTCCGGCAGCGCTTCTGGGCTGTTTTGTTACAGGTATCCGGTGGCGCGCGCCTCAGCACCGCGACGGCGATCGAGAATCAACCGACACTGGCGTTCGCGTTTGATACGGGCGGGCCGGTTCGTATCGAACTGCTGGCCGGTCCGGTCGACCGTGCCTGGTTGCGCGACAACGACCCGGTGCTCGGCGAAATGCTGTTCGCCGCGTTGTGGGACTGGTTGCGGGCGTTGACGACGGGCATGTTGCTGCTGCTGGCCTGGCTGCAGAGCCTGGTGGGCAATCCTGGTGTCGCCATCATGTTGCTATCACTGTGCGTGAAAATCCTGATGTACCCGCTGACCTGGATCGCGGATCGCTGGCAGGCGGACGTGCACCGGATCCAGGCCCTGCTGCAACCGGAGCTCGATGCCATTAAGCGCGAGTACAAGGGCGAGGAGGCGCATAACCGGATCCTGGCGGTATACAAAAAACACGACGTGAGTCCGTGGTTTACTTTGAAGAGTGCCGCGGGATTCCTGATCCAGATCCCGGTGTTCATTGCGGCTTTCGACATGTTGGGCGAGAACTTTGCGCTGTACCAGGCACAGTTCCTGTGGATCGAGGATCTGTCCAAACCGGATCGGCTGGCAGCGATGCCGTTCGTTCTCCCGTTCTTCGGCGGCTGGCTGAACCTGATGCCCTTCGTCATGACCGGTCTAACGCTGGCCGCATCCACGCTGCAGGCGGACCCGGCCCTGACCGAAGCATTACGTCGGCAACAACGTCTCCGCCTGTTCCTGATGGCGGCGGCGTTCTTCCTGCTTTTCTATACGTTTCCCGCCGGTATGGTCTTGTACTGGGCGACGAACAATTTGCTACACCTGCTGAAGATTCTGCCCGGCTCGCTGCGCGCCCGCGGGACTGCCACCACCTAGCGATTTTGTGCAATTCGCATTGTCAGTGGCACGCTAAAGCTGCCAAAATCAGGCAATTGTGCGTGGGTTGCCCTGTAGCCGAGGGGCGGCTCCGTCGCGGTGTCGGGTACCGCGACTGACGGGAGAGGGATTTGGACCACTCTTCGACCCTGACGGGTCTACACCAGGCGTTGAACGGCGAACGCACGCCGGGTGGTCTCGATGTGATCTACACCAAGCTCGCGGTGGATCTGCAGAACCTGGCAGAGCCGACCGCCGAGCAGACGATCCAGTCGAGCCTGGAAGTTCTCCGTGACAGTGTCGGTTGCGATGCTGTCTGTATTGCGCTGCTCGACGAACACGGCGCGACCCTGGAAAAAGTCTTCGCCGCGCGCGGCCCGTTCTCACCCTGTAACCCGGAGGTCCTGCAAGGCAGGCCGCTGGCGGAATTCCCATGGCTCAGGCGGGAATTTGCGCATTTGCGCCTGTGCGGTGTCATGGATACGTCGACACCGGCGCCCGGGCAGGAGGTAGACGCCACGCGGCTGGAAAACCTGCGTATTGCCGCCATCCAGGCACTCGGGTTCGAAATTGGCGCGCGGCCGGCCGGTTTTATTGCGCTGTGTTTTGGCATGCCGCAGCCGATCTGGAGTGCCGATCATCAATTGCTGCTGAAGCTGCTGGGCTCGAGTTTCGCAAGCGGCCTGGCGCGACTGCGTGACGAACACCATCTGGCGCTGATGGCAGAGCGCGAAGAAATCATGATCCGTGCGGCAAACGATGGCAGCTGGGACTTCGATGCGCTGAACAACATCATGAATTTCTCGCCGCGCTGGAAAGCCATCATGGGGTATTCCGATGAGGAGCTCGCGCGCTCCCCGCCGGACTGGCGGCGGCTCGTGCATCCGGATGATCTCGCCCGCGTGCAGGCCAAGCTCAGAGATCACCTGGCGGGCAAGACAGAGATTTTTGAGAGCGTCCATCGTATGTGTCGGCGCGACGGCGAGTGGCGCTGGGTGCAGTGTCGGGCCAAGGGGCTGATGGACGAGCGGGGCCGTTTGCGGCGCCTGATCGGCGTCGAAACCGACATCACGGAACAGAAGGTCTACGAGGAGGCGCTGTTTCGTGAAAAGGAGAGCGCGCAGATCACGTTGCAGTCGATCGGCGATGGCGTCATCACGACCGATGCCGAGTGCAATGTCGAATACTGTAATCCGGTTTCCGAGGAGCTGACCGGTTGGCGCGTCGACGATGCTACGGGTCGGCCGATCGACGAGATTTTTCGCGGTTTTCATGAAGAGACCTGCGAGCCACTCGAGAATCCGCTGGCCGTTGCTATTCGCCGTAATCGTTCCATTAAGTCCGTGCGGCCCACGTTGCTGATCCGCCGCGATGGCAATGAGATCTATATTGAAAGCACGGCGTCGCCAATCCGCGACGACAAGGGTGAGGTCACCGGCGGCGTCCTGGTGTTCCACGATGTCAGCGAGGCGCGGGAACTGAATCGCCGGCTCAGCTACCACGCCAGTCACGATATTCTTACCGGCCTGGTGAACCGGCGAGAGTTCGAAAGCCGGCTGGAACGGGCGCTCAAGAGCGCGCGGGCGCGCGAGACGTCCTATGTGCTCTGTTACCTGGACCTGGATCAGTTCAAGATCGTGAACGATTCCTGCGGCCACAGCGCCGGCGATGCGTTGCTGGGTCAAATGGGCGCCTTGTTGAAGGGCAAGATTCGCTGGCGCGACACCCTGGCCCGCCTGGGCGGTGACGAATTCGGCCTGCTACTGGAGAGCTGCAGCCTCGACGAAGCCATGCGCACGGCGGAGAGCCTGCGCGAGGCAATCCGCGAGCACAAGTTCACCTGGGACGATCGCACCTTCTCACTGGGCGTGAGCATCGGCGTTGTCCCGATCAATGCGGAGGCCGAGGACGTCGCGTCGTTGCTGTCCGCAGCGGACAGCGCCTGTCAGGCAGCGAAAGAGGCCGGTCGTAACCGCATCTACAGCTACCAGGACAATGACATCGACTTGCTGCGACGGCGTCGCGAAATGCAGTGGGCGGCCCGCATCAACAACGCGCTGGAGGAAAATCGTTTCGAATTGTTCCGGCAGACCATTCAGCCACTGCAGGTGCACGAAGACGGGGCGCATTACGAACTGCTGCTGCGGATGCGGGACGAAAACGGCAAGCTGGTGTCGCCAGACCTGTTCATTTCGGCCGCCGAACGCTATGGCATCACGCCGAACATCGATCGGTGGGTGGTCAGCCAGGCGTTCCGCTGGCTCGTGTCGGACGTCGACGAGCGCGAACGCCTGGTCCTGTGCTCAATCAATTTGTCAGGCCAGAGCCTGACCGATGACGATTTCCTGCCGTACGTTGTCGAGCAGTTCCAGACCAGCGGTCTCGATGCGACGAAGATCTGTTTCGAAATTACGGAAACCGCGGCTATCGCCAGCTACGCGCAGGCGAGTCGGTTCATCAATGCGCTGAAGGAGCTCGGCTGCAAGTTTGCACTGGACGATTTCGGGACCGGGCTATCTTCATTCGGCTACCTGAAGCACTTCCCGGTGGACTATTTGAAGATCGACGGGTCGTTTGTAAAGGAAATCCTGCACGATCCCATCGATCGGGAAATGGTGCGTTCCATTAATGAAATCGGGCACCTGACCGGCAAACAGACGATTGGCGAATTCGCCGAGAACAACGAAATCATCACCATGTTGAAAGGCATGGGCGTCGACTATGCGCAGGGTTTCGGCGTTGCCGAACCTAAGCGTGTGCTGATGGCGGCCGTGAACGCCTGAATCCGGATTGGTGCGGTGTCAGTCAGGCTGGGCCTGGCCGGCAGGATCATCAGCGAGGAAGAACGCGGTCATCTTTTCCAATGCACCGTCCAGGGCCTGCTGTTCATCCGTACTCATGAGTTCACCGAGGCGTTTATTCAGTTCGCGTCTCGCGACCATGACAGAGCCGCGCACCTTGTCGCCTTTGGGGCTAATGGAGAACAAGGCGCTGCGAGCGTCGTTCGGATCCGGGGCTTTCTTGATGTAGCCTTTTTCCACCAAGACGGCGGCGGCCCGACTTAGTTGGCCTTTGTCGAGCAGTGTGGCATTGGCAAGCCAGCGGAGCGTGCGCGGTGAGTGCTCGCCAAGATGCGCCAGAATGAACCATTCGGCTGGCGAAATCTGCTCGCTGGACGACAAATACCGCGCCAGTTGGCGGCTATACAACCGCATCAGGGTGTTCAGGCGATAGGCCAGCAGGTTCTTGAGGGCGGTATCGCCATCAGAAAATTCGTGGTCGCTACGGGACATTGACTCCACTCCCGGTAGTAATCGTACCGGTGGAATGTTGCAGTCGCAACTTTACCTCGATCGTGACCTCGTCGCCGACCCACTCCGTATTTTCCCACAGCCCCCGACCGACACCGAATTCGAGTCGTCGGATTTCGAAATCGCCGACGAGGGTCGCCTGATCCGATGCCTCATCAGGCTCAAAGCGAAAGCGGAACAGCACCGGCCTGGTCATGTCCCGAAGCGTCAGTTCGCCTTCGGCAAGCAAATCTTCTCCGTCGCTGCGAATTGCGTTGCTCGTAAACGCTGCCTGGGGGAATTCAGCGACATGAAACCAGTCCTCACCGCGCAAATAGTCATCCCGCTCCTCATTCTGGCTATCCACCGAGGCGGTTTCGACGGTAGCCTCGATGCTGCCCTGCTCGACAGATTCGGGTGACAGGCTGATACGCGCGTCGAAAGACGCGAAGCGCCCACGGAATTTCGCCCCCTGTTGAATTGCTATGAACTCGACCTGGCTGCCCGCGGCAACCGGACGCCAGTCATCGGCCAGACCGGCCCCCGCTCCGAGCGTGAGCAAAGTGATCCCCAGGAAATGATGCAAATACTTCTTCATTGAAATTAACGTGATTTGACAAACGGGAGCATCGCGATTAGCACGTTGTCGCGTCGCACGACATGGTGGTGCACCGCTGCAATGATATGCAGCGTCACTAGCCCACTCAGGGTATAGGCCATCAACCGGTGCGTAAGTTCCAGCCATTCATGCAATTGCGGGTCAGGTGCGACCAGGTCGGGCAGTGTCACCAGCTTGAACAGGCTCACCGGGAAGTTTGCCGCCGACGAACTCAACCAGCCGATCAACGGCATCGCCAGAATCAGGGCATACAGCACCGCCTGTGTCAGTCGTGCGAGGCGCCGTTGCCAGTCACCGATCGATTCATCCAGCGGCGGTGCCGGTCGCACCAGCCGCCAGGCCAACCGGCAGGCACCGAGCGCGAAAATTGTCAGTCCGAGCGACTTGTGCAGCGCGTAGCTGGCGAGCTTGTCGGGGCTGAGTGGCAAGTCGATCATGTAGTACGCGAGCGGTATCTGGAACAGGATCAATGCTGCGACCGACCAGTGGAACGCCTGCGCCAACGGCGAGAATTTTTGGATCTGCCCGGTCACGTGTCTATTGGTCGAACCGCAGCGACAGGTCGACGGCCTGCAGGTCTTTGGTGATTTGCCCGACCGAAATGAAGTCGACGCCGGTATCCGCCACCGCGCGCACGGTCTCCAGCGTAATTCCACCGGACGCCTCGAGCCCGACATCCGGAGCGAGCTCGTTGCGCATGGCGACGGCCTCGCGCAGATGGCCCAGGTCGAAGTTATCGAGCAGCAGTCGGCTGGCCGTAGTGGCCAGAGCTTCGGGCAATTGCGCGAGGCTTTCGACCTCGATCTCGACCAGCACGCCGGCATCGGCGGCGGCCGTCGCTGCTGCGCTAATGCTTCCGGCAGCGGCAATGTGATTCTCCTTGATCAGGATTGCATCGAATAGCCCGATACGATGATTGCTCGCGCCGCCGCACAGCACGGCATACTTTTGCGCGCTCCGCAGGCCCGGAATCGTTTTGCGGGTATCCAGGATCGTGGCATCGGTGCCGGCGACGGCGTCGACATAACGGCGCGCCGCGGTGGCCGTGCCCGACAGCGTCTGCAGGAAGTTCAGCGCGGTGCGTTCTCCTGTCAAAATACTGCGTGACGCGCCCGCGACACGGCAAAGCGGTTGGTCCGCTGTTACCTGACTGCCTTCGGCGATATGCCAGTCCACCGTGACTTCCGGGTCGAGTTGCACAAAAACCTCGTCGAACCATGCCTGGCCGCAAATCACCGCTGGCTTCCTCGCAATCAACGTGCCGCTCACCTGCTGGTGTTGCGGCACCAGCGCGGCGGTGAGGTCACCCTCCCCGACATCTTCGCGCAGGGCTTCGGCGACCAGCCTTTCGAGGTCGACGGCGAGATCCGGACTGAGTTCGGCGCGGCTCATAAAGGCTCATAAAGATGGGGCGTCCCCCCAGGGACGCCCCATCAGAATAACGCAGGATAGGTCCCGATTGGACCCGCCCCGAAACGTCTCAGAGGAAATACCCGTGGCCGGGGCCGACCATGCTCATCAACATCGGGATCGACAGCATGGTATTCGTGCGCGACGCGAGGAAGGCGATTCGCTTGGCCTTGCCAATTTCCTCTGCTGACGCCTCCACAATGCCGAGGACCTTCTTCTGGTTCGGCCAGATCAGGATCCAGACATTGAAAAGCATAATCGTGCCGAGCCAGGCGCCGACGCCGATGGTCAGGCCGTAGGTACCGCTCAGCGTGAACGCATTGATGAGTTCACCCCTGACCATCAGGTACCAGGCGCCCGATAACCAGGTGACGAGGGCCGCCCAACGGAACCACAGCAGCGCGCGTGGCGCGACGTACTTGGTGATGGCAGCGCCGCCCGGTCCGCCTTCGTCGGCGGCGGCCGCGGCCAGCGATTGCACCTGCACGAAATTGAAGTAGTACAGCAGGCCGATCCAGGTGATGCCGACGATAACGTGAATCCAGATGACGAAGCTCCACGTACTGGCCGGGCCGATATCGGTCGCAAGGAGCGCTATCACTGCCGCGATTACGACGCCGGCAATGATCGTGCCCCACTCGCTATTCAATGGATTCATATTGGTTCCCCCGTGTCATATAAATCGGATGCGCTTCGGCCTGACGCAGCGCGCAGGCCGTCCGCCACACGCCGAACAATCCGGACAGAAGGATAGGTCAGCACCCGGATTTATTCAATTCGCATCAGGCTGCAGGCCGCACTGGCCATACTCCTCGGGCAATGACGCGGCTTCGTACAGCGGCCGGAACCGGTTTACGATGCGGCAGAACAACTCGGCCGTTTGCTCGGCGTCATAGGCGGCCGAATGCGCCGCATCCGCGTCCCAGTCGAGTCCGGCGGCCACGACCGCGCGTGCCAGGACGGTCTGTCCAAACGCGACCCCCGCCAGCGTTGCGGTGTCGAAAATACTGAATGGATGAAACGGGTTGCGCTTTATACCCGTGCGCTCGACGGCCTGATTGAGGAAATTCAGATCGAATTGCGCATTGTGGCCGACCAGTACCGCGCGTCGGCAGTCGGTCGCGCGAATCTCGGCACGCACTTCGCGAAAAACGCGTTGTAACGCATCGCGCTCGGCAATCGCCGGTCGCAAAGGGTGATGCGGATCGATGCCATTCACTGCCAGCGACGCCGGCTCGATGTTGGCGCCGTCGAACGGCAGCACGTGATAGCGATGCGTTTCGCCCAGCGCGAGTTCACCGTTATCCGTCATTGTGAGGAGTACCGCGGCAATTTCCAGCAGGGCATCGGTGTGATGATTGAAACCACCGGTCTCTACGTCGACCACGACTGGCAGAAACCCGCGGAACCGGGCCGCCATGCTGGTTTCAACAGCCATCACTCCGGGCGTCCGGCAAGCACCTGGCGGATCGTGTCCCGATAGCCATACAGGCACTCGAGCGTCAGTCGAACGCCAAAACCGGTGGCGCCGCCGGGTACATGGCCCAGGCCGCTTTTGCGGCTGGCTGCGCTCAGATCGACGTGGATCCAGCCCGACTGCTGCGGCACGAAGCGTTGCAGGAAGCGCGCCGCCAGGTTGTGGTCGCCGCCGCCTGCGGTCGAGCATTGCAGCACGTCGGCGACTTTGGATTTCAGATCCTCGTCGTAATCCGCGTCCATCGGGAACGGCCAGACCCGTTCGCCACAACGCCGGCCGGCATCGGTCAGCAGTGCATTGAACGCGGTACGGTTTGCAAACACGCCGCTGTAACGCTCTGTCAGTGCGTACACGCAGGTGCCCGTTAGCGTGGCGTAGTCGAAAACCAGCCCCGGTTTTTCGCGGCCCGCCAGCGCCAGCGTATCGGCCAGCACCATCCGGCCTTCGGCGTCCGTATGGATCACCTCGATGGTGACGCCGTTACTGGCCGTGACGACGTCGCGGGGTCGGTATGCCGTGGCGCTGGCGCGGTTTTCGGTGACGGCGAGCCAACAGTCGACCGTTTGGGCGTAATCCAGTTCCGTCAGCGCCTGCAGAGTACCGAGAGCCACCGCGCTACCCGCCATGTCCTCATGCATGTCGAGCATCGATTTGTGTGACTTCAGATTATTGCCGCCGGTGTCGAACAAAATGCCTTTGCCAACCAGCGCCAGCTTTGGGAGCTCGCTACGTCTCTTTGTTGGTTGATAGCGAAGATGAATAATGCCGGCATCACGATCCGCATTGCCCTGCGACACGGCCAGGAACGCGCCGGCGTGCAGTTTTTTCAGGCGCTCCTCGCCCAGGAAACGCATGCTCCAGCCATATTGACCGGCCAGTTGTTTGATCAGCTTGCGGTAACTCGACGCGTTCAGCACGTTTGGCGGCAACGCCGTTAACCAGCGGGCGAGGTTTTGGGCGCGCGCCGCGGTTTCGCTTTGCGTGAGGTCGACGCGCTCGTCCAGACCCAGCAGTTTGATCGTCTTCAGCGGGCGTTGCCGAGGCGCTTTGCTGCGTATCTCCGGCATCGCAAAACTGTGTGCATGTGCGGCGAGGAGCAGGGCGTCCGCGAGCTGCAACTGGCGGTCGGCATCGAGCCCGGGCAGCATGAAACCGAGCGTGCCGGGCTGTTCGGCGAGTGCCGCCTTGAGCAGTTTTCCAGCGAGCTGTTGGTGGCTGAAACTGTCCCGGGTGGTCGCCGGCAGACGGATCAGGCTCACCCCGGTGCCCCGCTTGTTGCCCAGGCGTCCGGTGATCGTCGCGGCCTTGCCGGCCCGACGCGCGGCAGCTTTCAGCGACGTGTGATTCGGTATTGCGCGCCAGTGCTGGGCGGCCGGGTTCGTCGGCAAGATCACGACCAGGTGATCCAGACCATCGAGGGCTTTGCGGCTGACCCGCCCCGGGGCTTGAACAAGGCGTGGATATTGGGCTGCGGGCGTTGGTGCGGTCATCGGACCTCGGCTTGACCAGGTAATGGGAAACCCCGATCATACCGGGGCTTTTCGCGGGGGCGACTTACTTCGCGGCGGGATTATAAAGCAAACCTGAGTAATTCCTGCCGACCCCGGCGCGTGCGGTCAAGCGGATCCGGACACATCCCAGAGAACACCAGAGTCACCTGAAGTCCAGTGGTCGAGTTCAATCGTTTCGAGGATATCGATCCGGAGGAAACTCAGGAATGGCTCGAGTCCATCGACTCGGTGCTGCGCTCCCACGGCACGGACCGCGCGCATTTTCTGTTGAACAGCATGATCGACCATGCGCGTCGCTCTGGCGCCTACCTGCCTTATAGCGCGACCACCGCGTATCTGAACACGATCCCGGTACATCAGCAGCCGGAATACCCGGGCGATCGTGCAATCGAGCGGCGGATCGAGGCCTACCTGCGTTGGAACGCGATGGCCATGGTCGTGCGTGCCGGGCGTCGCAGCCCCGAATACGGCGGCCACATCGCCAGCTATGCATCGGCCGCGACACTTTACGAGGTGGGCTTCAATCATTTCTGGCGTGCACCAGCGAACGGCCATGGTGGCGACCTGGTGTTCATCCAGGGGCACTCGTCCCCCGGCATTTATGCGCGCGCCTTTCTCGAAGGCCGCTTGAGCGAGGAACAGCTGTCGCATTTCCGACAGGAGGTTGTCGGCGCCGGCCAGGGCCTGTCATCGTATCCGCATCCGTGGCTAATGCCGGACTTCTGGCAATTCCCGACCGTGTCGATGGGCCTCGGGCCCATGATGGCCATCTATCAGGCGCGCTTTATGCGCTACCTGGAGCATCGCGGCCTGGCCGACACGAGCAATCGCAAAGTCTGGTGTTTTCTCGGCGACGGAGAAATGGACGAGCCCGAATCGATGGGCGCGATCACGATGCCGGTCCGGGAGCAACTCGATAACCTGGTGTTCGTCATCAACTGCAACCTGCAGCGCCTCGACGGTCCCGTGCGCGGCAACGGCAAAATTATCCAGGAACTGGAAGCGGCGTTTCGCGGTGCCGGCTGGGCGGTGATCAAGGTGCTGTGGGGCTCGGCCTGGGATCCGTTGCTGGCCCGGGATGAGCAGGGGTTTCTGCAACGCCGGATGGAGGAATGCGTCGACGGCGAGTACCAGAACTTCAAGGCGCTCGGCGGCGCGTATACCCGCGAGCATTTCTTCGGCAAGTACCCGGAGCTGCTGGAACTGGTCGCGCACAAGACGGACGAGGAAATCTGGCGCCTGAAGCGTGGCGGGCTCGATGCGATCAAGGTCCATGCCGCCTATCAACGCGCCGTGGAGCATGAAGACCGGCCGGTCGTGATCCTGGCGAAGACGGTAAAAGGGTTTGGCATGGGTGAGGCCGGTGAAGGCAAGATGATTGCCCACCAGGCCAAGAAACTCGACGTGGAGGATCTGAAAGCTTTCCGCGATCGTTTCAATATTCCGATTTCGGATGCCGACATTGAAGAGGTGCCGTACTACCGGCCGGCCGAAGACAGCGAGGAACTGCAGTACCTGCGCGATCGCCGGGAGCGCCTTGGCGGTTTCCTGCCCGTGCGCAAGCACACCGCACCACCGCTGCAGGCGCCGCCGCTCGAGACCTTCAAGACCCAGCTGGAGGGCACCGGCGAGCGGGAAATCTCGACCACGATGGCACTGGTACGGATATTGACGGCACTGGTCCGCGACAAGGGTATCGGCAAGAACATCGTGCCGATCGTGCCGGACGAAGCACGCACCTTCGGTATGGAAGGTATGTTCCGGCAGATCGGCATCTACTCATCCGTCGGGCAGCTGTATACACCGCAGGACAAAGAGCAGCTCATGTACTACCGCGAGGATAAGGAAGGGCAAATCCTCGAGGAAGGCATCAACGAAGCGGGCGCGTTCTGTTCGTGGCTGGCGGCGGCGACGTCATACGCGAATCACGGCGTGAGCATGATTCCGTTCTACATCTTTTATTCGATGTTCGGTTTCCAGCGCGTTGGCGATTTCATCTGGGCCGGGGGCGACATGCAGGCGCGCGGATTCCTGATCGGTGGCACGGCCGGCCGCACGACCCTCGCAGGCGAAGGGCTGCAGCACCAGGACGGCCACAGCCTGTTGCTGGCATCTACGGTGCCGAATTGCCGGTCGTACGATCCGGCCTTCGCGTATGAACTGGCCGTGATTATCCAGGCCGGCTTGCGCCAGATGGTCGAAGATCAGGAGCGGGTGTTCTATTACATCACCTGCATGAACGAGTCGTACGCACAGCCGGCCATGCCGCCGGATGTCGAGGAGGGCATCTTGCGTGGCATGTATCCGCTGAGTATCGGCGGTCAGGGCAAGCTGCGCGTGCAGCTACTCGGTTCCGGCACGATCCTGCGCGAAGTCCAGGCGGCGGCGCGCATCCTCGAAGACGACTACGGCGTACCGGCGGACGTGTGGAGCGTCACGAGCTTCAATGAACTGCGCCGGGATGGTCTGCATTGCGAGCGCTGGAATATGCGGCATCCCGATGCCGAGCCGATGGTGCCTTACGTGCAGCGGCTTTTGGAAAAGCAGACGGGCCCGTTCATTGCCGCAACCGATTACATGTGCACGGTCGCGGACCAGGTCCGTTCCTGGATTCCGGGCCGCTATGCAGTGCTCGGTACGGACGGTTACGGTCGCAGTGATTCCCGGCGCGCGCTGCGCGACTTCTTCGAGGTCGACCGGCGCCACATAGTGCTCGCCGCGCTGAGTGCGCTGAAGGCCGATGGCAGCATCGACGGTGGTACCGTCGCCAGCGCGATGCAGAAACTCGACATCGATCCGGACAAGCCGGATCCGGTCACGCTGTGAGGCCGCCGGGATATGGCTGACCGGCAGGAAATACGTGTGCCCGACCTTGGTGATTTCGCCGACGTGGAAATCGTCGAGGTCATGGTGAAATCGGGCGACTCGGTGGCCGTCGAAGATCCGCTGATTACGCTGGAGACGGACAAGGCCGCGATGGAAGTACCGTCGCCGTTCGCTGGCCAGATCGCGGAACTCACGGTGGAGGTCGGTGGCCGCGTGTCCGAGGGCGATGTGATTGCGATCGTCGAAACTTCCGCCCCCGCGACGGAGCCGGCCACGGGCGAAGCGGAAGCGCCGGCGACCGACGAGCACGAGCCGACTATCACCACCAAACCGCCTGCGGTCGCCACGACCGGTCCGTATACCGTGACGGTCCCCGACCTCGGCGACTTCGATGCGGCCGATATCGCGGAGGTACAGATCGCGGTCGGTGACGCGGTGGCTGTGGACGATCCGCTCATCACGCTGGAAACGGACAAGGCTGCCATGGACGTGCCATCACCGGTGGCCGGAACGGTATTGAGCATTGCCGTAAGTGCCGGCCAGCAGATCGGCACCGGTGGTGAAATTATGCAGGTGGAACTGGCTGCGGGGCAGGCCCCGGAATCTGCCGCCGCCGCGCCGAAGCCGGACGACACGCAAACCATGAAACCGCTGCCGGAGGCGAAGTCGGCCGCCCCGTCGCCACCCGCGGCAGCTCCGGCGACCGCCGCGCCGCGTGCCGCCCAATTGCCGCCGATCAACGAGCAGACTTTCGGTAAAGCACACGCCAGTCCATCGGTACGCAAGTTCGCGCGCGAACTCGGGGTGGACCTGGGCCAGGTAAAAGGCAGTGGCGAGAAAGGCCGTGTGCAAAAAGAGGATGTGAAGGCCTTCGTCAAGGCGATTCTGACCGGCCAGGCCGCCGCGCCCGGCGCGGGCGCCGCAATACCGGCCGTGCCCGCTGTTGATTTCGCCAAGTTTGGTGAAATTGATGTCCAGCCGCTGAACCGGATCAAGAAGATCTCCGGACCGCGCCTGCACGCGAGCTGGTTGAACTACCCGCACGTCACGCAATTCGATGAAGCCGACATCACGGGACTGGAAGGTCGTCGCAAGCGTCTTAAAGATGCCGCGACGGAGCAGGGGGTCAAACTGACGCCGCTGGCGTTCATCGTCAAGGCTTGCGTGATTGCGCTGAAGGAGTTTCCGGAGTTCAACAGTTCCATGTCGGAAGATCAGGCCAGCCTGGTCTACAAGAAGTATTTCCATATTGGCTTTGCGGCCGATACCCCGAACGGCCTGGTGGTGCCGGTGATTCGGGATGCCGATCTGAAAGACGTGATGAGCATCGCGCAGGAGCTCGGCGAACTCAGCGCCAAAGGGCGGGAAGGCAAGTTGACCGCCAGCGAGATGCAGGGCGGCACGTTCACCGTTTCGAGTCTCGGCGGCATCGGGGGCACGCATTTCACACCCATTATCAATGCACCGGAAGTCGCGATTCTGGGCGTGGGCCGATCGAGCTACCGTCCGGTGTGGGAGGACGGCGACTTCGTGCCTCGACTCGTCCTGCCGCTGTCGCTGTCCTACGATCACCGCGTCGTCGATGGTGCGGCGGGCGTGCGATTTACGACCTTCCTGCGAGAATTGCTCGGCGATGTCGATCGTGTGTTGCTGGGCAGTTAGGCAAAGCCGGTGAGCCAGCCGCAGCCAGTTACGGTTCCCGATATCGGCGATTTCACCGACGTGGAAATCATCGAGGTGCATGTGCAGCCCGGGGATACCGTCGCGGCTGAAGACCCGTTGATTACGCTGGAAAGCGACAAGGCCGCGATGGAGGTGCCGGCGCCGCAGGCCGGCACGATTACCGCCGTTGCAGTTGCGGTTGGCGATAAGGTTTCCGAAGGCAGCCAGATCGTGATGCTGACACCGTCCGGCGATGCGCCGTCGGAACCCGCCGCAACGGCGCCCGCGGCCCCAGCGGTTGCCGAAACGCCAGCCGCGGCCCCTGTTGCGGCCGCCGGTTACGACGGCAAGGTTGACCACGAGGCCGATCTGGTGGTGCTCGGTTCGGGTCCAGGCGGCTACACGGCGGCGTTTCGTGCTGCTGATCTCGGCATGAATGTCACCCTCGTCGAGCGCTATTCGACCCTTGGCGGTGTTTGCCTGAACGTTGGCTGCATTCCGTCCAAGGCGTTACTGCATGCGGCGAAGGTCATCGAGGACACGGCCGAAATGGCCGAGCACGGTATTCGCTTCGGCGATCCGGAAATCGATGCGGACAAACTGCGGGGCTGGAAGGACGGGGTTGTCGGCCGGCTGACCGGCGGGCTGGCCACCATGGCCAAGCAGCGTAAGGTCACCGTCGTGCAGGGCGAGGGACGCTTTGTGTCGCCGCATCACCTGCAGGTTGTAACCGACGACGGCGAGCAGGTGATTGCGTTTCGTCAGTGCATCATCGCAGCCGGGTCGCAATCGGCCGAGCTGCCCGGGCTGCCCGACGACCCCCGCATTGTGGACTCCACCGGGGCGCTGGAATTGCCGGAACTGCCAAAACGCCTGCTGGTGATCGGCGGCGGCATCATCGGCCTGGAGATGGCGACCGTTTACGACGCGCTTGGTGTGCAGGTTTCGGTCGTCGAACTGACCGAGCAGTTGATGCCCGGCACCGACAAGGATCTGCTGCGGCCATTCGAAAAACGCATTCGTGCCCGCTACGAAAGCATCATGCTGGGCACGAAAGTTACCGGCGTGAATGCGAAGAAGAAGGGTATCGAAGTCAGCTTCGAGGGCAAACAGGCGCCCAAGAAACCACAGACGTACGGGCTCGTGCTCGTATCGGTCGGACGATCACCGAATGGCAAGAGAATCGACGCGGAAAGGGCCGGTGTCCAGGTGGATGAGCGCGGTTTCATTGCGGTCGACAAGCAGCAGCGCACGAATGTGCCGCACATTTTCGCGATTGGTGACATTGTCGGGCAGCCAATGCTGGCCCACAAAGCGACGCACGAGGCCAAGGTTGCCGCGGAGGTCGCGGCGGGCGAAAAGCGTGCCTTCGACGCCCGGGTGATCCCGTCGGTCGCTTATACCGATCCCGAGATTGCCTGGGTCGGCGTGACGGAGGCTGACGCGAAGGCCGCCGGCATGAAGTACGGCAAAGGACAGTTTCCATGGGCCGCCAGCGGTCGCGCGCTGGCCCTGAACCGTGACGAGGGCTTTACCAAGCTATTGTTCGACGAGGAGACCGGGCGCGTCATTGGCGCCGGTATCGTCGGACCGAATGCCGGTGACCTGATTGCCGAAGTTGGCCTGGCGATCGAGCTTGGCTGCGATGCCGAAGACATCGGCCTGACGATTCATCCGCACCCGACGCTGTCGGAAACGGTGGCCATGGCCGCCGAGGCATTCGACGGCACGCTGACGGACCTTTACCTGCCCAAACGCAGGCGCTGAGACTCAGGCGGCGGTTTCGTTGTGCCGGTTCAACAGATCGATGAACTGGAACCGCATCTCGCCGATCTCCACGACATCATGGTCCTGCAGCGGGCTGCTCTGAACCTCGTTGTTATTCACCAGCAGGCCGTTCTTGCTGCCGAGATCCTCGATCGTGACGCCGTCCTCGCCAACAAGCAGTCGGGCGTGATGCCGGCTGATCCACTTCTGGCGGATCTGGATATCGTTATCCGGTGACCGGCCGATTGTCATGCTGCCCTTATAAATCGGGTAGCGAATTTTCTTGTTGCCCTGAATCGCGACCATGAGCTGATGGGTCCGGGGTTCGTCGCTGGCGGGGCTTGCCTTGGCGCCGGCAGTGCCGGCCGACATTTGCTCGTCCAGGCGTTGAGCGCTGGCGTTGATCTCATCCATCATGTCCACATTCCTTTGCAGTGCATTCAGCGCAGCAGTCTTGGCCGACACTTCCCGTTGCAGTTCTTCGATCCGGTCCGTACTGGCCTCGAGATCCTCTGCGCTGATCCGGCGATGGTCATCGAATTCCGTTTCGAGATCACCGAGTTTCACCTTGAGCTGCGCAAGATCTGACTCCAGCCGATCCCGCGCCTCGAGCGCGCTGTCCAGCTCACTCTCCTTGCTCGTGGCCGCTTCCCACAATTCGTCGAACTTCGCCTCGCCCGTGGCCAATTCCGCTTCCAGTTCAGCGACCCGGCCGGTGTGCGCCTTGACCTGGTTTTTGAGCTCCGTGTTCTCATCGGTGGCTGAGTGCAACAGCGTGCGGACCGTCTCGATCTGACTCTCGGAGCTGGCGCGCAGCTCCTTTTCGCTCGCCGCGGCTGCCCGGTGGGCCTCGTGCAGTTCTTCCCGCAGCCGGTCCACGTCGGCCGCTGCGGCGACCATTATTTCGCGCTGTTCCTCGATCGTCGCTTCCAGCGGTCCGCGTTTGGCATCCGCTTCCTCCAGCTTCGCCTCGAGTTGCTTGAGCTCGAGACTGCGCTCGGCGAGCTGGTCGTGTAGTTCCTTGTTCGCCTCCTCGCGTTCGGCACGCCGCCCGTCGAGCTCAGCGCAGCGCTTCTGCAGATCGACCATCTCGGTGCTGAGCTGGATCTTGTCTTCTTCGTGCTGCGCGACCTCCTGCTGCTTGGCTTCCAGGGCCTGCTCCATCCCGGCCAGCGTGTCACGGTAGTTATCGAGGTCGGAATTCAGCTTGTTCCAGTCGCCGCGGCGTCGGTCGATATAGGCCTCGAGTTCCTGGATCTTTGCCCGCGACTTGGCAATTGTCTTTTCCAGGCCGTCGGTACGACGTTCCTTTTCCGCGTGCTCGGCGGCCTGTGTTGCGAGCTTGGACTCGAGCTCGTTGCAGGCGTCCCTGGCGTCCTGGCATTTCTGCTCCATTGCAGCCAGTTCAGCGCGGCCCTCCTCGAGAAGCTGTTCCTTGCCGGCCAGCGCTTCTGCGTGCTGCTCGGCTGCCGCCTCCATTGCCGCAATGCGGTCCTCGGCCTCCTTGACCTCATCGCGCAGGTCGTCGACCTTGATTTCGCTTTCATCGAGATCCGATTGCAGTGATTTGAACGCGGCGTGTTGAACTTCACGATCTTCTTCCAGGCGCCGGATTTCGGTGTCACGATCGGCCAGTTCGTTCTCAACATCAGCCCAGCGGGCGTGCAACTCCCCGATGACCGTCTCGAGATGTTGTAAGGAGCGCAGCGCTTCGCCGCTTTCCTCGTTCTCGCCAATGGCGAACGATGGCGTCGAGAACGTGCCGGTGTCTTCCAGGTCGTCTGACGACTCGTCGTTGTCTGCCGTGTCGGGCTCAGTCGGCCGGGGGCTCGACTTGACGGCCTCCAGCGGCCGGTTCTTGGCGGCACTTTTCGTGCGGGATCTGCTAGTACGCTTAGTAGTCATGGGCCCGTTTCTTCCTTGTTATTATCCGGGTCGCGATAATCGCGATTTGAATCGCGTATTAACTGCCTGATTATACGATAGATTACTCCGTCTGGAAGCATCCAGCGACATAATCCGCAACAGGCCTAGATTCGTCGGTCGACATCCTCGCGATGCATCTCGCTGTGGAGCATGTGGACGACGTGAACGATGGCCGTGCGCGTGCCGACACCCAGTTTGGCGCGGATCGATTTGAGGTAGGCCCGCACCGTCTCGACACTGACATCGAGCAGGCGGGCGATTTCCTTATCTGTGTCGCCGCCCATCAGCGCTTTCAGTACGTCGACCTCGCGCTTGGACAAGTGCCATTTTTCGCGGACGCGCTTGAAATCGACCCCCTCGGACAGGGGCTTCACGACCGGTTCCGCGATCGCCGCATACTTGTGGCCTGTTATATCGTCAATCGGCCCGTGCAGCGGAAACAGCTTGAGGCTGTAAAACTCGTTTTCCAGCAATACGAGGGCGCAGCGTTCGCCCGGCCTCTCCACGATGAGCTGATGCACGATTGCAGGGTCCTGGTATTCCTGGTTGAAAAGCGTGCGCGCCTCGGCGAGCGCCTGGCCAAGCAGGCGGTGATCGTGGGATTTCGCCTCATCAGGCACCGACGAATACAGCAATTCCCCACCCTGGTCGATGACCAGCAGCAGCGGCCGGCGCCGCTTGCGCAGGATGTCGCTGAGCTTGAAATGGTAGCGCTCGTCCGCTTCCTGAATCTGAACGCTCTTCAATCGGGCTGTATTGCCGCGATGTTTTGAGCCCATTGGGTTCTCCGGATTGTTGTTATTGGTCGCAGACCCGAGCGCACCCTAGCAAATATGTCGCGATCAAAAAAGCGACGCAAGTCAATTTTAGCGCGTTGACCGAAACCCGAAACTACCGTCATTGCTACCCCAGAATTGGGGTATGGATTATTGGTAACGGACTATTGGTAACTGATTATTGGTAACTGCTTTCCGTAGCCTCACTTACGGGAATTTCCTCGACGATCAATAACGTTAATCTGCAGCAAGCGCCGAAGTACGCGTGGCGGCTTTCCACCCCCCTGTGCCGCCAACGCGTCCTCGGCCCGGAACAAGATTTCGAGAGTCCAAAAAAAAGCACTAGTGGGAGAGACAGGTAATGAAATTCAGAAACCCTAGCGCCCTGCTTGCTGCCATGGCCATGTCCTCATGCCTGGCCATGACGGCGATGGCGAATCCGACCAATACGTCGGACGACGTGGCCGAGCAGCAGACGGCGACTGCCATTAACGATGGCAATACGACCGGTGGCGGTTCGAGTATGGCGAATGAAAACTCGAATTCCACGACATCGACCGACAATTCCTATGTCAGCGATGAAACGATCGCAGTCAACGAGAGCGACAACTCGATCGATGACGACACGGAAACGGCCGGTGCCGACAATGGCGCCGCAGCGGCCTCCGAAGACAGCCTGGCAGTCGTGGGCAACAACTCGGGTAACGACAACCTGAACGACAATTCCGAGACCAATATCGAATCCAACAACACGGATGTCGAGACGGCCGACGCGGACAACAAGGGTGCCGCGGCTTCTGAAGACAGCGCGGCCGTGGTCGCCAATAGTTCAGGAAACGGCAATCTGAACAACAATTCAGAAACGAACGTTAGCTCGAATAATACGGACAGCGAAGCCGCCGACGCCGATAACAAGGCGGCCGCTGCGTCGGATGACAGCCTGGCCATCACGAGCAACAGCTCCGGCAACGGCAATCTGAACGACAATTCGACGACGAATCAGGATTCCGGTAACTCCGATACCGAGACCGCCGACGCCGACAACAATGCGGCAGCGGCCTCGGAGAACAGTCTTGCCGTAACGAGCAATAGTTCGGGTAACGACAACCTGAATGACAACTCGAGCAGCGAGACCAATACGGGCTCCGGCAACAGCGATGCTGCGACTTCCGCAGCCGACGACAACGCCGCATCGGCCGCGGATGACAGCATCGCCGTGGTCAGCAACAGTTCGGGCAATGGCAACCTGAATGACAACTCGAGCAGCGAGACCAATACGGGCTCCGGCAACTCGGATACCGAGATGTCATCGGCCGATAATGGCGGTGCCGCCGCGTCCGAAGACAGCGTTGCGATTGCCACGAACAATTCGGGCAACGGCAACCTGAATGACAATTCCACGACGAATGACGGCTCGGGTAACACCGATAGCGAGAACGCATCAGCTGACAACAAGGGTGTTGCCGCGTCGGAGAAGAGCATTGGCATCGTGTCGAACAGTTCCGGCAACGGCAACCTGAACGACAATTCGCAGGAAACCTACACCGACACCGAGACCTATGCCGATGCTGATGGCAAGTCGGCGGCGGCAAATGGGAACAGCACCGCCGAGGTCGATAACAGCGACAACTCGACGGACACGGATGTCGAAACTGCCACGGCCGACAACAACGCGGTAGCGGCTTCTGAAGACAGCCTCGCGGTCGTCGTGAACAGCTCCGGTAACGGTAACCTCAACGACAGCTCCAAGAATCGTGTCGATTCGGAAAATGAGACTGTCGACGCCGCGGGCGGGGCCGCCTCTGCCAACGACGACAGCACAGCACGAGTGGATAACAGCAATAGCTCGGACAACAGCTCGGCCAGCGCCAGTGAATCAGGAGTCGCCGCCAACAATGACAGCGACGCCATGATTGACAATCACAATGAGTCCGATAACAGCAAGGTGGCGGACAACAGCAGCGCAGATGCCGGTTCGGCCGGCGCGGCGGCTAACAACGACGGCACAGCCTCGGTCGACGCCAGCATCAGCCTCGGCAAGATCATTGTGAACGTCAGCGACCTGGAATCTACGGTGGCCGATCAGCAGACCAGCATTTCAGGTCATGCCTCTGAGCACACCTCGGGTAACGACATCAGCGGTTCCTTCGGTAACGCGGGTGGCGTGAGCGTGTCGGCGCAAAACGTTGGTCATTCTTCGATGGTCAACCAGAACGTCAACGTCCAAGCGAACATGGGCGGTGGCGGCGCGTCTGCACCGCAGTAAGCCGAATTGACGAACAGCTAATGAAACTCGATACGAGGATCTAGAGAAATGAATAACGGGAAATATCTACACATCGCCATGATGGCGGCATTACTCGCGGTGAGTAATACCGGCTGGGCGAATCCGACGAACACGGCGAACGGCGCCGGTTCGCAGGAGGCCACGGCCACCAACAACAGTAACGACACGAGCGGCGGCTCGGCCATGGCCAACGAAGGCAGCACGGCCACGACGACGACCGACAACAGCAAGAGCAGCACGTTTTCGGATACCAGTGACCTGAGTGACAACTCGCAGAGCACGGAAAACAGCGATGCGACGGCGAACAATCAGGGCGCTTCGGCGACCGAGGACTCGGCCAGCGTTGCAGTCAATGATTCGATCAACGGTAACGGTAATGACAATTCCCTGTCGAATAGCGAGTCCGGTAATTCCGAGAACAGCGCTGCCGGTGCGGACAACCAGGCGGTTGCTGCCACGGAGGATTCGCTGGCCGTCGGCCTGAACGGCTCGCTGAACGACAATGCGAATGACAACTCGCTGTCGAACAGCGACTCGGGCAACTCCGAGGACGCCGCTGCCACGGCCGACAACCAGGCCGCGTCGGCGACCGATGACTCGGCGAGCATCGCCGTGAACGGATCGTTGAACGACAACGGTAACGACAACTCGACGTCGAACACCGATTCCGGCAACACGGAAAACAGCGCGGCCACGGCTGACAACCAGGCATCGTCTGCCACGGAAGATTCGGCCAGCATCGCGCTCAACGACTCGTTGAACGGCAACGGCAACGACAACTCGAGCGACGTGAACAACACCGACTCGGGTAACAGCGCCGACAGCAGCTCAACGGCCGATAACCAGGGCGCGTCGGCAGCCGACAGCTCGATCAGCGCCGCGGTCAATGATTCGCTCAATGACAACGGCAACAACAATTCGAGCACGGTCAATAACACTGACTCGGGCAATACCGAAATGAGCGGGGCAGATGCCGACAATGGCGGCGCCGCTGCGAATGAGGGTTCGCTGAGCGCCACGGTGAACGACTCGTTGAATGACAACGGCAACGACAACTCCACGTCGAACATCGATTCCGGCAATTCCGAGACCAGTGACGCGATGGCCGATAACCAGGGCGTCGCAGCGACCGAGGAATCGATTGCAGTGGGCCTCAATGGTTCATTGAACGACAACGGCAACGACAACTCGACGGTGGACGAAAGCTTCGATAGCTCGTCCGCAGATGCGTCGGGCCAGTCAGCGGCCGCGAACGACAACAGCACGTCGACCGTCAACAACAGTGACAATTCCGTCTCCGACGAAACCAGCACTGCCACGGCGGATAACGAGGCTGTTGCCGCGACGGAGGACTCGATCGCCATCGGCATCAACGATTCGTTGAACAACAATGGCAACGACAGCTCGGACAACGCCACGAACTCGAGCAACGACAACGTGAGCGCCAGCATGCAGGGTGCCGCTGCGAACGAAGGCAGCACGGCTGAAGTCGACAACAGCAACAGCTCCGACAACAGCAGCGCGTCCGCCGACAGCGATGGCCTGGCCGCCAACAACGGCAGCAGCATCACGGTCGACAATAGCGACCGGTCCGATAACAGCGTCCGCGAGAACAACAGTTCAGCGAGCGCCAGCTCGGGTGGTGCCGCGGCCAATAATGGCGGTACTGCGACGGTCGACAAGAGCATCACGCTGGGCTCCATCGCGCTCAACGTGGCGTCCTTGAAGGGCACGGTGTCTGGCAACAACGTCAGCGTGAGTGGTGACGAAGCGATCCACACCACGACGAACAGCATCAGCGATTCCTTCGAGAACGCCGCTGGCATCAACGTGGTGGGTCAGCAGGCTGGCCACAACGCGCTGATCGAGCAGAGCGTCACGGTGCAGGCCAATATCGACCTGCAGTAAGTGAAGCCCGGTTCGTATTGATGACAACGTATAAACAGGTAGCGCCAGGGCGGGCAGTATTCGCCCGCCCTGGGCGCGTGTTTTCGCTTGCGGCAGCGCTGCTAGCGATTCTGTGCTGGCAGCCTGCGGTGTCTGACGACGAGGGCGTCGTGGTCGATGACGACAGCAAGATGATCTCCCTGGACGCGCTGCTGGGCGACGCCGCCGCGATCTCGGATGATGATCTGGAAGCACAGCGGGCGCGAGCCATGCTGGAAGTGGAGAAGGTTGTCATCAACGAGCAGAACCTGAACGGGGTCGTGTCCGACAATACGGCGATCGATACCGTCACCGGACATAACGCTATCAGTGGGGAGGCCTTTACCGGAGCCGCAGGTTTCGTGAGTTCGATTCAGAACACAGGAAACAACGTACTGATACAGAGCTCTACGATCGTGAATGTGACCGTTGAACCGTAACTTTCGAGGTCGATTATGTCGCGGCGATCCAAAACAGGAAGGCCCCGGCTCTATACTGGTGAAGCAGGCTCCCGTTCGCAGCAACGATACAAGAAGCAACTAAGAAAGGCCGCCGCTGAGGGACCAGCGATGCACTTCGATTCGCAGCAAACTGCACCAAGGACCCGCGCTCGCAGGGGTGCGGGTTTTCGAATTTCTGGCGATCCCGTGAGCTGGTTTGTCACGGCATGCCTCGCGATCTCGCTCGGGACTTCGGGCGCAGCGCGCGCCGGTTCGGTGTGGCTGCCCGGCACTGCCGGAGTCAACAACGTCTCTGTCAAGTCCGTACAGGAGCGTAAGTTTGCGCAGGTAGTGCGGCAACAGTATGACTTCAGCTGTGGCTCAGCCGCGCTGGCGACCCTGCTGACCTATCACTACGAGGATGAAACGACGGAGCAGGCTGCGTTTGGCTACATGTACGAAAAGGGTAACCAGGACAAGATTCGCCAGGCGGGATTTTCTCTATTGGATATGAAGAAGTTTCTCGAAGGCAATGGGTACCAGGCTGATGGCTACCAGGCCAATCTGGCGACACTGGCCGACGTCGGCGTACCGGCAATCGCGCTGATCAACGTGCGCGGTTACCGGCACTTCGTCGTGGTCAAGGGCCTGGAGAACAATGAAGTGCTGGTTGGGGACCCAGCGCTTGGCCTGCGGTTCATTCCGCGAGAAGAATTCGAGGGCATGTGGGATAACGGCATCCTGTTCATCATTCGCAACAAGTCCGAACTTGGCCGCCGCTATTTCAATGCGGACGATGAGTGGCGTCTGTTGGCGCGCGCACCGCTCGGCAAGGCCGTCGACCGCGCCAGCCTGGAAAGCCTGTCGTTGTCGATGCCAAGACTCCTGGATGTACCGCTGGACTAACGATGTGCGAGCACCGAACAACCGCGAATGGATAGCAAGCTGAAACGAAGCGCAGCCGACCGGGCAGACAGGCGCTGGGGCAAGACCTCGGCGCAAAGTCGGCCAGACATGGACCGGCTGGTTGCAACCTACGCGATGATGGGTCGGAAACGTCGTCGCGCGCGCATCCACAAAGGATTGAAATTCGGGGGCCTTGGCCTCGGCCTGGCGATGGTCGCGGCGCTTGTGCTGCTCTATTTGGGTGACCGCCTGCCGCTGCCGAACGAGGCTGCAATCGCCGAGCGCGCCGCGCTGGGCCAGCAGTTACAGGACACCCGGGAATTGCGATCACTGCTGGCCGAGGAAACCGAGGCGGTGCGTCGGCAGCGCGCCGAACTGGTTGCGCAACGGCAAAGCCTGTCGGCGGATCTGTCGGCCTTGAACGAACAACGCGCCGAGCTGGAAGCGCGGCGCGCGGCGGCGGACAACCAGCGTGAACAACTTGCAGCGGAAATCGCCGTCGTCGAGGCGGAGCAGCGGCGGCTGGCAGCGCAGCGCAACACAGTAGCGACCGACCTGCCGGAGTTGGAACGCTCGATGGCGCAGGTCGAGGCGCAGCGACAGGAGCTGGAACTGCAGCGCAGCCGGTTTCGCGAACAGCGAGACGCGCTGGCGGCGGAAATCAGGTACCTGACGTCGCAACGCGAGGAGCTGGAGACGCAGCGTGAGCAGCTCGAAACCCAGTGGCTCGAGCTGCAGATACTGATGGAGCAGGTCAACGAGGCAACGCAGCCGGGGACCAGCGGAGAGCCGACCTCCAGCGTCGAGCATCAATCGTCGCTGGACGGTGAGCCGCAAGCAGGCGACTCATTCGTCGAAGACACGCCGCCCTATATCGGCAGTCTGGCAGCCGTCGCTGACGAGCAGCTCAGCAAAATGCGGGCCGGTATTGCATTTGGGGATGAACTGAACATCGCCATCGGCCTGACGCGGACCGCCTCGGTCAATGGCATCGAACAATACGCCAGTTCCCTGCGCATCGACGACCTCACTGCAGTCAACATGGCCGAGCTGGGCAATATCGGCACCGTATTAATTCAAAACGGTGCCGGCAATTCTGTCAGCCCCGCTACACTGGATTCGTTGTCGAATGGTCTCGCGACCATTATTCAGAACACGCTGGATAACCAGAATATTGCAACGACCAATGTGTTCGATGTGTCAGTCGGCAATACCGCCACGGCGATCAGCGGCAACACGGCCGTTAGCGCCATCACCGACACGCTGTCGCTGCAACCGTAGTGGTGCGACCACCGACCGGAAAGAACGAAAAGAACATGCATCACGTTGAAAAACTGCTAATACTCGCTCTCGTGGCCATGGTGCCGACGGTTGTCACGGCCGAGGTACGAACTCCCGAAGCGCAGGCCGCGGAGGCCGAGGCGTTGCATCAGGAGCTGGCGGCGAAGATGCAACAGATCAACCAGCAGCATCGGGATCTGCTGGAGCGCATGCAGGCTATTGAAGAACAACGGCGCGACCTCGAGCTGATGATGCATCGAGTGACAAATCTCGACGACTATCGCGCCGGTGCAGACCCCAAACTGGGCGGCGTTGCCGGCGAGCCGGCTGAAGTCGGGCAGGAACAGAAAAAGGAACTGGAAGCCCAGCAGGAAGAGATTCCCGAGCTGCCGCGCATCAGCGCGGACGTTGGCGGTGTGCTGACGCCGAAAGGCCGGCTCGTCATCGAGCCGTCACTGCAGTACGTGCAGAGTACGATCAACCGCGTATCGCTCGACGGGCTCGGCATACTGCCGGCCGTGCTGATTGGCAACGTCGACCTGCGGGGTGTTGATCGCGATACGTTTATCGGCGCCCTGACGGCACGTTTTGGCATCACCAGTCGACTGGAGGCCGAGCTCAAAGGTTCATACGTGTCGCGTTCGGACAAAACGCGGACCCGCGAGATCCTGACGCAGAGCACGGAAGAGAGCGTCTTCAGCGCCGACGGCAGTGACATCGGTGACATCGAATTTGGCTTGCGCTATCAGTTCAACCGCGGCATCGGCTGGCCTTTCATGGTCGGTAACCTGCGCATCAAGTCGGACACCGGCACGGATCCGTTCGAAATCGCGACCAAGAAAAGCCTCGCCAGTGAACCCGATTTCACCGGCGAGCTGTCAACCGGTTCAGGCTTCTGGAGCGTCAATCCGAGCCTCACCTTCATCTACCCGACCGATCCGGTGGTCTTCTTTGGTAACGTTGGTTACCTGTGGACGATCGAGGACGATAAGGGCACGTTTTATTCCACGAACGAGAACGGCGACACGGTTGTCAGTGGCTTCGGCAAAGTCGATCCGGGCGACGCCTGGCGCTTCAATTTCGGCATGGGTATCGGCCTGAATGATCAGTCGTCCTTCAGCATTAGCTACCAGCTCGATCTGTTCAATGAAACCACGATCGAAAATGCCCGACCGCAAAAAGTCGTTGGCAGCGATGCAACAATTGGCAAGCTGATTGTCGGTTACTCGGTACGCCTGCCGGGCGGTGCGCCGTTCAACCTTGCGATCGGCATCGGCGCCACGGACGCGGCGCCCGATACCGACGTAACGTTCCGCATGCCGTTCAACATCATCGATTGAACGGCTCGGCCCGACGCCGCTAGGCCACTTCTACACCTTTCCAGAAGGCTACCCGGCCGGCGATTTGTTGTGCGGCCTCCTTAGGCTCCGGGTAATACCACGCGGCGTTTTCATTGCGCTGCCCGTCCACGACCACGTGATAGTAGTGGGCCGTGCCTTTCCAGGGGCAGACACTGGTATGGTCGCTGGCTTCAAACATCGCGCGATCCAGAGATGTTTCCGGGAAGTAATGGTTGCCCTCGACGACGACGGTATCGTCGCTTTCGGCTATTGTTGTGTCGTGCCAGGTCGCTTTCATGGAATTCTCCGCTGTCCTGATGTGCCTCACAGTACCTTCGTCAGATCGCCGGGTGAAGATGCGCCGGCGAGACCGGTGATGCGCTTGCGGCTGCCGCTGCGTGGGTCAATCGCGTCTATTTGCGTTGCAGCAGAGGCGGAGCGTCGCGTCGCATGGTCGAAGCACCGAAAATCGTCGGCACCCGTGCGCAGGCCGCCGCCGTCATTCACGTGCAGATACCTAGAGCAGAGATTCAACAAGCCATGGAGCCGGCAATTCAGTTGCGAGCGCCGATCAGGCGGCGTTTCGCCGCGGCCGATAATCGCTTGATCTGCAGCTCGCGACGCAAGGCCGCGCTCTGATTCCCGACCGCTTCCTCGTAGACGAGCCTGACGGGTCCGCGGCCGCGGGTGTAACGGGCGCCGTTGCCGCTATTGTGTTGGGCGACGCGCGCAATGACGTCCTTCGCGATGCCGGTATACAGCGAGCGATCCGCGCACTCGACCATGTAGACGAACCAGGGCACGTCACGCGGCATCCGCGGTGGTCTTGGTTCGGTATTCACAGAGATCCGCGATGAGGCACTCCGGACAATCCGGTTTACGAGCTTTGCAAACGTAGCGGCCGTGCAGGATCAGCCAGTGGTGCGCATCCTGCTTGAATTCATCCGGCGTGAATTTCAGCAATTTCTTTTCGACTTCAAGCGGTGTTTTGCCCGGTGCCAGGCGGGTTCGATTGGACACCCGGAAGATATGCGTGTCGACAGCGATGGTTGGCTCGCCAAATGCCGTATTCAGAATCACATTGGCGGTCTTCCGGCCGACCCCGGGCAGTTTTTCGAGCGCGTCGCGGCTGCGCGGCACTTCGCCATCATGTTTGTCCAGCAGGATTCGACAGGTTTTGATGATGTTTTTCGCCTTGCTGTTGAACAGGCCAATCGTCTTGATGTAGCGCTTCAGGCTCCGTTCCCCCAGTGCCAGAATCGCGGCCGGCGTGTTGGCCACCGGAAAAAGCTTCGCCGTGGCTTTGTTTACGCCGACATCCGTGGCCTGCGCGGACAAAATGACTGACACGAGCAACTCGAAGGGGCTCTGATGAATCAGTTCTGTCGTGGGCGCGGGGTTCGCGGCGCGCAAGCGACGGTATATTTCCGCCCGTTTGGCCGGGTTCATGACGTCTGCGAAGCCGATCTGGCCGGCGCGGCGCGGCGATCCCGGGTTAGCCGGTTGCGCAACGCCACGAGCAGGGCGAGCGCGAGAAACGCGCCGGGTGGCAGGCTGGCCAGCAGCAAACCCTGCTGTGACTGCAGGAACACGATTTCCAGCCCCGCGGCGCCGGGTCCGAACAGCTGTTCGGCGCCATGCAACAGGGTGCCGCGGCCAAACAATTCCCGCAGACCGCCAAGGAGCACCAGCACTCCCGCGAATCCGAGCCCGTGACCCACGCCGTCCGCCAACGACAGCAGGACAGGATTTTTAGACGCAAAAGCTTCCGCGCGGCCGAGGATCACGCAATTGGTGACGATCAGCGGGATGAAGAGGCCCAGATTCGCATGCAGGTCAAAAAACCAGGCCTGGAAGATGAGGTCCACGCCAGTGACGAGCGTAGCGATCAGCAGCACGAAAAACGGCAGCCGTAAATCCTGGTGCAACCAGTGCCGGGTCGCCGAAACCAGCACGTTGGTAGCGGTAATCACGGCCAGGGTGGCGAGGCCCAGGCCCAGGCCGTTTATCATCGTGGTGCTGACGGCAAGCAGCGGGCACAGCCCGAGCAGCTGCACGAGCCCCGGATTGGCCTGCCAGAGGCCATGGCGGAAGCTGTCAACGGGTGCTGTCATCGAGGTTGGGATTCTAAGGGATTGGCTGGCACATCGACGGGCCGGAATAACGCAGCCTCGTTTTCAGCGTAGTACTGCACAGCCCGACTGACGGCCTTCACCACGGCCCGACTGGTAATCGTGGCGCCGGTTAAATGATCGAAATCGCCGCCGTCCCGGCGCAGGGCCCAACCGGTCGACGGCAGGTCATCGATCCGGCGCCCGTCGAACGCGAGGATCCAGTCGGACCGATCAGTCTGAATCCCATCGCCGAGACCGGGTGTCTCCCGATGCTCCAGGACCCTGACGCCGGTTATTCCGCCGTCGGTATCGACACCGACAATCAGTCGAATTTCATCGACGTAGCCGTTCGGCGCGACTGCCGTGAGCACGGTCGCGACCGGCACGCCGTCCAGCCGCGCGCGGTATACCGGCAGCGTTTCATCGCCCAGCGCATCGGCGTTCACCGGCAATACATCCAGCTGTGGCGCGTTGTTGTAACGGTTCGGCGCCGGTAACACATCCCGCAACTTCGCCAGCACACGCTGGGACTCGTTGATCCGAATGCGTTCGGCGGTCTGGCTTTGCAGCAGCGCCAGCCCGCCGGCCGCCACCATTGCCACGGCAACAAGGATCGCAACGGCGCGCATGCGATCACGGCTCATCGGGCTCACTCGGCTTGCCGTAACCGTACACGGCAGGCTGGGTCAGGCGATCGATCAATGGGACGGCACTATTCATCAACAGGACGGCAAATGCGATGCCGTCCGGGTAGCTGCCCCAGCTGCGCATGATGTAGGTCAACAGCCCGATGCCGGCCGCATAGATTACGCGACCGCGGTCAGTCATGGCGGCCGACACCGGGTCGGTGGCGATAAAAAATGCGCACAGCATTGTGCCGCCGCTGAACAGGTGGAAGCCGGGTCCCGCGAACGTCGCGGACTCAATCAGGTAGAACAGGCTTGCCGGTATCAGCAGACCCGCCAGCATGGCAATCGGGATATGCCAGCGAATGATGCGACGGTACAGCAGCCACAATCCGCCCAACGCGATGAAGTTGTTGATCCATTCCCAGCCGCGGCCGCCGAAATCGCCAAACAGCGGGCTACCGCGGATCTCTTCGACGGTGCGCATTTCGCCCAGCTCGGTTTGCACCATGTCGAGCGGCGTCGCGCGCGTGAGGGAGTCCAGGCTGGCGCCGTCCGGCAGGCTGCCGAACAATGCATATGTCAGCGTGGCAACTGCCGACAGGGGTTCGTAATCCAGGTCGCCCATGCGCGGCGGCAGCCAGTTGGTCAGCTGTTCCGGAAACGACACGAGGAGCGCGACGTAACCCGCCATTGCCGGGTTGAACAGGTTATTCCCGAGGCCGCCGAACAGGTGCTTAGCAAAGCCGATCGCGAACACCGAGCCCAGCGCAGTGATCCACCACGGTGTCAGCGGCGGCAGTCCGAAGGCCAGCAGGACCCCGGTCACGACCGCGCTGTAATCGCCGAGATACAGAGCCAGTGAGCGTCCACGCAGCCACAGACACGCGGCCTCCGTCAGCAATGCGGCCAGCACGGCGATCACCGCGTTTACAATCAATCCGACGCCGAAGAACCAGGTGTAGGCGAGCGCGGCGGGCACCAGCGCATACAACACCTGGCGCATCATTTCCGGCACGGTTTGGGGCGTGCGCAGATACGGAGCCGGCAGATTGTCGGCGGCGGTCTTCACTCTTCTTCGTTACGCTGTTGTTCGCGCGCCCGCACGCGGGCCATCAGCGCGGCGAGGTCGTCCGTCGTCAGCTCCGCTTCCTGGTACGCCGCAAGGGCACTGCGGCGCGTGCGCAGCCGTTCTTCGCGGGCATCGGCGCGGGTTTTGGCCTGTTCGGCGCGGGCCTGCGCCCCGAGTGCCTGATGCAGTCGACGCTTGGCCTGCACAAATTGCGGCGTCAGGTCGATGTGACTCGGGCAGACATAGTCACAGCAGCCGCATTCAATACAGGCTTCCAGGCGCAGTTCCGCGAGCGCCAGCGTGTCCTGCGAACGACTGGCCAGCAGCAACTGCTGCGGTAGCAACCGGGCGGGGCAGGCGCGGCTGCATTCGCCACAGCGCACGCAGGGGTATACCGCTTGCGTATCGGCCAATTCGTCCGGCGTCGCGACGATGATGCAGTTGGTGGCTTTGGTGACGGGCAGCCCGTCGCCTGGCAAGGGCCGGCCCATCATGGGCCCGCCCATGATCAGGCGGCAGTCTGCGGTGGTGTAGCCGCCCGCCGCGGTGATCAGGTCGGCCAACGGCGTACCGATTCGTACGCGCAGATTCTGTGGTTCGGCGACACCCGCACCGGTCACCGTGACGATGCGATCGATCAGCGGCTGACCGTTGTCGACCAGGTTGGCCACCGCGGCTGCCGTGGCAACGTTCTGGCAAAGATAGCCGGCATCGGTCGGCAGGCCGGCGGCCGGCACCTGACGGTTGGTGAGTAGCTCGAGCAACTGGCGCTCACCACCGGCCGGGTATTTCGCGGTGACCACTGCGACATCAATGTTGTCCAGGTCGCGGGTGCGAATCGCGTCCAGTAACGCGATCCGGGCTTCGGGCATGTCGGATTCCACCGCGATGACGGTTCGATCGGTGCCGATTGCGTTCATGATCAGCAGCGCGCCACGTATCACGCCGTCCGCCTGCTCGCGCATCAGCATTTCATCGCAGCTGATATAAGGCTCGCATTCGGCCCCATTCAGAATCAGCGCGTAAATTTGCGTGCAGGCTTCCATTTTGTCCGCCGTAGGAAACAAGGCACCGCCGAGGCCGACGATACCGGCCGCGGCGATCGCGCCGCGCAGACGGGCGGGATCGAGCTGGTTGTTGCCCGGACCGGCGCCGCAATCCGGATGCCAGCTGTCGCGAGCGTCGGAGCGAATCAAGACACAGGGTGACATGGCTCCGGGGCGACCGGGTACGGCACGTTCCTGCACGTCCAACACCTCGCCCGACACGGTGGCGTGCACGTAACCCGCATCGGCGGTTACCGCTATCAGCTGTCCCGTCCGCACGGACTCGCCGGCGGCAATAAGCGGTTCCGCAACGCCCGCCGGACCACAGTCGAGCGGCACGGCCACTTCCCGCGGCAACGGGCAAACTGCAATGGGGCGCGCCGTGGATTGCGCCTTGCGCGGTGGCAGGCGCACGCCCCAGGTGGGTCGCGGCGGTTGCAGGTTATATGGCAAGGCACCGGTTGTCGGTTGCTGGTCAGGCATGGCCGGCCCTGGTCTCGAGGCTAATGCAGTCCACCGGGCACGGGGCGATGCACAGCTCGCAACCGGTGCACAGGTCGTTGAGTACGGTATGCAGGTGCCGCGGTGCGCCAAGAATCGCATCGACGGGGCAGACTTCGAGGCACCGCAAACAGCCGATGCAGGCCGCCTCGTCAATAGTGGCAACCAGCGGGCCGCGGTGTTCACCGTAGACAGGATTCAGGGGTCGGGGCGTTTGGCCGAGCAGTTCGGCGACGGCCCGAATAGTGAGATCGCCACCCGGCGCACACTGGTTGATGGCCGCATCGCCGTTGGCAATCGCTTCGGCGTAGGGACGACACCCAGCGTATCCGCACTGCCCGCATTGTGTCTGCGGCAACAATGCGTCGATACGCCTGGTCAGCGTGTCCCGGTCCGCCGGCAAGCGCGCTGCGGCCAGCGACAGCGCCACGCCGATAATGGCCGTGAGGCTACCCACCACCAGGACGGCGGCAATCACCTGGCGCCAGCCTTTGCGACCTGTCCCGCGGCATCAGCCACGGGACAATCCCGCGAATCCCAGAAAGGCCATGGACATGAGGCCCGCCGTGGCCAACGCGATCGCGGCTCCCTGGAACGGCGCCGGAACATCGGCCTGCTCGAGACGTTCGCGCAGCCCGGCAAACAGCAGCATCACCAGGCCGAACCCCAGGCCCGCCCCGAGACCGTAGGCCAGGGCTTGCACCAAATTGTCGCTCTGGCGGGAATTCAGCAGCGCCACGCCCAGCACGGCGCAGTTGGTGGTAATCAGCGGCAGGTAGACGCCGAGGGCCTGATGCAGCACGGGCTGGGTTCGGCGCAGCATGAACTCGGAGAACTGGACCGCCGCGGCGATGACCAGGATAAAGCTGAGGATCCGCAGATAACCCAGCTCCAGCGGCTGCAGCAAATAGGTGTCGATCAGGTAACTGAACACGGCCGCGAGGGTCAGCACGAAACAGGTCGCGAGCGACATGCCCAGCGCCGTTTCAATCCGCTGGCTGGCGCCTAGCAGCGGGCACAACCCGAGGAACTTCGCGAGCACGAAGTTATTGACCAAGACCGTACCGATGAGTATCAGTACGAGTTCCGACATCAGCCCGCCTGTTCTCGTTTGCTCGCTTCGATCATTGCGGCCACGACCTGGTCATCGACACGGGTCACCAGTGGTTTGAACTTTTCGATCGGCCGGTCCAGCAACGGTTCGGTCGGTGACACCCAGTGGAGTTTACCGGCAGCCAGGAATCGTTCAGCCTCGCCAGCCAGTTCCGGTAGCACGGGCTTGAGATACGTCAGCAGCACGCGGAACAGGTTGAGACCCTGTGTGCAGATGCCCTGCACCCGCGGCAGGCTGTCCGGATCTTTCGCCAGGACCCACGGTTTGTGTTCGTCGATGTACTGGTTGGCGCGATCCGCCAGCGCCATGATCTCCCGGACGGCTTTGCCGTATTCGCGGGACTCGTAGCAGGCGGCAATTTGCTTGCCGGCACCGACGAATTCTTCGTAGAGGGGCTGATCATCGAGGGCTGCCGCCAGTCTGCCGTCGAACGAACGCGTGATGAAACCGGCGCAGCGGCTGGCAATGTTCACGAATTTGCCGACCAGGTCCGCGTTCGTCCGATTCACGAAGTCCTCGAGATTCAGGTCGATATCGTCCAGTCCGGGGCCCAGTTTGCACGCGTAGTAGTAGCGCAGGTATTCCGGGTTCAGGTGCTCGGCGTAGGTCGCCGCCGAGACGAAGGTGCCACGCGACTTGGACATTTTCTGACCGTTTACCGTCAGGAACCCGTGCACGAACACGCCGCTGGGCTTGCGATAACCCGCACCCTCCAGTACGGCCGGCCAGAACAACGTATGGAAGTAGGCGATGTCCTTGCCGATAAAGTGATACAGCTCGCTGGTGGAGTCGCGCCCGAAATAGTGATCGACGCCGGGGCTGCCGTTGCGCGCGGCCAGGTTTGCCAGGCTTGCCATGTAACCGACCGGCGCGTCCAGCCAGACGTAGAAATACTTGTCCTTGGTGCCAGGTATGCGGAAGCCGAAATACGGTGCGTCACGGGAAATATCCCAGTCCTGCAAACCGGCCTCGAACCATTCGTCGAGCTTTTTCGCCACGCCCTCGTCGAGGACACCCGAACGGGTCCATTGGCGCAACGAGTCCTCGAACTCGCCGAGCCGGAAAAAATAATGTTCGGAGTCACGCTCCACCGGCGTGGTGTCGCTGAGGATCGAGCGCGGATTGATCAGGTCTGCGGGCGTGTACGTGCGGCTGCAGACCTCGCAGTTATCGCCGTGTTGATCCTCGGCGCCGCAATGCGGGCAGGTGCCGCGCACGAAACGGTCCGGCAGGAACATCCCTTCCTGCTCGTCGTAGGCCTGGCGAATGGTCCGGCGCGCGATGTAGCCCCCGGCATCGAGGCTGGCATAGATGGACTCCACGAGTTCCCGGTTTTCGTCGGAATGCGTGGTGTAGTAGTTGTCGAAGTCCACGCCGAAATGGCTGAAATCGCGCCGATGCTCGGCGCGGAAAGTCTCGACCAGCTCTTCGGGATCGATGCCCTGTTCCCGCGCCTTCAGCATGATCGGCGTGCCGTGCGCGTCGCTGGCGCAGAGATAGGTCACAGCGTGCCCCCGCAGGCGCTGAAAGCGGACCCAGATATCCGTTTGCAGGTATTCCACCAGGTGCCCGATATGAATCGGCCCGTTCGCGTAGGGCAACGCGCTGGTGACCAGGATGTTCCGCTGGGCGCCTGACATGAATCGCTCTTGTGAGTAACGGCAAAACCGGGCTCAGGGCCCGGACGGGCCTATGCTAGCAGGAGATGCGGGGTCTGGCCCCCGTTCGGTCAGTCTTCTTCGCGGAACTTCTCGAAGTTGCGCTTTTCGATTGACGCCTCGTACGCAGTGCGGCCCGAAATCGTACCGGCGTCCATCATGTCTTTCAGCGTGGAGTCCATGGTCCGCATGCCGTGCGTGCGGCCGCTCTGCATGGCGTTTTCGAGCTGGTCGAGCTTGCCCTGGCGGATCAGGTTGGCGACTGCCGAAGTATTGACGAGAATTTCGAGCGCCGCGACGAGTCCCGGTTCGTCCTTCCGCTTGATCAGTTGCTGGGAAATCACTCCCCGCAGCGACGTCGACAGCATGGTGCGAACGTGAGACTGCTTGTCCGTCGGAAAGGCATTCACGATGCGATCGACCGTGGCCGACGCACCGTTGGTGTGCAGCGTGCCCATCACCAGGATGCCCATCTCGGCTGCAGTCACCGCGATACTCACGGTTTCCAGGTCGCGCATTTCGCCGACCAGGATCACGTCGGGATCCTCGCGCAAACCGGAATGCAGCGCCGATGCGAAGCTCTCGCAATGGCGGCCGACTTCGCGCTGGCTGATCAGGCAGCTCTTGCGCTTGTGCACGAATTCGATCGGGTCCTCGATGGTCAGAATGTGACCGTTCATGCGACCGTTGATCTCATCGATCATGCCCGCCAGCGTGGTCGACTTGCCGGAACCGGTCTTGCCCGTGACCAGGATCATGCCCTGGCTGTGTCGGCAAAGGTTTTCCACGACCGGTGGCATATTCAGTTCTTCCAGTGTCTTGCAAACCGACGGGATGGTCCGAAAGACGCCGCCCATGCCGCCGAGGTGGCGCATGACATTGACGCGGAACCGAGCGACCCCGTCGACCGAGTACGCAAAGTCCGCGGAATCGTGTGCCTCGAAATCCTTGCGCGACGCCGCCGACATGATCTCGAGCAACGCATCGTTGACGTCCTGGGCGCTGAGCACGTCCAGCGACGCCGGTTGCAGATCGCCATAGATGCGGAAACGGGCCGGTTGGCCCGCGATGTAATGCAGGTCGGAGCCGTTTTTGGCGACGAGTTGCTTCAGCGGTTCGTCGATGAGCGGCATCAGTCGGTTCCCGTCCTGGACGGCAAGTCGAATTTCGGCAGCACCGACGTGTCAGTGACAAATTTCTGGAACATGGCTTTGTCGGTCGCAAAGCGGAACGCGTCGTCCGGGTCGTAGCGTTTCTCCTGGATGCCATCCAGCAGGGCCTGGTCCATCATTTGCATGCCGAGGTCCTTACCGGTTTGCAATTGCGCCGGGATCTGGTGCGTCTGATCATTCATGATCAGCTTGCCGATGGCGCGTGTCATGACCATGATTTCGAGCGCGGCCGCGCGACCGCGACCATCTGGTGTCTTCACGAGATTCTGGGTAATGACCGCGTTCAGGCTCTGAGACAGGAAGCTCTTGGTCTGTTCCCGTACCTCGCCCGGCAAGGCATCGATAAACCGGTCGATGGTCTTGACCGCGCCGGTCGTGTGCAGCGTACCGAGCACGAGGTGACCCGTTTCAGCGGCGGTCATCGCCATGGTGATGGTCTCCGCATCGCGCAACTCACCGACCAGGATGACGTCCGGGTCCTCGCGCAGCGCCGCGCGAATCCCGTCGGCAAACGTATGCAGATGCGTGTGCAGTTCACGCTGTATGATCTGCGACCGTTCGCTTTCGTGCACGAATTCGATCGGGTCCTCGAGGCTGATGATGTTGGCGGTCCGGTTGCGATTCAGATAATCGATCATCGCCGCCAGCGTGGTCGATTTGCCTGTCCCGGTCGATCCGGTGACCAGCACCATGCCCTGGTGATGATCGCACAGCGTCTTCAACACCGGCGGCATGTTGAGACTTTCCAGGGTCGGGATCTCTTCCGGAATGAAGCGGAACGTCGCGCCAACGCCGGTGTCCTTGCGGTAAACATTGACCCGGAAGCGGCCCTTGTCCTCGGACACGTAGGAGAAGTCGACATCGCGGCCCGACAGAAACTTCTCCTTCAGCTTCGGCGTCAGGATTTCGCCGATGTAGGTCTCCAGCTCGGCGCCACCCAGATCACGAAACTTGATTGGCATCAGGTCACCGTGCATCCGCAACATCGGCGGGACACCGACGGCAAGATGAACGTCGGAGCAGCCCTGGGCCAGGCCGAGCTTCAGGAATGCATCGATACGTGCCATTGGAATATGCGGTTACCGTCAGCCGGCCTGTGACAGGGCGCCGTGCAGTTCGTCCATGGACTCGAAGCGCTTGTTCTTGTCCACTGACATGGCTTTGGTAACGACGTCTGCCAGGTCCTGCGGAATTTCCGCGTTGACCTCTTTGCAGGTCGGGGCCTTGCCTTGCACGTGCTGGTACATCACTGCCATGTGGTCACCCTTGGTGTAGGGCGGGTTGCCGGTCAGCATCTCGTAGACGATGACGCCGAGGCTGTAAATGTCCGCGCGCACATCGACCTTTTTGCCGAGAATCTGCTCCGGGGCCATGTATTTCGGCGAGCCGATGACGTAGCCGGTCTTGGTCAGCTGCGTGTCGCCGCTGCTGGCAGCGGCCGCGACGCCGAAATCCACGATTTTCAGCAGGCCCTCGTCGTTGATCAGCAGGTTCGCGGGTTTCAGGTCACGATGGACAATGCCGACCTGGTGCGCCACGGCCATCCCGGTGGCGATATCTTTCGCCCAGCCAACCGCCTTGCCGAACGGCAGGGGCTTCTTGCC
>JAAUXY010026106.1_pt1 | contig 60354 bp, 56 predicted proteins | sample 7278121 | NCBI WGS metagenome assembly JAAUXY01 (sample SAMN14350117, study PRJNA611818) | marine sediment metagenome | isolation source: surface marine sediment (1.8m) | place: French Polynesia: Moorea | collected 2018-08
ACCCAGACCGCGCAGTCGCCGATCTCGAGCAGGCCCGTGCGGTGCACGCAGTGGGCATGCAGCGTTTTGAAACGCTCCCGCGCCTCGGCGAGAATCCGCTCGCCTTCCTTGATGGCGAGCGGCTCGTAAGCTTCGTATTCGAGCCGCTCTACCGCGTGGCCCTCGTTGACGTTGCGGACCCAGCCCTCGAAGGCGCAGTAGGCTCCGGCGCCGGGGTCGAACAGATTATCGCGTAGCTCATCCGGAAGGATCGGATCCGTTGTCATCGTGATCATTCGTTCAAACCCTCAGCCGCCGGCAACGGGCGGGAACAGGAAGACGGTGTCGCCGTCCGCGACCGGGGCGTCCCAGTCGGCCATGTCGTCGTTGATAGCCACCTTGCAGTGGCCCACAGGCTCGCTCGAGCGATGCCGCTCACGGGTTGCCGCGAACACGTCGGCGGCCGTTTGCACGTCGAGGGTCAGCGACTCCTCGCCGACACCCGCGTGTTCGCGAAACATCGCGAAGTAACGCACGGTAATTGTCTTCATCCGTTTGCCTTCAGGACACTGCCGGCCAGGTCGTCCGGCGTATTGACGTTATCGAGGGCTGCCGGGTTTGGCTGCGCCAGCAGCTGCGTCTCGGAGCGGATCAGCATCTTGCGCGGGCACTTGAGCCCCTCGTCGACGAAGCCTCGCAGTATCGCGTGGCTCTCCGCCGGATAGATCGCACACAGCGGCTCCGGCAGCTCGTCGTAGCTGGAGCGATAGGCTGTGAACGGCGCATCTTCAGCCCGGCTGTCCACAAGCTCTGTGAGCGTCGCCTCGTCGAGATTCGGCAAGTCGCAGGCGACCACGAGCCAGTCAACCTCCGGGTACTCGTCCATCGCCGACAGCACACCGGCCACGGGACCGAGATCGTCGTAACGGTCGACGATCTGCGCGTAGCGGCTACGCTCGGCATCCTCCTGCTGGTCGGCCCGTGTCGACACGAACTGGAGTTCCGTGACGCTGGCGACGGCTGACATTGCAAAAGCCAGCTGCGACTGGCCGTCACGGTCGAGCAGCGCCTTGTCCTGCCCCATGCGGCGGCTGCGTCCCCCGGCAAGCACCAGGCCGAACAAAGGTCGCTTACGGCTCATGCCGGTACTCGCTCTTGCCGCCGGATTTCGCCACCAGGCGAGTCTCGCTGATGACAATGTCGTGCGACAGCGCCTTGCACATGTCGTAGATCGTCAGCGCGGCAACCGACGCACCCGTCAGCGCCTCCATCTCGACACCGGTCTTGTGGTGCACGCGGCATCGACACTCCACGACCGCGTTGTCGCCGTCGAGGCTGATCGTGACGTCGCACTTCTCCAGCCCAAGCGGGTGACAGAACGGAATCAGCTCGTGTGTCTTCTTCGCCGCCATGACGCCCGCAATGATCGCGGTCGCGAACACGGGGCCCTTCTTGCTCTGGATCTCGTCGCCGTCGATGGCGCTGCGCACCTCCGCGGGCAACCGGACCGTCGAGCGTGCAGTGGCTTCTCGTGCGGTCACGTCCTTGTTGCTCACGTCGACCATGGTCGGCCGGTTGTGGTCATCGATATGGCTCAGCTTGCTCACGTCATCCACCAATCCGGTACATTTCCACCTTCGACAGGGAATGATGCGCGGCGACCTCCGGCTTTCTGAGCTCGGAGTATCGATCGGCCCGCTGCAGCCATATCTGCGAAAGGATGTCGGTCAGTTCCTCGTCGTCGGCGCCGTTTCGCAGCGGTTCCCGAAGATCGGTCCCGTGCGTGGCGAACAGGCAAGTGTACAGGGTTCCATCGGCCGACAGCCGTGCGCGCGAGCAGCTGCCGCAGAACGGCTCGGTCACTGACGAAATGAAGCCGATCTCCCCTGCCCCGTCGACATACTCGTAGCGCCGCGCGACTTCACCCGGGTAGTTGCGTCCCACGGGCCGGAGCGGCCAGCGGGCACCTACCATCTTCAGGAGCTCGCGAGACGGCACGACCTGCTGCATCTGCCAGCCGTTGCGGTTGCCGACGTCCATGAACTCGATCAGCCGCACGATGTGGCCGCTGCCGCGGAAGTGCTCGAGCAGGTCGAGCACCGTGTGGTCGTTGACCCCGCGCTGCACGACGACGTTGATCTTGATCGGGCTGAGCCCGGCGGCCTCCGCTGCGGCAATGCCGTCGAGCACGGTGGCGAGATCGCCGCGGCCGCCGCTCATTGTCTTGAACACGTCCGGGTCGAGGCTGTCCAGACTGATCGTCACGCGATGCAGACCGGCCTGTTGCAGCGTCTCGGCGATCGGCGCGAGCAGCATCGCGTTGGTCGTCATCGCGAGGTCGTCGACACCCGGCAACGCCGCCAGGCCGGCGACGAGATCGGGGAGTTTCTTGTCGAGCAGCGGTTCGCCGCCGGTGATCCGGAGTTTCGATACGCCGAGCGACGTCGCGACCGACGCAACCTTGAGAATCTCGCCGTGGGTCAGCCGGTTGGCCCGCGTCAGGAACTCGTAGTCCGCGTGGAACTCCGACTCCGGCATGCAGTACGGGCAGCGGAAATTGCAGCGGTCGAGGAGCGAGATGCGCAGGTCATGCAGCGGCCGCTTCAGCGCGTCCTTCAAGGTCTCGCGCGCCGGCGCCGGTGATTCGTCAGGACTCAGGGGTGAACTCATTGCTTAATTCTGCCCGATTTCGCGCTTTATTTTCGATCCCAATGGCGGCATCCTGTCCCGCCGCCCAAAACAGGGACTCGCATGAAAGTCACCTTCTCCGCCGATGAACTCGCGTTCCGGGACGAAGTCCGGCAATTCTTCGCCGAAGCCTACCCCGCTGACATCCTCGACAAGAACAACCGCGGCATTCCTCTGACCCGCGACGACATGATCCGTTCCCAGAAAGCGCTCCACGACAAGGGCTGGGCGGGCGTCAACTGGCCGGTCGAGTACGGCGGAACGGGCTGGACGCCCGTACAGAAGTATATCTTCGCGATCGAGATGGCCGAGGCGAACGTTCCGGCCATGGTGCCGTTCGGGCTGAGCATGGTTGGCCCGGTCGTCTATACCTTCGGTGACGAGGCGCAGAAGGAGCGTTTCCTGCCTGACATCCTGGCCAGCGACGTCTGGTGGTGCCAGGGCTATTCGGAACCCGGCTCGGGCTCCGACCTCGCGTCGCTGAAAACCCGCGCCGATCTCGCCGGCGACCACTACATCGTTAACGGCACCAAGACCTGGACGACGCTCGGCCAATACGCCGACTGGATTTTCATCCTCGCCCGCACGAACACGGACGTCGCGCGACGCCAGGAGGGCATCAGCTTCCTGCTTGTCGACATGTCCACACCGGGCGTCAGCGTCAAACCGATCATAACGATCGAAGGCGACCACGAGGTCAACGAGGTGCATTTCGAAAACGTGAAGGTGCCGATCGGGAACCTGGTCGGCGAGGAAGGCAAGGGCTGGACCTATGGCAAGGTGCTGCTGCAGCACGAGCGCGCCAACATCGCCGGCGTCGCCGAATCCTGGTACCGGCTGCGCAAGCTAAAGGAACAGGCAGGGCGGTCGGTGCGCGGTGCCGAGCCGCTGTCAGCCGACCGAAATTTCATGCGCAAGCTTGCCGAGGTCGAAGTCGAGCTGCGGGCACTCGAGTACACCGAACTGCGCACGCTCGCGGCCGTCGCTTCCGGCAAGGCGCCCGGACCGGAATCGTCGATCCTCAAGATCAAGGGCACAGAGGTACAACAGGCCATTGATGCGCTGTACATGGAAGCCGCGGGCTACTATGCCCTGCCCTTCGTCCAGGCACAGTACGAGCCGGACTTCGCCGGCGAGCCGGTCGGCGAAGGCGCCGAGACACAGACGTCGCTGAAGTACTTCAACTTCCGCAAGGCGTCGATCTACGGCGGCTCGAACGAAATCCAGAAGAACATCATCTCGAAGCACGTACTCGGACTCTAGGGGCGGCCGAATGGACTTTTCACTCAACGAAATCCAGCTGATGCTGGCCGACAGCATCGACAAATTCCTCGAGAACGACTACGACTTCGATACGCGCCAGGAACATGCTGGCAGCGATCGTGGTTACAGCACCGAGGTGTGGCAGACGTTCGCCGAGCTCGGCTGGACGGCCGTGCCGTTCAGCGAGGAAGACGGCGGATTCGACGGCGGCCCGATCGACCTGATGGTGGTCATGGAGCGCTTCGGCCGTGGACTCGTCGTAGAGCCTTACCTCGCGAACATCGTTCTGGCAGGCGGCATCCTGAAGCGTGCCGCCAGCGCAGAGCAAAAAGCCGACTGGCTTACCAGCATCATAGGCGGCGAGCTGCAGGCCGCGCTCGCGTTCGTCGAGCCGCAGGGCCGCTACGACCTCAGCGATATTACGACGACCGCGGCTAAAGACGGTGACGACTGGGTGCTGTCGGGTCACAAGGGCTACGTGCTCAACGGCCGCAATGCCGACCTGATCGTCGTTCCTGCCCGCACGTCAGGCGATCGTCGCGACGAGGACGGCATCAGCCTGTTCGCCGTTCGCGCCGACAGCGATGGCCTCAAGGTTCGGGATTACCCGACTGTCGATGGTCACCAGGCGGCCGAGCTCGAGCTCGAAGGCGTATCCGCCGACATCATCGGTGCCGAAGGTGAAGGCTTCGCTGCACTGCAGGCTACGATCGACGAGGCGACACTAGCCGTGTGCGCGGAAGCCGTGGGCATTATGCAGGTCATGAAGGACAAGACCATCGAATACTCTAAAAACCGCGTGCAGTTCGGGGTCCCGATCGGCAGCTTCCAGGCGCTGCAGCATCGGATGGTCGACATGCTGACCGACTGCGAGCAGGCCCGTTCACTGCTCATGTGGGCAACGATGGTCAACGCCGCGGAGCAGGACGATGCGCGCCGGGCGATCAGCGCCATCAAGTACAAGATCGGCACCACCGGGCGCAGAGTCGGTGAAGAGGCCGTGCAGCTGCATGGCGGCATGGGCGTCACCTGGGAGCTCGACATCGCGCACTACTTCAAAAGGCTGATCGCGATCGGCCAGATCTTCGGCAACGCGGACTGGCACCTGGACATCCTCGCCGCCTGACGCGCGCATGATCCCTGACGGCATCGTGGCCTTCTATGCCTCCAACCAGGAGGCACTGTGGCTGACGACCCTGCTGCTCGACCTCGCCGGTACGGTCATGCTGTACCGGCTGTTCGGCAAGGTCGGGCTGCAGGTGGCAATTGCCGTCGCGATTGTGCTTGCCAACCTGCAGGGGCCCAAGCTCACGATCATCTTCGGCCTCGAGACGAGCCTCGGGGTCATCTTCTACTCCAGCATCTTCTTCGCGACCGACGTATTGTCGGAAAACTACGGCAAAGATGAGGCAGCGAAAGCCGTCTGGATGGGCTTCACGGTCAGCGTCATTGTGCTGGTCATGATGAGCCTCGCCCTGCTTTACCAGCCGAGCACGAACCCGAAAACGGCCGGCTTTTCGAATGACGTACACGACGCGTTCAACACGATCCTGAACTTCACGCCGCGATTCGTGATCGGTTCGCTCATCGCCTACCTGATTAGCCAGCGTTTCGACGTATGGGCCTTTCACAAGATTCGCAGCATGACGGGCGAACGCTGGCTCTGGCTGCGCAATAACGGCTCGACGATGGCATCCCAGGCGGTGGATACAGCAATCTACTCGCTGATTGTCTGGTGGGGCACGGTGGACCTGCAGACGGCGCTCGCGCTCGGCGCCGCCAAGTACGTGTTCAAGATTGCGATCGCCGCCATCGACACGCTGTTCATCTACTGGGCGAAGCATACGTTCATGAAACGGCACCCGGCCGAGGCATCTCGCAGCTTGTAGAGCATGAAGCGGAGCACACTCAATCATCAGCTGTTCGCTTACTACGCGGCCACGGTGCTGTTTGTCGTGCTGGATGTTCTGCTCGATATCAACATCCGCCTGTCGTTTCTCGCGGATGCGCCTGTATGGCGAGGCGTGTACTACGCATTCTGCATCGCCTGCGCCGTCGTTATGCGCTGGCGACCCGACCTGAGCGTCTTCATTGGCGCTGTCGAGGGGCTGATCACGATCATCGGGCTGATTTTCAGCATGTATCTCGGCCACACGCTCGCCGGCGCAAAAGACATGGGTGACGTCGCCCAGCTGGTCCTGAACTACGCGATCTCGGGCTACTTCGCGTATATGAGCTGGCGGCGGGGACTGATGGCGCTGGGGGCCCACTCGTAGTCCGCGCTGGCGAACAAGCCCGCCAACCTCCTCGTGTCCGTTAGAATGATGGCTCGTGCCGGCTCAGCGGGAGCGAAGATGAAAAAGCTTATTCCTGTCCTATGTCTCGTCGTAGTTGGCGTAGCAGCGTACGCGGACTCTGTGTCAATCGATTCCGCAAAGGCTGCGGCCGCTGGTTTTCTTTCGCTGGTGGACGAACGAGAGTACGACAAGTCGTACTCGGAAGCCTCGGCCGTATTGCGCGACGAGGTCTCGCAGGAAGACTGGGGGGCGCATCTCAGGGACCTGCGCGATCCACTCGGGAAGCTCCATAAGCGATCACAAAGCTCGTCGGAATATCACGAGTCACTTCCCGACGCTCCGCCCGGCGAGTACGTCATCTTCACGTTCGACAGCGCCTACGAAAACAACCAGCACGCCGCGGAAGTCGTCGCCGTCGCAAAGGGAAGCGATGGCGTGTGGCGGGTCATTGGGTACTACTTCGGGTGATCTCGGCAATCAGGCGCTCCCCGATCTTCGGTTGATCGAAAACTAGACGCACGTCCGGCCATCGCCTGCAAAGCCGGCTACGCTGGTGTTTTGTTGTAGCTGTCGACTGCCAGGGAGAGATCCAGTGGAAATCCTGATTGCAATCTCGGTTCTCGCCGGGGTTCTTGTCGTGCCCGTCATGATCGGCGCGAAAATCGTCAACGCGAGGAACACGGGCTTCGGCTCCGCGCTGGTCGCCGTGATCATCATGGCGATATTCTCCGCGGGAATCGGTGGATTCGTGGGCAATGACATTATCGCGTTTGTCGCTTCAGCCGCTATAGGTGCGATGGTGTTGGCCGGCGTGCTGGGTACTACTTTCTTTGGTGGCCTCGCGATCAGCGTGATTGCGACGCTCATCCAGCTTGCCGTGTTGTTCGTTCTCGCCGGATCGGTGCTTGCGGGCGTCACGCCCGCTGGCTAGCGAAGGTGACAATCGACCACGCTCCGTAGGAGCGGCTTCCAGCCGCGATCCGGGGATACGGTTACTGATCGAATCTCGCGGATTCTCAAAGAAAGCGGCAAAGCGTTCGTACACCAAGGACGCGAGAATATGCGGGTGCCACGCCAAAACCCGCACGCGAGGACCTTGCGCAGGGGCCGATACTCACGACCGGGCCTGCACTACTTTCTGACCACGTCCGTCGCTAAACGTCGAAGAATCTTCATCCGGCACGAGTACGCATCGGTCGTCCTCGACTCGATTCGCTGGCTCCATCGAACACGCCGGTTAGCTGTTGATGCCGCGGTTGTGATGCCCGATCATGTCCACCTGGTTGGTCAGCTGGGCGAACGCTCTCTGTCGCGTGTCATGCATTCTCTCAAAAGCTACACGGCCAATCGTCTTGCCCACCTGGGCGTCGCTGCTCCGATTTGGCAGCCGGGCTTTCATGATCACGCGCTTCGCGACGATGAGGATTACTCTGTTCGAATCCGGTACCTCATCGACAACCCGGTCAGGGCAGGACTGGTGGAGCGGATCGAGGACTATCCTTACGTCATACTGCCAACCTGGTGGCGTATTCGCTGATCGCGGCTGGAAGCCGCTCCTACGGTGCCGCGATTGCGCGGAGCACGTCGTCTCCTTTGAGACGCCGATCGCGGCTGGAAGCCGCTCCTACGATGGCGCGATTCGCGGCTGGAAGCCGCTCCTACGGTGGCGCGATGGCGCGGAGCACGTCTCCTTTGAGTCGCTGATTGCGGCTGGAAGCCGCTCCTACGGGGCCCCGCTCGGTGTTTTCGGGCAATCACCGTCAGCAGAGCCCGGGGCCCCCTGCTACCATTTCCGCTCTTGCTCGTAACACGAACAACAAAACATGCAGCGCTCCGGCATCATCACGTTCACGACCGACTTCGGACACAAGGGACCGTTCGCTGCCGTCATGAAGGGCGTCGTACTCGGCCGCTTTCCGGCCGCACGGGTCGTCGACCTGGCTCACGACATCCCCGCGCAGTGGCCGCCGGAAGCCGGGTTCTGGGTTATGCGCGCTTACTCCTATTTTCCGGCCGGCACTGTACACGTTGCCATTGTCGATCCGGGCGTCGGCACCGAGCGAAGGATCCTGGCCGTCGACTACGACGGGCACGTCTTCATCGCGCCGGACAACGGCCTGCTGGGCTGGCTGCTCGATCGGGCCGAGGGCGCGGCCGTCTATCATCTCGACGCCGACAAGCTGGAGACGCTCGGCATCCGCGAACCGAGCGCCACGTTTCACGGTCGCGACATTTTCGCCCCGGTTGCCGCCGAGATTGCCGCGGGCCGCGTGACACCCGCCGACGTTGGCACACCGACGCAAGACTGGGTGCCGGCCTGGCTCGACGAGCCCGATGTCGGCAGCGGCCGGGTCAGCGGCAGCATCGTCACGGTCGATACCTTCGGCAACCTGATCAGCAACATCGATTCGGAATTGATCGAGACCTTCGAACAGCCCGTGATTCACATCGCCGGCCACAACCTCGACATGAAATACACCTACGGCCGGGCACAGCCGGGTGACTACCTGGCACTCATCAATTCGTTCGATGTCGTCGAGGTGGCGCGCGCGGAAGGCAACGCCGCCGAGGGGCTCGGCCTCGAGCGCGGCGCGCCGTTAACGGTGACCGACGGCTAGGACTGACCCTGGAGGGCCTGCTTTTCCAGCTTGGCCCAGGAATCCCTGAGCGTCACGATCCGGTTGAACACGCGCGCGTCCGGCGCGTCGTCGCGGGAGTCCGGGAAGAAGTAGCCAAGCCGCTCGAACTGCACGGCCTCGCCGGCCGGTAGCTCGGCCAGGGCTGGTTCGAGTTTCGCCGTCACGACCTCGAGCGAGTTCGGGTTAAGCACGCTGTGGTAGTCCTCGGCCGCGTTCGGGTTCGCCTCGTTGAACAGCCGATCGTACAGGCGCACCTCGGCATCTACGGCGTGTTCGGCCGAGACCCAGTGAATCGTGCCTTTGACCTTGCGGTCGCTCTGCGGCATGCCGCTCTTCGTCTCGGGATCGTAGCTGCAGTGCAGCTCGACGACGTTGCCGGCCGCGTCCTTGATCACCTCGTCGCAGCGGATGATGTACGCGGAACGCAGTCGAACTTCCCCACCCGGCTTGAGCCGGAAGAATTTGCGCGGCGCCTCCTCCATGAAGTCGTCCTGCTCGATCCAGAGCTCGCGCGAGAACGGTACATCGCGCGTGCCCATATCGGGATTGTTGGGGTGATTCATTGCCGTCATGTGCTCGACCTGCCCCTCGGGGTAGTTGGTCAGCACGACCTTGAGCGGCTTAAGCACGGCCATGCGCCGCGGCGACGGATCGCCCAATACCTCGCGCACGCTGTTCTCCAGCATGCCCATCTCGATGAGCTTGTCCTTCTTGGTCACGCCTGCCCGCGCCACGAAGTCGCGCAGCGCGGCGGCCGGGTAGCCGCGCCGGCGCATACCGGCGATGGTCGGCATGCGCGGATCGTCCCAGCCCGTGACGATGCCCTCGTCGATCAGCGCGGACAGCTTGCGCTTGCTCGTTATCGTGTAGGCGAGGTTCAGTCGCGAGAACTCGATCTGCCGCGGCCGGTGCTCGGGCTCCAGCACGTCGAGGAACCAGTTGTAGAGCGGCCGGTGATCCTCGAACTCGAGCGTACACAGCGAATGCGTGATCGCCTCGAAAGCGTCCGACATCGTGTGCGCGAAGTCGTACATCGGGTAGATCGGCCAGGCATCGCCCGTGTGCTGGTGGCTGACGTGGCGGATGCGGTAGAGCGCCGGGTCGCGCAGATTCATGTTCGGTGACGCCATGTCGATTTTCGCGCGCAGGACGTGCTCGCCGTCGGCGAACTCGCCGGCGCGCATGCGCCGGAACAGGTCGAGGTTGTCCTCGACGCTGCGGTCGCGGTACGGGCTATTGCGGCCTGGCTCCGTCAGCGTGCCGCGGTACTCGCGGATCTCGTCGGCTGACAGCGAGTCGACGTAGGCCAGCCCTTTCTCGATCAGCTGCTCGGCGGCGGCATAGAGCGCGTCGAAATAGTCGGACGCGTGCGTCAGCCGCTCCTCCCAGTCGAAGCCGAGCCAGTGGACGTCGGCCTCGATCGCATTGACGAACTCCTCGTCCTCCTTGCCCGGGTTGGTGTCGTCGAAGCGCAGGAAGGTGCGGCCGCGCGTCTCGGCAGCGACGCCGAAGTTGAGGCAGATGGACATCACGTGGCCGATGTGCAGGTAGCCGTTGGGCTCTGGCGGGAATCGGGTAACGATCTCGCCATGCTTCCCGGACTCGAGGTCCTCATGGATGATCTGGCGGATGAAATCCCGCGGTGCAGCGTCGCTCATTGAAAGGCCGTGATGCGCAAAGGAGCCGTATTGTAGAGACCCGCAAGAATTAGGCCAAGCGGCGATTTCCTGCTGTACAATAGCGCGCTTCGTTTAGCGCCACCCACTACCCAGATTGACGCAAATGCCGAACATCACGCTACCCGACGGATCCGTCCGCGAATACGACGCCGCGACCAGCGGCGCGGAGATTGCCGAGAGCATTGGCAAGGGGCTCGCCAAGAGCGCCGTTGCTGTGCGCGTTGACGGTGAGCTCTGGGACCTCACGCGTGATATCGACGCCGACGCCGCCATCGAGATCGTCACCCGCGACTCCGACGACGGCCTCGAACTGCTGCGCCACGATGCGGCACACGTGCTCGCCGAGGCGGTCAAGGAGATCTGGCCCGAGACACAGGTGACGATCGGCCCGGCAATCGAGAACGGCTTCTACTATGACTTTTCGCGCGAGGAGCCGTTTACCGAGGATGACCTCGAGACCATCGAAGCGCGCATGAAAGACATCGTCGATCGTAACGAGACGATCGTGCGCGAGGTCTGGGACCGCGACGAGGCGGTCAAGTTCTTCCGATCCATCGGCGAGGAGTACAAGGCCGAGATCATAGCGGCGATCCCGAGCGACGAGCCGATCACGCTGTACCGACAGGGCGAGTTCATCGACCTGTGCCGCGGCCCGCACCTGCCGGCGACCGGTAAGCTCGGCAAGTCGTTCAAGCTGACGCATGTCTCCGGCGCGTACTGGCGCGGCGACTCGGCCAACGAGATGCTGCAACGCGTCTACGGTACCGCGTGGGCGAACGACAAGCAGCTCCGCCAGTACCTGCACATGCTCGAGGAAGCCGAAAAGCGCGACCACCGCCGCCTCGGCCGCATCATGGACCTGTTCCACTTCCAGGAAGAAGCCCCCGGCGCCGTCTTCTGGCACCCGAAAGGCTGGGCGCTGTTTCAGACGCTGATCGCGTTCATGCGCGAGCAGCAAAACGCCGCTGGCTATCGCGAGATCAACACGCCCGAGCTCGTCGATCGCTCGCTGTGGGAGGCGTCCGGCCACTGGGACTCGTTCGGCGACAACATGTTCACGTCCGAGACCGTCGACGGCCGCCACTACGCGATCAAGCCGATGAACTGTCCCGGTCACGTGCAGGTCTTCAAGCAGGGCATCACGAGTTATCGCGACCTGCCCGTCCGGCTTGCCGAGTTCGGCAAGTGCCATCGCTACGAGCCGTCGGGCGCGCTGCACGGCATGATGCGCGTGCGTGCGTTCACGCAGGACGATGCACATGTCTTCTGCACGCCGGAACAGATCACTGACGAATCGATCGCGGTTTGCAACCTGATTCTGAATATCTACCGCAGCTTCGGCTTCGAAGACGTTCGCATCAAGTTCGCCGACCGACCGGAAGTCCGGGTCGGCGAGGACGCGGTGTGGGACCAGGCCGAGAGTGCGCTCTTGAAAGCGCTCGAGGTCGCCGGCCTCGAGTACACGCACAATCCGGGCGAAGGCGCGTTCTACGGACCGAAGCTCGAGTTCGTCCTGCGCGATGCCATCGGCCGTGACTGGCAGTGCGGCACGCTGCAGGTCGACCTGAACATGCCGGGACGACTTGGCGCGACCTACATCGGCGAAGACGGCGAAAAGCACCTGCCGGTCATGCTGCACCGGGCGATCTTCGGCTCGCTCGAGCGCTTCATCGGCATCCTGATCGAACACCACGCCGGCAACCTGCCGCTGTGGCTCGCACCCGTGCAGGTCAAGGTCCTGACGATTACCTCCGAGGCGGACGGATTCGCCCACGAAGTCGTAGAAACTTTGCGTGCAGCAGGGCTGCGCGCCGAAGCGGATCTTCGCAACGAGAAAATTTCCTACAAGGTCCGCGAACACTCGGTCGCGAAGGTACCCGTGCTGCTCGCAATCGGCGGGCGCGAAGTCGAGATGAAGAGCGTGGCGGTGCGCCGCCTCGGCTCGAAGGAACAGCGCGTCGTCAGCCTCGACGACGCGGTCGAAACGCTGGTTGCCGAAGTAACGAATCGAGCCTGATCGGCCCTCCACAGGCAAACGTGACGCGGCCTGCACTTCGACTGTGCGGCGCGTCACAGATTCCGAAGTCAGTTGGCCACTCCGGTCAATTCTCCATAACGCTGTGCATATACTGCGCCCACGCAGGGACTGCGTAAGCGATTAGACATAAAGCGAGTGGAGACGACGACGTGGCGTTTGACCAAGTCAAGACACAGGTATTGCTACTGCATAGCGAGCAGACCACGCTGGACAACCTGAGTGCCAGCATCGACGATCGCTATACGGTGCACCACGCCACGAGCGGTATCGAGGCGTTGAATACCCTGGGCGCCACGCCGATTCACGTCATCATTTCCGCCAAAGACCTCCCGGGTATGAGCGGTGTCGACGCGCTCCGCGAAGCGAAAAAGCGTTCGCCCGAAACGATCGGGATCCTGCTCGCCAACAACGACGACGATGATGTCGAAGCACTGGTCGGCGAGAAGGAAGTTTTCCAGATCGTCCGCGGTCTGGCGCCCGAAGACCTGGGATCGATCATCGATAACGCGACCCAGCAGATGCGCCTGCTGGCGCTAGCCGAATCAGCCAACGACACGGCGGCGAATCCCGACGAACCGGTCACCGAACACATCATTATGGAGACGGCCGAGAACGGCTCGACCATCATCAGTGACGGCACCGGGACGGTGCCTATACTCGACCCCAAGAAAATATCCTCGGCAGTTGCGGCAGGCTCCAACGCCGTCGACGTACTGGTCCTGACCAAGGACGAGGAATTCCTGACGACGGTCAAGGACTCGTCGCGCGGCATGCACAACGTTCGCTACGCCAGCACGCTGGCACAGGCCGAGGAAGCCCTCGCCAAGCACACGGTCGGTGTCGCCGTCGTTGATGCGGCCATGGTCGGCCCGAACGTTGAAAAACTGACGCAGCACCTTCGTCACAAGTCCGATCGCCTGGTCAACATCGTGGCCGGCCGTCGCGACGACGGCGAGATGCTGATGGACCTGATCAACCGCGGCAAGGTCTACCGCTTCCTGCTGAAGCCGGTATCGCCGGGCCGCGCGCGACTCGCCATCGAAGCCTCGGTCAAGCATCACCTCGAGGCACCCGACTCGGCGTTCAAGGTGACTGGCGAGGCACCGCAAACGCAGCCACGACCCAAGCCCAAGCCGGTTCCCGCTGCAGAAGCACCGAAACCCCAGCCAAAGCCCAAACCGAAGGCAGAAGCGAAACCCAAGCCAAAGCCGAAGCCGAAGCCGAAGCCAAAGGCAGCAGCCAAAGCCAAGCCGAAACCCGCGGCCAAGCCGAAGCCCACGCCGAAGCCGAAGCAGGAACCGCAGATCGAGATCGTGCCGTCGGCGACGGACGACCGCCTGTCCGGCGCGTTCGATGGGGACGACTCGAGCTTCACCGAGACGATGACCGGCATTGTCGCGAAAGTCGGCAAGAGCCTCTCATCGAAACCGGAGGAGCCCAGGACGGCGCCGGAAATCCCGTCGGCACTGTCGATCGACAGCGAAGGCGAAGGCTCACCGTTCCTGAACCCGAAAGTGCTGGGCATTGCGGCGGCCGTGGTCATCGTCGCAGTCCTCGGCATATTCATGTTTACGGGCTCCGACGAACCCGCCGAGCAGCCGGTAGCGCAGCAGCCCGCTGCCGATGGCGAGGCTGTCGACGCCCGATCGGAACAGCCACGCCCGGCACCGGCGCCTCGCTCGGCCAACCTGCTGCAGTCCGCCCGTGACGCACGGACGTCCGGCCGTCTGTTCAGCCCGGCCGGCAACAACGCGCTCGAACTCTATGCAGCGGCGCTTGCGGCAGAGCCAGGCAACACCACGATCGCCGCGGAACTCGACCAGACCATCGCCGAAGCACTGACGATGACTGAGGCGGCATTGCTCGACCGCCGGACCTCGCAGGCCGCTACGGCACTCAATCGCATCGCGCTGGCGCAGCCCGACAACGCGCGCCTGCCGTTCCTCCGGGCACAGCTTGCGCAGATCCAGCTGCGCGACTACCTGGACGGCGCCCGCGCAGCCATTCGGGACGGCCGTCTCGAGGACGCGGCAAACGCCATTGCTTCGGCGAACTCGCTAAACGTCAGCGATCCTTCGGAAATCGACGCCGTGAGCGCGGAACTCGCGGCGGCAAGAAGCGAGCAGCGCGTCGACGACGTGCTCGCTCGTGCGGCTAGCCGTTTCGACAGCGGCGCGCTAATCGAGCCCGCGAACGACAACGCGCGTTATTACTACGAGCTCGTGCTGAGCAGTGATCCGAACAACCCGGCGGCGCAACAGGGCCTCAAGGCGATCGCCGGTATGCTGGTACTACAGGCCCGCACGGAGATAGATGGTGGTCGCTTCGACAGCGCGCAGGCGCTGCTCGACGACGCGCGGGCGCTCGACCCCGGCAGCAGCGAGCTCGACGCCTCGTCGCGCGCGCTCGCCGACGCACGCCAGCGCGTCGTTGACGACCAGGCGCGACAGGAACAGGCAAGGCAGACGCAGGCTCGCCAGCAGGCTGCCGATCGTGCCGACGCCGAAGCCGATCGCATTGCCGAACTGCAGCGTCAGGAAGACCGACGCCAGGCCGAAGCTGCGGCTGCACTCGCGGCTGCAGCGGCGGCGAACAATGCTTCTGCAGCAGGTACGACCGGCACGGTTCCGGCCGATACCGGTGATTCACAGGCGGCAGCCGGGACGACGGGCCAGGCTGCGGTCACGCCGGCGCCAACGCCGACGCCGACGCCGCAGGCGGCGACCATGACGACACCGCCGCCGCAGGCCGCGGTCGACACCACGCCGGTACCGATCAGCTCACTGACTCGAACCCGCTACGTTGCACCGAAATACCCGCGTTCGGCCGAGCGCCGCAACCTGTCGGGCTGGGTCGACGTCGTGTTCACCGTGACGCTCGACGGCACGACCGCCGGCATCGAGGTTCGCGATTCCGATCCCGGTGACACCTTCGTCAATGCCGCAATCAAGGCGGTCGAGAGGTGGGAATTCGAGCCGGTGTTCGAGAACGGTGTCGCGGTCGAGAAGCGCGCAGGCGTGCGCCTGATGTTTGCGCTCGAGTAGCCCGACCCCGCTTAATCCTTCCGATCTGGACAAATTCATACCGTAACGCTACCCTTTCGACTCGCTTTGGGTCAGGGGAAGTGCACGTGTCGGAAGCAGTTGCGGCCACCGAGGCCGAGAAACCCGCGCGCAAGCAGCAGCAGCGCAGCCTGGTAACGCAGCACAAGCTGCTCGACGCCGCGACCGAGGCGTTTTCCGAGAACGGTTTCAAGGGCACCTCGACCCGCGATATCGCGGAGCGTGCCGGCGTCCACCACCCGCTGATCACCTACCACTTCAAGAACAAGGACCAGCTCTGGCGGGCCGCGACCGACCGTATCTTTCGCGAGTTCAACATCTCGCTGGTCAAGGCGATGGCCGAAGTCTCGGAGGCCGACCCGCGCGCCCGCGCCGAAGCCTTCGTGCGGACTTACGTGCGCTATGCCTACCAGCGCCCTGCCCTGCACAAGATCATCCTGCAGGAGTCGTCGAAACCGAGCGACCGGCTGGACTGGCTCGTCGAAAACCACCTGCGGCCGCTGTTCGACGAGGTCGTCAAATCGCTGAAGGTTCTGCAGGAAATGGGCATCGCGCCGGCGGGCAACCCGGCGCTGCTATTCAACATGATCCGTGTCTCGGCTGGCGGCCTGCTCGCGCTGTCGCTCGAGATCAAGGGCACCAGCGATATCGATTTCGACGATGAAGGCGAACTCGACAAGCTCGCCGACATGATCATCCGCGTCTTCTTCCCGAGCAGCGCCGGCGACTAGGTTTTGCCGGCGAGCTGCATCTGCATCGCCGCGACAATCGACAGCGCGATCGCACCGGGGCCGCGCCCACCGATATCGAGTCCTGCCGGACCGTGTAGCCGGCCTTCGAGCCGTTCGGCCGCAGCGCCGATTGCGCCAACGAGACGTTCACGGCGTGCTATCGGCCCCAGCAGTCCAACGTAGCCGACGGCGGAATCCGCCAGCGCTTCGAGGTAGGCCTGGTCGCTGACCAGGTGATGGCTCATGACGATCGCGAGATCGTAATCGTCGAGATCGAGCGTCGCGGCGAGCTCTGCCGCGGGTGCGCAGACCGTCTGCTCGGCAGACTCGAATCCGCCGCGCTCGAGATAGCCCGGCCGATGGTCGGCGACCGTGCAAACCCAGCCGAGCTCATTACCAAAGCGCAGCACCGGCTCCGCGTCGAGACCCGCGCCGAGAATCAGCAGGCGGGGTACCGGCCGCAGCAACGCGATCATGACGTCGACGCTGTCCTCGCCAAGGGTTGCCGATTCGACACCGCTCGATCCCTTGTCGCGGGCGGTAGCGGCAACGCGTGACAGCGCCTCCAATTCAGCGGACGCCAGACCAAAGGGGCGGGTCTCGTTGCCGACGACGATCACGCCCGCGCCAGCGGGCAGCCCGGCCTTGTCTTCGAGCATAGTCGCGACGGCGAAGGGCTCGCGGCCGTTCTGCAGTGACGCGACGCTCGCGTACGGCTCGTAGCCGTCGCGCGCATCCAGCGGCTGCAGGAACACACGCAGCAGGCCGTCGCAGCCGACGCCGAGACCCCAGAGATCGTCGTTTTCGTCGGAGAGATCATAGGTCACCGACTGCGGTATGCCGGATTCGAGGACGGCTGCGGCACGAATGGCGAGATCCCCCTCGAGGCAGCCGCCAGACAACATGCCCTGGAAGATGCCGTCGCGGCCGATAAGCATGTGCGCGCCGGCCTTCGAATAGGTCGATCCGCGCGTTTCGGTCACGGTAGCGAGGACCAGCGGCTCGCCGCGATCGCTGCGCTCGCGATAGAAGGCCTCGAGCCGGCGCGGATTCACGCGCCGCTCCGGCCCGAAGGCGCTGTAAGGAGATGAAACATATCAGGTGTCGGGGGGTCCTACTTGAAACCCTGCGCACACGTACCCAGATCGGCGCGCAGGTTGAGTGTTTTGCCAGGCGCGGCCCAAGACGGGCAACCGCGTTTTTTCAAGGAGAACGGATTATGAACGAAACGGCAAGCCGTCCGGTAGCAGTAACTGACCGGGATTTCGCCAAACAGGTACTTTCGTCGGAGCAGCCGGTGCTGGTCGACTTCTGGGCGGAATGGTGTGCGCCGTGCCGCGCGCTCGGCCCGGTCATCGAATCGCTCGCGGACGACTACGACGGCCGCGCGAAGATCGCCAAGGTCGATATCGACGCGAACCAGGAGGTCGCGCTCCAGTTCGGTATTCGTTCGATCCCTACCGTGATTCTGTTCGCAAATGGCCAGATCGTCGACACGTTCGTCGGCGTCCGCCCGAAGAACGACTACGCCGCGAGTCTCGACAAGGTCGTCTGAAGCCGCCGCCTAGGCCTTGCGGCAGGCATAGAGGTAGAGCATCTCCATGGCGATATGCACCGCCGCAAGCGACGTGATCTCTGATATGTCGTATTGCGGCGCGACCTCGACCACGTCCATACCAACCACGTTGATGCCGACCAGTCCGCGCAGGATCGACATCGCCTGGTGCGTCGTCAGTCCGCCGCAGACCGGCGTCCCGGTACCCGGTGCGCAACTCGGATCGAGGCAGTCGATGTCGAAGGTCAGGTAGACCGGCCGGTCGCCGAGTTTTCCGCGTACTGCCTCGACGACGGCGTCGATGCCGTTGGCGTGCACCCTCGGCGCGTCGATCACGTTGAAGCCGAGCGTGTCCGGGTTCGTCGTGCGCAGGCCGATCTGCACAGAAGCGGCCGGGTCGACGAATCCGTACTTTGCCGCCCAGTAGAACATCGTGCCGTGATCGATGCGGTCGTTCTCGTCAGCCCAGGTATCGCTGTGCGCATCGAAATGCAGCAGCGCAAGCGGCTTGCCGTGTTTGACGGCATGAGCCTTCAGGAGCGGATAGGAGACAAAATGGTCACCGCCCAGCGATAGCAGCGCCGGACCCTGTTCGATTATGCCGCGCGCATAGGCCTCAATGCTGTCGGGCACTGTCTGCGGCGTGCCGTGATCGAACATGCAGTCGCCACTGTCCACGACGGCGATCTTGTTGAAGGGATCGAAGTCCATCCCGTACGGACGCTCCCAGGCCATGATCGATGACGCCGCGCGGATCGAGCGAGGCCCGAAGCGGGCGCCGGGACGGTTGGTCGTCGCGGTGTCGAACGGAACGCCCATGACGGCCACATCGACTCCATCGTAGTCGCGTGTGTACCTGCGACGCATGAACGACGCGATGCCACCATAGGTAGGCTCTGGCGTGGTGCCGTACAGGCTCTCGCGCGTAAGTGCGTAGTCGTTGCCGAACTTGTCCATAGCGAATCTCCGTCCAGGCTCAACCGCCAAATTCCCGATGCTGCAACCCGGAACTCTGTCGAAGGGCTACATGCTGACGGCACGCATCGCCGAACGCCCGGTAAATCTCCATCGAGAACGGGTTGTCGGTCACCTTCCATTCCGGATGCCACTGCACGGCAAGCGCGAATCCGTCAGCCGCATCGACCGAGAACGCCTCAATGAGCCCGTCATCGGCAACAGCTTCCACGCTCAGGCCATCGGCGAGCCTGCGCACGCCCTGCCCGTGCAGGGAGTTGACGGTCGCGGTCGCGGCGCCGTGCAATCGATGCAACAAGCCGCCTTCGATCAACGTGACCGTGTGCGATGGGCCGTATTGAACATCGAGTGGATCATCCGGATTCTCGCGGTGGTCATGGTAGCCGGGTACCTCCTCGACGTGCTGGTGGAGTGAACCGCCGAGCGCCACGTTGAGTTCCTGGAAACCGCGGCAGACCGCGAGTACGGGTATCGCGCGTTCAACCGCACGCTTGAGCAGCGGCAGCGTCAGCGCGTCCCGGTGCGTATCGTGTAACGTGCCTTCCCGCGACGGATCGCCGGCATAGTGATGCGGCTCGATATTGGACTGGCTGCCGGGCAGCATGATGCCGTCCACCGTGTCCAGCAGGGCGTCGAGATCGAAGTGCTCGGCCATGACGGGCACGACGAGTGGCAATGCGTCCGCGCCATCGATCAGTGCCTGCAGGTACTTTTCACCCACCATGTGATACGGATGAGGGTCGACGATCTTTCGATCAGCCGGCACGCCGATTACGGGTTTTGAGCACACCCCGCGTCTCCTGTGTCGCGCACTCCCGGTGAGAATACCGGGCTTACGATTGCGAGGCCAAGCTGTCCGCGCTCCTGCCGAGGAAGCGCAGCAGGAAGAACAGCACGAACAAGCCTACGAGGATCGAAATCCACGGCGGCAGACCGTATCCAGCCGGTATCGTACCGAGCATGATCGCGACGACGCCGGCCAGCAGCGCGTACGGTATCTGTGTGCGCACGTGCTCGATGTGATTACAGCCGCTGGCCACCGACGACAGCACGGTCGTATCGGAAATCGGCGAGCAGTGGTCGCCCCAGACCGCGCCCGCAAGGCTGCAGGAAATCGCGGAGAACATGATGTGCATGCCGGAGTCGTCCGCCATTCCGTTGACGGCCATCACGGCCCAGGTGAGCGGCACGACGAGTGGCACGAGTATCGCCATCGCGCCCCAGCTCGTGCCCGTCGTGAACGCCGTAAACGCGGCGAGGATGAATACGATGGCCGGTACCAGCGCCACCGGCAGCGAGTCGGCCAGGATGGTCACGAGATAGCGCGCGGTTTCGAGATCGCGGGTCACGTCCGACAGCGACCAGGCAAGCACAAGGATGATCATGCCAAACAGCGTCGCGCGGACGCCGCCGTACCAGGCGTCGACCGTCTCGTGCATCGACAGGATTCGCTGGCCGATCGTCATCGCGGCCGCCACGAGTACGGCAACGAACGACGCGTACATCATCGCCTTGTATGGATCTGTCGATCCCAGGATATCCCTTACCGTGCTGCCCTCACCCAGTACGAACAGGCTGACCCCGAGTGCGAGTATCAGGACGATGATCGGCACAAAGGCATTCAAGGCGCGCAGCGGAATATTGTCTTTCGGCTTCAGGTCCTCGCCTTCGATTGACGGCAGGGCGTCCACCGACTCGGGCTTGGTCTTGCCATTACGTGCCCTGACCTCGGCTTTGAGCATCGGGCCGAAGTCGAGCCCCGTCGACGAGATCATAAAGACGAACGCAATCGCGAACCACGGATAGAAGGCGTACGGAAGCGTATCGATGAACACGCCGTAGCCCGTCAGGTGAGAGAGTTCGGCCACCGCGCTGACGGCCTCGTCGATCAGGCCGACCTGGTAGCCAATCCACGTCGTGATGATTGCGACACAGGCAACTGGAGCCGCGGTCGAGTCGACGATATAGGCGAGCTTCTCGCGCGAGATCTTCAACTGGTCCGTGAGCGAGCGCGCCGTGTTGCCGACGACCAGCGTATTCGAGTAGTCATCGAAAAAGATCATCAGGCCCATGAGCCACACGGAGATCTGTCCTCCGATTGCCGTCTTCGCACGGCTGACGATCATGCGTACGACGCTCGCCATGCCACCATTGCGCGTAATGATGCCGACCATGCCGCCGATCATCATCGTGAACAGGATAATTGCCGCGTGGTCTTCGTCCGCGACGGCGCCGGCCGTGTAGACCTGGAAAGCGTCGAGCAGCCCCCTGACCGCACCGTCGACGCTGAACGAACGCATTGCCGTCGCACCGAGCCACATACCGATCAACAAGGCGGGTATGACGTTGCGGAACAGCAGCGCGATTGCGATGGCCGTAAGCGGAGGCAGTATCGAGACCCAGCCGGGGATCGCGCGAACCTCGGCGGATGCTGTCGCACCGTCGGCACTCACGGACAGCGCAACCACGCCTGTCGCGTCGTGCACGAGTTCGCTGAATACCGCTGAACCGGCGGCGTCGGCGACCGCCTCGACGTCGGCACCGATGCCGGACAGCGTGACCAGAGCACCGGGTTCGGCGCCGCTGACAACGACCTCTGTGGGCACACCGGTCAGGATGATGCCAGGAGGCTCGATTTCGATCGCCGACGCTGAAGCTGCAAATGCCAGCGTCGCGAGAACAAGTATCGGTGTGAGTGCCCGGGATACGCTGCGGGCAGCGAGTTTGCGTGGTTTGATGTTCTTGTTCCTGCCGCAAATACTGCCGCAATGTTACCACGCTGGTGCTGCGGATTTGGGAACCAGCGGACGACCTGCGGCCTAGTCGTGCTCCGCGGCGCGGGCAAGATCCGCTTCGATCGTCGCGCCCGCGCGCCAGTAATGAAACGCGGCCCACGGCAGCATCACGGTGCCGACGATCAACAGCGAGTAGCGCATGGACTCATTGCCGTAGCTCCCCGCGAGCGCGTCGCTTAGCGCGCCGGCGGTCGGCGGTCCCAGGGCGAGACCGATGATGTTGATCAACAGCAGAATCAGCGACGATGCGACGGCACGCATGCGCAGGCTGACAAGGCTCTGCGCCTGCGCCAGCACGGGCGCGAGGTAAAAATTCGATATCGCGGCAGGCAGAACGAACATAGCGAGGCACCACGCTGCCGACTGCACGAGGAACACGGCCGCGTAGAACGCGACTGACACGAGCATCGCGAACATCAAAAACACGAAGGCCCGCTGCTGACCCTGCCTGCCGACCCGATCAGCGATGTAGCCGCCTGCGAAAAAACCGAAACCGCCGGCGATGCCGAGGATGATGCCGAGCCAGAATCCGGTTTGCTGGAAATCCATTCCGTGGCTGCGATACATGAAGGTCGGCATGAAGTTGATGACGGCATAGCCCACGAACGAGGACAGGCCGGCCGCGACGCCCATGTGCAGGAACGAGCGGCGCTTCGCGACGAACGCGATGACTTCGCCGAGCGACGCCTGCCGACCGCTGTCGACCCGCGCCTCAGAGGCACCGCGCTCCGGCTCGACCAGCGTGAAGCGCACGATAAGCGCAAGCACGAGGCCGGGAATTCCGACGATGAACAGCGCCTCGCGCCAGCCGATGTTCTGCACGACCCAGCCACCGGCGAGGTACGCCAGCATGATGCCGGCGGAGATGCCGAGCGTGTACACGCCCATCGCGGTCGAACGATGCTCCGGCGGGTAATAGTCGGAAATAATGGAATGCGCGGGCGGGCTGCAGCCCGCTTCGCCGATGCCGACGCCGATGCGGGCGAGCGTCAGGTGCACGACGTTCTGGGCGAGACCGGAGATGGCCGTCATGCCGCTCCAGAGCGCAAGCGCCAGCGCGATGAGGTTGCGCCGGTTCCAGCGGTCGGCCAGCCGCGCGATCGGCACGCCCAGGGTGACATAGAACAGCGCGAATGCCGTGCCCACCAGGAAACCGAGCGTCGCGTCGGTGACCCCGAACTCCGCCTTGATGGCCGGCAGCAGTATCGCGAGGATCTGCCGGTCCACGAAGTTGAACATGTACACGATGGCCAGCAGCGCGAGGCCATAGCGACGGGTGAATGGCGTCAGCGTCAAGGCAGGATGACGCGGAAAGTGAAGAAGAAGGCGATCGCGAGAATCGCGCCCGCCGGAATCGTAACGACCCAGGACACGAAGATGTTGGTCACAACGCGCAGGTCGATGGCCTCGATGCCGCGCGCGAGGCCGACCCCGAGTACGGCACCGACGAGCGTGTGCGTCGTCGATATCGGTATGCCCGTACCTGACGCAATGACGATGGTCGTTGCCGCAGCGAGCTCGGCTGCGAACCCCCGGCTCGGCGTCAGGTGAGTGATCTTCTCACCGACCGTCGCGATGACGTGGCGGCCGAAGGTCGCGAGACCGATCACGATGCCGGTGCCGCCGAGCAGCAGGATCCAGATCGGCAGCGCCGACTGCGCCGAGATGACGCCGGACTGCGCGACGCTAACGACCGCGGCCAGCGGCCCGATCGCGTTGGCAACGTCATTGGAACCATGGGCGAACGCCATTGCACAGGCCGTGATGATCATCAGGATGCCGAACACGCGCTCGACCGTGTGGAAGTGCTGGTCTTTCTCGGCGTCCGGGTCAGCCTCGATCCGGTTGATGAAAAACGCACCGACCAACGCGATGAGCACGGCGATACCGGCCGCCATCAGGTAGCTGTCGCGCGTGCTGATTTCGAGGCCGACATGACTCAGGCCTTTGAGGATCGTCACCAGCGTAATCGTGAAGGCGGCGAGGAAGATGTAGATCGGTACCCAGCGCTTGGCCCGTTCGAGTGGATTCGCGTGCTGCAAGACGAGATACAGCACCGTCTGGTAGATCAGGAACGCGATGAAACCGGCGGTCAGCGGCGACACGACCCAGCTCATGACGATGGTGCCCACCTGCCCCCACCTGACGGCCTCGACGCCAATGCCCACCGCGGCGAAACCGACAATCGCGCCGACGATCGAGTGCGTGGTGGACACGGGCCAGCCTTTTCTCGAGGCGATGAGCAGCCAGGTGCCGGCGGCGAGCAGGGCCGACAACATGCCGTAGATCAAGAGCTCCGGCGAGCCTTCGAGCAGGCTCGAATCGACGATGCCCTTGCGAATGGTGGAGGTTACGGCGCCACCCGCAAGCACGGCGCCGAGGAACTCGAAAATGGCCGCGACGAATATCGCCTGCTTGATCGTCAGGGCCTTCGAGCCAACGGACGTGGCCATAGCGTTGGCGACATCGTTGGCGCCGATACCCCAGGCCATGAAGATGCCGAACAGGGCCGCAAGGCCGATGTAAATGAGTTCAGCTTCCATTACGTCGAATCGGCGCGTGCGTCTGAGGCGGGATCAGTGGGACAGCAGCAGTTCGAGCCGTCGGCCGACGCGTTCGGCCATGTCGGCGACGTCGCCGGTCTGCTCGATGACGCGATACAGGAACACGGCGTGCACGGGATCGAGCGTGCCCTCGATGTCATAGAGCGCCCGGTGCAGGGACACCTGGCGAGCGTCCGTGTCGGTCTCGATACGGTCGAGCTCCTCGATCATGCTCTCGACGAGGTCGGCTTCCGCACCGCGAAAGCCACTCGTGAACAGCTCGTCGAGCTCGCGAACGCTCTTCTGCGCCTGCATCGCCGCGTCGACGACTCGGTCGACGAACTCGAGAAACTCGGTCGTGATCGCAGACGGGATCTCGAGCCGTCGCACGATGACGATACCGGACACGTCTCGTGCGCAATTCGCGATCTTGTCCTGCACGAGCAGCAGTTCGAGAATGTCCTGGCGCGCGACGGGCATGAACAGGCTGCGAGGCAGGTGCAGGCGAATTTGCTTCTTCAGCTCGTCTGCTTCGTGTTCGAGCCGCTCGATCTCCGCATGCACCTTGTCGGCCGCCGACCAGTCGCCCGAGACCGCCGCCGCAAACAGCGGCTTCAACTGTGCCGCGCAGTCGCAGGCCAGGGCGATGTGCTTTTCGAGCGGTTGAACGGGCGATGAGCCAAAGATATTGGCCAGCACGTTGGTCATCCGGGGGCTCCGGTAGGTCTTTTTGGCAATGCTAACACAGGGGTTTCGCGAAACCGTCATCCTCAGCCGCGCGGAAGATACCTATTTCCGCGGCTCAATCCAGAGCCTGCGTGATAAACTTTGCGGCCTTTTTAGTATCCAATTCTTGAAGGACAGGATGGCTTACTGGCTGATGAAATCCGAGCCGGACGCGTACGGCATCGACGACCTGAAACGTGACCGGCGAGAGCCGTGGGACGGCATTCGCAACTACCAGGCGCGCAACATGATGCGCGACGACATGAAAGTTGGCGACAAGGTGTTCTTCTATCACTCGAACTGCAAGGAACCGGGCGTGGTCGGCATCATGAAGATCGCCAGCAAGCCCTACCCGGACCCGACGCAGTTCGACCCGGACAGCAAGTACTACGACTCGAAGAGCGACCCGGAGAACCCCCGCTGGATCCTGGTCGACGTTCAGTACGTGAAGAAGCTCAAGCGAACGATCACGCTGGCGGAGATCAAGGCCCACCCGGGGCTCGACGACATGATCCTGACGCGCAAGGGCAATCGCCTGTCGATCATGCCCGTCAGCGACGCACACTGGGACATCATTCTCGGGATGGAATAGACGTGCGCCGCGCTCTGAAAGTGGGTTTCGCCATAGTGGTTACGCTGGCCGCGCTCTGGATCGCTACGCCGTCGAGTATCGGCGGCTACGCGACGGTAGCGGCGCCGGGCGACGACCTCGATGGCTGGATAGCAGAGCGCGAGCGACTGGTTGACGCCGCCTACCGGCTCGTCCCGGGCACCGAGGCGCGGATTCGCTGGCAGAGTCCGGGCGAACGCAGCGAGTACGCGGTCGTACACCTGCATGGTTTCTCTGCATCCCGCCAGGAAACGGCGCCGCTGGCAGAGCGCCTCGCGGACCGGCTCGAGGCGAATCTCTTCGAAGCACGGCTCGACGGCCACGGGCAGCTGTCATGGCCAATGGCTGACGTAAGTGCCGAGGACTGGCTGCAGGACGCCGCGACGGCGTTCGCGATTGGCGAGGCGATCGGCGACAAACTCGTCGTCATTACGACGTCGACGGGCGGCACCCTGGCGCTCGCGATGATCGGTCATCCACGCATGCAGAGCGTCGACACGCTCGTGCTGATAGCACCGAACATGATGCCGGCCGACCCGGCCGCGCAGTGGCTGACCCGCCCGGGCGGCCCGCTCATCGCCCGGCTGCTCGTCGGCGAGACGCGCTCCTGGCTCGCGCACAATGCGAAGCAGGCGACCTACTGGACGACCACCTATCCGACCGAAGCCATCGTCGAGGTGATGCGGCTCGTCGATTTCGCCAACGGCAAGCTGCCGGCGGCGATCGATCAGAACCTGCTGGTGTTCCAGTCACCCGACGACATCATCGTCTCGCCGGCGGCGGCGCGCGCGGCCTATGACGCGATCGACGCACCGCGCAAGCGCTGGGTGGACGTTAGCGAAGCCGGCGACCCAAGCAATCACGTGCTCGCCGGCGACATCCTGTCGCCTGGCAACACGCAGCCGTTCATTGACGAGATTGTAAGCTTCGTGCGCAGCGAAGCCCGCTAGCGCATGCAGGACGTCGAGCAACGCATCAAGGCGGTCGTGCTCCGCGGCGTGCGCGGCCCGAATCCCGAAGGAACGATCGTCTGCAAATCCGCGGATGGCATGGTCGGTGTCTCCGGGGGCTACGAGTACGGGCGTTTCTTTCGCAAATCTGCCGACTTCGCGACGGCGTTTCCCTTCAACCACAAAAACCCCGAAGCGGACCTGTCCTGGATGCTCCAGGAGCTGCGGGAAGCCTCGAAATCCGCGCCGGAAGGGCCCTGGTACCGACTGAACATTCACGTCCGTGGCAAGGACCGCTGCGAGTTTGAGTATTTCTGGGAGGGCACGCCCGTCGACCGACTGGCGGACCTCGAGCGGGACACGCACGGCCAACTGCCCACGTTTCCGTTTCGGACACGCTTCGACGCCGCGTTGATCAGCCAGCTCGATGCGAGCCAGGTACACGACGCGGTAACCACTTACGCGGAACTGCCGAGACCGCTCGCCGAGTGGTTTGCCGTGTACGACTGGATGGCCGACACCGCCAACGGTGCAATGAACCAGTTCTTCGCGCGCGAGGGCACGTACATGGGCGGCAGCGCGCAGCGCACCGACCTTTTCCCGCTCATCCTGGCCGGCCTCGAGCGCGCCGGGCTCGACGACGCAGCGGCGCTGTACCGCGAGAGCATCGCGCTGTACGCACACTTCTACGAGCGCGTCGAAGCCGCGCGCGAGGCGCTGGGCATCCCGGCGGTCGAGCGCCAGGAAGAAAGCGACATCATGGATCGCTATTACGCGATGGACCGGCACATCCAGGAAAGACTTGGCGACTACTTCGTCGCCAACAGCGGGTCGTTCGCCGTGCCTAGCGAGCCCCGAGACGCCTGAGCTGTTCCTGGATCGGCGCGGCGCCGCCGAGGGCCAGCATGATGACGAGATCGCCCGGCTCTGCCCAGGCCATGGCGGCCGCCAGCGACTCGGTTTCCTGCTCGTGGTGTTCCACCTGCGCAGGTTCGGCACCAATGCGGACAAGCTCGTCGCGTATGAGGCGATAGACGTCGCCGTGTTCGCGGCCGCGATGGTATTTCTCGAGCTCCGAAACGACGACGAGGTCGAGGCCGATTTCCCAGGCATCGCGGGCGAGCTCGCGAATCAGGTCGTCCGGTCGGTCGCCGGCCTGGCCGAAACACAGTGCGCGCCGTTTTGCCGGCAGTGCGCGGGCCATGTCGAACAGCGCGCCCATCGCCGCCGGGTTGTGCGCAAAGTCGATGAGCACCTTGCAGCCGTCAACGTCGTAGATGTTGCAGCGCCCGGGGTTGTCGTCCTGCGACATCGTCACCAGACCCTCGCGGATCTGCGCGATCGGCACGCCGAGGCACCAGCTCATCGCCGCGGCCGCAAGCGCGTTCGCCGTGTTGTGGTGCGCGGCGCCGCCCATGGTGATCGGAATGTCGCTGTCGCGACAGATCAGCTCGCGATCGCCGTTCTCGATCTTTTCGAGGTGGCCGTCGTTGAGTACGAACAGAAGGCCGCCGGACTCGGCCTGCGCGGCCGCCACCGGGCTGCCCGCCTCGAGACTGAACCAGCAGATCCGCCCCGGGTGTTCCGCGGCCTTGCGTACGAGCCGGTGGTCGTCCGCGTTCAGTATCAGGGTGCCTTCTTCGCGGACGGCGCGACTCACGATCCATTTGACGTCGAGCAGCTCGTCGAGATTGTGCGAGCCGAAATCCCCCAGGTGGTCCTCGGAGATGTTGGTGATCAGCGAGGCAGTTGCCCGGTCGACGCCGAGACCGCGCCGGAGCAGGCCGCCGCGCGCGGATTCCAGCACGCCGACATCGACGTCGGATTCGCGCAGCACGGCACGCGCCCCGCCAGGGCCGGACCAGTCGCCGCGATCGATGATCCGGTCGTTGACGGCGATCCAGTCGGTCGAGCTGAGGCCTACGTTGAGGTCTGCGCCGCGGAGAATGTGGTCGACGAGCCGCACGGTTGTCGTCTTGCCGTTGGTGCCCGTGACCAGGCCGATGGGAACGTCCTCGTAGCCATCCCAGTCGAGTGAGTCAGGATCGGGCAGTTCCCGCGCCGGCCAGGTCTGCGATGTCCGACCCAGGCCGAGAGAGACCTCGTCATCGTCCCAGAGAAACGTGACGCCGTGTTCGCGCGCGCGGTCCTGCATGTCGATGAGCGCCGCGTTGCCCTCCTCGGCGGCGGCCGCCGTAAGCGCCGCTCTGGCCTCGTCGAACGCCGGCCGTTCGGCGCCGTTGAACTCCGCGTCGATAACCGCCCAGGCCCATTCGTTGAGCTCCGACGCTGCGTACAGCCTGTCGATGGCGACGGTGAACGCAAAGCTGACTCCACCCTCGAGGTCCTTGCGGCTGTAATCCGGTGCCGGCCAGCCCAGTGCGCCGGTCATGCGCGCGACCTGTGCTTCCCAGACTGGCGCGATCTTGTCGGCCTCCTCGCGCGTGCACTCGATATCGAGGATCGCAGCCGGGCCGTCGAACAGCAGGCTCGGGCCGGTCAGTCTGCGTGCGTCCAGGAACTGCATGGTCGTTCGATCAGTCGGCTTCTTCGTCAAGGCGGGCGATACGCACGCCGCGTTCGTCGCTGATGATCTCCAGGCTGTCGTCGAGCGAGAAACCCTCGACGTCGGGCAACTCTATCGATAGCGGTGCCTTCGTGTCGGTACCTTCGACCTTTGCGCCGGAATTGAAATAGATGATCTGCTTCCAGGTGCGCTTGATGTTGTCGCCCAGGATCAGTACGAGATCGCCGATGCCCGCGGTTTCGAGCGCGCGTGTCGTCGCCTCCTGCTCGTCCGGAATCACCTCGATACGATCGGCACTGATGCCGAGTTCCAGCAGGCGATTCTTCTGCAGGACCGCAATCTCGTCTTCGCCGCGGCCACGGCGGTTGTCGTCGCAGCGCAGGATGAAGTGATCGAAGTGATCGGCCGCGATCTCGGCGATTTCGCGGACGTCTTCGTCGCGCCGGTCGCCGGGCGCGGACAGTACGACCGTCTTCTTGCCGTCGACGTCGAAGCGATCGACGAGCGCGCACATCACGCGCACGGCCGCCGGGTTGTGCGCGTAATCGAGAATCACGCGGAAGGGATGTTCGTCGTAGATGTTCATCCGGCCCGGCGCCTGGAAGAACGTCGAGTCGAACGTGCGCAGCCCGTGGCGGATGTCCTCGAGGCTTATGTTCATGTTGTAGGCGAGCGCGGCGGCAAACATCGCGTTCTGGACGTTGTGCATCGCCCGGCCCTCGATGGTCGCGGGAATCAGGTGCGTCCAGAGCAGCGGCGTATGCGATTCGTTGTCGTAGACCGTGATCATGTGTCCGTTCATGCCCTGTTCGAGCACGAAGGCCTGGCCGCCCGCACGGATGTGCTTTTTCACGAGCGGGTGCGACGGGTTCATCGTCACGTAGCAGAGCTTCTCGGCCTCGGTGTAGTCGGCCATCTGCAGGCAGTTTGCATCGTCGGCGTTGAGAACGGCCGCATCGCGGGCGATCTCGATCGGCACACGCTTGACGACCGCAAGCTGCTCAAGCGTATCGATGCCCTTCATGCCGAGGTGGTCGGCCGACACATTGAGGCAGCAGGCAACGTCCGCTTCCTGGAAACCGAGGCCCGACCGCAGCATGCCGCCGCGCGCGACCTCCATGACCGCTGCGTCGACCGACGGATCACGCAGGATCATCTGCGCGGATACCGGACCGGTCATGTCGCCGGGCACGCTCAGGTTGCCGTCGATGTAGACGCCGTCCGTCGAGGTCAGACCCACGGTCTTGCCGCTGAGCTTCAGGATATGGGCGAGCATGCGCGAGGTCGTGGTCTTGCCGTTCGTGCCCGTGATCGCCGCGATCGGAATCCGGCTGGGCGCTTCCGGCGGGAACAGCATGTCGAGGACGGCGCCGCCGACGTCGCGCGGTGCACCCTCGCTCGGCGCGACGTGCATGCGGAATCCGGGGCCCGCGTTGACCTCGCAGATGCCGCCGCCAGCCTCGCGGTACGACTCGGTGATGTCCTTGCACAGGAAGTCGACGCCGCCGATATCGAGGCCGATAGCCTTGATCGCTCGTATGGCCATCTCGCGATTGTCGGGATGGATCGTGTCGGTCACGTCGATCGCGGTGCCGCCCGTTGACAGGTTGGCGGTCGATCGCAGGTAGACCATCTCGCCGTCAGCGGGCACCGTGTCCTTGTCGTAGCCGAGCTTCTTGAGCAGCCGTTCCGCCTGGTGGTCAAATTCGAGGCGCGTGAGAACCTTCTCATGGCCAACGCCGCGTCGCGGGTCCTCGTTCACGATGTCCACCAGCTGTTCGATCGTGTGCTTGCCGTCGCCAACGACGTGCCCCGGCACCCGCTTGGCGGCCGCAACGAGTTCGCCATTGATGACGAGCAATCGATGGTCGAATCCATCGATGTAACTTTCGACGATGATCGTGCGGCCGTGGTCGTGCGCCTTCTCGTACGCGACCTCAACTTCCTCGGGGGTCTTCAGGTTGATCGAGACGCCGCGGCCGTGATTGCCGGCCAGCGGCTTGACGACCACCGGGTAGCCGATGCGCTGCGCCGCGCGCTTTGCCTGCGAAGAGCTGCGCACGATGAGCTGCTTCGGAACGGGAAGCCCGAGGTCGCGCAGGATGCCGTTGGTTTCTTCCTTGTCGCCGGCGAGTTCGACGGCGATGTTGCTCGTATTACCGGTCGTCGTGGCCTGGATGCGCTGCTGGTAGCGGCCGTAGCCGAACTGCACGAGGCTGTACTGGTTGAGTCGCAGCCACGGAATGTTGCGCTCCTCGGCAGCCGCAACCAGCGACGCGGTACTCGGGCCGAGAGCACGACGCTGCGCGTAGCGAATGAAACTGTCGCGCTCCTCGGCGAAGTCCCAGTCGTCGGCAGGCGCGCCGTCGGGCTTGATGTCCTCGGGCAGCAGGCTATGGATGAGCTTGAGTGCGAGCTCGCTGGCCCCGCGTCCGACTGCCTTGTCCTTGTACTGGAACCACATGTTGTAGTGACCGGGCTGACCCTCGAGGGAGCGCGTGCGCCCGTAGGTCACATGCGAGCCCGCGACATTCTGCAGCTCGATCGTAATGTGCTCCATGACGTGCCCGAGCCAGGTGCCCTCGTCTTCGCGCATTCGGCGAACGAAACCGCCGTGCTGCCCATAAGAACAACCGTGCTCCTCAAGTCCGGGCAGGCACTCGAGCAGTGCGTCGACGTACGCCGCGCCGAGCTTCCCGGTCGGCCATTCCTCGAGGTGCTCGAGGTCCAGGACATGACGAATGACCGGCATGTGGGCGTAGACGCTTGGCCCGATGTAAACATTGGTGCTCAGGATTTTCATGACTGGTTCCGTCCGACTTTCTGCGTGTCGCTTTTAAGTCGTGTCTTATTTCTTATTCCACCGCATGCGCGTTGCGGGTCTCTATCTCGAAGCGCCCGCCCGAGACGAGGATGTGCAGCTTGACACCGATCAGGCTGACGGGCTCCCCGCGGCGCGCCCGATCCATCGAACTGTAACTCAGATCGGTCGGGTCGATCACGGTAATTCCGCCGCTGCCGACGACTTCCAGGTCGTCGCCGGGCCGGATGAATGCCGCCGTATCCTCATCGAGCCCCAGGCCGACCGCGAACGGGTTATAGGCCAGCGCCGTGAGCAGGCGCCCGAGCCGGTCGCGCTGGCGAAAGTGCTGGTCGATGATGAACTTGTTGGTCAGCCCGAGACCCGGTGCCATCGTGACCATGTCAGGCATGGGCGTGCTGCCTTCCGAGCCGCCCGCAATCATGTGCTCGGGCATGAATGCCGCGCCAGCCGAGGTGCCGGCAACGTGCATACCGACGGCATTGCGGCGCCGGATGCGCTGCGCGACTTCGGTGCCGCCAAGCGTCGTCGACAGCCGCAGCTGATTGCCGCCGGTCATGAAGACACCGTCAGACTTGTCGATGTAGTCGAGGTACTCGCTGGTCTGGCAGTCCTCGCGCGTCTCGAACGGCAGCACCATCGCGTGCGGCACGCCGAGCCGGCGAAACAGCTTTTCGTAGTTACGCCCGGTGTCCTCGAGCTCGGATGCCGTCGGGATAATGCTGATCCGCGCACTCTTGCCGCCGCAAATCTCGACGAAGCGGTCGAGGATTTCCGGGTCGTGGAGTTTTTCTTCGGCGCCGCCGATGGGAATGATGTAGCCGCGCTGGCTTTCGTCAACGCTGTCTGCCGGACTCATTAACTCTTATCTTCCTGTTCGAATTGTCCAAATACCAGCTGCTCGCCGTCCTTCACCTGCCATCGTCCGCCGAGCATGACATCGGCGATGGCGTTGTCCTCGCCGAGTACGACGAAGTCTGCGGCCCCGCCGATAATGACGCGACCGCGATCGTGAAAACGCAGCAGCCGCGCCGGGTTCTCGGTGAAGGCAGGCAGCACGCGTTCCAGCGGTGCGCCGGCATCGAGCAGATCTTTCAGCGTGTCGGCGAGGCAGCGCGGCGCGCCGATGTCCATCGACAGCATTTCGCCCTGTGCATTGAACACAGGCAGGCAACCGCCGCCGTCGGAGCTTATGGAAACGTTCGTCGCCGGGGCGCCGGCATCGAGATAGCGAATCAGCGCGACGTCCGCCGCCCACGCGTCTTCGCCCTCCTCGACCGGAAACGCTGTAATGTCGACGACCGATCCCCGTTTCGCGACATCGACCGCTTCCTCGAACAGCGCCTTCTTGCGGTTGACGTGCGTCGGGTTGAAGACGCGCGCCGGCAGCTCCGTGTCCGCCAGCGCCGCGCGCAGCATCTCGAGACCGCGCTCGCCGTCGCCGAGATGCAGGTGCAGGATCCCGGCCTTGCCGGTGATCAGTCCCGCAACGTGCGCGTCGCTGGCGATACGCAATAGCTCGTCCTGCGTCGGCTGGCTGGAGCGATGATCGCTGATGGCGAGCTCCCCGACACCGATGATCGGCTCGACGAACACGATGTCGTCACGAACGCTGCCGGTCAGCGTGACCGGCGGCACGTGATAGCCGCCGGTGTGGCAGTAGGCGTGCAGACCCTGTTCGCGAAGTGCGTACGCCTGCGCGACGATCGACCGGGTGTCGCGAGTCGTGTCATCGGTACCGAGCACGCCGACAACGGTGGTGACGCCGGCGCTCGTGAACCTCGACAGGGGCACGGGTGGCACCCGGCTCGCGAACCCTGATTCGCCGCCGCCGCCCGTGATGTGCGCGTGGCCATCGATGAACCCCGGCACGAGCCGGCGGCCGTCGAGGTCGGTGACCTTCAGACCCGGCACCGACACGTCGTCGGGATCGTTGACGATCGCGAGCAGACGGCCGCCGCCGATCAGCAGGTGGCGAACGCCCAGGTCCTGCGGATCGAAGACGTGTGCGTTGGCGAGGAGTTGCAGCATGAATCGGGACGCAAAAAAAGGCGGCTATTGTACACTGCCCGGCTAGCACGAACATGTGAGAAACCCGTATGAGCAAGGACCTGCCGCTCGGTCGCGAGACCGACTATCCCGACCAATACGCGCCGGAGCTCTTGTTCCCGATCGCGCGCGATGACAGCCGCGTGTGGGCCGAGCGCGGCAAGTGGCCGCCGTTCTCGGGAGTCGACATCTGGAACGCGTGGGAGCTGACCTGGCTCGATAGACGCGGCAAGCCGCGGGTGGCGAGCGCCGAGATTCGCGTGCCCGCGGAGAGCCCCAATATTGTCGAGTCGAAGTCCCTGAAGCTGTACCTGAATTCCTTTTCGATGAGCCACTTCGCGTCCAGCCACGAGGTCGGCGAACGGATACGCGCCGACCTTGGTAAAGCAGCCGGCGCTGCCGTCGAAGTCTCACTAATGAGCCCCGCCCAAACCGAAGGCGGCACGACCGCGGTCCTGCCGGGACACTGCATCGACGATCTGAATATCGACTGTGACAGCTACGAGGCGCATCCGGACTACCTGCAGTCTGGCGACGACATCGTCGAGGAGACCCTGCACACCCACCTGCTGCGCAGCCTGTGTCCCGTCACCGCGCAGCCCGACACGGGCAGCCTGCTGATTCGCTACCGCGGGCCCGCTATCGACCACGAGGGTCTGCTTCGCTACGTCGTCTCGTTCCGCCGTCACAGCGACTTCCACGAAGCCTGCGTCGAACGGATCTTCATCGATCTCAAGTATCGCTGCGTCACCGAATCGCTGACCGTCTATGCGCGTTACCAGCGACGAGGGGGTATCGACATCAACCCGTATCGGAGCGACACGGCGGACGATGTCCAGAACCTGAGGCTCTGGCGCCAGTAAGTCTCGTTAATCCGTATCGCCGATGTCGGCGTCGTCCAGCCGGTGACCCCAGCCTTTTTTTGCTTCGAGGTAGCCGCGGTTCGCGTCGCCGACGCCGTGCACGTGCTTGACGCGCGTGACATTGGTGACGCCGTGTTCGGCCAGGTCGTCGATTTTTTTCGGGTTATTGGTCATGAGCCGAATTGGCTTGTCGCCGACGAAGTGCTGCAGGAGCGCCGCTGCATCCGAGAAATCGCGGCTGTCGTCCGGCAAACCGAGCGAGCGGTTCGCCTGGTACGTGTCCTCACCCGAATCCTGTAGCAGGTAGGTCGCGGCTTTCGCCCACAGCCCGATGCCGCGGCCTTCGTGGCCGGACATGTACACGAGCACCCCACCCTGTTCGTCGTCGTCGATGCGCTCGAGCGCCGTCCTTAGCTGTGGTCCGCATTCGCAGCGTTCGGAGCCAAATACGTCGCCGGTCAGACAGCTCGAGTGCACGCGCACCAGTGGCTCGCGCCAACCCTCGGGATCGCCGATCAGCAGCACGCTGTTGACCGCCATTGCTGTGGCGAGCGATGCGAACGACTGCTGGGCCTTCTGCGCGCGCAGTTCGTCGGCGAGTTCCTGGACCCGCGCGAGTTCGGTGTTGCGTACGCACGCGAACCACTGCACCTCGATTCGCCGCGCGCCGATATCGAGCGGCAGCGGAATCGGCCCGAGGATGCTGATGGTCTTGCCCGTGCCGGTTGGCGCGTCCTTTGGCAGGCGCCGTCCCTGCTCGTCGATGCGAAACAGCGTTCCCGCCTCGAGCAGGCGTTCGCGAACCGTGGGGTCGATGTAGCTGAACATGGCGCGGATTATGCCGTAATCCACGAAAATCGCTTGCTGACCGAAAAGTCAGCAAGTAATATTGCTGACCAGTCAGTCATTAAGGATCCGGCATGGCCGAACCGCGCTACCAGCGCCGCAAGGAAGACCGTCCTCGAGAGATCGCCGAGGCCGCGTTCGAGGTGTTCGCCGAGAAGGGCTACCAGGCGGCGCGCATCGACGAAGTGGCGCAGCGCGCGGGCGTCAGCAAAGGGCTGACCTACCTGTACTTCAAGACCAAGGAAGAGCTGTTCAAAGCCGTCATTCGCGGTGTCGTCATCCGCCGGGTCGACCGGCTGCTGGATGCAGTCGAGTCCACCGAGCTTTCCTCGGAGGAGTTCCTGCGCGGGCCGATGCTCGAGTTCATGAAGGGCATCCCGGGCTCCCGCGTTTCCGTGGTAATCCGCCTGCTCATGGCGGAGGGCCACCGCCATCCCGACCTCGTCGAGTACTACTACGACAACGTCGTTGCCAAGGGCATTCGCACGATCTCCCATTTCGTCGAACGCGGCGTCGAACGCGGCGAGTTCCGGAAGACGGCGGTCAACGACTTCCCGCAGCTGTTTATCGCGCCAATGATGCTCTCGGCGATCTGGAAGATGCTGTTCGAGACGCGGTCACTGGATACCGACAGGCTCATGGAGACCCAGGTCGACATGATCCTCGCCCACATCAAGGCCTGAAAGGAAGCCATCCCATGCAAGCGAATCGTTCAGTGCTCCTTGCCGCCCTCGCCTTCACGATTGCGGGCTGTAACGGCGGCGAAGACCCCGGTCGCGTCGTGGGCGAACTTGCGTCCGACCGGATCGAACTCACGGCTGAGGTCGCCGAACCGATCACGGAAATCGCCGTCGACGAGGGCGTCGAGGTCAGTGCCGGCACCCCGCTCGTCTACCAGGACGCAGAACGTGCGCGAGCGCGCCTGTCGGAGGCCGAGGCTGCGCTCGCGCAGGCGACGGCACGTCTCGACGAGCTCGTGCGCGGACCGCGGCGCGAACAAATCGACGCGGCGCGCGCGAATCTGGACGGCGCCGAACGCGATCTGGTGTTTCGCCAGGCCGAATTCGAGCGTGCTCGCGAGGTGCATGCGCGCGAGCTGGCATCGCCGGAGTCGCTGGACCGGGCTCGCGCGCTGCTCGACAGCGCAGAGGCCAACGTCGACCTGCGCCATGCGCAGCTCCAGGAGATGCTTGCGGGGACAACCGTCGAGGAACTCGCGCAGGCGGAGAACGCGGTCCGACAGGCCGCCGCGCGCCGTGACAGCACGCTGGTCGACGTGGACCGGCATACGATCCGCGCGCCGACCGATGGCATCACCGACGTGCGCCTGTTCGAGCTCGGTGAACGGCCCAATCCCGGCCAGCCCATCATGGTCATGCTTGGTGGCAGGCAGCCGTTCGCACGAGTGTATGTGCCGGAGAGCATGCGGGTCCGCGTGAGCACGGGCCTGGCGGCTCGTGTCTACGTCGACGGCCTCGACGAAGCCATCGACGGCCGCGTGCGCTGGGTCGCGGCCGAGGCCGCATTCACCCCCTACTTCGCACTGACCGAGCGCGACCGCAGCCGGCTGAGCTTCGTCGCCAAGGTCGACCTCGTCGGCGTCGAGGAGCGTCTTCCCGACGGCGTACCCGTCGAGGTCGAATTCCTGTTCGGAAGCCAGTAATGGAGACTGCCGGCAACTATGCGATCCAGGCGCGCGGACTGACGAAGCAGTTCGGCAGCCTGCGCGCGGTCTCGAGTCTCGACCTCGACGTGCCGCGCGGCCAGATCTACGGCTTCCTCGGCCCGAACGGTTCGGGCAAGTCGACCACGATTCGCATGCTCTGCGGCCTGCTCGTGCCGACCGAAGGCACCGCCGAGGTGCTCGGTACGACCGTGCCCGGCGACTCGCACTCCCTGAAGGCGAAGATCGGTTACATGACACAGAAGTTCTCCCTGTTCAGCGACATGACGGTACTCGAAAACCTGCAGTTCATCGCCGAGATCTACTCGTATCCGTCCGCTGAGCGCAAAACCCGTATCGCCAATTTGCTCGACCGCTACGACCTCAACGACCAGGCAAAACAGCTCGCCGGGACAATGTCGGGCGGCCAGAAGCAGCGCCTCGCCCTCGCCTGCTCGGTGCTGCACCACCCGGAGCTCCTGCTGCTTGATGAGCCGACCAGCGCGGTCGACCCCCAGAGCCGCCGCGACTTCTGGGCCAACCTGTTCCGGCTCGCCGAGGGCGGCACGACGATCATGGTCTCGACGCACTACATGGACGAGGCCGAGCGCTGTCATCGCCTCGCGATTCTCGATCGCGGCGTCAAGGTAGCGGACGGAACGCCGCAGCGGCTGCAGGCCAGTACGGGCATGCACGTCGTCGAGGTCACGGCCAGCGATCCTTATGCCGCCCAGGCGGCGCTCGACGGCGTGGACGCGATTGCCAGCGTCACCCAGCTCGGCGTGCGGCTGCGCGTGCTCATCCCGGACGACGTCGACAACCCTGTCGGGCTGGTCAAGCGCGCACTCGATGCCGCCGGTGTCAGCGCCGAAGCCGGTGCGAGCGAGGCGTCACTGGAGGACGTTTTCGTGGCCGTCACGATGCAGAACCCGGACCACGTCGCATGAAGTCGCTTTCCCGGCTGTTGGCCATCGTCAAGAAAGAAGTCCGTCAGCTCAGGCGCGACCGGCTGACCTTCGGCATGGTCGTAGGATTGCCGATCATCCAGATCCTGCTGTTCGGCTACGCGATCAACACCGACGTTCGCAACCTGAGAACCGCCATCGCCAACGAGGCCGACACACACCTGTCGCGCGAGTTCATCGCCGACCTCGGCCAGACGCAGGTCGTCGACATCGTCGCCAGCGTGTCCCGCCCCGCAGAACTCGAGGCCTTGCTGCGGGAAGGCGCGATCTCGATTGGCGTGCACATACCACCGGACTTCGACCGGCGAACCGTCGACGCGTCACGCGCGGCCGTGCACCTGCTCGTCGACGGCAGCGATCCGACGATACTCGGCGTCGCCAACCAGCTGCGCTCGATGCCGCTGGGCTTCGACACGATGCGGGCCGCCGCAAACGACGTGGGCAACATCGAGGTCCGCGCCTACTACAACCCGGAGCGGCGCACGCCGGTGAACATCGTGCCAGGCCTGATGGGCGTCATCCTGACAATGACGATGATGCTGTTCACGGCCGTCGCTATCGTACGCGAGCGCGAACGCGGCAATCTCGAACTGCTGATCAACACGCCGGTGAGTTCCGCGGAGCTCATGATCGGCAAGGTGATCCCCTACATCGTCATCGGACTGCTGCAGCTTGCGCTGATCCTGGTCGTCGGCAGGCTGCTTTTCGACGTTCCCGTGCGCGGCAGTATCGTGGACCTCTATCTCGCCGCGGCGCTGTTCATTGCCGCCAACCTGTCGCTCGGCCTGTTCATCTCGACGGCGGTCAGTACGCAGTTCCAGGCCATGCAGATGACTGTGTTCATCCTGCTGCCGTCGATCCTGCTTTCCGGCTTCATGTTTCCCTTCGACGGCATGCCGCGTTTCGCGCAGTATCTGGGCGAGATTCTGCCCAATACCCACTTTATCCGGCTCACGCGCGGCATCATGCTTCGTGAGGCGCCGCTCGGTGAATTATTGCCCGATGTGATCTATCTGGCCGGTTTCACGGTCGTGGCCATGACGGCTGCCGCGATGCGCTTTACCAAGCGCCTCGATTAGGCGCGGTCATCCGGCATGTCAGCGCCGCTTTGCTCGCAAATTGACAGGTTTTTTGTTCAAATCGACGCCGATGACCAAGCCAGCCGATACGCCGACGGTGTTTATCGTCGACGACGACCCCGCAATCCGATTCGCCATGCAGGCGCTGATGGACTCTGTAAACCTCCCGCACGAAATATTCGGCTCGGGTGACGAGTTTCTCGAGCGTATCAGCGACGACCGGCCAGGCTGCCTCGTGCTCGACATTCGCATGCCCGGGCTCGGCGGCCTGGAGCTGCAGGAAGAACTGCTCAATCGCGGCAACACGCTGCCGGTGATTTTCATCACCGGCCACGGCGATGTGCCAATGGCCGTCGAGGCCATGCAGAAAGGCGCCGTCGACTTCATCCAGAAACCGTTCCGCGATCAGGACCTGCTGGACCGCATCGGCGAGGCGCTCAAAACCGATAGAGAGCGCCGCGAGGAACAGCACGCGCACGCCGAAGTTGCCGATCGCGTCGCCAAGCTGACCAACCGCGAGCGCGAGGTTTTTGACCTCGTCGTAACGGGCAAACCCAACAAAGTGATTGCCTACGAACTAGGCGTGAGCCAGCGAACGGTCGAGATCCACCGGGCGAGGGTCATGGAAAAGATGCAGGCCCGCTCGCTTGCCGACCTCGTCAAGATGCATATGACCGCTTAGGCGCCCTGGCGCTCGCGCCGCTGTTCATCGAGGCGCGCACAGTCAATGCACTCATCAGCATACGGATAGGCCTTCAGGCGGGCCTCGTCAATGGCACCGCCGCACTCCGTGCAGTAGCCGTAGTCACCGGAATCCATGCGTCGAAGTGCGGCCGATATCTTCGCAATCTCTTCTCGCGCTTCGTTGCCCAATGCGTCGACGACCTCGCTGTCTTCGAGCTCCTTGGCCATCTCTTTCGAGTCCGTGTTGTATCGCCGCCGCACATTCGCGGTAATGCGCTCCAGGCGCGACTCCAGTTCGCGCTTCTTTTCCTGCATTTCGAGCTTCAGCGATTCGTAAAAATCGGCAGCCATTCCGGACTCCGTTTGATTTCTCCCGAACGACTGTAACCTCATACACTGACAAGGAAAAATCGGTAATACCACCTACGCTCGCGACGCATCGGGAACGGTACGTACAAACCGAGACATCCTAAGCAACTCGCCTTATGGAAAACTTTCAAGGCGAGTCCTATTTTGGAGCCATCCCGAAGACCCCCCTTATTCGTCCACTGCAACGCATCTAGAACAGGAATTACTAATGCAGCGCATCTCGAAAGTTCTTGCCGTTATCGACCCGACCGTACACGAACAGCCGGCACTGCATCGTGCAGCCTGGCTCGCCAAGAAGAGCGAGGCAGAGCTCGAACTGCTCGTCTGCTACTACAACGAATACCTGAGCGGCGATCGGTTGTTCGATTCGCCGTCGCTCGAAAAGGCGCGCGGCGAGCTGATGGGCGGCCAGTCGAAGCACCTCGAGGAAATTGCCGAACCGTTCCGCAAGGATGGCATCGTCGTGACCACGTCGGCGATCTGGGACCACCCGCTGCATGAGGGGGTCGTCCGGCATGCGGTCGCTATCGGCGCAGACGTCGTATTCAAGGACACGCATCATCACACCGCTGTATCCCGAGCGCTGCTGACGAACACGGACTGGAATCTCATCCGAACCTGCCCGATGCCGCTGTGGCTCGTTAAACCGCAAGACCTGGAGCGGGTACCGCGTTTCATTGCCGCAATCGACCCGATGAACCAGCACGACAAACCCGCCGCACTCGACGACGAGATCCTACAGCTCGCGAAGACGCTGGCCGAGAACGTCGGCGGCGAAGTACACGCCTTTCACTCCTATGACCCGCGCATCGCAGTGGCAACCGCAACGGCCAATGCCTATATACCGGTGTCGCTGCCGTTCGACGAGATCGAACAGCAGATGCACGAGGAGCACGAGAAGCGTTTCGTCGAGATCACGTCATTCCATGGCATCGAGGACGATCACGCGCACCTGATCGCGGGACTGACGCACGAGGAACTGCCCGAGATCGCAGAGAAACTCGACGCCGACGTCGTCGTTATGGGCGCCGTGGCGCGAAACCGCTGGAAGCGACTGTTCATCGGTGCGACGGCCGAGCGCACGCTCGAACACCTGCCCTGCGACCTGCTGATCGTGAAGCCGGATTGGTTCCAGACGCCGGTGGACCTCGAAGGTCACGAAGCCGCTTGAGGTCGGCCTGGTTTTAGCGGTCTCTACGCGATTACGTTTTCAGCTTCGTTTCGCACGGTTTCAAACACCGGTGGATCTCGAAGGTCACGAGGCCGCGTAGGCCGGCCGGGCTATCAATACTCACGTCCAGTGATCTGCTCCGTAGGAGCGGCTTCCAGCCGCGATCCGGCGTGCGCAGGTTCGCTATCGCGGCTGGAAGCCGCTCCTACAAAAGTGCGTAGTGCCACCGATGTAGCGGCCGCGCGTCACCGCGCGACCGCTATGCGTGTCTGTCTTACCTCCACGGTTTGCGCAACAAGCGTATGGTGACCTCATCTTCCGCACCCTGATCGGTGAATTGCCACTTGAGCCAGAATTTGCCCCCGCCCTCGAGGGTGCCTTCAGACCGCAGTGTTATGCCCGGAATGTCTGCCGTTCCGTTCGGATACAGGGCTTCCTCGTACCAGTAGGCGCTGCCGCGCACCAGGGAAGGCAAGCCGGCAATGTCACCAATGAACACCTGTCCCGACTCGAGGATCGGTTTCAGTTCGTTCCATGACACGAACCAGATGGGCAGGTTGGGAACGGCATTCCGCGTTCGCACATAGATCGGCGCGAGATCGGCTTCCGGCCCGTTCCGCCAGATTTCGTGGCCTTCGACCAGCAGCGGACAGGCGAATGCGCCAAGCCCCTGGGGTCCCGGCACGTCGAAAAACCGGCCCAGGTTGAAGTCGTCAGGTACGCACGCGGGGTCCCGGTAAAACACGATCGCCGCCCAGCGCTTGTTATTGGGCACATCGAAGTTGGGCACGAGCAGTTCGAGACGCGCGTAAGCCGGTACGCCCGGGGATTGCGCCGGAAAATCGAGCTGCAGACCCGGCTGGCCCGGAAGCTGTTGCGCCTGTGACGCTGTCCACGGCAACATGCCGAAGATGAGCGCCGCCGCCAGCACCGCGGGCCGGAACCGCTTGCTGAACAGAGTCCTGGATGGATGATTGGTAAAGAACATATTGGTCTCCTCTGTGTAGCCGTTGATCTGGCACCTCGAGTGGTCGAGGGCACGGAGACAGCCTGCATCTGCCGCGATCGCGACACTTCAGGGTTTTCTCAGCAGAACATCAGCGGCTGCCGCAATCGGGTGAGGATCTTTAGTTGAACAGCTTTCAGTTCGGCAGCTTCGTCCTTGAAGGTCGGCTGCAACGGCTGCTTCACGATGGCCAGATCGTCCCCCTAAAGCCCAAGGCCTATGATTTGTTGTGCAAGCTGCTGGCTGAACCGGATCGGGTTGTGAGCAAGGATGAGCTGCTCGACTATCTCTGGCCGAGGCAGGATGTCGGCGAGGCCAACCTGACCCAGACCATCTACGAATTGCGACAGGCACTTGGTGAAACGGCGCGGGATGCCAGCTGGATCGAGACGGTTCCACGACGCGGCTACCGCTTCAAGGGTGGCGTCTCCGTGCTGACGGACAGCCTTCCCACCGCCGCGCATAAGTCCATCGCAGTGCTGCCGTTCCGCGCGCTCACGTCCCAGCCCGAAATGCAGGACCTCGGGCTGGGCATTACCGACGCGGTCATCCTGTCCTTGAGCTCAGCGGGTCGTTTGGTCGTGCGATCGTTGAGTGCCGTGCTGCCGTATGTCGATACCGCAGAGGATTCGGCGGCGATCGGGCAGAGGCTGGAGGTGGATACGGTCCTCGAGGGCACGGTGCAGAAGTACGGCGACCAGGTGCGAATGAACGCGCGCCTGCTGGCTTGCTCGGATCGCGCAGACCTGTGGACCGGCAAGCTGGAAACCAGCACGCAGGATCTGTTCGCGATCCAGGATCAGATTGCACAGCAGGCTGCGAACGCAGTGACCGAGAGTCTCGGCGACCAGGTGAGTGCGCCCCGACACGAGTCGCATGGCTCGCATTCGGATGCGCATCCGCTTTATCTCAAGGCGCGATACTGCTGGCAACGGTGGGTACCTGAAGCGTTGCGCCAGGCGCTTCAATATCTCGACGAAGCGATCGCGCTCGATCCGAGCCACGCACCATCGCATGCCTGGCGGTCTGCGGCATGGTCGACGCTGGGCATCCTCGGTGAGGTCACGCCAACGGACGCCGCGAATGAAGCCCGCCAGTCGGCACAACGCGCCATAGAACTCGACGGCCAGTACTCCCAGGGACACGAGATGCTGGGCGCCGTGCAGCTCTTTTTCGACTGGGACTTGAGCGCCGCGGCACAGAGCTTCGACGCTGCGATCGACCTTGACCCGACGTCGGCAAACGCCCGCCATCTGCGCGCCATCTCACTGGCGCTCGGTGGTCACGACCAGGCCGCTCTCGCCGAGATGGAACGCGCGTTACGAGAGGACCCGTCCTCCGTCATTGCGAATTGCGATATGGGCATGGTTCATTACTGGGGGCGACGTTTCGATGAGGCCAGGCGCTGGTACGAGCTCACGCTTGAGCAGGACCCGGGCTTTGCCCATGCCCGGTCGGGGCTTGCCTTTGCTTTGCTTGAACTCGGCGAGGAAGATGCCGCCGTTCGTGAGATCCAGCGCGCTTCAGAAAACCGCGGTCGCATTGCGGCCGGGGAGCTGGCCTACGTTCTCGGCAGAGCCGGACAGGCATCGGAAGCCAGCGCCCTCCTGGACCAACTCTCTTCATCGGAAAAGGTCGACCCGTATCAGCAGGTATTGGCTCACCTGGGAATGAAAGACTATGAAAAGACGTTCGAGTGGCTGGACCGGGCACTCGAACACCGCAGCCGGGACCTCGTGCTGCTCGGAGTAAGCCCCATTGTTGACCCCATTCGCGGCAGCGATCGCTTCCGGGCTTTCATGCAACGAGCGGCGCTACCCAAGGTGGCCGACGCATCATGAGGGTATCCTCTGCTCATCATCCCAATGACAAAGGACTGCGATGAAACGTGTAGTCGTGACCCTTGGATTATTCCTGGCATGCCTGACTGGGGAGGTCTCGGCCAACCCCGTGATCGCAGGTTCCGCCGCGAACGGAGACGCAACACTACTTGCATCCTACGAGTTCCCCGCCAGCCTGAAGGACGAATTCGAGTCTGCGTCCAGATCTGCAGCTGCTTATGCCGTGGAAAACGGACACGGCATGTGGCTCATGTATGAGCAAGCCTCGAATATTGATTCCTCGAATACGATTGCGTATTTCACCGTTCATTTTCCGGACAACCTCGATGAGTTGACAGAGCCTGCCTCCACTACATCCGGGCTTATCGCTGAATTCGGCAAGTATCGCGTTCGCGCCGAGTTGACGCGTCAGGTACCTGACTGGTGCAGTACCGTTTCAATTGACGCCGAGAAGCTCGAGTACGGCTACGTCGAATACCTGTGGCTCGAGCCGAATTCACTGGATGACGTCGGGCTGTTGCTGGCCGAGCGAGGCGAAATCCTGAGATCGGTCTATGGTTCGGAATCGGACGGAAACCTGGCAACCGAGGGCTTTGTTTCGATGGTCGCGCCTTTTCAAGTAATGTTGGTTCTCTTCAGTTCGGAGTCGAGCCGGGCGGCCGCCGCCAAGCAGCTCGAAAAAGACCTTGAAGCCGGCGGTCATTCCGATGACTGGGATCGCATGCGAAACAAACTCGACGCTTACGTCTCAAAGCGCGAGACCCTGTCAGGTAGATTCCGGCGCGAACTGAGCGCGTACTGGTAACAATTCGCATGGTTGAACTGAGTCCGTGGATCATCAAGATTGGCCTGGTAACAGGCGTCTGTCTCTTCGGGTATTTTGTGGTGAAGATCATCGCCAGCTTACTGGCTGATGTCGTTACCTGGTCGAGCCAGGAGAACCGGGAGAAAGACGACCAACCAACGGATGCCGAAAAGCAAACCGGCATACATATCGAGAGTACTCCCGGGCTGCACTTGTTGTCGGATTACGGCGCCGAACACAGGCTGGTCGACAAGCGGCCTAGCGAGCGAACGATCCGGACAACGATTCGAAGTCTCGACTGGCTCGGCGGTTTTCACCAGGTTTTGCTGGTTACTCCCACCGGCGATGTCTTTGAGGTTGGCGGCAGCCTGGATCCGTCTGACGGGCTGTCTTCTGCATACGGCAACTCGAAGAAGGGCACAATCAGAGTCATCGACAAACCACCACGATCGGTCGAACACATGGAAGAGTTGATGATCTCCTTTTATCGAGGAGACGGTCAGTGGGAACGCTTGAACGTCTATGACTAGCTCGCAGAGCTCACTGCGGTTGCGAATGCCGCCGACCATGAACGATCGAAAACAACGCGGGCAACAACACCAGGGTCAGCACTGTGGATGAGACGATGCCGCCGATCACAACGGTCGCAAGCGGCCGCTGAACTTCGGAGCCGATACCGGTATTCAGCGCCATAGGCACGAAGCCGAGTGACGCGACGAGCGCGGTCATCAATACCGGCCGCATCCTGACGAGAGCCCCTTCGACGATGGCTTCCATCGTGTCAGTGCCCTGGGCGATGAGGTCGCGGAAGAACGTGACCATGACCAGCCCGTTTAGCACCGCGATCCCCGACAGGGCGATGAACCCGACCGCCGCGGATATCGAGAAAGGTATCCCGCGCAGCAACAGCGCAGCGATACCACCGGTCAGCGCCAGCGGGACGCCGCTAAAGATGATCAATGCGTCCCTGAACGAGTTCAGCGCCACGAACAGGAGCCCGACAATCAGCAACAGTGTGACCGGCACGACGATACTCAGCCGTCCTGCAGCGGACAGCAGATTCTCATAGGTACCGCCGTAATTGATCCAGTAGCCGGGCGGGATGTCGACCTGGTTCTCGATCGCGGCGCGGGCCTGTTGCACGAAACTACCGAGGTCTCGACCGCGGACGTTCGCCGTCACGACAATTCGCCGCTTGCCGTTCTCACGATTGACCTGGTTATTGCCGTTCACGAGCTCGACACGCGCCAGCTCGCCGAGCGGGACGAAACTGTCTTCGCCGAAATGCACGGGGAGTCCGAGCAACTCATCGACCCGGTTGCGACGTTCATCGTCCAGCCGAACGACGATGTCGAAGCGCCGGTCCCCTTCATAGAACTGGCTCGCGACTCGGCCACCCATCGCCGTGCTCACGACATCCTGAACGGCAGCGAGTGTCAGCCCGTAGCGCGCGAGCGCTTCGCGGTCTGGTATGACCGTCAGCACCGGCAGGCCCGTCACCTGTTCCGTGGCGACGTCGGCCGCCCCGGGTATCGCCATTAGCGCTGCCTCGATCGCTTCGCCGGTATCGACGAGCTGCTCGAAGTCATCGCCGAATACCTTGACCGCGAGATCGGCGCGCACGCCGGCAATCAACTCGTTGAAGCGCATCTGGATCGGCTGCAAGAACTCGTAGCGGTTGCCCGGAATGGGCGTAACGAGTTCCTCGAGATCGCGGACGAACTCGTGTTTCGGCTTGTTGGGGTCCGGCCACTCGTCGCGATCCCTCAGGATGATGAAGTTGTCGGCGAGATTAGGCGGCATCGCCTCGGTGGCAACCTCGGGGGTGCCTATCTTGCCGAACACCCGTTCCACTTCCGGCAGTTCCTTTATGCGTGCCTCGAGCTGTTGCTGCTGACGAATCGATTGTTCGAGCGAGGTCCCGGGGATGCGCAACGCGTGCATCGCGATATCGCCTTCATCGAGGTTCGGCACGAACTCGACGCCGAGCCGCGTCGCCGCGAGGCCGCTAACGATTACCAGCACAAGGGCCCCTGTGACTACTCCCCATCGAAAACGCAGTGCGGCACCGAGCAATGGACGGTACAGCGATCGCGCACCATCAACGATCCGGTTCCGCTTCTCTTTCACGGGGCCGCGGAACAGGATAGCGACACCTGCAGGCACGAACGTTACCGACAGGATCATGGCGCTAATGAGCGCGATGACGACCGTGATTGCCATCGGGTGGTACATCTTGCCTTCGATGCCGCTCAGCGTGAGGATCGGTACATAAACGACCGTGATGATGAACACACCGAATAGCGCGGGGCGGATGACCTCGTGCGTCGCTTCGTACACGACGCGTAGCCGCTCGCGCAGTTCGGGCTGCCCGCCTTCACTCACCTGTCCAAGGCGCCGCAGACAATTCTCCACAATGATGACCGCGCCATCGACGATCAGGCCGAAGTCGAGTGCGCCGAGGCTCATCAGGTTTGCGCTGACACCCGACTGCACCATGCCGGTTACTGTCATCAGCATCGCAATCGGGATCACGGCGGCGGTCAGCAGCGCGGCCCGAACGTTGCCGAGAAACAGGAACAGGACGACGATGACGAGCAGCGCACCTTCGGTAAGGTTCTTGCGGACCGTCGCGAGCGTGTTGTCGACCAGACTCGTGCGGTCGTATACAGCCGTCACGGTCACGCCGGGCGGCAAGCTCAACCTGACCCGGTCGAGTTCCTCCGCAACCGCGCTGGCGACCGTGCGGCTGTTCTCGCCGATCAGCATGAATACCGTGCCCAGCACGACTTCCCGACCGTTTTGTGTGGCCGCGCCGGAGCGCATCTCCCTGCCGAGGCCGACGGTGGCGACGTCCCGTATACGCACCGGCACACCCTCGTTCTCCTGGATGACGATGGCGCCGAGTTCGTCCGTACGTGCGGCCTGCCCCGGGACACGCATCAGCAACTGCGCGCCGTTTTGCTCGATGAAGCCCGCTCCGCGATTGTCGTTGTTGCGCTCGATCGCATCGACGACGTCCGCGTAGTCGAGGTTATAGGCCAGGAGCTTTGCAGGGTCCGGCGCTACCAGGATCTCTTTTTTGAAGCCACCGATCGGATTAACCTCGACGACACCGGGCACGCGCAGCAGCTGCGGCCGGATGATCCAGTCGTGCACGGTTCTAAGGTCCGTTGGCGTGATCGGTGAACCATCTTCGTTCGTCGCGCCGGGTTCCGCGTCGACCGTGAACATGAAGATCTCGCCGAGACCCGTCGCGATCGGGCCGAGGCGCGGTGTAACCCCGGCGGGCAGATCCGCTGTGGCCGCGTTCATCTGCTGCCCGACCAGCTGCCTGGCAAAGTAGATGTCAGTGCCCTCCTCGAACACGGCGGTGATCTGCGACAGGCCGTAACGTGACAGCGAACGCGTATTCTCGAGTTGCGGCAGGCCGGCCATCGCGTTTTCCAGCGGGAACGTAATGCGCTGCTCGACTTCGAGCGGGGTGTAGCCCGGCGCGTAAGTTGCGACCACGACCTGCACGTTGGTGATATCGGGGACCGCATCGATCGGTAGCCGACCAAAGTTGTACAGGCCCAGGCCGACGAGGAAGCCCACGACCATCATGACCATGCCGCGCCGGGCGATGGACAGTTGGAGGATTCTCTGCAGCATATTCCGGGTCTCAGTGATCGTGCGACGCGCCGGATTTCTCGATGTCGGCTTTGATCACGTAGCTGTTCTCGGTGACATAGGCCGTCCCCGCTTCGAGTCCGCCGAGCACCTCGGCCCAGGTATCGTCCTGGCGCCCGAGCTCGAGCATGCGCACCTCGTAATCGTCACCGATACGCGCGAACACGACCGTGAAATCGCGGAACGGCTGCAGGCCGGTCCGCCTGACAGCGAGCGGCACGTCGTGCCGCGCGACCTCGATCTCACCGGTCAGGTACATGCCGGCAGCCAGCAGCCCGTCCGGGTTGTCCAGCGGCACACGCGCCGTTATCGCCTGGTTCGCACCGGCAACGGGGCTCAGCACCGAGATCTCGCCGTCGACGCTGATGTCGCCGATCGCCGTGCGCACGGTGATCGGAGCGCCAATCTCGACGCGGTGGCGATCGGAGGGGAATATCGCGAGCTCCGCCCAGACGGATGAGGTATCGACGATCGTAAACAGCGAATGACCGTCCGTTGTCTCTCCCGGGTTTGCGTGCCTTTCAGTCACCATGCCACCGATCGGCGCGTGGACCGAGTAGTCGTTCAGACTGTCGTTCGCTTCGATGACGGCGAGCACCTGGTCCTTCGCGACGACTTCACCGATCGATACGCGGACGGATCGTATGACACCGTCAAATCGCGCGTTGACGTGACTCACGTTCTCGGGATCGGGCACGACCCGACCGTACACGGTGACATCATCGCGAATTGATGCTGGACCGGCTTTCTCGACGACAATGCCGGCCTCCTCGGCGATGTCCGGCGCAATCCGTGTGCGTCCATCGAAACTTTCGTACTGCCAGCGGTGGGTCCGACCATTTCGACGCGCCTCGACAGAAACGACGAATGAGTGGGGTTCGTAGACGACGGAATCGCCACGCAGGAAATCCGCGCTGGGTCCGAAGCCGATCTCGTCCGTGACGCCGCCGAGACGGGTCAATGTCACCGTGAGATCGATGTCTCCCGGTGGGACCGGCTCACCGTCGCTCGTGGCCCAGGCGCGATACTCGGGCGGCAAGCCGGCTTCGAAGAGGGCCAGCTCGAGTGCGAAGCCTCCGTCCTCGAGCAGACGGCCGCCGTGTGGTCCCGTCTCGGGCTCAGCCTCGGCTGCGTCGCCGTGAGCGTCCGTCGACTGGCGCATGTCATCGGCGGGTCCGCACGCCGCCAGAAGCAGAAGTGCGAACAAAATCATTGTGCGATTCATGTGATTCTCACTATTCGCGGACCGGCGACGACAGCGCCGTACCCGTCAGGGATTCGATTTCGATGGCGTGGCGGTGGATCTCGATCAACACCTCGAGGAGCTCCCGACGTGCCAGCAATGCCTCGTCCTGCGCGATGCGGAGTTCCAGGTAGCTGTAGCGCCCGGCTGCATAGGCACGCTGCGTCTCGACAAGTGCTATCTCGACGTTCGGCAGGATCTCGTCGCGCAAGGTTTCCGCTACGTGCAGGCTGTGATTCAGCTCGTCGTAAAGCGTGAACAACTCGGTCTCGACCCGGACACGTGTGGCCGCACGATCGGCCTCGGAGCGGTCGAGGTCGGCCCGGGCCGTCGCGAGATTGCCCGCGTTGCGCTTCTCGCCGCTGAACGGGACCCGGAACTGGGCGACGAATGCCTGGTCGTTCGTATCCTCGAGATGCCGTACGCCGGCCAGCAACTCCCAGTCCGGACGCGCCTCGGACTCGGCTCGTCGCAGCTCAGCCTCACGCAGGCGTTGCTCGCTCAGGAGTCTCTTCAGCTGTGGATTCTGTTCGGCGCGCGCCAGCAGTTCCTCGAACGTATCGGGTTCGGGCAGATCGGCGAGGTCACCACGGACGGTCGCGAACGCCGGGTCGGTGACGCCCCACTGTGCGGCGAGCCGATGCATGGAGGCCACATGCACATGGGAGAGGTGCTCGTGCTCGAGACTGCGGCGCGAGAGATCGACCCTGGCGCGCGCCAGGTCGGCGACCGGGTTCCGGCCGGCCGCGACCCGCTGCTCGACCGCATCGACCGTTTCTTTGGCCAGCGCAATCGCCTCTTCTGCAAGCTCCATCCTGGCCTGCAGCGCCAGACTCTCTAGGTACAGCCGCGCGGTCCCCGCCGCCGCATCCAGGCGCATCACTTCCGCTTCGGACTCGAGCATCGTCAAGCCTGCCTGCGTTGCGGCTACGCGGTGTTCACGCTTGCCGCGTTCGAACGCCCAGACGAGGCCGACCGTCGTCTGGGCGAAACCGGTACCCGAGTAAACCCCGCTGCCGAGGACGTTCTCGATCTCGACGTCGAGTTCAACGGGTGGCCGCAGGTTCGCCTGCTGTATGCGGCCTTGCTGTGCTTCGAGCGAAAACCCGAATGCACGCAGTTCCGGATTCGACGCCAGCGTTCTCGCGATCGCTTCATCGAAGCCGATCGCCTGATTAGTCTGTGCGATCGCCGTACCAAACGCTGCCAGGACCAGGCACGCGAGGACCGATCGACGTGTGAGTGACACCCACATAGGTTTCTCCCGCTGTGCCCGGCATCGAGCACAGCCTCCAACGGAAAATATCTGCAGATCTTTATCCGGGGAACGGGGGGCCGCGAAGCTCGGGTCGCCATCGGGAGTGGTTTGGTCGTACCGGATCCTGCCTGCCAGCCGACAAGGGACAAGCTGCCCGTGGGACCGGTTCGAGTTCTGTCAGCGCGGTAATCGGCGCGACGGTTTCACCTTTCGAAAACCCGGTCGCTGGCTCGCACACGGATATGTCGACGTGGTCTTCGTCGAGCTCGGGTGGCGCAAGGTAAGAATGGATGTGCTCGTGCGGCGCCTTTTCATCGTGGCTGGCGGCGTCAGCATGCAGATGAGAGCCGCTCAGCGTGATCGTCAGGAACGAGACACTGGCCAGTATGACGATGAATTTCGACACCGGTCGCATGTGCAGACCATACCGCAGAGGCGCGAAAACGGTCATCAGCATATTCCCCTACCGCAGATAGACGACGAAACCCGTTGAATTCATACTCTATCCGGTTTCGACACAGACGCCTGCCATGGACGAACTCGGATTTAGAAGGATCGATGCCCGCGAATTCCAGTGGCTGTACGAGCTCGTCAGGGACTCGTTTCATGACGTTGTCGTTCGTCAGCTCGGAAACTGGGATGACGATCGTGAGCGCGCCTTGTTCGACAGAAAGTGGCGCGATGACAACTGTGTCAGGATTGTACTGCTGGGGAACGTGCGCATCGGCGCGGTGCGCCAGGAGCAGCGCGCCAGCTACGATTGGCTGGATCAGATCCTGATTGCGGCAGAGCATCGCGGAAAGGGCTATGGCACTGCTTTGGTACGCTCGTTTGTCAGCGACGCGAGAGCGCGTTGCCGCCCGCTTCGGCTGCGGGTTCTTCACGAAAACCACCGCGCTAGACACTTCTACGAGCGGCTCGGATTTGTTGAAGTCGAGAAACTCGATAACCATTGCCTGATGCAGGCGGAGTAACCGTAGCCAATCGACGTGTTACGATCGCGTCCCGTCAACATCAGGTCGATCGAGCCCTATGTACGCCGCACTGAAGAGCCTTCACGCACTCCTCGCCATTGTCACGATCACCGGGTTTCTGCTGCGCGGCTTCTGGATGATCACGGGATCGCCGCTGCTCGACAAAAAGCTGACGCGGATTGCGCCGCACATCATCGACACGCTGTTTCTGCTCTCGGGCATCGCGATGCTCGTGATCGCGTCGATGAACCCGCTTGCGATGCCCTGGCTACTCGCGAAGTTCGCAGGCCTGATCGCTTACATCTTGCTTGGCATGATTGCACTTCGCCGCGGGCCGACGCCCGCGATTCGGATGACCGCATTTGCGGCCGCCGTCGCCGTGTTTGCGTGGCTCTACGGGGTGGCCCTGTCGCGCTCGATCCTCAGCTGGCTCGCCGTCCTCGGCGCCTGAGTTCAGTCCGCCGGGACTTCGCCGGATTTGATCGCAACGGACGCGGCGGTCAGCAGGCGGGATGTGTCCACCGGTTTGCTCATCAGCGTGCAGTTATCCAGCAGACGCGCGTCCTTCACGACCTTGGACGTATCGCCGCTGACGACGAATGCCGGGATGTTCTCCTCGTAGTAGCCGCGAATCGAGGCAACGGCTTCGACACCCGTAGAACCATCGAGCAGATGGAAGTCGGAGATCAGCAGGTCGGGCACGATATCGAGATGCTCGATAATCGCGCGCGCCTCGGTGGCCGAGGCAGCCGTTGCGACGCGGTAGCCTTCGGCTTCGAGCAACAGGCCCCAGGCATTCGCGACGTTGACGTCATCCTCGATGAGGACGATCAGGCCGGTGCCCGTCGTCGTTTCCGTGGTTGTGGGACGCTGCTCGGTACCTGTATCGCGCTGGAGCTGGCGAACCATCGGTACCTTCACCGAGAACTCGGATCCCTTGCCGAGTGCCGACCTGACGCCGACCTCGTGGCCGAGCAGCTCGGCCAGCCGCTTGACGATCGCGAGACCAAGGCCGAAGCCCTCCTTGGCCGCGCCGCGCTCCTTGCACTGGTGAAACTCGCGGAAGATCTCTTCCTGCTGGTCGTCGTCGATGCCGATTCCGGTATCGATGACCTTGAGCTCGCAGCAGTTCTCGGCCTCATCGCAAACGAGCCGGATGCTGCCGGAATCGGTGTAGCGAATCGCGTTCGAGACGAAGTTCTGAATGATCTCGGCGAGCAGGTTCGGGTCACTCCTGACGACTGACTGGCAGCCGCTCGCATCGAAGGCGAGCCCTTTGTGCTGTGCCTGGCGGCCGAACTCGGCGGACAGACGGTCGATGAGCCGGTTCATAGGGAAGTCCTCGAGTTCCGGCGTCACGGCGCCGGCGTCGAGCCGGCTGATGTCGAGCAGCGAGTTCAGGAGATTCGTCATCGCCGTCAGCGAGTGTTCCTGGCTGTCGATCATCTCCAGCGCCCGGTCGTCCTTGACGGTGCGCCTAAGCGCGCCGTTCAGGAGGCTCAATGCCTGCACGGGCTGGCGCAGGTCGTGACTGGCGGCGGCGAGGAACGCGCTGTTCGCCTTGTTGGCACGCTCGGCCTCCTGCTTGGCGTCGAGGATCTCCTGCTCCATGGCCTTGCGCTCGGTGACGTCGCGAATGACGCTGGATACGAACGCGCCGCTCGTGGTCCGCGCCGGGCTCAGCGATATCTCGACCGGGAACTCGCTGCCGTCCTTGCGCCGCGCAAGCAGCTGGCGGCCAGCTCCCATGGGTCTGAGCACCGGGTCGCTGATGTACTCCTGGCGATTCCCCCGGTGGATATCGCGCAGCCGCTCCGGCAGCAGCAGCTCGATCTTCTGGCCGACCATTTCGTCGCGCGAATAGCCGAACATTGTCTCGGCCTGGCCGTTGACGATCGCGATCTTGGCCTTGGCGTCCACGATGATCATGGCGTCGGGCGCCGATTCGAGCAGGGTCCGAAAATACGCCTCCGAGGCGTCGATCGCGTTGACCGCCCGCACCGTGCTCGCGACCAGCAGGCCATCGTCCGTCTTGACCGGGGTCAACGCGATCTCGGCGCGGAAACTGCTGCCGTCCTTGCGGCGGCCATGCAGCTCCATGCCGGAGAGCAGCGGCCGCGCCCGCGGCGTCTCGTGAAAGGACCCTCGCAGCTCGGCGTGGCGCTCACGGTGCTCCGACGGGATCAGCGTCTCCACCGATTTTCCGACAAGCTCTTCGGACGTGTAGCCGAACAGCTCCTCGGCGCGCCGGTTGACGAAGCGGATCGTGCCGGACTCATCGGAAACGAGGGCGGCGTCGGCTGACGCATGCAATAGCTCGTTGACGACCTTCGCAGGCAGCGTGGATGCGGGCATGGAGGGTTTCATTCGTGGTCTGGCGAACGCGAATTATAAGGCTTCTGAGGGCCTTAATATGAGTATTTCGCTGCCGGGGAATGCCATACGTATCTTCCCCCATAGGTGGCCCAAAGCCTTGTTGTTAGCCTGCGACTGGCCTCGAGGGCTCGACTCCGGACAGATCTAGACCAGTTTACGCTGCGGCTTCAGTGAAGAGTAAGGCCGCGGAGCCGTCCGAGTGAGCGCCTTTCGGCCTGAAAAACCCGCAAAAACAAGCTGAAGGGGCCGTCCCTTGGACACGAAATCACAGTACAACGATACAGTGGTGCGCCAGTTCACGATCATGGTCGTGGTCTGGGGCGTCGTCGGTATGCTCGTCGGGGTCTTCATCGCCGCACAGTTGATCTGGCCGGCGCTGAACTTCGACCTGCCGTTCCTCACCTACAGCCGGCTGCGGCCGCTGCACACCAATGCGGTGATCTTCGCATTCGGTGGTTCCGCGCTGTTCGCGACCTCGTATTACGTCGTGCAGCGAACCTGTCACGTCAGGCTCGCATTCGACAAGCTGGCCGCGTTCACCTTCTGGGGCTGGCAGCTCATCATCCTGCTCGCGGCGATCACGCTGCCGCTGGGGATAACGCAGAGTAAAGAATACGCCGAGCTCGAGTGGCCGATCGACCTGCTGATCGCCGTGGTCTGGGTGGCCTACGCAATCGTCTTCTTCGGCACCGTCATCAAGCGGCGCGTCAAGCATATCTACGTCGCGAACTGGTTCTACGGTGCCTTCATCATCACCGTCGCCATCCTGCACATCTTCAACAACCTTGCGGTGCCGGTGACGCTGACCAAGTCATACCAGATCTACACGGGCGTCATCGACAGCATGATGCAGTGGTGGTACGGCCATAACGCCGTCGGCTTCTTCCTGACCGCAGGCTTCCTCGGCATGATGTATTACTTCGTGCCCAAACAGGCCGGGCGCCCCGTGTACTCGTACCGGCTGTCGGTCGTGCATTTCTGGTCGCTGATTGCCATCTACATGTGGGCCGGCCCGCATCACCTCCACTACACGTCGCTGCCCGACTGGGCACAGACGCTGGGCATGGTGTTCTCGGTCGTCCTGCTGGCACCGTCCTGGGGCGGCATGATCAACGGCATCATGACGCTGTCGGGCGCCTGGCATAAGCTGCGCACCGACCCGATCCTGAAGTTCATGATCGTGTCCCTGTCCTTCTACGGCATGTCGACCTTCGAAGGCCCGATGATGTCGATCAAGACGGTCAACGCCCTGTCGCACTACACGGACTGGACCATTGGCCACGTGCACTCTGGCGCGCTCGGCTGGGTCGCCATGATGACGATCGGTGCGCTTTACTCGCTGATTCCGCGGCTCTGGAACCGCGAGGGCATGTACAGCACCAGGCTCATTGACGTGCATTTCTGGACGTCGACGATCGGTGTCGTCCCGTACGCCGTGTCGATGTGGGTCGCTGGTATTACACAGGGCCTGATGTGGCGCGCGGTCAATGCCGACGGCACGCTGACCTACTCGTTCATCGAGTCCCTGAAGGCCACCTACCCGTACTACGGCCTGCGCCTGCTCGGCGGCCTGCTGTTCTTCAGCGGCATGCTGATCATGGTCTACAACGTCTACAAGACGGTCTCTGAACGCCGGCCCGAGCCGGTACCCGTCATGGATCCGGCGAAGGGAGCAAGCGCATGAGACACGAAACAATCGAGAAAAGCGTCAACCTCATGATGGTGCTGATCGTCCTCGCGGTCAGTATCGGTGGCCTGGTCGAGCTGGTGCCGCTGATGCTGAACGGCGAAGTGACCGAGCCGGCCGAGAACATCGAGCCGTATTCACCGGTACGCCTGGCGGGACGTGACATCTACATCCGCGAGGGCTGCTACAACTGCCACTCGCAGCAGGTGCGCCCGTTCCGCAGCGAAACCGAGCGCTACGGACCGTATTCGATCGCCGGTGAGTCCGTCTACGACCGGCCGTTCCAGTTCGGTTCCAAGCGAACGGGACCGGATCTCGCCCGCGTTGGCGGTCGCTACAGCGACGACTGGCAGCGACTCCACCTGATGGAGCCCCGCTCGCTGGTACCGGAGTCCAACATGCCGGCCTACCCCTGGCTCGCCGATCGCATGGTCGACGCAGACCTGACCGTGAAGAAACTCGGTGTGCTGAAGCTGCTGGGCGACCCGTACACCGATGAGCAGATCGCCGGTGCGGCCGCCGAGCTCGAAGGCGTCACGGAAATGGATGCGCTGGTCGCGTACCTGCAGGGCCTCGGCACCAACCGCAGCAATCGGAGGTAACAGGAATGGATATCAACGATTTTCGCGGACTCACGACGGCGCTGATCTTTATTGCCTTCATCGGCATTTCGATCTGGGCCTTCAGCCGCACGGCAAAAAAGGATTTCGAGGAAAGCGCACGCCTTCCTCTCGAAGAAGATAACGGGGAGATACTCTGATGGCGAGTTTCTGGCATTGGTTTATTGCCGCAGGCACGGTCCTGTTCACGATCTGGTGCGTCTGGCTCGTATTCTGGTCGGGCAAACAGGGTCCGACCCAGAAAGGTGACGAGGAACTCGTCGGCCACACCTGGGACGGTGATCTTGAAGAATGGAACAACCCGGCACCGCGCTGGTGGAAGTACCTGTACTTCATCACGATCGGTTTTTCCCTGTACTACATGGTGGCCTATCCGGGCCTCGGTTCCTTCGACGGTCTTCTCGGCTGGTCGCAGTACGACCAGTACGAGCAGGAGATGGCCGCGGCGGACGCGAAGTACACGCCGATCTATGAAAAGTTCGCGGCCCTGCCGTTTGACGAACTCAAGGCTAACGATGAAGCCCACAGCCTCGGCGGCAGCCTGTACGCGAGTTACTGCACCACCTGTCACGGCTCGGATGCCCGCGGCGCCACCGGTTTCCCGAACCTGACGGACGCCGACTGGCAGTGGGGTAACAGCGAACAGGCCCTGATCCATTCGATCGCGAAGGGCCGCAACGGCATCATGCCGGCGCTCGGTGCCGCACTCGGTGGCGACGCCGGTATCGACAACATGGTCAGCTACGTGCGCAGCCTGTCAGGTCTAGAAGAGTCCGGCAGCGGCGCAAGCGCGCAGCCGATGTTCGTCGCTCTGTGCAGCGCCTGTCACGGCCAGGATGGCAAGGGTAACCAGATGCTCGGTGGCCCGAACCTGACCGACGACACCTGGGTATACGGCAGCGGCGCCGATTCGATTCGCGCGACGATCGTGCAGGGCCGCAACGGCATGATGCCGTCGCACGGCAACCTGCTCGGTGAAGCACGTACTCGGATCCTCGCGGCCTATGTCGCCAGCCTGAACAGTCGGGAGGCCATGTAAGGTGATCTCCGAAGAGTACCGTGGTGCGCGGCAATGGAGCCGCAATCAGCAGGCGTTTGCCACCGTTGTGTGGGTGTCCTTCCTGAGTGCAGCAGTCGGCACCATGGTGTTCTTTGCACTGTTCGACCCGGTCCTGATCTGGGCGGACCTGGGCCGGGAAGTCTCGAGGGAGTCCGGCTACGCCCTGGGCTTCTTTTTCTTCTGGGGCTTGAGCGCCGCCACGTCGGGTATCACCGCGTGGCTGGTCCGCACGGCGCCCAAACGTGACGCCAACCGTCACGCGAGTAACAGCCAATGAGCGCAAACGAAGAACAGGTCATTCAGCTTTTCGAGGCAGCCAAGAAGGTCTACCCGCGGGAGATCAAGGGCAAGTACACGTCGCTCAGCAAGCTGGCAACGATCGTTCTGCTCGGTCTCTTCTACGGCGTACCGTGGCTGATGTGGGACGGCCGCCAGGCCTTCCTGTTCGACCTGCCGGCAAGGAAGTTCCACCTGCTTGGCCTGACGCTCTGGCCGCAGGACTTTCCGTACCTCGCGCTGCTGCTGATCATTGCCGCACTGTCACTGTTCTTCTTCACGGCCCTGGCCGGGCGCCTCTGGTGCGGCTTCGCCTGCCCGCAGACGGTCTGGACCGAGGCCTTTATCTGGATGGAGCAGTGGACCGAGGGCACGCGTTCCCAGCGTATGAAGCTCGACAAGGCGCCGATGAGCTGGAACAAGCTGCGCAGGAAAGGCAGCAAGCAGATCCTGTGGATCACGTTCTCGCTGTGGACCGGCCTGACCTTTGTCGGCTACTTCACGCCGATCCGTCCGCTGGTCATGGATGCAGCGACGCTGTCGATCGCAGGCTGGTCATTGTTCTGGGTCCTGTTTTACGGATTCGCGACCTACGGCAACGCGGGCTACATGCGCGAGCAGGTCTGCAAGTACATGTGCCCGTACGCGCGCTTTCAGAGCGCGATGTTCGACAAGGACACGCTGATCATCTCCTACGACGAGCAGCGCGGCGAGCCGCGCGGCGGACGCAGTCGCAAGGCGGAGCGCGGTGCCGACGGCCTCGGTGACTGCATCGACTGCCAGCTGTGCGTGCAGGTCTGCCCGACCGGCATCGATATTCGCAACGGCCTGCAGTACGAGTGCATCGCCTGCGCGGCCTGCGTCGATGCCTGTAACTCGATCATGGACAAGATGAACTACCCGCGCGGCCTGGTCCGCTACACCACGCACAACGCCGTGCATGGCAAGCAGACGCACATCATCCGGCCGCGCATGCTGGTCTACGCAACACTGCTTATGATCCTTATCGGCGGCCTGGCGTATTCCATGGTTACGCGCACGCCGATCATCCTCGACGTCATCCGTGACCGTAACGCGCTGTATCGCGAAGCCAGCGGCGGCATGATCGAAAAGACGTACACGCTGAAGGTGATTAACCAGCGCAATGAAATGCGCTCGTATCGGCTTGAAGTCGCAGGCCTTGACGGCCTCGTTGCCCCTGACGTGCCGGACCCGGTCATCGTCGAGGCTGGCGCTGTCCTGTCGCTGCCGGTTCGCCTGCAGGCGCCGCGAGATACGGCAAAGGGCGTCACCGTGATCGAGTTCCGTATTACCGACCTCGAAGAAATTTCCGACAGCATTGTCGAAGACAGTCGCTTCGTCGGCCCCCTCTAGAGAGCATTGAATAATGACAACAGACGCAATGAAACTGGATGCAACTGAAAAACCCGTCGAGCCGTGGTACCGACAGTTCTGGCCCTGGTTCATCATGTCCATTCCGGCAGCGACGGTCGTTGCCTGCATGTACACGATCAGCCTGGCGCTCAGCACCTCGGACTCGCTGGTCCTGAAACCGGTGAAAGGCATAGACTCGCTGACGGAACAGCATCTCACGGCCGAAAAACGCGCCGTCGAGTTGGGTATGCATGCTGCGGTCGCGTTTCAGCGCGATACCGGTGTTGTCACGGTCACCGTGAACGCACTGCCGGAAGCCGACCGGATGAACGCCATGGAACTCGTGTTCTCCCACCCGACGATACGGTCAAGGGATCATCGCATCCTGCTGTCGCCGACTGCGTCAACGGCCGAGTCGACCACGTTCGAAGGCCGAACGGAACGTTCACTGGTTGACCGCTGGTACATCGTGCTCGAGCAGTCGGACGCCTGGCGCCTGACCGGCACATGGACGGGAAGCGAGGCAGCCAGCCTGGTTCCGCGGGGCGCTGAGTGACATCAGTCCCCTGCTACCACTGCGGGCAACCCACGCATG
>JAAUXY010011100.1_pt1 | contig 59037 bp, 50 predicted proteins | sample 7278121 | NCBI WGS metagenome assembly JAAUXY01 (sample SAMN14350117, study PRJNA611818) | marine sediment metagenome | isolation source: surface marine sediment (1.8m) | place: French Polynesia: Moorea | collected 2018-08
ACGTCGTTGCGCGGCTCTTGTGATGCGCCAGCATCACCGCGACCCGCGCGCCTCGCCGAGAACCCCGCAAGGCCGTCCTAGATATGACGAACTTAGGAACCACCACACTAGATCAAACTGCGCTCAATCGGACTCAATCGAGCGCAGATAAGGTGCTCTGGGCACTATCCGATGAGATGGACTCGTTTCGCGATCCATCTGGCTGGGTGTATTGCCCTCGTTCCAACCAATTGGCGCAGGACTCCAGGCCAAGCGCGAACGCGTCTGATCGCGAAGTGCGCCGGCCGCAGCGCGCCCGAAGCCGGGCCGCTGCCGCGCCGCCGGCCCCGGGGGCCGCGTCGGCGCGCGGAGTCTGCGATCCCGCGTTGGACACATGTTAAATGGTATTTAATTCGCTGGTAAATGGTGCCCAATTATTTGATGATTGGTTATAATTACTTCCCTTTTACGATTTATCAATAAATTCGAACCAAGTTGGCGCTGTCAGTAAAAACCCTAATATCGGTGTCTCGCCCAGGATCCCGCTCGCCTTTTTTGTTCTTCAGGTAAAGGGCTTACGAGGGATCGCCTGAGGCGACTGGGACGTTTTCGGCTTCGCCGTGGCGGTGGGCCGCTCTGGAAAACAAGAAGGGATGGTGGCGGTGTTGATTAACAAGAACGAGCGATGGCAGGCCATTGGGCGGCATTTTCTTTACCTTTTGGCGGCGGGGGGTGTCGGGCTGACCGGCCTGATGGCCGAGGCGACCGAGGCCAAGAAGGCCGAGGAAGCGGCGAACGAGCAGTTCGTGCCCCTGCTGGTCTACCGAACCGGGCCCTACGCCCAGAGCGGGATCCCGATCTTCAACGCCTTCATCGACTACTTCACGATGATCAACGAGCGCGACGGCGGCATCGGCGGCGTCACCCTGACCTGGGAGGAATGCGAGACCGGATACAACACCGACCGCGGCGTCGAATGCTACGAGCAGCTCAAGGACAAGGGCCCGACCGGGGCCAGCGTGGTCAGCCCCTACAGCACCGGCATCACCTATGCGCTGATCGAGCGCGCCACCGCAGACAAGATCCCGATCCTGTCCATGGGCTACGGGCGGACCGACGCCAGCGACGGCCGGGTCTTTCCCTACGTCTTCACCCTGCCCAACACCTACTGGAGCCAGGCCAGCGCCCTGGTCTCCTACATCTCGGAGCGCGAGGGTGGCTTCGAGCGGCTGCGCGGCAAGAAGATCGCCCTGGTCTACCACGACAGCGCCTACGGCAAGGAGCCGATCCCGATCCTGGAGAAGCTGTCGGAGGCCTACGGCTACGCGTTCTACAAGTTCCCGGTCGAGCATCCCGGCCGCGAACAGGCGCAGACCTGGACCCAGATCAGCCAGGAGGTCAAGCCCGACTGGATCCTGATGTGGGGCTGGGGGGTGATGAACCCGACCGCCATCCAGGAGGCGGCCAACATCAACTTCCCGATGGACCGCTTCATCGGCGTCTGGTGGTCGAGCTCGGAAGGCGACGTCCAGCCGGTCGGCACCGACGCGATCGGCTACAAGGGCGGGGCCTTCCACGCCGCCGGCGACTGGTTCCCGGTCTATCGCGACCTCAACAGCTTCGTCTACGACCGCGGCCTCGGCGCCGGCGAGCGCCACCGCCTCGGCGAGGTGCTCTACAACCGCGGCCTGATCAACGCCGCGCTGATCGTCGAGGCGATGCACACGGCGCAGGCCGAGTTCGGCCAGCGGCCCCTGACCGGCGAGGAGGTCCGCTGGGGGCTGGAGAACCTGGACATCACGACGGCGCGCCTGCGCGAGATCGGACTGACCGGGCTGATCCCGCCGATCAAGGTGTCCTGCGCCGACCACGAGGGCCAGCACCCGGTGCGGATCCAACAGTGGGACGGCAAGAACTGGAGCTTCGTCTCGAACTGGATCGAGCCGATGCGCGACGTGGTGCGCCCGATGATCGAGCGCTCGGCCGCGGCCTACGCCCTGGAGAAGGGGATCGCGCCGCGGATCTGCGCCTAAAGGCGCTTGCGGCGCCGCGCGGCCTGGCCAGAGACCAGGCGGACCTTGCGCGGCGCCGCCAGCCAGACGGCGAGGCTGGAGATCGCGCAGAGTCCGGCGGCCAGCCAGAAGGCCAGGGTGTAATCGCCCCGGGCGTCGAAGAGCAGGCCGCTCACCCAGGGGCCGGCCGCGGCGCCCAGGGTGCCGCCGGTGCTGAGGACCCCGATGATCGCGCCGAAGCTGCGGCCCTGGAAGAGCTCCGCCGAGATGGTCGCGTAAAGCGGCGCCATGCCGTAGCCGAGCAGGCCCTGGCAGGCGACCATGGGGTAGAGCAGGGCGTCCTGGGGAAAGGCCCGCAGCGCCAGCAGCAGCAGGTAGCAAAGCCCGAAACCCAGGCAGGCCAGGGTCCAGGCCCACTCCCGGCCGATCCGGTCGGAGAGGTGGCCGAGGCCGATCTGGCCGCCGATCCCCATCAGGCCCACCAGTCCCAGGGCGAGGGCGGCCTGCTCCGCCGGAAAGCCGACGTCCAGCAGGTAGCGGGTCTGGTGGACCTGGACCGCGTACCAGGCCCAGAGCCCGCTGCCCAGGCCGATGAGCAGCCACCAGAAGCGTGGCTGGGCGAGAGCCCGGGCCAGGGTCCAGTCGGTGCCGGCCCAGGCGGCGTCGACGACGACGTCCGCGGCCGCGCCGCCGGCCTCTCCGTCGCCGTCTGCCGCAACGTCGCCGTCCGGACGCAGGCCCAGGTCGGCCGGGCGCCGGCGCTGCAGAGTGAGGTTCAGGGGCACGACTAGGACCAGCAGCAGCAGCGCCAGGGCCCAGCAGGCCCGGCGCCAGCCCTCATCGTCGATGATCGCCTGCAGCCAGGGGAAGAGCAGCAGCGCCCCGATCCCGACGCCGGAGAAGGCGATCCCGACCGCCAGGCCGCGGCGGCGGGCGAACCAGCCGGGCAGGAAGGCGCCGTGGCCGATGAAGCTGATCGCGATGCCGAAGCCGACCACCAGCAGGCCCAAGGTCAGGTAGAACTGCCAGGGCGCCGTGGCCAGGGTGGCGAGGACCAGGCCGGCGGCGACGATCAGCGCGCCCAGCGGCATGACCACCCGCGGCCCCAGGCGGTCCATCGCGGTCCCGATGAAGGGCGCGAGGAAGGCCGAGGAGAAGAAGCCGACCGAGAAGGCGGCCGCCGTGGTCCCCCGGGTCCAGCCGAACTCGTCCAGGATCGGCGGGAACAGCAGGGAGAAGGAGGTGCGCACGGAGACGCTGACGCCCAGGGTGACGAAGGCGACGGCGACCACGATCCAGCCGTAAAAGAAGGGCAGGCGGGTCGCGAAAGACCCGGCAGGGCTGGGCGCGGCGGGCGGTGCGGGATCGGGCGCAGGCATCCTTTCCCTATCGCCCGGCCGGGGCGGCCGGACAAGCGACAATCGCTCAGCCCGTTGCTTGAAGATCGTTCAACACCCAGACGTGCCCCCGGCCGGCGGGGCGCTCTACTCCCTCGCGCCGGCGGCGCGGAGCAGGGCCATGGTCTCCTCGTCGCCGATCATCCGTGCGGCCTCCAGGGCGGTCCAGCCGTCCACCGCGACGATGTCGACCCGGGCGCCGCCGGCGAGCAGCAGCCGGACCAGGTCGAGCTGCCCCTGGTTGGCGGCCAGCATCAGGGCCGTGTTGCCCTTGGCCGCGTCGATGGCGTCGGGGTCGGCGCCCCTGGCCAGCAGGGCGGCGACCGCGCCGCCGGCGCCGCCCCGGACCGCGCGCTGCAGCGGCGGAAGGCCGTCGCGCGACGGCCGGTCGGGATCCGCGCCGGCCTCCAGCAGGGCGATCACGGTGTCGACTTGGCGCCCGGCCGCGGCCTCGCCGAGGGCCGTGTCGCCGCGCGCGGCCCGGGCTTCCAGGTCGGCGCCGGCCTCGATCAGGTCCACCACCATCTCCGTGTGGCCGGCCTGGGCGGCGAGGATCAGAGCGGTGTAGCCCTCGGCCTGAGACGCCTCCACCTTTGCGCCGGCCGCGAGCAGGAGCTGCAGCGCCGCCGCGTTGCCGCGGCCGGCGGCGGCCAGCAACGCGGTCAGGCCGTCCGCGGCCCGGCCGTCGACCGCCGCGCCCCGGCCGAGGAGCTCGGCCAGGACCGAGAGCCTGAGGGGGTCGAAGGCGGCGGTGATCAGCGCCGTGTTGCCGTTCCGCGCGTCGCGGGCCTCGATCTCGGCGCCGGCGTCCAGCAGGGCGGCGACGGCGCCGCGCTTAGCGCCGCGCGCCGCCATCAGCAGCGGGGTGTTGCCGTAGCGGTCCTCGCGGGCCTCGAGCGCAGCCCCGGCGGCGACCAGGGCTTCGACGACTTCGACGTGGCCCTGGCTTGCGGCGTGGTGCAGCGGGGTCAGGCCGCTCTCGGTCGTGGCGTCCGGGTCGGCCGACCTGTCCAGCAGCAGGGCCAGGACCGCCCGGCTGTCGTTCCAGGCCGCGACGTGGAGCGGGCTGTTGCCCTCGGGCCCGCGGGCCTGGAGGTCGGCGCCGCGCTCCAGGGCGAAGCCGGCGAGCTCCACGTCGTCCTCGGCCGCGGCCTGCAGCAGGGCCCGGTCGGGGACGGGGAGCTCCTGAGCCCGGAGGCCCGGCGCGGCGGCGCAGAGGAGCAGGACGAGGAGGCAGGCCAGGCGCCGGCCCGGGCCAGGTCCGTCGCTGCCGGCCGAGGTCACTCCGCGGCGGCCGCCGAGGACAGCGCTTCGACCTTGGCGGCGCAGAACTTGAACTCGGGGATCTTGCCGATCGGGTCGAGCTGCGGGTTGGTCAGCAGGTTGGCCGCGGCCTCGGCGAAGCAGAAGGGGATGAAGACCATGCCGGCCGGCACGTTGCGGTCCTGGCGGACCTTGAGCTCGATGCTGCCGCGCCGGGTCTCGACCCGGACCCAGCCGCCCGGCGCACTGCCCAGGCGCCGGATCTCCTTGGGGTTGAGGACCGCCACGGCCTCGGGCTCCAGGTCGTCCAGCACGGTGGCGCGGCGGGTCATGGCGCCGGTGTGCCAGTGCTCCAGCATGCGCCCTGTGGTCAGCACCATGGGATAGGTCTCGTCCGGCAGCTCGTCCGGCGGCACCACGTCGGCCGGCACGATCCTGCCGCGGCCGCTGGCGGTCGGGAAGCCCTCGCCGAAGATGATGTTCTTGCCCGGCTCGTCGGGCGCGTCGCAGGGATAGGTCACGCAGTCCTCGCGCTGCAGCCGCTCCCAGGTGATGTTGTCCAGCGAGGGCATGACCTGGGCCATCTCGGCGAAGACGTCGGCGGGGCCCTGGTAGGACCAGTCCAGGCCGATGCGGCGGGCGATCTCCTGGACGATCCACCAGTCCTGCCTGGCCTCGCCCGGCGGCGGCACCACCTGGCGGGCCATCTGGACCTGGCGGTTGGTGTTGGTGAAGGTGCCGTCCTTCTCGGCGTGGGCGCTGGCCGGCAGGACGACGTCGGCGTGCCAGGCGGTCTCCGTCAGGAAGAGCTCCTGCACCACCAGGTGCTCGAGCTTGGCGAGCGCGCCGCGGGCGTGGGCCTGGTCCGGGTCCGACATGGCCGGGTTCTCGCCCAGGATGTACATGCCCTTGATCTCGTCGGCGTGGATCGCGTTGACGATCTCGACCACGGTCAGGCCGCGCTTGGGATCCAGCGCCTGGCCCCAGAAGTCCTCCATCGAGCCGCGGACCTTGTCGTCCTCGACCGAGCGGTAGTCGGGAAAGACCATGGGGATCAGCCCGGCATCCGAGGCGCCCTGGACATTGTTCTGGCCGCGCAGGGGGTGCAGGCCGGTGCCGGGCCGGCCGACCTGACCGGTGGTCAGGGCCAGGCTGATCAGGCAGCGGGCGTTGTCGGTGCCGTGGACGTGCTGCGAGATGCCCATGCCCCAGAAGATGATCGCCGCGCGCGCCGTGGCGTAGGTGCGGGCGACCTCGCGGATGGTTGCCGCCGGGATGCCGCAGATCTCTTCCATCTCCTCGGGCGGGAAGGCCTTGATGCGCTCTTTCAGCGCCTCGAAGCCCTCGGTGTGGGCCTGGACGTACTGCAGGTCGTAGAGCTCCTCTTCGACGATGGTGTGGAGCATGGCGTTGAGCAGGGCGACGTCGCTGCCCGGCTTGAACTGCAGCATGTGGGTGGCGTAGCGGGCCAGGCCGTGGCCCTGGGGGTCCATGACGATCAGCTTGGCGCCGGCCTTGGCGGCCTGCTTGAGGTAGGTCGCGGCGACCGGATGGTTCTGCGTCGGCCGGGCGCCGATGACGATGATCACCTCGGCGTCGGCGGCGTCGGTGAAGGCGCAGGTTACGGCGCCCGAGCCGATGCCCTCCATCAGCGCGGCGACCGAGGAGGCGTGGCAGAGCCGGGTGCAGTGGTCGACGTTGTTGGTGCCGAAGCCGGTGCGGACCAGCTTCTGGAAGATGTAGGCCTCCTCGTTGGAGCCCTTGGCCGAGCCGAAGCCGGCCAGGCCCGAGGGCCCGTCGCGGTCGCGGATCTTCTTCAGGCCGGCCGCCGCGGCGTCCAGGGCTTCCTCCCAGGTCGCCTCGCGGAAGTGAGTCCAGGGATTGGCCGGATCGATCTGGATCATGGCCGCCTTGGGCGCGTCTTCGCGGCGGATCAGGGGTTTGGTCAGGCGGTGCGGGTGCTGGATGTAGTCGAAGCCGAAGCGGCCCTTGACGCAGAGCCGGTTCTCGTTGGCCGGGCCCTCGCGGCCGTCGACGTAGAGCACCTTGTCGTCCTTGACGTGCACCGTGGTCTGGCAGCCGACGCCGCAGTAAGGGCAGAGGGTGCCGACGTCGCGGTCCTCGAACTCGCTGCGCACGCCGTCCTCGTCCAGCAGGTTGGCCTCCATCAGGGCGCCGGTCGGGCAGGCCTGGACGCACTCGCCGCAGGCGACGCAGGTGCTGTCGCCCATGGGCTGGTCGAAGTCGAAGACCACCTTGGCGCCATGGCCCCGGAAGGCCATGCCGATGACGTCGTTGACCTGGACCTCGCGGCAGGCGCGGACGCAGAGGTTGCAGTGGATGCAGGCGTCCAGGTTGACCGCGATGGCGCTGTGGCTGGAGTCGGCCTCGACCTGGGCGCGTCCGGGGAAGCGGCTGCCGGTGACCTTCATGCGATCGGCCCAGTCCCAGAAGCGCGACTGCGGATCGTGGGCCGCGGCGCGCTCCGGCTGGTCCGCCATCAGCAGCTCGAAGACCATCTCGCGGGACTTCCTGGCGCGCTCCGAGGCGGTCTTGACCACCATGCCCTCGCTCGGCTTGCGGATGCAGGAGGCGGCCAGGACCCGCTCGCCTTCGATCTCGACCATGCAGGCCCGGCAGTTGCCGTCGGCGCGGTAGCCGGGCTCGGGCAGGTAGCAGAGGTGCGGGATCTCGACGCCCTCGCGCTCGGCGACCTGCCAGATGGTCTCGCCGGGCGCCGCGGTGACGTCCTTGCCGTTGAGGGAGAAGGTGATCGCATCGCTCATTTGAGCGCCTCCGGGAAGTGCTTGATCACGCTGAGCAGGGGATTGGGCGCCGCCTGGCCGAGGCCGCAGATCGAGGCGTCCATCATGGCCTGGGACAGCTCCTCGAGCAGCGGCGCGTCCCAAGACCCGTTCGACATCATCCGGACCGCCTTTTCCGTGCCGTTGCGGCAGGGCGTGCACTGGCCGCAGGACTCGTCCTCGAAGAAGCGCATCAGGTTCAGCGCCACCGCCTTGACGTCGTCCTGGTCCGAGAGCACGACCACGGCGGCGGAGCCGATGAAGCAGCCGTAGTCCTGAAGCGTGCCGAAGTCGATCGGCAGGTCGTCCAAATGCGCCGGCAGGATGCCGCCCGAGGCGCCGCCGGGCAGGTAGCCGGCGAAGCGGTGGCCCTCGGCCATGCCGCCGCAGTACTCCTCGATCAGCTCGCGGATCGTGATTCCGGCCGGGGCGACCTTGACCCCCGGCTCCTTGACCCGGCCGGAAACCGAGAAGGAATGGAAGCCCTTGCAGCCACGGCGGCCCTGCTCGGCGTACCAGGCCGGTCCCTTCTCGAAGATGTCGCGGAGCCAGAACACGGTCTCGACGTTGTGGGTCAGGGTCGGCAGGCCGAAGAGGCCGGCCTCGGAGGGATAGGGCGGCTTGTGCCGGGGCAGGCCGCGCTTGCCCTCGATCGATTCGATCATGGCCGACTCTTCGCCGCAGATGTAAGCGCCGGCGCCGCGGCGCAGATCGATCCGGCAGCCGCCGTTCAGGCCTTCGGCCTCGATCCGGGCGATCTCCGTCAGGAGGATCTCGCGCACCGCCGGGTACTCGTCCCGCAGGTAGACGTAGCAGGTCTCGACCTCGGCGGCCCAGGCGGCGATCAGCATGCCTTCGAGGAAGCGGTGCGGATCGGTCTCCAGGTAGAAGCGGTCCTTGAAGGTGCCGGGCTCGCCCTCGTCGGCGTTGATCGCGAAGAGCCGGGGCTTGGCCTGCTGGCGCAGGATCTTCCACTTCACCCCGCTGGGGAAGCCGGCGCCGCCCTTGCCCTTGAGCTGGGAGTCCTCGAGCTTGGCGATCAGGGCCTCGGCCCTGTGCCTGCCGTCGTAGCAGGCCTTGAGGGTCTGGTAGCCGCCGCCCGCAACGTAGGCCTCATAGTCGATGTAGTCGGGGATCACCGGGTGGTGGTCGCCGCCCTCGGCGGCCTGCGCCAGGCTGTCCAGGGTCGCGTGGTCGACGTGGCGGTGGCCGACCTCGGCCACCGGGGCGCAGTCGCAGCGGCCCATGCAGGGCGCCCGGACCACCCGGACGCCGGGGCCGAGCCGGGCCGGCAGCCCGGCCAGGAGCGCCTGGGCGCCCATCATCTCGCAGGTCAGGCTGTCGCAGACCCGGATCGTCAGCGGGGCCGGCGGGGTCTCGCCGTCGAGCACGATGTCGAAGTGGGCGTAGAAAGAGGCGACCTCGAAGACCTCGGCCATGGGCAGCTTCATCACCTCGGCCAGGGCCTGGAGATGGCCGGCCGATAGATGGCCCCGGGAATCCTGGATCCGGTGCAGGTACTCGATCAGCAGATCGCGCTCATAAGGCCCTTGGCCGAGCAGGGCGCGAACCTCCTCCAGGGATCCGGCCTCGACCTGCCGCCCCTTGGGGAAGGCCAGGGCCTGGCGGCGGCCGGCGCCCGGATGGATCTTGCGCTCTGCGCTCGCGTCGCTTCCGTTGTCTCTGGCCATAAAAGCCCTTTTTCCCTTCGCCCCTCGCTTCGCCGGCTTCAGGCTGCGGCGCAGCGCCGTCGCGCCCTCCGCCGCCGCCTCGCCTTAGGGTCTTGCCCGTATTGCCCCTGGGTCGGCAGTGATGACATTATGGCGGCGAATCGCCCGGACTCCTCAGGCGGCATCGTCGCCGACCACATCCAGGGTCACTCTCTCCCCATTGATCAAGAGCTTGCCAGCGTGCTCGAAATTCACGGTGATTCGGTTTCCGACGACCGATTGAATCTGGCCAATCCCCCAGTCCGGCCTCGCCGGATGGCGCACCAGCATCCCGGGTTCAAGCTCCTGTCCCATGTCCCGCCTTTCAGCCCTGCGCTCGTGGTATACCAGTATATAGGCAAGGCGTCCCAGCGTGAAGGTCTCGAAAGCGCCCTGTTTTTGCCGCTCAGCGCTGTCCCGGTGCAGGGTCCCCGGCCGCATCCTCCAGCAAAGGCTTAGAGATGAACGAGATCCGACTGACTGAACTGCTGTGCTCCAAGCTGTGCCACGACCTGGTCGGCCCGATCGGGGCGATCGGCAACGGCATGGAGCTGCTCGCCGAGGAAGAGCTGGGGATGGCCGACGAAGCCCTTCAGCTGACCGCGCTCTCCACCCGCCGGGCCTCGGCGATCCTGCAGTTCTATCGGATCGCCTACGGGCTGGGGCAGACCGAGCGCCGCCAGGACCCCAACTTTCTCTCCGAGCTGGCCGAGGGCATGCTCGAAGGCGGCCGGGTCTCGCTGGACTGGCCGGCCGAGGCCAAGGCCTCGGTCTGGCCCGAGGGCAGCGGCAAGCTGATCCTCAACATGATCTCCCTGGCCCAGGAAGCGCTGCCGACCGGGGGTACGATCCGGGTCGCGATCACGGAGAACGGCAGCGGCGCCGAGATCTCCGTCACCGCGGAGGGCCAGGGCGTCGGCTTCTCCGATGCGACCCTGGAGGCCCTGGCCGAGGGCGCGTCCGTGCAGCAGCTGACGCCGCGCAACGTTCACGGCTTCTTCACCATGCTCTTGAGCCAGCGGATCGGGCGCCGGATCGAGATCTCCCCTCAGGACGGCGAGAAGCTGCGGCTCTCGGCCCAAATCCCCAACTGACCGCGGCCCCGCGCCTGGCGGATCTAAGGGAATCTTAAGGCCGAGGCTTTAGACCGGATTCTGACTTTTTTGGCAAATTGCGAAGTTCCCCGAGCGGGGAAAACCTCAAGCCTGCCCGAGGAATCCAATGAACAGACCATCGCTTTCCGCTGCTGCCGGAGTTTCGGCCTTCGCCATCGCGACCCTGGCCTGGACGGCTTCGGCAACGGCGGCCGAGGAGAACGCGGGTCCGGCGACGGCTCCAGGCGAGATCCAGCTGGCGCAGGCGCTGCTCGCGATCGAGCAACTTGACGGGCTCTACCAGGTCCTGGAGCCGACCCCCGTCTACCAGCGCCCGGACTATGCCTCCGACACCATCGATCAGCTGCCCGGCGACAGCGCGGTGCGGGTCACCGGCCGTGTGACCGGGACCGAATGGCTGCGGATCTGGAGCAACAACCGCGTGGTCGGCTACGTCAGCGCCAACCGCCTGCGCCCCTCCAGCGGCATCCCCGGTACGATCGCCGACGACACGCCGCCGCCCAAGGAGCCGCGCGACCTGCCAGGCCGCCAGACGGCGGCCCTGGTCACCGGGCCGGGCGACGGGGCCTTTCGGGACTGCCCGGCCTGTCCCCAGATGGTGCCCTTGCCGCCGGGCGGCTTCACCATGGGCAGCGACCAGGGCGATCCCACGGCCCGGCCGGCGCGCCGGGTCGAGATCGGCTACGGCTTCGCGATTGGCCGCTTCGAGGTGACCATGGCGGAGTGGGCCGCCTGTGTTGCCGACGGCGCCTGCAGCAACGCGCTGGAGCCGGTCGATCGGCCGGAGGAGACTCCGGTCCGCAACGTGACCTGGAACGAAGCGCAGGAGTTCGTCGCCTGGCTACGCCAGGTCACCCGGCGGCCCTACCGCCTCCCGAGCGAGGCCGAGTGGGAATACGCCGCGCGGGCCGGGACGGCGAGCACCTTCTGGTGGGGCGAGACCGCCGGCGCCGGCGAGGCCGACTGCAAGTCCTGCGGCGGCGACTGGAATCGCAAGCAGCCGAGCCCGGTCGGGCGCTTCCAGCCCAACCCCTTCGGCCTGCACGACATGAACGGCGGGGTCGCGGAGTGGACGGCGGACTGCTGGTTCGACAGCTATCAGGGCGCTGCGGCCGACAGCAAGCCGCGCGATAAGCAGGATTGCCTGCAGAGGGTCCTGCGCGGCGGCTCCTGGAAGCAGGAGGCGAGCTACCTGGCCTCCCACGCGCGGCATTTCTACGACGCGCAGGTACCCTACAGCTCCAACGGACTGAGGGTCGCGCTGACCCTGGAAGAGTAGCGGCCGGGGCGCCGGCCGCAACGGCCGGCGCAGCGCCCCAAGCCAAGACCCGGCTACTTCACGTAGATCGTCACCTTCCGCGACACCAGCGGCGGGTTGTGGGGGACGTGGTCGTGGTCGCCCATCACCAGCTGCAGGGTGTGGCGGCCCGGCGGCAGCTCCAGCATGACCTCGCTCTGGCCGGCTCCGAAGTGCAGGTGGTTCTTGTCGTTGGCGATCTCTTCGTTGGGATCCGGCAGCGGCGAGTCGATGATCAGGTGGTGGTGGCCGGTGTTGGCCTTCTTGATCCCGGCCGGCGCGACGCCGAAGTTGCGCAGGCCGAACCAGACCCGGAAGGGCTGCTGGGTGATCACCTCGCCGTCGCGCGGCCAGCCGATGTAGAGGAAGGCGTTGCCCGGCCGCGGCGTCTCGCCGGCCAGCGACGACTGCGCCAGAAGGCAGAGCGCGGCGCCGGCGCTGATCAGAATCTTGTACATCTCGTCGTCTCCTTGGTGTTCGTTCGATCGATGGCGGCGCTAGATCAAACTGCGCTCAATTGGAATCGATTGAGTGCGGATAATTTGATCTATTTCATATAGATAGAGCAGCTTATCTGCGTTCGAATGAACGCAGGCTGCTCTAGCGCGACTGCGAGACCAGGGGCGGGACCACGATCGTGATGCGCTCCGAATAGAGCGGCGGGTCGTGGGGGACGTGGTTGTGGTCGCCCATCAGCAGCTGGATCGTGTGACGGCCCGGCGGGAGCTCGATGCGCGCCTCGGTCTGTCCGCCCCCGAAGTGGAGATGGTTCTTGTCGTTGGGGATCTCTTCGTCGAAGGGCGGCAGCGGGGCGTTGATGATCACGTGGTGGTGCCCCGTGTTCGGCTTCTTGACGCCGGCCGGCGCGACGCCGAAGTTCTTCAGCCCCATGCGCAGCCAGAACTTCCCGCCCGGCACGGTCCGGCCGCTCTTCGGCCAGATGACGTAGACCTTGGCGTTCTCGGGTCGCGGTGTCTCGCCGGCCTGCAGGGTTGCAGGCCAGACAGCGAGACCGAGGGTTGCCGCAATCAGGCAAATCGGAATGAATTTCATGAGTTCTTCCTTGCACGGAAATTCGGAGTTCCTGACGAGTAAGCCCTTTTCTTGGTTAAAAGACCGTTTCCGGGTCTCGCCTCCCGCCTCGGCGGCGATCCCATCGCTTGACAGGCCGCCGCCCGCTCCGTATCACTGCAAGTGATAATGACTTTCAATTGCAACTTGCCATCTGTGGAGACGATCCGATGAAGGCTTTGCTTCGAGGGCTCGCGGTCCTCGTATCCACCGTTCTGCCCGCGACCGGGGCGGTGGCCGAAGAGGTCCTGAACCTCTATTCCTCGCGGCACTACCAGACCGACGAGGCGCTCTACGAGGATTTCACCAAGGCGACCGGGATCAAGATCAACCGGATCGAGGGCAAGGGCGACGCCCTGATCGAGCGGATCAAGAGCGAGGGCGCCAACAGCCCGGCCGACATCCTGCTGACGGTCGATGCCGGGCGGCTCTGGCGGGCCGAGCAGGCGGGCCTCTTCCAGCCGGTAGAAAGCAAGCTTCTCGACGAGGTCGTGCCGGCCAACCTGCGGCACCCGGAGGGGCTTTGGTACGGCTTCTCGACCCGGGCGCGGCTGATCTACTACGCCAAGGACAGGGTCCAGCCGGACGCGATCTCGCGCTACGAGGAGCTCGCCGACCCGAAGTGGAAGGGCAAGATCTGCATCCGTTCCAGCTCCAACATCTACAACCAGTCGCTGATGGGTTCGATCATTGCCGCCCACGGAGAGAAGGCGGCCGAGGACTGGGCCAATGGCGTGGTCGCCAACTTCGCCCGGGGCCCGCAGGGCGGCGACACCGACCAGATCCGCGCCGTCGCGGCCGGGGAGTGCGACATCGCGGTCGGCAACTCCTACTACTACGTCCGCCTGATGACCAAGCCGAAGGACGCGGACAAGGACGTCGCCGGCAAGGTCGGCTGGATCTTTCCGAACCAGGGCGACCGCGGCACCCACGTCAACGTCTCCGGCGCCGGGGTGCTGAAGAACGCGCCGAACAAGGCGGCAGCGGTCAAATTCCTGGAGTATCTGGCGAGCGACAGAGCCCAGCGCTACTTCGCCGACGGCAACAACGAATACCCGGTGGCGGCCAGGGTCGAGGGCAACTCCGCGGTCGAGTCGCTCGGCAAGTTCAAGGTCGATCAGATCAACGTCGCCGTCTACGGCGAGAACCAGCCCGAAGCGCAGAAGATCTTCGACCGCGCCGGCTGGAAGTAGCCGGCAGCCCGCCCGGTTTTCGGCGCCATACGGCGGCCCGGGGGTCTCCCCCGCGGGCCGCCGGCCGCTTCGACGGCGGCGCTTTACCGGCGGCTGCCCGGCCGGGCCCGCGAGATCGCCCGGGACAGCAGGATGACCGGCAGGATGCCGACGACCACGATGGTCAGGGCCGGCAGGGCGGACTCGGCCAGGCGCTCGTCCGAGGCGTAGTTGTAGGCCTGGACCGCCAGGGTGTCGAAGTTGAAGGGCCGCATCACCAGGGTCGCCGGCAGCTCCTTCATCACGTCGACGAAGACCAGAAGGCCGGCCGACAGCAGGCCGCCGAACATCAGCGGCGCATGGACCCGCAGCATGGTGCCGATCAGGCCCTCGCCCAGGCTGCGCGCGGCATCCTCCATCGAGGGCCGGATCTTGCCCAGGCTGGCGTCCACGGTGTTCAGGGAGACCGCCAGGAAGCGCACAAGGTAGGCGAAGACCAGGGCGGCGATGCTGCCGGTGAGGAGCAGCCCGGTCGAGATCCCGAAGCTGCGGCGCATCCAGGCGTCGAACGCGTTGTCCAGCATGGCGAAGGGGATCAGCACGCCGACCGCGATGACGATTCCGGGAACGGCGTAGCCGAGCGAGGCGAAGCGGATGGCGAAGGTGCCCAGAGCCCCGGGGCTGAGTCGGACCGCATAGGTCATGACCACGGCGAGGGCCACCGCCAGAATCGCGGTCAGGGCGGCCAGGGTGAAGCTGTTCAGGGCGAGGTCGAAGAAGCGCGGGCTGAAGATCTGCCCGTCCAGCTCGGACAGCAGGCCGAGCAGGATCGCCGCCGGCAGCAGGAACCCGAGCAGCAGCGGCAGCGCGCAGGCCAGGGTGGCGAGCCCGGCGCGCAGGCCCTTGAGCTTGTAGCCCGGCAGGTTCTGGTAGCGGTTCGATGTGTGGTGGTAGCGGGCCCGGCCGCGCGACCAGCGCTCCAGCAGCAGGACCAGGAGCACGAAGCCGAGCAGGCTGGTCGCCAGCTGACCGGCGGCGATGCGGTCGCCGAAGGAGATCCAGGCCCGCACGATGCCGGTGGTGAAGGTCTGGACGCCGAAGAAGGACACCGTGCCGTAGTCGGCCAGGGTCTCCATCAGGGCCAGCGCGGTGCCGGCCGCGATCGCCGGCCGGGCCAGCGGCAAGGCGACCCGGTGGAAGCTGCCCCAGGCCGAGCAGCCCAGGGTCCGGCTCACCTCCAGGGCGCAAACCGACTGCTCCAGGAAGGCGGTGCGGGCCAGCAGGTAGACGTAGGGGTAGAGCACCAGCGAGAGCATGGCGACGGCCCCGCCCAGCGAGCGGACCGAGGGGAACCAGTAGTCCTGGCGCGACCAGCCGGTCAGCTCCCGGAGAAGGGACTGCAGCGGGCCGCTGAACTGCAGGAAGTCGGTGTAGGCATAGGCCATGACGTAGGCCGGCACGGCCAGCGGCAGGATCATGGCCCATTCGAAGACCCGCCGCCCGGGGAAGCGGCACATGGTGATCAGCCAGGCGCTGGTCACCCCGATCGTGGAGACGCCCAGCCCGACGCCGAGGACCAGCCAGACGGTGTTCCAGAGGTAGCGGGGCAGCACGGTCTCGGCCAGATGCGCCCAGGTGCCCTGGCCCTCGGCGAAGACGCTGGCGACCACGCTGGCGATCGGGACCGCGAAAAGCGCGGCGATGAGAAGCGAGAGCCCGAGCAGCGGCCCGCCGCGCCCCAGGCCGCCGCCCCGGTGCCGGTGCTTGCCCACGCCCGGATCGCTGCCGGGCAGGCGGGGTGGCGGGGTCTCGATGGCTTCGGTCATGGCGGTCCCGGTTGGTCCCGGTGATGTCGGCGAGAAGGCGGGGCGCAGAGTAGCGGACCCGGCCGGCGCTTAGAAGCGCGTCCTGACCTGCGCCCCTGCCTCCGGCGCGGCCCCCTTTTGGGACCCGGTCAGGCTTGGGCGGTAGCTACATCTAATGATGTAACCCGTTCTTAATCTGTCTTTGCCAAAGTTTCATACCCCATAGGGGCGTTGGTTAATACCGGGCAGCGGCGGCGATCGCGCCCCTGCGGCCTTCCCGACCTTGGCTAGAGCGGCATGGACGATCTACTCAGCGAGTTTCTGACCGAGACGAACGAAAGCCTTGCCGTTCTCGACGTCGAGCTCATCAAGCTGGAGCAGACCCCCAACGATCCGGAGCTGCTCAGCAACATCTTCCGCCTGATGCACACGATCAAGGGCACCTGCGGCTTCCTCGGCCTGCCCAGGCTGGAGGCGGTCGCCCATGCCGGCGAGAACGTGCTCGGCAAGGTGCGCGACGGGGAGCTCACGGTGTCGGCGGAGATCGTCACCCTGATCCTCGAATGCCTGGACCGGATCCGGGGCATCCTGGGCGCTCTAGAGGAGACCGAGGCCGAGCCGGCGGGCGACGATGCCGCGCTGATCGCTCGCCTGGACGCGGTCTTCAACGGCACCGCGTCACCGAGCGGGGACGCTGGGGCCGCTGCGCCCGCTGAAGCGCCGGCGGTCGAGGCCGAGGAACCGGAGCCCGCGGCCGAAGCCGGTCCGGCGCCGGAATCGCCCCAGGATGAGACTCCGGAGGCTCCGGCCGAGATGGCGCCATCCCTGGCGGAGGCGCCCGTGGCCGTGGCGCCGCCACCGGGCGCGGCCGAGGCACAGGAGGCGCCCAAGGAGTCGGCGGTCGCCAACCAGTCGATCCGGGTCAACGTCGAGCTGCTGGAAGACCTCATGACCCTGGTCTCCGAGCTGGTCCTGACCCGCAATCAGCTGCTCCAGATCCTGCGCGCGCAGCGCGAGAGCGAGTTCACCGCGCCCTTGCAGCGGCTCAATCACGTCGTCTCCGAGCTTCAGGAAAGCGTGATGAAGACCCGCATGCAGCCGATCGGCAACGCCTGGGCCAAGCTGCCCCGTATCGTCCGCGACCTGGCGCACGAGCTGGACAAGAAGATCGAGCTGGTGATGAAAGGCGCCGAGACCGAGCTGGACCGCCAGGTGCTCGAGCTGATCAAGGACCCGCTGACCCACATGGTCCGCAACTCGGCCGATCACGGCCTGGAAGAGACCAGGGCCCGGAAGAGGGCCGGCAAGCCGGAAACCGGCACCATCCTGCTCAACGCCTACCACGAAGGCGGCCACATCATCATCGAGATCGCCGACGACGGCCGAGGCCTTTCGACCGATAAGATCAAGAAGAAGGTGCTGGAGAAGGGCCTGGTGCCCGAGGCCCAGCTGGCCGCGATGTCGGACCAGCAGGTCCAGCAGCAGATCTTCAAGCCCGGCTTCTCGACCGCCGAGCAGGTGACCGCGGTCTCGGGCCGCGGCGTCGGCATGGACGTGGTGCGGACCAACATCGAGCGCATCGGCGGCACGATCGAGTTGACCTCGACCGAAGGCCAGGGAACGAAGTTCACCATCAAGATCCCGCTGACCCTGGCCATCGTCTCGGCGTTGATCGTCGAGTGTGGCGGGGAGCGCTTCGCGGTGCCGCAGCTTTCAGTGATCGAGCTGGTCCGCGCCTCCAACAAGAGCGACCACATCATCGAGCAGATCAACGAGACGCCGGTGCTGCGGCTGCGCAACCGGCTGCTGCCGCTGGTCAACCTGCGCCAGCTGCTCGGGCTGGAGCCGAAGGGCGACGGGCCGGCGCCGGGAGAGGACGCCTCCAACGTCGTCTCGATCGAGGAGCGCCGGAACCAGGACGATGCCTTCATCATCGTCTCCCAGGTCGGGGCCTACGCCTTCGGCATCATCGTCGACCGGGTCTTCGACACCGAGGAGATCGTGGTCAAGCCGGTGGCCCCGATCCTGCGGGACATCCCGCTCTATTCCGGCAACACCATCCTCGGCGACGGCAGCGTCGTCATGATCCTGGATCCCAACGGCATCGCGACCGCGACCGGCGAGATGTCGGTCGGCGAGGACCTCGCCGCCGAGACCGAGCGCCTCACCGAGCTGGCCCACGAGAAGGTCGCCATGCTGGTGTTCCGGGCCGTCGACGCCTCGCCCAAGGCGGTGCCCCTGGCGCTGATCGCCAGGCTCGAGGAGGTCGACCTGGGCACGGTCGAGCGCTCCGGCGGGCGCACGCTGGTCCAGTACCGGGGTCACCTCATGCCCCTGGTGCAGATGCGCGGGGCCGAGCCGCTGCCGGACTCCGGCCGCAAGCCGGTGCTGGTCTTCACCGACCGGGACCGGACCATGGGCCTGGTCGTGGACGAGATCGTCGACATCGTCGAGGACCGCATGGAGGTCGAGCTCTCCTCGGAACGCGCTGGTTTCATCGGCAGCGCGCTGATCGCCGGGGCGGCGACCGACGTGATCGACACCAGCCACTACCTGACCCAGGCCTTCGACGACTGGTTCGGCTCCGAGGCGACGGAGGCCTTCGGCAGCGAGGGCCAGGGCCGGCAGATCCTGCTGGTCGACGACAGCCCCTTCTTCCGCAACCTGCTCTCGCCGCTGCTCTCGGTGGCCGGCTACCAGGTGACCGCGGTCGAAAGCGCCGATGCGGCGCTCGCCCTGCTCGACGCCGGGGACGGCTTCGACGCGATCATCTCGGACATCGAGATGCCGGGGATGGACGGCTTCCAGTTCGCCCAGAGCCTGCGCCAGGACCAGCGCTTCTGCGGCATCCCGCTGGTCGCCCTGTCGTCCCACGCGACGCCGGCGGACCTGGCGCGCGGCCGTCAGGTCGGGTTCCGCGACTACGTGGCGAAGTTCGACCGGGATGCCTTGCTGGCCGCGCTGCAGGACACCCTGGCCGAGACGCGAGGTGCCGCATGAGCCACAGCGACGCAAAGCCCGCCGCGACGGAGACCGCCGGCTTCGGCCACAGCGAGGACTTCGTGTCCTTCACCATCGCCGGCCAGCTCTTCGGGATCCCGGTCCTGAAGGTCCAGGACGTGCTGGCGAGCTACAAGATCACCCGCATTCCCCTGGCGCCCGCCGAGATCATGGGGCAGCTCAACCTGCGCGGACGGGTGGTGACCGCGATCGACATCCGCCGGCGCATCGGCCTGCCGCCGCGCGACAGCGACGACAAGGGCATGAGCATCGTGGTCGAGAACGACAACGAGCTCTACAGCCTGGTGGTCGACAGCGTCGGCGAGGTGCTGAGCTTGAGCTCGAACGCCTTCGAGCCCAGTCCGCCGACGCTGGACCCGAGCTTTCGCACCTACGCCACCGGCGTGTACCGCCTCGATCACGGCCTGCTGGTCGTCCTGGACGTCGCCAGCCTGCTCAGCTTCGGCGGCATCGCTGTGGCCGCCGCCTAGGACGGGGTGCCGGGCGGACATCGTAACTTGGCAGCGGAACCGGGATCGCACGACACAGTGGAAAGCGAGATGAAGCGAGTGAAGCCTGAAGGAAGCAGTCGCGGAGAGAGGCAATGAGATCCTGTCTGATCGTCGACGATTCGAAGGTCGTCCGCATGGTGGCGCGAAAGATCCTCGAGGGCCTGAACTTCGAGATCTACGAGGCCGAGGACGGGCAGAAGGCGATGGAGGCCTGCCGCCGCTGCATGCCCGACGCGGTGCTGCTGGACTGGAACATGCCGGTGATGAACGGGCTGGATTTCCTCAAGGAGCTGCGCGCGATGGGCGGCGACAAGCAACCGATCGTCGTGTTCTGCACCACCGAGAACGACATGAGCCACATCCAGCAGGCCATGACCGCCGGTGCCAACGAATACATCATGAAACCCTTCGACACCGAGATCATCGAATCGAAGTTCGTCCAGGTGGGGCTCATTTGATGACAGCGACCACAGGGGCAGCGGGCGCGAGCGGGCCGTACCGGGTGATGGTCGTCGAAGACGCCACCGTCATCCGGGCCATGCTCAACCGCACCCTGGAGCAGGACCCGCAGATCGAGGTCGTCACCTCGGTGATCAACGGCGAGATGGCGGTCTCGGCGCTGCAGCGCGATCCGGAGATCGACGTCATCCTGCTGGACATCGACATGCCGGTGATGGACGGCCTGACCGCCCTGCCCAAGCTCCTGGCGGTCAAGCCCGAGGCCAAGGTGATCATGAACTCCACCCTGACCCGGGCCAACGCCGACATCAGCCTGCGGGCCCTGGCCATGGGGGCCGCCGACTACCTCACCAAGCCGAGCTCCAGCCAGGAGCTGCGCTCGGCCGAGGCCTTCTCCCGGGAGCTGACCGAGAAGGTCAAGGCCCTGGGCGCCGCCGCCCGCGGCCAGGCCCCGGCGCCGGTCACCGGGCCGAGTACGAGCACCGCCAGGCCGGCGGCGGCCATCAGCCTGCGCGGCGGGCCGGCGCAGCAGCCCTCGGCCCTCGCCATCGGCAGCTCGACGGGCGGGCCCCAGGCGCTTTTCAAGGTCCTCGGCGGCTTCGCGCCGCCGCCGCCGCAGCCGATCTTCATCACCCAGCACATGCCGCCGACCTTCACCACCCTGCTGGCCGAGCATATCGGCCGGCAGACCGGGCTGGCCTGCCACGAGCCGGACGACGGCGAGGCCGTGGTCGGGGGGCGGGTCTACCTGGCGCCCGGCGATCGCCACATGCTGGTCGAGTCCGGCACCGGAAGCGCCGTGATTCGGCTTTCCGACGGCCCGCAGGAGAACTTCTGCCGGCCGGCCGTCGACCCGATGCTGCGCAGCCTGGCCGAGGTCTACGGCTCCCGCCTTCTGGTCGCGATCCTGACCGGCATGGGCACGGACGGCCGCGAGGGCGGGCGCAGCGTGGTCGAGGCCGGCGGCGCGGTCATCGCCCAGGACGAAGAAAGCTCCGTGGTCTGGGGCATGCCGGGCGCCGTCGCGACGGCCGGTCTGTGCAGCGCCGTCCTGCCGCTGGCCGAGATCGCCCCCTACATCTGCAAGGTCGCCATGAGGTCTGCGGCATGAACATCGACGACTTCAACCTGGTCGCAAAGATCCTCAAGGATCGATCTGGCCTCGTACTCGGCTCCGACAAGGCATACCTGCTCGAGAGCCGTCTGAACCCGGTTGCCCGCAAGTACGATCTTGCCGGGGTCGACGACCTCGTGGCGCTGATCCGCAAGGGCGGCGACGAGAAGCTTCTGGTCGATATCACCGAGGCGATGACGACCAACGAATCCTTCTTCTTCCGCGATCAGAAGCCCTTCGACCAGTTCCGCGACCTGGTGCTGCCCTACATGCTGGACCACCGCAGCCAGGCCAAGAAGCTGAGCATCTGGTGCGCGGCCTGCTCGAGCGGCCAGGAGCCCTACAGCCTCGCCATGCTGCTTGACGAGCAGGCGGCCCAACTGGCGGGCTGGTCTATCGAGATCCTGGCCACGGACCTCTCGCTGGAGATCCTGGCCAAGGCCAAGGAAGGGGTCTATTCGCAGTTCGAGGTCCAGCGCGGCCTGCCGGTGCAGTTCCTGATGAAGCACTTCAAGCAGGACGGCGAGCGCTGGCAGATCAGCGACGAGATCCGCAACATGGTCAGATTCAAGCCGCACAACCTGCTCGAGGCCCCGCAGGGCCTGCACCAGGTCGACGTGGTGTTCTGCCGCAACGTGCTGATCTACTTCGACGCCGACACCAAGACAAGGGTCCTGGACCTGATCGCCGGGGCCATGTCCGAGGACGGCTTCCTGTTCCTCGGCGGCGCGGAGACCGTATTGGGTGTGTCGGAGCGCTTCCAGCTGATTCCCGGCCAGCGCGGCGTCTACGGCCTGACCGCCGGCACCGGCAGCCTGGCGACCGGGACCGCCGCCTGAGTCACGGCGCCACCCCGGGTCGATCGCTGCGCCAGCCATGGTTGCAACGTCCGGCAGCAAGCTTTGAAGACGGAGGAAGGAAGACGGCCGGCGCCCGAAGGTGCCGGCCGTCGTCTTTGTGCCCTGGTCGAGGGTCTCGGGCAGGGGCCCGGGCGGGCCCGCCCGCGGGCTCAGCCGCTGGCCGCCTTGCGCGGCTCCTCGGACTTGCCCCCGTCGTCGACGGGATCCCGCAGCACGTAGCCGCGGCCCCAGACGGTCTCGATGTAGTTGTCGCCGCCGGTCGCCGCCGCCAGCTTCTTGCGCAGCTTGCAGACGAAGACGTCGATGATCTTGAGCTCCGGCTCGTCGAGCCCGCCGTAGAGATGATTGAGGAACATCTCCTTGGTCAGCGTCGTCCCCTTGCGCAGGGACAGGAGCTCGAGGATGCCGTACTCCTTGCCGGTCAGGTGCAGGGGCTGGCCCTCCACCTCGACCGTGCGCGTGTCCAGATTGACCGTCAATTTGCCGGTCTTGATGATCGAGTCCGAATGGCCCTTGGAGCGCCGAACGATCGCCTGGATGCGGGCGATCAGCTCGCGCTTGTCGAAGGGCTTGGTCAGGTAGTCGTCGGCGCCGACGCCGAGACCCTTGATCTTGTCGTCCAGGTCGCTGAGACCCGACAGGATCAGGATCGGCGTCTTGACTCGTGCGGCGCGCAACCGGCGCAGGACCTCGTAACCGTCGATATCCGGAAGCATGAGATCGAGTATGATGATGTCGTAGTCATACAGCTTGCCGATCTCTAACCCGTCTTCTCCCAGATCTGTGCAGTCGCAGATGTAGCCCTCCGACTGCAGCATCAGCTGGATCCCCTGCGCGGTCGCGCTATCGTCTTCAACAAGCAGAATTCGCATGTTCCCTATCCGATTGCGTCAACCCCGAGACACCCCATGTCTCGTTAACCATTTTGCTCCAGGTTTCTTAACAAACCCTTACGCGGCGTATCTTTTACCGAACCTTAAAGTGGGCCAGGCAAGACTGGATCGGGCCGAGGCGGCCCGATTCGGCGGGATGCTATCACAGTTTTAACCATAAGACACAAGTCCGGAGCAGGGGTTTGGGGCTGGCGCTGCGCAACCTGATCGACGACCTCGGGCAGCTTCCCGAGGTCCGCTACCACGGCCGCGTGGCCGGGGTGGTCGGCATGCTGGTCGAGGTCGCCGGGCTGGGCCAGCTCGCCGCCGTCGGCAACCGCTGCCGGATCGAGCTGCGCGACGGCCGGCCGCTGGACTGCGAGATCGTCGGGCTGCGCGGCGACCGCGCGCTGGCCTTGCCCTTCGGCGCCCTGGAGGGGGTCGGGCTGGGCTGCAAGGCCGAGCTGGTCGCCGAGACGGCGGCGCTGAGGCCGACCGAAGCCTGGCTGGGCCGGGTCGTCAACGGCCTGGGGGAACCCATCGACGGCAAGGGGCCGCTGCCGACAGGACCGCGGGCCTGGCCGCTGCGGGCCGCGCCGCCGCCGGCCCACGACCGGGCCCGGGTCGAGGGCAAGCTCGACCTCGGCCTGCGCGCCATCAACACCTTCCTGACCTGTTGCCGCGGCCAGCGGATGGGGATCTTCTCCGGCTCCGGCGTTGGGAAATCGGTCCTGTTGTCCATGCTGGCGCGATATACCGCATCGGACGTCAACGTCATCGGCCTGATCGGTGAGCGCGGACGCGAGGTCCAGGAGTGGCTGGCCGAGGACCTGGGGCCCGAGGGCCTTAAGCGTTCGGTCGTGGTGGTCGCGACCTCGGACGAGCCGCCGCTGCAGCGCCGCCAGGCCGCCTACACCACCCTGGCCCTGGCCGAGTACTTCCGCGATCAGGGCCGCGACGTGCTCTGCCTGGTCGATTCCGTGACCCGCTTCGCCATGGCCCTGCGCGAAATCGGCCTCTCGGCGGGCGAGCCGCCGGCAACCAAAGGTTACACCCCCTCGGTCTTCGCCGAGCTGCCCAAGTTGCTGGAGCGCGCCGGGCCGGGGCTCGGCGCCGGCTCGATCACCGGGCTGTTCACGGTCCTGGTCGAGGGCGACGATCACAACGAGCCGATCTCCGATGCGGTCCGCGGCATCCTGGACGGCCACATCGTTCTGGAGCGCGGCATCGCCGAACGCGGCCGCTACCCGCCGATCAACGTGCTGCGCAGCGTCTCGCGGACCCTGCCGGCCTGCAACAGCGACGCGGAGAACGCCCTGATCGGGCGCGCCCGGGCGCTCCTGGCAACCTACGAGAACATGGCCGAGCTGATCCGGATCGGCGCCTACAAGCGCGGCAGCGATCCCGGGATCGACGAGGCGATCCGCTACAACGCAGCCCTGGAGGCCTTCCTGGCGCAGGACAAGGCCGAGGCCAGCAGCCTGGCCGAGGGCTACCGGCAGTTGGCCGAGGCCCTGGGCGACCCGTCGCCGGATCCCGGGACAGGCGGTTAAGGACATGACCCAAGGGGGCATTTCGTCATGACGGCACTCACGCAACTGGTCCGCCTGCAGCGCTGGACTCTGGACGAGAAGCGCCAGAAGCTGGCCGAGCTCGAACGCCTGGCGACGCGCCTGAACCAGGAGCTGGAAACCCTTGAGGACTCCCTGGAGACCGAGAAGCCCGTCGCCGGCGAGGGCCTGGAGGAGACTCGGGCGATGACCAACTACGCGGCCGCCGTGGCCGAGCGGCGCCGGACCTGCCTGCAATCGATCGCCGGCGTCCAGGCCGAGATCGAGGCCGCCCGCGCCGAGATCGAAGAGGTCTTCCAGGAGCTGAAGCGCTACGAGCAGGGCCTGCGCAGCCAGCAGGAGCGCGAGGCCAAGAAGCGCGCGCGGCGCGAGCAGGCCACCCTGGACGAGGTTGGCCTCACCGCCGCCGTCCGCCGCCGCCAGGCCCGCTGACGGGGCAGTTCATCCAATATACTAAGTCAAGTTAGTTAATTAAAACAACAGACTAACGGCTATTCTTACTTCTTGACTCTAAGTTGCCGGGCCTGCGGTTCGCGCCTTGAGCTGCGGCTGCGGGTTAGACAACGACGCCGGCCTCGGCGCCGGCCGTCATGGCGTCCAGGGGCAGGGGCGCCCAGTCCGCAGAGGCCTGGAAGACCAGCTGGCCGCTGTAGCCGGTGGCGGCGCCGGCCGCCTCGTAGATCTCGGCGATGTCGCGGCGCAAGGGCTCCGGCAGGGGCGCGCGGCTGCGCAGGATCAGGTCGAAGCGCCGGCCCTGGATCAGGCCGTCGAGCTGGAGCTCGCCGAGCCGGCTGAAGGCGACCTCGACGACGAAGCGGGTCGCCCGCCCGGGGGCGGCCGGGCCGTCCTCCTCCCGCTCGTCGGTCTCGGGGCCGCGGACGAAGAGGCGCACCTGGCTCAGCGCGCCGCCGTCGAAGACCGGAACCAGGTAGCCGCGCCACTCGCCCGGCGCCGGCTCGGCGGCCAGGCGGCTCATCCGGGCGAAATCCTGCTTCAGGCGGGCGACCAGGTCGCCGCGGCCGGCCCGCTCCAGGGCCTGGGCGGTGGCGCCGGAGAGCCAGGCGCCGAGGTCGCCGCCGCGCAGGGCCGCCAGGAAGAACAGCAGGGTCGAGGCGAAGCGCGGCCCGGGTCGGGGCAGGGCGTGGGACCCGAGGGTCATGCCCGCCGGCTGCAGGTCGCCGGGCTGGAGGATGCGCAGGGCCTCCTCCAGGGCCGGCCAGCCGCGGGCCAGGCCGCTGTCCCGCACGGAGGCTTCCGGGGCCTCCGCGGCGGTCTGGGGCCCGGCCGCCGGCGTCAGCTCCAGGACCAGGCGGGTGCCCGGCGGCAGGGCGGTCTGCACCGCCAGACGCAGGTTCCCCTGGGCGGTCTCGATGGTCGCGCCCTGGCTGCCGGGCGCCGCGGCGACCAGGCCCTCCAGGCGCAGCGGCTGGCCCTGGGCTCCCATGGCGACGGCCGGCGCCCCAGGGCCCCCCGTCGAGGACTGGGACGTCTCCTGCGCGATGAGGGCCGCCGCGGCGCCTGAGGGGGCGGCAGGGCCCGCGGTGGTGGCGCCCGGCCCGGCCGAAGGGGCGGTCACCGAGATCAGCCTGACCAGGACCTCGCCGCCGGCTGGCAGGGCCGCGGCCGGCCCGCTGCCGGCGCTGTTCGCCGGAGTCCGACCCTGCGCCGCCGCAGGCTCCAGGACCGCCCGGATCAGACGGCCGCTGGCGACGTCCTCGTCGCTCAGGGTCGCGGGCGCCGCCGGAGCGGCGGTGGTGGCCGGCACGCGCCCCTGGGGCGCCTCCTGGGGGCCGCCCTGGCCGCCCTGGTGGCGCGGCGCGTTCTTGCCCGCCTCGACATTCAGGATCACCACATGGAGCTCGGTCCCGGCGATCCGGACCTGGAGGGTCACCTGGCTGCCCTGGGCGAGCTGGGCCTTGGTCTGGAGCGGCAGGACGCCGGACTCGGTCTTGACCAGGATCTGGCCCTTGGCGTCGGTCCCGATCACCGTGCCCCGGACGATGCTGCCGGTCGCCAGCGCCGCGGTCGCCGGGGGCGGGTGGGTGATGGTCGCGTGGACCCCGCTGCTCGCCTTGGGGGCGGCGCTGGTGGTGAAGCGCGGCGGTGGGAAGAAGACGTCGCTCATCCGCTGCCATCCTGGCCGGGCACCGGAACCAGATTGCGGGCCAGGGCCTCGACGTCGGCCGCGGCCTCGCAGTTGGGATGGCGGGTCAGGAACGGCTCCTGGCTGCGGATCGCGTCCTTGACCTTGGGATCGCGGCGGACGACGCCGGCCAGGGGCGGCTCCGCCTTTAGGAAGGAGCCGCAGGCCTTGCGCAGGGTGGCGTAGGTCCGCTCGCCCTCGGCCTGGGAGGCGGCCATGTTGACCACGACCCGCAGGTCGGCCTTCGGATCCTGCTTGAGCGCCAGCTTGATGAAGGCGTAGGCGTCGGTCAGCGCGGTCGGCTCGTCGCTGGTCACCACCAGGCACGTGGCGCAGCGCGCCGCGAGATAGCGCACCGTGGCGTCGACGCCGGCGCCGAGGTCCAGGACCACCCGGTCGTAGTCCGGCGCCAGGCTCAGCAGCTGCTGGGCCAGGGCGGTCAGCCCGGGGGCGGAGAGGGCTGCCAGGCTGCCCGAGCCGGAGCGCCCGGCGATGACCTCGAAGCCGGTCGCGGCGACCCGCTGGGCGGTGTCGCGCAGCGCCAAGCCGCCGCCCAGCGCGGCACCCAGGTCCTGCTCGGGCTGCAGGCCGAGCTGGATGTCGACGTTGGCCAGGCCCAGGTCGCCGTCGAACAGCAGAGCCCGCTGTCCGGCCTTCGCCAGGGCGTGGGCCAGGGTGATCGACAGCCAGGTCTTGCCGACCCCGCCCTTGCCCGAGGCGACGGCGATCAGGTTGCGGCCGACCGGGGCCTGCAGGGGGAGCACCTTGGCAGAACTGGGGGCGGGTGTGGAGGCAGGGGTCATCGGGCGGCTCTGAGCGGTTCGGTGATCTTGGGATTGTCGATGGGCACGACGCCCTCGGGCAGCAGCAGGCGGGCCAGCCAGACCGGGTTGATCGGCACCAGGCCGCCGGCGATCTGGGGCGCGATCCCGGCCGCCGAGAACAGGCAGCCGCCGAGGAAGGCGCCGGCCAGCACGCCGCCCAGGCGGCGCGCCGCGTCGAGCTTGGTGGCGATGATCCGGAGCTGGCCGAGCTCGGCGAAGGCCTGAGCCGCCTCGGCCGACTCCAGGGCGTCGCCGCCGGCCGGCAGGACCAGGACAGGCTGGGCGCCGGAGGCCTCAAGGGCGGCCCTCAGGCCCTCCAGGTCCAGCGGTACGAAGGCGTTGGCGCCCGCGGTGTCGATGATCATCAGCCGGTCCTTGTCCACCGCCGCCACGCAGCGCGCCAGGGCTTCCGGGTCGGCGGCCTCCAGAAGGCGGGCCTTCAGCGCGCCGGCGTAGATCGAGATCTGGTCCCGGCCGCCGGCCTTGGCGACGTCCATGGTGATGAAGGTCGTCTCCCGGCCGGCCAGCTTGGCCAGGGCGCAGAGCTTGGCGGCGCTGGAGGTCTTGCCGCCGCCCGGCGGCCCGAGCAGCAACAGCGGCCGGGCCTCGGTCTCGGCGGCGAAGGGCTTGAAGCCGAACTCGGCGTCCAGGGCGCCGGCCAGGCCGAGGACGGCGTCCTCGGCGGCGATGGTCGCCGCAGCGGCCAGGATCCGGTCGGCCAGGCCCTGGGGCACGCGGTGGAAGGACAGGGCCGCGGCCAGGGTGTCGACGGTCGCAAGGGCCGCGGGTTCGGGGCCGGCCTCCGGGGCGTCGTCCAGGGCGGCGGTGACCCGGACCCGGCCGTCGGGCTCGTCCTCGACGGTCGAGAGGATCACGGCGTCGGGCCCAAAGTGGTCCCGGACCGCTTGCATGGCCGCCGAAAGACTGGCCCCTGTGAAGCTCTTCAGCCGCATCGCTCGGACACTTCGTTCCCGCCGGTCAAATCTGCCCCAGGGTCTTGATCTTCATCCGGGGATGGATCTCGTTCTGCGACATGACCACGGTGCTGGGCCGGAAGCGCTCGACGATGGAGCGCACGAAGGGCCGGATCGCCGGCCCGGTCAGCAGCACCGGGGTCTCGCCCTGCTTGGCGTAGTCCTCGAAGCTGTCGCGCACCTTGGCGATGAAGCCCTGCAGGCGCGACGGCGCCATCGCCAGCTGCCGGTCCTCGCCCTCGCCGACCAGGGAGTCCGCGAAGGCCTGCTCCCAGTCCGGCGACAGCGTGACCAGGGGAATGAAGCCGTTCTCGTTGACGTTGTCGTTGCAGAGCTGGCGGGCCAGGCGGCCGCGCACGTGCTCGGTGATCTGGGTGATCGAGCGGGTGAAGCCGCAGGCCTCGGAGATGCCCTCCAGGATGGTCGGCAGGTCGCGGATCGAGACCCGCTCGTTCAGCAGGCTCTGCAGCACTCGCTGCACGCCGCCGACCGAGATCTGGGCCGGGATCAGGTCGGCGATCAGCTTCTGGTGCGCGGCGCCCTGCTCGTCGAGCAGCTTCTGGGTCTCGGTGTAGGACAGCAGCTCCGACATGTTCTCCTTGACCAGCTCGGTCAGGTGGGTGGTGATCACGGTCGCCGGATCGACCACGGTGTAGCCGCGGAACAGGGCCTCCTCGCGGGCGCCGCCGTCGATCCACTTGGCCGGCAGGCCGAAGGTCGGCTCGCGGGTGTTCTCGCCCGGGAGGGTGATCTCGCCGCCGCGCGGGTCCATGACCAGCAGCATGTTGGGCCTGAGGTCGCCGCGCCCGGCCTCGATCTCCTTGATCCGCAGGACGTAGGCATTGGCCGCGAGCTGCAGGTTGTCCTGGATCCGCACCGATGGCAGGACGAAGCCCATTTCGTTGGCCAGCTGGCGGCGCAGGGCCTTGATCTGCTCGGTCAGGCGCTTGTTCGACTCGCCGTTGATCAGCTGCAGCAGACCGTAGCCCAGCTCCAGGCGGATGTGGTCGATCTGCAGGGCGCTGGAGATCGGCTCCTCGGCGACCGGGACCGCCTCCGCGGCCAGGCGCTCCTGCTCGGCCTCGGCCGCCTCGGCCGCCGCCTTGCGCCGGGTCACACCCCAGGCCAGGCCGCCCGCGACCAGGGCCAGGGCGAGGAAGGGCAGGAAGGGGATGCCCGGCAGCAGGGCCAGGGCCAGCATCAGGAAGGACGACAGGCCGAGCGCCTGGGGATAGCCGCCGAGCTGGCCGAAGAGCACCTTGTTGGCCGGGCCGCTCATCGCCGACTTGGAGACCAGCAGGCCGGCGGCGGTCGAGACGATCAGGGCCGGGATCTGGGTGACCAGCCCGTCGCCGACGGTCAGCACGGTGTAGCTGTGCCCGGCTTCCAGGAAGCCCAGGTCCTGCTGGCCGACGCCGATGATGATGCCGCCGACGATGTTGATCAGGGTGATCAGCAGGCCGGCGATGGCGTCGCCGCGGACGAACTTGGCGGCGCCGTCCATCGAGCCGTAGAAGTTGCTCTCGTCCTCCAGGGTCTTGCGCCGGGTGCGGGCCTCGTCCTCGTCGATCAGGCCCGAGGAGAGGTCGGCGTCGATCGCCATCTGCTTGCCCGGCATGGCGTCCAGGCTGAAGCGCGCCGAGACCTCGGCGATGCGGCCGGAACCTTTGGTGATGACGACGAAGTTCACGATCACCAGGATGCCGAAGACGATGATCCCGATGACGAAGTTGCCGCTCATCACGAAGCTGCCGAAGGCCTCGATCACCTTGCCGGCGGCGTCGGGTCCGCTGTGGCCGTTGGCCAGGATCAGCCGGGTCGAGGCGAGGTTGAGCGCCAGGCGCAGCATGGTCGCAATCAGCAGGACCGTTGGGAAGGAGCTGAAGTCCAGCGGCCGGTTGATGAACAGCACGGTCATCAGGATCAGGACCGAGAAGGTCATCGAGATCGCCAGGCTGATGTCCAGCAGCCAGCCGGGCATGGGCAGGATCAGCACCACCAGGATGCAGACGATGCCGAGGGCGAGCGCGATCTCGCCGCGCCGCAGCGCGCTATTGAGCTGGCCCAGGATGTCTCCCGGGGCCGGGCCCCCGCCCTGCTGCTGGCTGGCGTCCGTCATGCCGTCACCGCCAAGCCGCGGCCATTGGCGCCTGAACCTTCAGACGCCGGTGAGTCCCCCCCACCCCGACCCTCCCCCACCAGGGGGGAGGGGGTATTGCAGCGGCGGGATCCAGTCTCCCTCCCCCCTGGTGGGGGAGGGTCGGGGTGGGGGGGATGGCGGCCATTGACCAGTCCTTACAACCAGGCAGCGCCGCTAGACCCGCACCCGTTCGGCTTCGCCGGGCAGGGGGACGGCGGCGCCCTCCTGGCTGTACTGCTTCAGCTTGTTTCGCAGGGTGCGGATCGAGATTCCCAGGATGTTGGCGGCGTGGGTCCGGTTGCCCAGGCAGTGGGACAGGGTGTCCAGGATCAGGTCGCGCTCGACCTCGGCCACGGTGCGGCCGACCAGGGCGCTGGTATCCTGCTCGCCGCCGCCGTTCTGGGTCTCGCCCTCGCGGGCGGGCGCCTCGGGGGTTTCCGCCGGCTTGGGCGCCAGGCGGTCGCCGGTCAGGATGATGGCCTCGGCCGTGACCTTCTGGTCCCGGGCCATCAGCACGGCGCGATGCATGGTGTTCTCCAGCTCGCGCACGTTGCCGCGCCAGTGGTGCTTCTCCAGGCAGCGCAGCGCCTCCTCGGTCAGGACCGGCAGCGGCACGCCGTTGGCCTCGGCGTACTTGGCGAGGAAGTGCTCGGCCAGCAGGGCGACGTCCTGGCCGCGTTCGCGCAGGGGCGGCAGCTCGATGGTGACGACGTTGAGGCGGAAGAAGAGGTCCTCCCGGAAGCGGCCCTCGCGGACTTCCTCCTCGAGGTCGCGGTTCGAGGTCGCCAGCAGCCGGATGTCGACCCGGATCGGCTGGGTGCCGCCGACCCGGTCGATCTCGCGCTCCTGGATCGCGCGCAGCAGCTTGGCCTGCAGGCGGGGGTGCATCTCCGAGATCTCGTCGAGCAGCAGGGTGCCGCCGTTGGCCTCCTCGAACTTGCCGACCCGCCGGGCGATGGCGCCGGTGAAGGCGCCCTTCTCGTGCCCGAAGAGCTCGGACTCCAGCAGGTTCTCGGGGATCGCGGCGCAGTTGACCGAGACGAAGGTCTGCTTGGCGCGCTTGGACTTCTCGTGGATGTAGCGCGCCATGACCTCCTTGCCGGTCCCGGATTCGCCGGTGATCAGGACGCTGGCATCGGCGCCGGCGACCTGCTCGGCCAGGCGCAGCAGCTCTTTCATCCTCCGGTCGCGGGTCAGGAAGGCGGTCGATTCCTCCGCAACCGCGGCCAGCACCGCAGCGATCAGCTCGGGATCGGGCGGCAGCGGCACGTATTCCTGGGCGCCGGCCCGGATCGCCTTGACTGCAGCGCCGGAATCGGTGCCGATGCCGCAGGCGACCACCGGGATCGAGATCCGCTCGGCCTTGAGGCTGTCGATCATGCTGCCGACGTCCAGGCGGATGTCGATCATCAGCAGGTCGGCGCCCTGCCCGGCGCGCAGCAGCGACAGGGCCGTCGCGATGTCGTCAGCGTGCGCCACCTTGGCACCGCGGTCGAGCGCGATCTTGCCCGCTGTGGTGATGTGGCCCTCGAGTGTGCCGACGATTAGAAGCCGCATCTTCTCAGTCTCCAGATATCAAAGGCTCAGTCGAAGTCGCCGATCCGCTGGTCGGGCGGCAGCAGGGTGTTCATCAGGATCTCGAGCCGCCGCGGGTTCTCCTGCCGCGCGATCGAGACGGCGCCCAGGGCGTAGAGCTGGTGGACCAGGGACTCGACCCCGGAGTTGCGCTCCAGCTTCCCGGCCAGGGGCAGGAAGACCATGTTGGCCAGGATCGCGCCGTAGAAGGTGGTCAGCAGCGCCACCGCCATGGCCGGCCCGATCGACTCCGGGTCCTCCAGGTTGCCCAGCATCTGCACCAGGCCGATCAGGGTGCCGATCAGGCCCATCGCCGGGCAGACCTCGCCGGCGCGCCGCAGGACGCCGGCCGCTTTGCTGTGGCGGGCGGCCATGGCCTGGACCTCGGCGTTCAGGACCTGCTCGATCTGGTCGGCCGGGGTGCCGTCGACCGCCAGGCGCAGGGAGCGGAACAGGAAGGGGTGGTCCTCCAGGTTGCGCAGGACCCGTTGCAGCGACAGCACGCCGTGGCGCCGGGCCTGCTTGGCCAGAAGCAGCACCTGATCGGCGGCGGCGCTCGGATCCTGGGCGTTGTAGAGCACCGCTTTGAGCATCACGCCCTGGGCCCGGACCACCTCGCCGAGCGAGAAGGAGATCGTGGTCACCAGGAAGCTGCCGCCGAGCACGATCAGCAGCGCCGGCGCGTCCACGAAGGCGCCCGGAGAGCCGCCGAGGGTCATAGCGGTCACGATCATGGCGAAGGCGCCAAGCACGCCGCCCAGGGTCGCGAAGTCGACGCTGGTGCCGCTCGGCAGGTCGTCGAGCCTGACCATGGGCGGTGCCTTGCCGCCGGTGCTGCTGAGATTGGCCATGACCGCTGCGCGCCCCGTGCCCTACGCCGCTAGGAGCGGTCCATCTTGATGATCTCGGTCATGGTCACGCCGAGCCGGTCTTCGACCACGACCACCTCGCCGCGCGCGACCAGGCGGTTGTTGACGTAGATGTCGACCGCCTCGCCGACCTTGCGGTCCAGCTCGACCACCGCGCCGCGGCCCAGCTTCAGCAGCTGCGCGACCTGCATGTTGGCCTTGCCGAGCACGGCAGAGACTTGAACCGGTATGTCGTAGACGGCTTCCAAGTCTTTGGCGTTGGCGGGAATCTTGCTTCCGTCAGACAAGTCAACTTCCCTTGACTCCGCGCCCTCGGCGGGTGGGCTGCCGTCGAGCTCGGCCAAGTCGAGGCTGCCGTCGGCGCCGTTCGCGTCTTGCTGTGTGTCGTCGTCAGCCATGGGAGCTGCCCTCCGTCACGGGGGTTGTCGGGTTCACGCTGTCGGCCTCCTGCGGGGCCGTGGGCCCGGCCCGGCCGAGCAGGACCTTCGAACGGGCGATCGCCGCGTCCATCTCGGTCAGCAGGCGTTCGCTGTCGCGCTGGGCGCCGCCGTCGGCCCATTCGACCAGCGCGTCGCTGGCGGCCAGCTTGTCGTCGGCGATGACCACCACCTTGCCCTCGTAGGCCCGCTGCGCCGTGACCGCATCGATCCGGGCGGTGATCGCCTCGATCTGCGCGGGCGCGACGCGGACCACGATGCGCGGCTCGTCCCTGACCCGGGTCAGGCAGTCGCCGATCAGGGCCTCGACCTCGCCCAGGCCCGCGCTCTCGGCGAGCACCGGGAAGAGCTTCCGCAGCATCAGGCCGGTGGCCTCGGTCGCCTCCTCGGCGAGCCGCCGCTCGGTCGCGGTCCACTCCCGGAGCAGCGCCTCCAGGGAGTCGCCGACCCTTTGCTCGCTGCGGACCAGGGCTTCCTCGGCCTGCAGGCGGGCGTCCCGGAGCGCGGCCTCGCGTCCGGCGGCGACGCCCTCGTCCCGGGCCCGCTCCAGGTCCTCCTCGCCGAACTGGGGCGCCGGCGGCTCGCCGCCCGGCGGCTCCATGACCAGCTTCCCGCCGGCAGCGTCGAAGGAGGTGTCGAAGAGAAAGGGCTTCTGGCTTAATCCGGCGCTCACGCTCGCTGCTCCCGATCAGTAGACAAGGTCGTCCTCGCCCTTGTTGTCGGCGATGATGATCTCCTCCTTGTCGGCGAGGTCCTTCGCGGTCTGGACCAGGTACATCTGGGCCTCGTCGACGTCGCGCAGCCGGACCGGCCCCATGGCCTCCATGTCCTCGCGCAGGATCTTGGCCGCGCGTTCCGACATGTTGGAGAAGAACAGCTCGCGCAGGGTCTCGGAGGCGCCCTTGAGGGCGATCCCGAGCTTGTCGTTCTCGATGTTGCGCAGCAGGGTCTGGACGCCGCTGGGGTCCAGCTTGCCGAGGTCCTCGAAGGTGAACATCAGGGCCCGGATCTTCTCCGAGGACTCCGGGCTGCGCTCCTCCAAGGCCGAGAAGAAGCGGCCCTCGACGCTGCGGTCCAGGAAGTTGAAGATCTCGGCCATCTGCTCGTGGGCGTCGCGTCGGCTGGTCCGCGCCAGGTTGGACATGAACTCGGTGCGCAGGGTGCGCTCGACGTTGTCCAGCACGTCCTTCTGGACCGCCTCCATGCGCAGCATCCGCATCACCACTTCCATGGCGAACGGCTCGGGCAGCTGGGCCAGGACCGCGGCGGCGTGGTCGGCGCGGATCCGCGACAGGACGACGGCGACGGTCTGCGGGTACTCGTTCTTGAGGTAGTTGGCCAGGACCGTCTCGTTGACGTTGCCCAGCTTGTCCCACATGGTCCGGCCGGCGGGACCGCGGATCTCCTCCATGATCGAGTCGACCTTCTCGCGGTCCAGGACCCGGCTCAGCAGGCGCTCGGTGGTCTCCATGTTGCCGACCAAGGAGCCGGTGCTGGAGATCTGGTCGGCGAAGTCGACGAAGAGGCGCTCGACGACGTCGGAGCTGACCATGCCCAGGGTCGCCATGACCTGGGACAGCTCCTTGATCTCCTCGTCGTCCATCAGGGAGAAGAGGTTGCTGGCGCCCTCTTCGCCGAGGGCCATCAGCAGGATCCCGGCCTTCTCGGGACCGCTGAGCGAGCGGTAGTCTTCCCTGGCGCCGCGCATGTCTCTCTGCTCCTCCGGTCCCGCTCAGGCCTGCTCGAAGAGCCAGGAGCGGATGATCGACACCGCCTCTTCCGGGTGCTTGTCGACGATCTCGCCGATCTTCTTCATCGAGGACTCGCGCACCCGGCCCTCGACCATGTTGAGGTCGATCATCCGCTCGAGCTCGGCGTGGCTTTCCTGCGCCGGCGACGGCGGGCTGCCGCCCGGCCCCTCGAGAGCCGGCGTGCCGGCGGCGGCGAGGGCCTGAACGGCGCCGGCCTCGCCCTGGGCCAGGGCGGGGTTGACACCGCCCGGCAGGGCCGCGACCGGCTCCTCGGCCTGCGATTCCAGGAGGCGCCCCATCAGCGGGCGGATCACGAAGAGCAGAGCGAGGATGGCGATCAGGCCGAGGACGCCGAGCTCGACGATCCGCAGCAGGGCGCCTTGGCTCAGTCCGAAGAAGTCCCAGATCGGCGAGCCCGCCTCGCCGGCCTCGAGGTCGGCGAAGGGCATGGTGACGATCTCGATCACGTCGCCGCGCTCCTGGTCGAAACCGATCGCCGAGCGGGCCAGGGCGGCCAGCTGGTCCAGCTCCTGCTGGGGCCGCGGCGTGTAGACCGCCTCGCCGGCCTCGTTGGTCGCGGTCGCGCCGTTGACCAGGATCGCGACCGAGAGCCGGCGGACCACGCCACTTTCCCGGACGTGGGTCTTGACCACCTTGGAGATCTCGAAGTTGACCGTTTCCTCGACCCGCTGGGACTGGCTCTGGCTGTTGGTCTGGCCCTCGGCGCCAAGGTCGGTGTCCGGCAGGTTGGTGCCGACGGTCACAGGCTCCGGCCCCTCGCTGTCCTGGTTGCTGCTCGACTCCTCGACGGTCTGGGTCGAGCGCACGACCTGGCCGTCGGGGTCGTAGGTCTCCGAGTTCTCGGTGATCCGGTCGAAGTCCATGTCGGCCGAGACCTGGACCCGGACGTTGCCCGGGCCGAGCGAGCGCTCGAGCAGGGATTCCGCGGTCCGCGCCAGGCGGCGCTCGTAGGCCAGGCGCAGGTCCTCGGCGTTGGAGCTGGCGCCGGCCTCGCCGGTCGCGTCGTTGCCGGCGGCCAGGAGCGCGCCGCGGTCGTCGACGATGGAGACCATGCCGGGGGCAAGCCCGGGGACCCCGGCGGCGACCATGTGCTGGATCGCCAGGGTCTGGCGCCGGTCCAGCTCGCCGCCGCGCAGGGAAAGGACGATCGAGGCGCTGGGCTGCTCGCGCTCGCGGGAGAAGAGCTGGCGGCGCGGCAGCACCAGGTGGACCCGGGCCTTGTCGACCAGCCCGAGGGAGGCGATGCTGCGCGCCAGCTCGCCCTCGAGCGCGCGCAGGTGGTTGATGTCCTGCACAAAGCGCGTGGTGCCGAAGCCTTCGGAGCGGTCGAAGATCTCGTAGCCCACCGAGCCGCCGCTGGGCAGGCCCTGCTCGGCCATGGCCAGGCGCAGGCGCGCGACCTGGTCGCCGGGCACCAGGATACGGCTGCCGTCGGGCGAGACGTCGTAGGGGACCTTGAGCTGCTCCAGCCGGGTCACGATCTCGCCGCTGTCCTGGGCCGGAAGCCCGCCGTAGAGCAGGGCCAAGTTCGGGCTCGCGACCCGTCCGGTGAGGAAGACGAAGAAGGCCAGGGTGGCGGCGCCGACCAGCCCGAGGATCGCCAGGCGGGCGGGGCCCAAACTGCGGAGGGTGTCGAACAGTGCCGTCACGCGCTGCGATCTCTTACGCTGATAGAGCTAGGTCCTTCGGGAAGATCTTGGCTCTTCCGTAACTCAACCCTTCGACATAAGCCGACAGGCGGAGTAGGCCTAACTTACTGCGCTGACGGTAAAATCTCGGTTAACATGGGCAAGAATTGCCTATCCGGCCGGAAAAAATTGCCGGTTCGAGACGGGGCAAAATTCTCAATTTGTATGAATTTTTACTTAATGCGATGGGGGTGGTGTACCGCGGAATTTGGAGCTTGGCGCCAGTTCGAAGTAGAAGTCCGCGATTTACTGCTGTAGGTGAAGTCGTTTCGCCCGGCTGTTCTCAGTCGGAGTCGCCTTGACCGGCGCCGGCGAGGGCCAGGGCCTCTTCTTCCTCGTGCGGGCGGCGGTACTGCTGCAGCCGGGTCGTGCGCAGGCCGCGCATGCCGTGGGCGTCGATCAGACGCTGCCACGAGAGGAACTCCTCGACCGAGAGCTTGTAGCGCTTGCAGGCGTCCTCGAGGCTGATCAAGCCAGTCCTTACGCCCGCCACAACCTCGGCCTTGCGCCGCACCACCCAACGCTTGGTGTTGGGGGGCGGGAGGTCGTCGATGGTCATCGGCTTGCCGGCCGGTCCCATCGCCGTGTTCGACCTACCTGGACGAGTCATCTCCATTTTGGCTCCAAAATCAAAAAGCCGCCAAATCCTGATCCCGGAAGCTACGACTGCGGCTTTAAAAAATCCCTAAACTCAGTGACTAAGCTGGCTGACAAATCTTTACCTAATGTAAATAAGGGTTAAACTATTTGCGCCGTCGGCGAAAATTTCAAATAATAAGCCGACGGCGCAAGTATTTACCGATGATCTATTTTATCGGCGGATCCGAATCAGCTCCTCCAGCATCTCATCGGCCGTGGTGATGATCTTGGCGTTCGCCGAATATGCCCTTTGGGTGACGATCATGTTCGTGAACTCGTCGGCCAGATCGACCGTCGAGGCCTCGAGGGAAGAGGAGGAGACCGAGCCGGCGGCGCCGGTGTTGGCCTCCAGCAGGATCACGTTGCCCGAGCCGTCGGTCTCGATGTAGGCGTTGCCGTCGCGCAACTCCAGGCTGTTGGGGGCCGGGAAGACCGCCAGCGGCAGCTTGTAGATGGCCTGCTGCTGGCCGTTGTCGAAGAGCGCGGTGACGATGCCGTCGTTGTCGATGTTGACCCCGGTGAAGTTGCCGAAGCGGACTCCGTCCTGGTTGATGAAGGAGATCGCGAAGTTGCCGGCGAACTGGGTGATGCCGTCGGTCTGGCCCAGGGTGCCGAGGTTGGTCGAGATCGTGCTGGGCGCCGAGGTGGTGGCGGTCCAGGTGATGTCGATGTCCGGGAAGGTGATAGCGCTGGGGGTGCCGAAACCGTCGAAGGCGATGGAGCGGGCGACCGGACCGGCCACGGTGCCGCTGACCGCGCCAGTCGAGGCCAGGGTCGGGTCGTTGACCGTGATGTCCCATTCCGGCGTGGCCGAGTCGTAGACAAAGTCGACCTGCAGGTTGTGGGCGTTGCCCAGTGCATCGAAGATCTGGGCGGTGATGGAGTGGGTCTCGCCGTTGGCCGCCGTCGAGGGCAGGTTGGCGCCCAGGGACATTGCGGTCGTCGGCACCGCGTTGCCCGAGAGCGAGGAGACGTTCACCGTCTGGGTGCTGGACAGGACGCTGGGGGTCGCGGGCAGGGCGCCGGTGGTCGGATCCAGCGGCCAGCCCTGCAGGTAGTAGCCGCCGGAGTTGATCAGGTCGCCGTTCTCGTCGGTGGTGAACTGGCCGGCCCGGGTATAGAGGTAGTCGTTGCCGGGCCCCGGCGCCGCCGCCTCGTTGACCACGTAGAAGCCGTTGCCAACGATCGCGACGTCGGTCACCGAGGTGGTCGACTGCAGCAGGCCCTGGGCGTCGGCGGACTGCACCGGACGGGACTGCACGCCGCCTGGCGAGTGCAGGGTCTGGGACCCCGACTGGGTGACCAGGGTCGAGAAGCTGGTCCGCAGGCCCTTGTAGCCGACGGTGTTCACGTTGGCGATGTTGTCCGAGATCATGCCGATCGCCTGGCTCTGGGCGGTCAGCCCGGAGACGCCGGCGAACATGGCGCCGAAGATGCTCATGTCATTGCTCCCTCGTTCCGCCGGCGGGACGTCCCTGCGTCTCCGCCGCGCTGTCTTGGCTCAGATCGGCTTCTGCCTGGTGAATTCAGCTCTGGTTGCCCGCCGCGCTCTCGGTGACGGAGACCACCTTGTCGATGGGTATCTTGAGGCCGTTCAGCGAGAGCACGACCTGGCCGTCGAGGATCTCGACCCCGGTCACGCGGCCGAGCGTGCCCTGCGCCACGGAAAGCGGCGCGTCGTCGCCGTCCACGGCGGTGACCATGGCCCGGTAGACGCCGTCGGGCAGCGGGCTGCCGCCGTCGTCGGTGCCGTCCCAGTCCAGGCGGTGCAGGCCCGGCTCGGTCTCGCCGCCAAGAGTCCGGACGACCAGGCCGCTTTCGTCCTGGATCTGGATCGTGGTGCGCGCGGCCGTGGCGCTCAGGGCGTAGGTCAGGGTCGCCTGGCCGCCGTCGAGCGAAAGGAACTCGCTCTCGGCCTCGACGCTGCGCCCGATGTAGCTGGCGGCGCTGGTCAGCTGGTTGCCCAGCTGCAGGTCGATCATCTGCTCCAGCCGGTCGTTGGTCTTGATCGACTGCTCGACCTCGGTGAAGGCGACCAGCTGCTGGGTGAACTCGTTGGTGTCCATCGGCGACAGGGGATCCTGGTTCTGCAGCTGGGTGGTCAGCAGCAGCAGGAAGTTGTCGAAGGTCTCGGCCAGGCTCGCGGAATCCGCTGCCGCCTGCTGGCCGGTCTGGCTCGCCGCGCCGGTGGCGCCGTTGATCTCCATGGGTCCTCGCTCCTCTCTCGTCCGTCAGGGGCCGCGCCGTCAGATCCGGATGTCGAGCCGACCGTCGCCGGCCGACCAGGTGAGGGTCAGGCTCTGCTCGAGCTCATCGGCGTCGGCCTGTCGTCCGGCCGCTCCCGGCCGCTCCCGGCTTTGCTCCTCGGCGGCCTGGAAGGGCTCGCCCTGCTGGTCCTGCAGCGAAAAGCTGAGGCTGCCCGACTCGGTCTTCAGCCCGGCGTCCTGCAGGGCCCGTTCCAGGCCGCGCAGGTCGCGCTGCATCAGGTCCAGGGTCTCGGCGCGCTCCGCGGTGATCAGGGCGCGCACATGGCCGTCCTCGGCGATCTCGAGGCGGACCTGGACCCGGCCCAGCTCGGCCGGGTGCAGGCGGATCGAGATGCGGTCGTTGCCGGCGGCCACGGCGCGGCGGATCTGGACCGCGACCTGCTCGTTGGCGCCGCCGCGGGCCTCGGCCGCCGCCCCGCGCAGCAGGCCGGCGAAGTCGCCGGGGGCGGCCGCCGCAGGCGTGGCCGCCAGGCTCGGACGCAGGCCGCCGGCGCCGCCCGGGTCGACGCCAAGGGGATCGCCCGGCGCGGCGGCCACGGGGTCGACGGCGAGGCTCAGCAGGGTGTCCTTCGAAAGCGCCGCCGCGGCCGGCGCCGTGAGGGCGGCGCCGGTGGCCTCGGCCGTCGCGGCCGCTGTGCGGGCCTGTCCGCCCGTCGCAGCGGTGCCGCTTGCCCCCTTGAGGCCGCTCGACGCCGCCTTGGACCCGGCACCGCCGGCGGCGGAGGCCGCTGAGGCCTGGGCGACCTTCACGGCGAGCGCCGCCTGGCCCGGGAGATCGGGCCCGGCCCTCCGATCAGCTTCGGCAAGCCTGGAGGGATCGTTCGCGGCGCCGGCCGGGGCCTTGGCTTCGGCTTGGCTTGCCGCGGCCGCGATCGCCGGGCGGAGATCGCCGCCGCGCGCCGCCTCAGGCCGTCCGGTCGCTTGCGAGGCGGCCGGACCGCCCGGCGGCCCGCTTTGCTCTGTCCCGGGCCCGGCGGTGGTCGCGGGCGCCAGCGGCGCTGCGGCGAGAGGCCGTTGCGCCTCCGGGCCTCCGGCGCGACCGAGCGCCGGCGCCGTGCCGGCCTCCGCGGCGGGCGCCGGAGCGGGCTGGCGCGCCGTCTGGCCGGCAGGATCGGGCGGCGGGGGTACCGGGTCGTCGCCGGGCGCGCGCTCGGCGGAGGGCAGCGGACGGCCCTTGCCGGGCGCTTCGGCCGGGTCTCGGCGCTCGGCCGGGTCGTGCCGGCCGCCGGTCTCGGCCCCTGCGAGCGGCGCCTCCGGCCCCTCGCTGAGGATCAGGTCGAAGAGCCCGAGGGGACCGCCGGTCGCGTCCTGCGCGGCGCGGCCGTCCTGCCGGGGAGAATGATCGACGGGGAGTGCTTCCATCTTGGGCTACCGGATCCTGGTCTTTCCTACTTGGAACCGTCCCTGGATCTGCAAGCGGTGGGCCATCCGGATCTCGCGCCGTAACTGGCTGATTCCAATGGAATTGTCTCGCGACGAGAGGCCCTCGAACCGGGCCGGCCGCGGCTTTCTGCCGGGGCGCCGCGGCAAGAGCTGCCCGAGGCGGCAAAGTCTGCCGGGAGCTCAGGCCGGGGCCGGCAGGCGCGCCGTGGCGTCGGCGTGGGGGCGCTCCAGGAACGTCAGGATCGCCCGCGCGACCCTCTGGCAGCCGCGGCCGTCGTAGAGGGCGAGGGCGCGGCGGCGCATCTTGCCCAGACGCCCGGGGTCGTTGCGCAGTCCGAGCAGTCCGGAAAGGATGGCCGCGGCCGGGACCCTGCCGAAGCGGCCGAGGTAGGCGATCACGCCCTCGGCCTCCAGGGCCTGCCCGCGCAGCTCGTGGAAGCGGGTCAGGCCGAGGTTCAGGCTCGGCACCCCCAGGGTCAGGGCCTCGTCGGTGAGCCCGCCCAGGCCGAAGATGCCGAGGGAAGCGGCGGCCAGGCGCCGGGGGAAGTCGGCCGGATCGACCGCCAGGGTGAAGTGCCGCGGCCGCCGGGCGACCAGGGCGCGCAGGCGCGCCAAGTGGGGATTCAGCGCTCCGGCGACCGCGGTGACCGGAAAGTCGACCCTCGGGTCGGCAACCAGAGCCTCCAGGACCGGAACGGTCATGCCGTCCCGGTCGATGCCGCCCAGGCAGACCAGGCAGGAGAAGCGATCCGGCGGCGGCGCCTCGGCGGTCGGCCGCAGGTCGGTGAAGCGGCGGGCGATGAGGGCGTAGCGGGGACCGCGGTGCCAGGGCCCGGGCCGGGCGTCGGCCGGGGCCGGTTCGGGGTCGGCCGCGGTGTTGTTGAAGGTCAGGTCGGCGTAGTGCTTGGCGACCCCGCGGGCCGCCAGGTTGATGACCGGGCCGCGCCGTCGATAGAGGGCGATCAGGTCGTGGTCGGCGCCGTTGAGGTCGAGGATGGTGGCGTCGGGCGGGAAGGCCTCCAGGCCGTCGGCCTCGCGCTCGACGCGATGGCAGGCGAAGCCGAGGTCGCGGACGATGTCGAAGGTCGCCTCGGGCCCGCGCAGCGCGAAGCGGATCTCGGCCGCCGGCGCGTCCTCGCGCAGGGCTTCGGCCAGGGCGAGGCAGCGGGTGGCATGGCCCAGCCCCTCGGCCGGGCCGCGGTGGCCGCCGTCGAGCTCGCCGCCGAGGTTGAGCCGGAACAGCAGCCGCATGGCGCCTCGGCCCCTGCCGCCCTAGCCCGCCTGGAGGTCGGTCAAGGCCACGGGGCTGCCGCCCGTGACCGGCCGCTGCAGGGTCCGGCCGAGCAGCTCCGGCAGGGCGCAGGGCGCGACCGCGTGGCTCGGCCGCAAGGGGATGAGGTGCGCGGCCTCGATCCGGGTCCCGGCCGCCAGGTCGCCGGTCCAGTAGAGGCCGCGGCGGGCGGTCTCGCGGCGCGCCAGCTCGGCCTCGCTGCGCTCCAGGCGGCCGTCGCCGAGGATGGCCGGGACCTGGCGCAGGGCGCCGACGATCCGGGTCAGGCTCTCCGGGGTCTCGGACATGGCGTGGTCGTAGCCGGGCAGGGCCCGGTCGGTGGTGAAGTGCTTCTCCAGCGCGACCGCGCCCAGGCCGGCCGCCAGAAGGGCGATGGCCGGCGACTCGCGGGAATGGTCGGAGAGCCCGACCGGCAGGCCGAAGGCCTGGCGCAGAGTCTCGATGGCACGCAGGTTGGCGGCCTCGGGCGGCGTCGGGTAGAGCGCGACGCAGTGCATCAGGACGATCTGGTCGTTGCCGGCCGCGCGCGCGGCCTCGACCGCACGCTCGACCTCGCCCAGGCGGCCGAAGCCGGTCGAGATGATCACCGGCCTGCCGTAGCCGGCGACCTGGGCGATCAGGGGCAGGTTGGTCAGGTCGCAGGAGGCGATCTTGAAGCAGGGCACGCCGACGGCGGCCAGGGTCTCGGCGCTGCCGGCGTCGAGCGGGGTTGAAAAGAACTCGACGCCGGCGCTCCCTGCCGCAGCGCTCAGCTCCGGATACCAGTGATCCGGAACTTCATAACGGCGGCGCTCGTCCAGCCCTGGAACCCGGTCGGAGAGGAAGGCCTCGGTCCGGAAGGACTGGAACTTCACCGCGTCGACGCCGCAGGCGGCCGCGGCCTCGATCATGGCCAGGGCGAGGTCGAGCTCGCCGTTGTGGTTCATGCCGATCTCGGCGATGACGAAGACCGGTTCGCCGGAACCGACCCGGCGGCTGCCGATCGTGAGACCTTTAGGCGTCATGCGTAGGCTTCCCTGCTTCCGCCTTCGGTTGCCGTCGCGCCCGGGACGGCGGCGCGCCTGGCCGCCGCCAGGATCTCTGGCACCGCCCAGTCGGCGGCGGGACGCGCCGGCAGCAGGGCGAGCATCGCGTCCAGGCGGGCCAGGTCCTCGGGCGTGTCGACGCAGAGGTCGAGCTCCGGGGCCCGCCATTCCAGCGGCGTGATCGCCGGTGCCCAGGCGAAGCCCGAGCCTTCCTGGAAGACGGCGCCGGTGATGGATTCCCGCTGCGCGGCGGCCGTGACCTCGCGGTCGAGCCGGTCCAGCGCCGCGGCGGTCAGGACCTCGGCGCCCAGCCCGACCGGCAGGCCGGTGTAGCCGTTCTTGCCGGTCACGCAGTCGGCGTCCTGCAGGACGATCTGATCGAGCGCGCTGTCGATGACCTCGGCCGAGAGCAGGGGGCTGTCGCCGTTGGCCTTGACCACCAGGCCGGCGCCCTCCGCGCGGGCGGCGGCGGCGCAGCGGCCCAGCACGTCGTCGACGGCGCCGCGGTGGCAGGGCAGGCCGAGCCCGGCCGCGGCCTCCGCCAGGCCGTCGTCGCAGGCGCGCTCGGTCGTCGCCAGGACGATCCGGTCGAGGCGCCGGGCCTGGCCGAGGCGGGCGGCCAGGATCTCGATCAGCGGCCGGCCCGCCAGGGGCCTCAGATGCTTGTTAGGCAGCCGTCGAGAGTCCGTTCGCAGCGGCACGATCGCGATCACGCGCGTCATCTTCCCTCTCTCCTGTCAGAAGTTCCCTGATGGTCGCATAGGCCTCGCGCGCGCCGCGCTGCGAGGGAATGGTCACCCGGTAGGGCGTGGCGATGCCGGCGAAGGCCTCGGCCATGACCGCCTCGCAGGCCTGGCGGGCATCCTCGAGCAACTCGACCCGGATCCCGGTCCGGGCCCGGAAGACCGAATAGGCCAGGTGGAAGTGGCTCTGCTCGAATTCCAGGATCGAGGCCAGGCTGGTGACCAGCATGTCGTGGTCGATCGGCTCGGCCCGCACCGGCTGATCGCAGTCCGAGGCCCGTTGCAGCAACAGGACGTGGTCGATCGGCTTGGGCGTGGTGTCCATGACCTGGTCGTAGAGCTCGTAGGGCGAGATCCGCATCCGGGCCTGGCCCTCCATGACCTGGAGGGTCTCCTGATTAAGGTCGAACTCGCCCCGCTTGGCCCGGCTGACGAAGCGGACCAGGGCGGCGAAGTCGGGCGGCACCTCGTCGAGCATCTCCGGGAACTGGTCGAAGTTGTAGTACAGCAGGTTGAGGCGCTTGGGCAGGCAGCGGAAGCGGCCGTCGCGCTGGACCACGCTCCAGTCGTCGGCGATGTACTCCGCGCCGTTCTGCAGGAACTGCAGCAGCAGGTTGGTCTTGCCGACGTTGCGCCAGGCCGGGCAGAGCACGCCCTCGCCGTTGATGCGGAAGGCCGAGGAATGGCAGAACACGGCACTCCGGCGCAGCAGCTGGAAGTGGGTCATGTACTCCATGATGATGGCGAAGAAATGCGGGTTGAAATCGACGTCGCAGGTCGCCCGCCACTTGCCGTCGCGCGCCGCCGCGAAATCGACCCGGAAGACGTGGTACTGGGGGTCGTGCAGGAAGACGCCGTGATCGTCGTAGGAGACCGGCGCCCGGATGTGCACGGAGTCGTCGGGGCTGGAGCGGTCGTCAACGAACTCGATCTCGATGTCGACGGCCCTGTCCGGCAGCTCCGGGATCTCGAAGGCGCCGTACTCCGATTTCACGTAGTCGACGATCGTGCTGGCCTTGCCGCCGAGCGCGACCCCGATCTCGCCGAGGATGTTCAGATACATGTTTCGACTAGCTCCTTCACGTCGGCCAGCCGCCAGTCCAGGGGCAGCGAAAGCCGGTACCAAGGCCTGTCGGAGAGAAGCGGCGCCCCTTCGCCAGGAGCCCCGCCGGGGCGGCGGGGACCGCCGGGACAGGAGCCGGCGGCGGGCAGCAGCGGCAGGGCCGCGAGGAAGGACTGCTCCGGGAACTCGCCCAGATAGGCGTGCAGGCCGGCGAGGGCCCGCAGGGCGACTTCGGAGTCCAGGGGCTCGCAGGACAGGGCCGCGCCGTTGACGACCAGGAAGCAGGCGGCGGGTGCGGCGTGCAGGCAAATGTCCTCGGGCGCGAGGCTCAGGTGGTGCTTGCCGTAGACCGTGGTCCCGTCCGGCGGCGTCAGCCCGAGCCGGGCGAGCGCAGCCGGGTCGAGGCGCAGCACCTCGGGGAAGCCGTAGACCGCCTTCGGGTCGGCGAGCAGGAAGTTGTCGGTCATGAAGCGGTAGCCGGCCTGCCGCGCCAGGAAGGCCGCCAGGCTCGACTTGCCGACGCCGTTGAGGCCGCAGAAGACCAGGGCCCGGTCGGCCCCGGCGCGGTCGCGGACGGCGAGGGCGCTGGCGTGGAGCAGGCCCAGTCCCTGGCGCGCGGCCAGGCAATGGAACAGCGGGAAGTGCAGGGCCCAGCGCAGGCTGCGCTGGTGGTTGCGGGCGCGCAGGTCGGGGTCGCGCTCCCGCTCCAGGTCGAAGTGGTAGGCCAGGACCTCGAAGCCGCCGTCGCGCCGGGGCGTGACCAGGGCCGAGAAGCCGAAGGCGTTCTCCCAGTAAAGGCTCTCGGAATCGATATGGAGGCCCATGCCGAGCCGGCTCATCGCTGGCTTGCGGGCCCGGGCCACCGCCCCGGCCTCGGGGCCGAAGCGGACCGCGACGTCCGGCCGGGCCGCGGGGGCGCCGAGGAAGGCCCGGTAGTTCCGGGCCGCGAAGGCCGCGAAATCCGGATCCTCGCTGTCGAGCCGCAGGGTGACGCCGTGGCAGCAGGCATCGAGCCGCGACTCGCCGGCCCCGGGGCCGCGCAGGGCCTCCGCGGGTCTGACTCCGGCGCCCGGCCCGGCCGGCCGGGGGGCGGAATCTAGGTCGAATCGCAGAGCGGTATCAGACATTTGGGTAAGGCTGCTGCCAAAAGATTTAATTTGACCTAAATCCGACGCAAAGGCCGTGCCATGCCGAAGGTCGGCGCTATGACTAAAAGCGGATGAGTTTTGGGCTAAGCCGCTGATTCTTAGACCTTCCGTCCTAGGAAAGATTTTCCGCTGGGCGAAAACTGCCGCCCGCAAAGCGGCAAGAATTGCCGGGCAGGGCCACCGAGGTCGCAGGGGAGGCCAGGGATTCCGCAGTCTTGGCCGCCTCGCGCCGGTGGCACGGAAGCTGCATTCCTGATACGGGGAGGCCAGGCAGGCCCGCCCCATTGGACGGCAGGACGCCGTCGTCACGCGGCAGGTAGCCGCACCCCTCTCCTGGCGGTTTCATCGGAGCACAGCCTGAAGCGCGGCCGGGTCGGCGCCCGGCTCGGCGCGTCGGCCCTTCTGCGTAGAGGCTGGCAAGGCAGGTTTCGGTTTCGGGGCTCTGGATCTGCGCTAGACGGAAATTCCGCCGCCCGGCGGCGGTGTGCCCTGGGAGCCGGCCGGGCCGGGCTCCTGCGCGGCCGGGCCGCCCTGGGCGGTCACCTCGGCCAGGAGCCCAGCGGCGATCTGGCGGTTGATGTTGATCAGGACGTCGAAGCCCTTGGGCTCCGGGTTGGCCAGCAGCCGCACAGTGTGCTTGTCGACGAAGTTGCAGAGATCCAGCATGTTCTTGCGGACCTCCGGCGGCAGCGGGCAGTCGGCCTGGGTGACCTCGGCCTGGAAGATGGTCCAGAGCCGCCAGTTCAGGCGCGCCGTCTCCTTCATCGCCGTGACGTCCTCCGGGGTCTTCTGGACCTCGGCCATGCGGCGGGCGGACTCCAGCAGGGCCCGGCCCTCGGTCTCCCGGGGCGAGCCGCCCTGGCCCAGGGTCCCGCCGTAGGACTTCGCCGCCGAGTCATTCGGCATGCTGCAGGATCCCGGCTTCGTGCTCGATCAGCTTCTGGCAGGCCTTTAGCCCGGCGTAGAGCTGGTCAGCGTCCAGCCGGCGGCGGATCTCCGCGGCCAGCGCCTCGGCGCTGGGCGCCGCCTGCAAGTAGTCGCCCAGCAGCCGGTCGAACTCCTCGACGAAGGCCGCGCGGCGGTCGGGGAAGAGATAGGCGCACTGCAGGGCCAGATAGACCCGGGAGGCCGGGGTCCCGGCGTCCTCCGCGGTGAGGATGTCCTTCTGGCGGAGGATGTGCGCCTGATTCTCGAAGACGAGGCTGGCGACGTCGCCGTCGTTCTTGACGACCGCGCCGTTCACGATCAGCTTCTCGCCCTTGCCGAGGGTCAGCTTCAGGGGCATGAGGATTACCCTAAAGGTTTGGTATAAATCTGATAAATCAGACTTTTTGATTAAAATAAAATTAACCCACACCAAGTTGGATAGGCCTTTCCAGCTTCATAGAGTAACTCTTTCTAACTAGTTAGCGTTTGAGAGGCGATATGGGCGCCGAGGCGCAGCCCGCACGGACCGGGCCCCGGAAACCCCAGCCCGGCCTGCCTTCGGGGCCGGTGCAGGACGCGGAGGGGGAGGCTTCTGAGGCCCGCCTCGCCGCAAACCTGGCCGCCTTGCAGGACTGGGCGCCGAACCTTCGGGCCCAGTTATCCGGCCTGTCCGAGATCCACTCCGAGCTCCTGACCGACCCCGACGGCGGCCTCGACATCGCCTTCCTGGGCCAGCGCTTCTACCAGACCGATGCCCGGGCCCATGCCGAGGCGCAGGTCGCGCGCTTCTTCCGGTCGCCGACCCGCAACCTGCTGAACGAGCCGGATCCCGAAAGCCTCAAGGGCGGGATCGGCGACTTCTGCCGGCGGGTCACGTCCCGCCTGGCCGAGGCCGGGATCGCCTACGACAAGGTGCTGCGCCGCGAGGAAACCCATTTCCTGCTGGTCCTGGGCGTCGGGCTCGGCCTGCATCTTCCGGAGCTTCTGGCGCGCAGCCAGTGCCGCTGCCTGGTGCTGATCGAGCCGACGCTGGAAAACCTCGCGCACTCGCTCCGGGTCCTCGACTGGGCGGGCCTGCTCGCCGCGGCCGCCGAACGCGAGGTGGAGGTCGTCTTCATCACCGAGCGCGATCCCACCGACATCGCCCAGAAGGCGCTTGCGGCGATCCGCGGCAACAATCCGGTGCTGATCGACGGCCTCTACCTCTTCGAACACTATCCCTCGGCGATCCTTCAGCAGGCCGCTGCGCAGCTGAAGCGCGAGCTCTACTCGGCAATCCGCGGCCTCGGCTTCTTCGAGGACGAGGAGGTCATGGCCCGCAACGCGGTCGCCAACCTCGACCGGCCCAGGCTGCGCCTGATCGACCAGCCGCAGCCCTCGCTCGACACGCCGCTGTTCATCGTCGGTTCCGGACCTTCGCTGGAGCAGGAGCTCGATTTCCTCGAGGGCGCCGCCGGGCGGGTCGCGGTCATGTCGATCGGCACCACGCTCAGAATCCTGCTGGAGCGCGGCATCCGCCCCGACTTCCACATCGAGCTGGAGAACTCGGAGAACTGCGCGCGCTCGGTCGAGGCCACCGCGGCCGAGTTCGGCACCGCCGGCATCACCCTGATCGCCGCGCTCTCGGTCGACCGCCGCACGTCCGACTGCTTCGAAGCGCCGGTCTTCTTCCTGCGCGAGGAGAACACCGGCACCGTGCTTCTGGGTCAGCCGGTCATGCCCCTGTCGCCCTCCGGGCCGACGGTCGCCAACGCCGGCCTCAGCGCCGCGATCCGCCTCGGTTTCCGGGAGATCTACCTCTTCGGGGTCGACATGGGCTCCCGCGAGCACGGCCGCTACCACGCCGAGGGCTCGGTCTTCTCGACCGGTCTGCTGCCCGAGAACCGCCGGGCGCACCAGCGCTTCGCCGGCAACTTCGGCGGCGAGGCCTGGGGCGAGGCGGTGCTCAACTGGTCGCGCCTCTACCTGGAGGCCGTGCTGCGTATGTACGCCGGGATCACGGTCTACAACTGCAGCGACGGCGTCCGGATCGAGGGCGCGATCCCCAAGGTCTCCCGGGCGATCGAGCTGCCCGGACGGCCCCTCGACCGGGCCGCCCTGCTTCGAGGCGTCGAGACCGGGCTGGCCGGCTTCGACAAGGCCGGGCTGGCGTCGATCTGCGGCGCCGGCCTTGCCAGGGCCCGGGAGGACTCGGTCGTCGAACGTCTGATCGCCTGCCTGCGCGCGGCCGAGGCCGGCGACCTCGAGGACGGCGAATGGGTCTACGAGGTCTTCCGCCTGCTGCGCGCCGAGACCGCGGCGCGCAGCCTGACCGGATCCTTCGTCAAGGGCTCGGTGACCATGATCCTCGGCTGCGCCCTCTGGTACGACAAGCGGTTGCGCGACCGCTCGCAGCTCGGCGCCTTCCGCCGCATCGCCCTGCAGGAGGCCATCGCCGCCCTGGAGGACTTCCGCAGCCGGCTCGACCGGATCTTCGCGGACGCCGAACGGGTGCTGACGGCTTCCGAAGCGTGAGACCGAGACGGCTTCAGGGCTCACGATACACGGTGAGTTCGAAGCCCTCGTCCAGCGTCGGCGGCTGGAAGTAGCCGGTGATCAGATCGTAATCGGCCGCGCTCGGGGCGAAGTCGTGGGCGCCCGCGGCGTTCCGTCGCTGCAGCCGGGCCTTGCAGAGGCTGTCCGGGAGGTCGAGGTAGTGCAGCCGATTCGCCGCGCCAGCGGCCTCGAAGAGGCCGCGCATCCAGGTCCGGCGCGCGACCGTGTTGGCCTGGAAGTCCAGGACCACGGACAGCCCGGCGCCCAGCAGCGAGACCACGTGGTCGCCCATCACTTGCTGCAGGCGCCCGGAGCATCGGACATAGTCATCGAGTGAGAGGATCTCGCCGGGGTAGAGCCGCGAAAGCCAGGCATCTTCGCTGATCAGAAGTGTGTCCGCTTCCGAGGCCAGCCGACGGGCCAGGGTCGATTTGCCGGCGGCGATCTTGCCGCAGAGGAGATGCAGGGTTGGGTCGCGACGGGGCATCGGCGCTCCACCTCGTCTTCCGTGGGAGGGTCTTCCGTGGATGGGCGCCGGCGCGGCGCCCGATCCGAACGAGCAGCAAGGGTCCCGGCCTAGCCCGGGCGCGTAATTCGGATCCCGCCCTCGCGGAGGCGAAGGGCTGCTGTCGGATGCGCGTCAATGTCCCATGAAATAGAGCCTCTCGCGCCGGAAGACAAAGTAAGCGGTCGTGGTGCGACGCCGAGGGCGTCAGAAGGAGAGATCTGCGCTTGCCGAGGCGGGTTCAGCCGCCGCGTTCTTCCCAGGCCTTGAAGAGCGCCGCATAGGCAGCTTCCAGGGAACGCGTGAAACCCTGGACGTCGGCCAGGGGCGAGGCCTCGGACTCGGCGCGCAGGGCCTGGCGCAACGCCGCCAGGGCGGCGCGGTCGCGGGTCAGGCGGAAGGCGATCTCACCGAGTGCCGCCGGGTCCGTCGCGATCCACTCCGCCCGGCCGGCCAGGGTCAGCACGCTGGCCGCGCGCCGCGCCACCGGTGTGGTCCCGGCCAGGGCCAGGACCGGCACGCCCATCCAGAGCGCCCGGCAGACCTCGACCGCGCTCTCCGCTGCGCCCCAGTCGAGGGCGAGGTCGACGTGGGCGTAGAAGTCGAACTCGGTGCGGAAGTTGTCGGCGTGGTTCACGATGTCGCAGCGCTGCCGCAGGCCGAGGTGCGAGACGCAGTCCAAGACCCGGGCGATGCAGCTCTGGTCCTGGTTATGCCGGTTGCAGATCAGCAGGCGCGCGCCGGGCACCCGGGCCAGGGCCGCGGCCCAGGCGCCGACCGTCGCCGTGTCGATATGGCGCAGGTCGCCTTGCACCCCGAAGGTGACCTGGCCGCTCTGCGCCGCCGGCAGCTGCCCCGGCTCGGGCAGGAGGGCGAGCGGCCGGTAGGCGAGCTGGCCCGGCGCGAGGCGCAGGGGCGGCGCGTCGTCGGGCGCGCAAGCGTCGTCCTCCGGCCAGGCGACGCCGTCGGTCAGGACGCGGTCGAAGCCACCGGCGTCCGGTGGGACAAGATTGACGAGCCAGGCGAGGGCCACGGGCGCCGGCCGCCGGGCCAAGAGCAACGGCCGGCCGCCCGGTGCCTGGCCGGAGAGGTCGACAGCGATGTCGATCTCGTCGCCCTGGAGGATCTGCCAGGCGGTCTCGTCGTCGATGCGGTCGAGATCGGTCCAGCGGTGGGCGGCCCGCATCAGCCGCTCGGTCACGGCGTCCGCGCGGCCGCCGTCGGCATAGCAGTGGGCCTCGACCTTCGCCGTGTCGTGGCTGCGCAGGACCGGCTCGAAGAAGCGCATCAGGTCGCAGTCGCGGAAGCTGCCACAGAGGTAGCCGACCCGCAACGGACGCTCGTCGCGCCAGGGCGCCCGCCGCGGCGCTGGGCGCGGCTCCAGCTGGGCGTGACGCCGGTACCAGTCGCGCTGGGCCTCGGCCAGGGTCGCGGCCGCCGCCGGCCGCCGGGCCAGGTGGTCGAGCAGCCGGGCGTGCAGACGGGCGTCGTCGGGCGCGCCGGCGCAGGCGCTGCCATGGCAGGCCTCGGCCTCCTCGTGGCGGCCGGCCAGGTCCAGGGCCAGGGCGAGTTGGCTGAGATCGGCGGCCGCCGGAACATCGAGGTGCAGCAGGGCGTGGGCGGCGGCGATGGCGCGCTCGGCGCGGCCGCTCTCCCGGCAGAGGTCCCTCAGGAGGCGCAGGCTCTCGGGATCGCCGGGGGTCAGCTCGAGCTGGGTCTCGCAGTCGGCGATCGCCGCCTCGGTCTCGCCCAGGCGCTGTTGGCGCCGGGCGCGCTTGAGATAGAGGTCGGGCCGGCCCTGCCGGAGATTGCCGAAGAAGGAGCCGAGCCGCGGCGGCAGCAGGCCTTCGATCTCACCGTGCGGCTCGAGGATAGTGCCGAGCTTGGCGTAGTAGAGGCTCTCCTGGACCCGGCCCAGCTTGGCGTTGATCGCGGCCAGGGCCTCGGCCGCCTCCTGGAGCTCCGGGTTCGCCTCGTGGGCTCGCTCCATCAGCTTGATGGCTTGGACCGGCTCGTCCAGGTCGAAGCTGACGAGGCCCAGGAGGTAGAGCGCCTCGGCGCAGTCGGGGGTCTCGCGCAGCAGCCCCTCGCAGATCACGATGGCTTCGTCGTGGCGGCCCCAGTCGAGGCGCTCGATCGCCTCTCGGACTGCGGCGAGGCTGCTGCTGGTCTCTGCTGTCGTCATGCTGGCCGGCATCCTGCGGCAGCGTGGTTAACGCTGTGTTACCCGGAAGGTGGCGGCGTGGCGGGCCGGACCGGAGACGGGCCCAGCCGCCGCGCCGTCGAGCTCGCCGCCTACTGGAAGAGCCGCAGTATCGACTGCTCGGCCTGGCCGGCGAAGGACAGGGCGCCGATGCCGAGCTGCTGGCGGGTCTGCAGGGCCACCAGGTTGGCGCCTTCCTCGTTGATGTCCGCGAGGGTCAGCTTGCCGGCCCCTTCCTCGTGATCGTTGACGTAGCGCTCGGTGAAGTCGAGCCGGGCCTGGAGCAGGGCGACGTTGGAGCCGATCGACTGGGCGCGGCCCCGGAGGGTCGAGAGCGCGGCGTCGATCTCGGTCAGGCGGGCGTCGATCACCGTGCTCAGCGAGAAGCTGCCCGCGGTGGTCACGTTGAGGCCGGCGGTGGTCAGGTCGAAGCCCTGGACCACCAGCTTGCTGACGGTGTCGGTCGAAAAGGCGATCTCGAGCTGGGACGCCGTGCTGTTGACCAGGTTCGTGCCCTGGTAGCTCGCGTCGTTGGCCAGGTTGGTGATCTGGCCGAGCAGCTCGTCGAACTGGGTCTTGATGGCCGAGAGCTGGTTGCCCGAGGCGGTTTTGGCGCTGATCGCCAGGCCCTTCATCTGCCGGACCAGGGTGTCGATGGACTCGATCGCGTTGAGGGCCGTGGTGATCGAGGATATCCCCTGGTCGATCCCGCTCTTCCTTTCCCCAAGGTCGAGCGCGCGGTCGTTGAGCGCCTTGGCCTCGAAGAAGGCCGTGGCGTCGTCGATCGGCGAGGCCACGGCGAGGCCGGTCGCCAGGCGCTCCTGGGTCCGGTTGATGAGGTCCTGGGTTCGGTTGAGGGCCAGCAGGTTGGTCCGCACCGCTGACGACAGGGTGATATCGTTGGCCATCTTCTTGTCTCCGTTTCTACTGCGCCCGCCCCCTACTGGAGCGGCTTCTGACGGAGCAGGAGCAATGGCTGTGCCAAAATTTATCTCAATTTTATCAGATTGTTACATGTGCGATGCCCGGTCCCGGGACGAAGTCTGCCGGCCCACAGCGGAAGGCTTTGCCACCTTCGGGAAAAATTTACCCAGAGGGCCGGCACCGACCTGGACTCGGGTCTGAGGGCCAAGACGCCCGCCCCTCCGTCTGCTCGGCAGGCTTAGTTCCTTCTTAACCATTTAACCATAAGACCGAAGATGTGTTCTCTCAATAAATAGCCCATGAGATGTAAAGCTCGAGCACAGTGGAAAAGATCTTGCCGCAACGCGAAGCCTTTGCCCTCGAGGCCTGTTTTGACCGCCTCTGGCCGCTTCACCGCAGCATCACGGGCGCCGGTGTTCGTGCCACCCTGGACATCCTGGCCGAGATCATGCCCCACGCCCGCCTCGAGGTGCCGAGCGGCACGGAGGTGCTGGACTGGACCGTGCCCAAGGAATGGGTCGCACGGCAGGCCTATCTGATCCGCCCGGACGGCCGACGCATCTGCGATATCGGGGACAACAATCTTCATCTGGTCAACTATTCGATACCCTTCCGCGGACGGCTGCGGCTCGACGAGCTGCAGGCGCATCTGCACAGCCTTCCCGAGCTGCCCGAGGCGGTTCCCTACGTCACCAGCTATTACGCGCCGCGCTGGGGCTTCTGCCTGTCGCATGCGGAGCGCGAGGCCCTGCCGGATGGCGACTACGAGATCGTGGTCGACACCGATCTCGTGGACGGCGCGCTCAGCATCGCCGAGGCCGTTCTGCCCGGGGAGGATACGGACGAGGTGCTGCTGTCGAGCTATACCTGCCACCCCTCCTTGGCCAACAACGAGCTCTGTGGACCGCTGGTTCTGAGCTTTCTGTATCGGCGCCTGGCCGCCTGGCCCAAGCGGCGGCTGACCTATCGCTTTCTGCTCTTGCCCGAGACCATCGGCAGCATCGCCTATCTGGCACTGCACGGAGGGCACCTGGTCCAAAACCTGGTCGCCGGATACGTCGTGACCTGCGTCGGCACGGCGGAGCCCTTCGTCTACAAGCGAAGCCGGCAGGGCGGCAGCCTGGCGGACCGGGCCGCGGCGGCGGTGCTGGCCGAACGCACCGGCGAGCGGCATCGGATCGCCAACTTTCGCCCCGACCGCGGGGGCGACGAGCGACAGTACAACGCGCCCGGCTTTGGCCTCCCGGTCGGCAGTCTGATGCGCAGCCCGTCCAGCAGCTACCCGGAGTATCACACCTCCCTGGACAACAAGGATCTGATCTCCTTCGAGGCGATGGAGGAGACACTCGACGTCTATGAGGCCATCTGCCGCGCGCTCGATGGCAACCGGCGCTACCTCAACCTGGCCCCCTTTGGCGAGCCACAACTGGGGCGGCGCGGGCTCTACGGCACGCTGGGGGACCGCCGGCGGCCGGTGGAGCGCAGCGCCCTGATGTGGCTCCTCAGCGACGGCGACGGTAACCACGACCTGCTCGACATCGCGGCACGCAGCGGCCTCGGTCCCGAGCTGCTGATCTCCGCGGCGGAGCGCTTGGTGGATGCCGGGCTCCTGCGGTCGCTGGCAAACGGCGAGAGTGCTCGCCTGCCGGAGCCGCCAGCCACGTTGGAAGGCCGCCGCGATGCCGCTGCCTGAGACCGGTTTTGAAGATCTTGTCGCCCATCTCCGGACGCTCGGCCTCAGGAAGGGAGACGACATCGTGGTGCACGGCCACCTCGTCGGCTTCGGCCGCATCGAGGGCGGTGCCGCGACGCTCGACCGGGCTCTGCGGGCGGTGATCGGGGAAGGGGCCACCATCGCGGTCCCGACCTATACCTTTCGCTGCGACCCCGAAGCCCCCTTCGATCCCCAGGCCACCCCATCACAGGGCATGGGCGTGTTCTCCGAGCACCTGCGCAAGCAGCCTCAGGTCCGGCGGAGCTGGTGTCCTCTGCACAGCCACGCGGCCAAGGGGCCGAAGGCGTCCTTGCTGCGCGAAGGCCTGTTCACCGCGTCCTTTGGTCCGGGCTCGGACTTCGAGGTCTTCTACGAGGCAGGCTTTCGCCTGCTGACCCTGGGCTGTGCCTTTCTCAAGGGGGCGAGCTACGTCCACCATGTCGAGGCGGTTGCGAAGGTGCCGTATCGCGAATGGCGCGAGCTGCCACGGCGCATCGTGCTCGAGGACGGCCGCCTGGCCGAGGGAGTTTGCCGATACTACCTGCGCAAGGACCGCGGCGTCGTCGAGAACTTCACCGTGGTCGGCGCCGCCCTGGAAGCTGCGGGCCAGCTTCGCCGCGCGTGCTGTCCGCTCGGCGGCTCGACCCTCTGCGACCTGACAGCGGTACATGAAACCACGCTGAAGCTGTTGCGCGCCGATCCCTATGCCGTGGTGACGTCGACACGATGAGCCCGTCACCCGACCTTCCGCTCAACCGGTTCCTGGACTTCGCCGAGAGTCACCCTCGGCATCCCGCGGTCGAGGCGGAGGGCCGGAGGGTCCACTACGGCGAACTGGCGATCTTGGTCCGCCGCCTGGCTCGGAGCTTCGCCGCCGTGAAGCCACAGCCCCGGGTTCTGATCCATCTTCCCCAAGCTCATCGGGCCTACGCCGCGATGCTGGGCGCGCTCATGGCCGGGGGCTGCTACGCGCCCAACAATCTTTCCGCCCCGCCGGCACGGCAGGCCATGACCGTGAATCTCTTCGAGCCCGATCTCGTGGTCACCGAAGCTTCCGCCTGGACCGGTTTTCCCGGCGGCTCGCCGGCCTGCCCGATCGTCGACGTCGATACCTTGACGGCACCGGCGCTGGACGCGCCCCTGGAGGCTGGGGAGCTTGCCTACGTGATGTTCACCTCGGGGTCCACCGGCCGGCCCAAGGGGGTGATGATCCCGCGTGAAGCGCTGGCGAACTACGCGGCCTGGGCTTGGCGGGCGATGGCGGTGACGCCCGAGGATCGTTGGTCCCAGCATCCCAACATCGCCTTCGACCTGAGCGTGCTCGACGTCTACGGCGCCCTGGGCGCGGGCGCGACGCTTTGCCCCTTGAGCGGCGCGCGGGACCGTTTGATGCCGGGCGATGCCGTCCGGCGCTTGGGCCTGACGCTGTGGAACTCGGTGCCAAGCGTCGTCGATCTCATGCGTCGAGGCGGCCAACTGACCACGGATAACCTTGCGTCCCTGCGTCTGATGACCTTCTGCGGCGAGCCCCTGACCCAAGACCAGCTGGAGGCGATCTTCGCGGCACGTCCCGACATGGTCGTTCACAACACCTATGGACCGACCGAGGCCACGGTCTCCTGCACGCTGCTGCGTCTCACCTCGTCGAGCTACCGGCAAGCGGTGGTGCAGAACGTCGCCCTGGGCGAAGCCATAGATGGAATGACCCTGACCCTGGCCCCAAGTCCGGCCGGCAGCGCGGGGTCCGACGAAGGGGAGATCTGGCTGTCCGGACCGCAGGTGGCGCTGGGCTACTGGCGGGACCCTAGGGCGACCGCGGCCGCCTTCGGCGAGGTCCGGCGGCAGGGGCGGGTCGAGCGGCTCTATCGGACCGGCGATCTCGGCCGCCGCTGCGACGGACAGCTCTACTTCCAGCGCCGCCTGGACCAGCAGGTAAAGGTGGCCGGTCACCGGGTCGAGCTGGGCGCGGTCGATGCGGCGCTCAGGGACTCCGGCGTGCTGGCCGCCTGCACGGTGCAGATCGACGGAGAACTGCATGCGTTCGTGGTCGATCCGGAGGACCGGGTCGAGCCGGAAGCCCTGCGCCGGGCCTTGGCCGAGCGCCTTGCGGCCTACGAAGTTCCCAAGGCCATTCATCTCGTTGATGCCTTGCCGCTGAGCGCCAACGACAAGATCGACAGCGGCGCCCTGATCGCCGCCTACCGCCGGCGGGGCCGGCCCGAGGGCCGACCCGAGGAGATACCTGTTCATGGATCTGATTGAACCTCGCAGTCTGGTCGCCGAGGCGCTGGACTGCACGCCGGATAGCCTGGAAGCCGAGGCGGCGCTGGGCCGGCACCCGAATTGGGACAGCTTCGGCCATCTCAACCTCATGATTGCGCTGGAACAGCACTACGGCGTCGCGATCACGGACGAAACGGTCGAGCGCTACGCCACGCTGGGCGCCGTCACCGCACGTTTCAACGAACTGAGGAGCCAGACATGACGGCAGAACAGGCCAGGATATCGCCGCCCGCTGGGGACGCAGGGGAGGGATTTGACAGCCGCTGGGAGTCGGCGGTCTATGGCGCCGGGCGGCACCTCAACCTCTATCCCCATTCGGCCGTCGTCTCTTTCGTCCTGCGCCAATACGCCGCGGTGCTGCAACGGGCGGAGGTTCGGATTCTCGAGGTCGGCTGCGGCGCCGGCAACAACGTCTGGTTCCTCGCTCGCGAAGGCTTCACTGCCGCCGGGATCGACGGGTCGCACACCGCCATCGACTTCGCCCGCGAGCGCTTCGCGCAGGACGGCTTGACGGTCGAGCTGGTGACCGGCGACTTTCAGAGCCTGCCCTGGGGCGACGAGAGCTTCGATTGTGTCATCGATCGCGGCTCGATCACCCACAACCGCCGGGCCGTCATCGCGCGGACCCTGGACGAGGTATCCCGTGTCCTGAAGCCCGGCGGGGGCTTTCTCTCGATGATCTACGGCACCGGGCATCCGGCGCGCCATTTCGGCAGGCCGCTCGGCGACGGCGCGTTCAGCGACTTCTCCGACGGCTACTTCGCCGACATCGCTCTGACCTTCTTTGCCCGCGACGCCGACATCGACGAGCTCTACAGGAGCCGCTTCTCGATCCAAAGCAAGGAGCTGGAGGTGATCGAGGACCATCAGCATGGCGGCGGTTGCGTCAAGGCGATGTGGCATCTCGGCTGCCGCAAGCCGCTCGCCGGATGAGCGCGGTGACGAGGCCGGCCGGCGCCGGCGAGCGCTGGGCCGTCGTTGGCGGCGGCTTCCGTGGCATCGTTGCGGCCAAGCTCCTGCGTGAGGCGGGCTGCGAGGTGACGCTGATCGAGCGCATGGGGAGCCTCGGTGGGATCCTCCACGCGGAGGAATGGCAAGGGCTCTACCTGGACAAGGGCTGCCACTACTTCGACAACGCCGACGATAGGGTGACGCGGGCGCTGCTGGAGATCCTGGAAGACAGGGTCGTGCCCGTCACCCCGCGACTGGCGACCCGCCTGAACGGCCGGATCAGTCAGGGGGTCGCCCTGGTTGATTTCTCCCGGCAGGAGGCCGACTTGCGGCGGCGCATCGCCGAGGAGTTGAAGCAGGTGGCCGGGGAGCCCGACCACGGAGCCGGCACCTTGGCGGCGGCCTTGATGCGGCGCTTTGGCGCCACGGCCGGTGCCGTGGCCTCGGCGGCGGCCCGGAAGGCCTTCGCCATCGCGCCGGAGGCCCTGGACGCTTCGGCGCTGTGGACTTCGCCGTTTGTCCGGATCAGGCCGGACGACGACGAAGCGTCCCGAGGCCTCAAGGAGATAGCGGGGCTGGATGGACGCCTGGCGGTAAGCTCGCTCGACGACCACTTCCGTTTCGCTCCCGGAGTCACGGGCTATCGGCATCGATTCTTCTATCCCGCCGGATGCGGCCTGCGCAGCTTCTGCGATGCTGCCGCGGCGCACCTCGAAGGGCTCGGGGTCGATCTCGTCCTGGGGCGCGGCCTGGCCGGACTAGATGCCGATGCCCACGGCGTCCGCCTCGAGCTTCAGGACGGCGAGACGCTCCCGGCCGATCGCCTGCTTTGGACGCTGGACCTCGGTCCGCTCGCGGGGCTGGTTCTTGGCGAGGACCCCCTGTCGGCATTGATTCACCGGACGCCGATGGTGCTCTTCCACTTTCTCCTGCCGGCCGCGGCGCCGCCGGCCTTCACCTACTACTATGATTTCGATCCGGACAGCCTGGTCTACCGGGCAT
>JAAUXY010187308.1_pt1 | contig 58570 bp, 47 predicted proteins | sample 7278121 | NCBI WGS metagenome assembly JAAUXY01 (sample SAMN14350117, study PRJNA611818) | marine sediment metagenome | isolation source: surface marine sediment (1.8m) | place: French Polynesia: Moorea | collected 2018-08
AACCGCTCGATAATCGGGTTGATGCTCGAGAGCAACATCGAGGCGGGCAACCAGAAAATCCCTGCTGACCGGAACGAGCTGCGTTACGGCGTGTCCGTGACCGATGCCTGCATCGACTGGCCGACGACCGAGCAGACGCTGCGCGATGCCGCTAACTTGCTCCGACCTGTCGTACTTGCCCGCCGGGCCGGCTAGCGCAGCACGACGGTCTTACGACCATTCAGGAATACCCGGTGCTCGAGGTGGTGCTTCACGGCACGCGCCAGCGTCAGGCTCTCGATATCCCGACCCACAGCGACGAGATCGTCCGGCGTGTGCGTGTGATCCACGCGCTCCACGCCCTGCTCGATGATCGGGCCCTCATCCAGGTCCGATGTCACGTAATGCGCGGTTGCGCCAATCAGCTTGACTCCGTGTTCGTGCGCTTTGTGATACGGCTTGGCGCCCTTGAAGCCCGGCAGGAAGGAATGATGAATATTGATAATGCGCCCGGACATCTGCGCGCAGGTATCGGCTGAAAGTATCTGCATGTAACGTGCCAGCACGACCAGATCGGCCTTGGTGTCGTCGACGATTTCCAGTAACCGGGCCTCGGCCTGCGGTTTCGTGTCGGCAGTTACCGGCACGTGGAAATACGGGACGCGATGCCACTGTGCCAGGTTTGCGAGGTCCATGTGGTTCGACACAATGCCGGGAATGTCCATCGCGAGGGCACCGGTTCGATAGCGGTACAGGAGGTCATTCAGGCAGTGATCATGGCGCGACACCATGATCAGCACCCGCGGGCGCACGTTCGTGTCGAAGACCTGCCACTCCATGCTGAACTTGTCGGCGATTGGCTTGAACCCGTCACCAAACGCGGCCCGCGAACAGGCGCCGTTTTGCGGCGTGAACACTGTGCGCATGAAAAACCGCCCCGTGTCCCGGTCGCCGAAATGGGACGACTCGTCAACGAAATAGCCGGAATCGGTCAGGTAGCCGGCCACAGCGGCCACAATCCCGATGGTATCGGGACACATGACGGTAAGGACAAAAGAGTTGGCTGGCAGTGTCATAGACAGAAGCAAAGGCGCCCGGTTTCGGCGACGCGGATGTTAGCAGGGATCCGTCGCCCGGGTCGCAAAGGTCAATGCCGCGACCAGCCGGCTTGCTACAATATCCGGCCGTTTGAGCGATGAGTAGGAACGCGATGGCTGACTATCAGGCGCCGGTCAAGGACATGCTGTTCGTATTGAACGAGCTGACCGGCCTCAAGGAAATCAGCGGCTTACCAGAATACGAGGAGGCCACGTCCGACCTTGTCGAGGCCGTGCTGGAAGAGGCCGCGCAGTTCGCGGCCGGCGTGATCGCGCCGACGAACACCATCGGCGATACGCAGGGCACGCGGGTCGAGGATGACGGTGTTCATGTGCCGGCCGAGTTCATCGATAGCTATCGGCAATATGTCGAAAACGGCTGGGGCAGTATGGCGCACCCGGCCGACTTCGGTGGCCAGGGATTGCCGCACGTGGTCGGCACCGCGGTCGAGGAAATGTGGCAATCAGCGTGCCTGTCCTGGTCACTCTGCCCGCTGTTGAGCCAGGGCGCGGTGCGCGCCATCGAAGCGCACGGCGATGAAGCGACCAAGGCGCGTTTCATGGAGCGAATGGTATCCGGCGAGTGGACCGGCACCATGAATCTCACGGAGCCCCAGGCCGGTTCGGATCTGGCCGCGGTCCGCGCGGCGGCGGTGCCGGACGGCGACGGTTATCGCATCACCGGGACAAAGATCTTCATCACCTGGGGCGATCACGATATGGCGGCGAATGTCATTCATCTCGTGCTGGCGCGATTGCCGGATGCACCGGAGGGGGTGAAAGGGATCTCGCTGTTCGCAATTCCGAAGATTCTGGTGAACGATGACGGCAGCCTCGGTGCGGCCAATAACGTGCGCGCGGTGTCCGTGGAGCACAAGCTTGGCATTCACGGTAGCCCGACCTGCGTCATGTCGTTCGAGGACGCCTACGGCTACCTGGTCGGGCCGGCGAATCATGGCCTGGCGTGTATGTTCACGATGATGAATCACGCGCGTCTGGGTGTTGGTCTGCAGGGCGTGTCGGTGTCGGAGCGGGCTTACCAGGATGCGCTGGACTACGCGCGGGAACGGGTGCAGGGACAGGTCGCGGGCATCGAAGGCCGCGCGCCGATCGTCCATCATCCCGACGTGCGGCGCATGCTGATGACCATGAAGTCACACATCGAAGCGATGCGTGCGCTGTCATATGTCAGCGCTGCGCACCTCGACCTCGCGCATGCGGCGCCGGATGCCGACGCGCGCGCGTGGCACCAGGCGCGGGTCGACCTGCTGACGCCCGTCGTCAAAGGCTGGTGCACCGAGATGTCACAAATCCTGACGTCACTCGCCATCCAGGTCTATGGCGGCATGGGTTACGTGGAGGAAACGGGTGTCGCGCAGCATTATCGCGACGCGCGCATCACGACGATCTATGAGGGCACGACCGGTATTCAGGCGAACGATCTGATCGGCAGAAAAACGCTGCGCGACCGCGGCAAAGGCTTTGCCAGTTTAATCGATGACGTGCGTGCCACCTTGCAGGAGTGCAAGGGCAGTGACGGTTCGCTGGCCGTGATTCGTGATGCGCTCGGCGACGGTGTGGACGAATTGCAGGCGGCGGTGCAGTGGGTACTCGATAACGGCGCGAAGCACTCACGCGAACCCGGCGCGGTTTCGTATCACCTGTTGATGATGACCGGCATCGTTGCAGGCGCGTGGCAAATGGCGCGCGCCGCGTTGCGGGCTGAGCAAATGCTGGCCGATGGCACAGCCGACCGGACCTTTTGCGAGACCAAGATTGCCACCGCGCGGTTTTTCGCGGAGCAGCAACTACCGATGGCGGCGGCGCATGGTCGCTGCCTGGCCCGTGGCAGCGAGGCGGTAATGGCTGTCCCGGAAGACGCGCTCTGACGAGCGGGCCGGCTACTTCTCCCAGAGCGGGCCCGAGCTGCCGAAAAACGCGAGCAGTGTCAGGTCCTCTTCGACGTCGAAGAAGGAATGCTCCTCGGTTGCCCGCACGAACAGAATTGTGCCCGGCCTGACCTCATGCTCCTGGTCGCCAACCCGCAGGCGCGCGCGACCGTCGGCCACGACATAGATCTCGTCCTCCAGGTGGGGGGCTTGCATGTCCTTTGCGCCGGCAGGCAAGCGGTAGATCGCGCCGCTGATGCTCGGCACGCGCAGAAACTCGAGAAAACGGGGCTCGTCCCCGGCAACCTTTTCGGTCAGTTCCTCGAGACGGAATACTTGCCAGGCGTGCTCACTCATAACACCAATGATCGGAAATGGCCACGATCCGTGCAAGCCGCACTCGTGGCGCGTGGGAGCAGGCTGACCGGCCTGCTACACTTCGCGGTCCCGGTTTGGCCGGGCAACGAATTCAGATGCGGCGCGCGGCTGGCGCGACGCAGGGGCAAGACAGGATGGGATTCAACACCAAGCAGATTCACAGCGGGGTTACGCCGGACCCGGTCACCGGGTCGATCGTCACGCCGATTTATCAGACGACCACCTATGTGCAGGACTCGGTGGACGAGTACCTGGCGAAGGGCTATTCGTACTCGCGGTCCCACAACCCAACCGTGCGAGCGCTGGAACTCAAACTGGCCGATCTGGAAGGCGGTGCGGACTGCACTTGCTACGGCACGGGTATGGCGGCAATCAATGCACTGTTCCTGGCCTATCTGAACGCCGGCGATCACTGCATTATTTCGGACGTCGCTTACGGTGGTACCTATCGCCTGGCGACCAAGATTTACAGTCGCTTCGGCGTAGATTTCAGCTTCGTCGACACCGCCGACCCGGCTGCCGTCGAGGCTGCGGTGCGCGACAACACCGCGTTGATACTGACGGAAACGCCAGCAAATCCAACGCTCAAGTTGACTGATTTGCGGGCCGTCTCCGACATCGCGCGTCCGCGTCGTATTCCCCACGCGGTCGACAATACCTTTCTGACGCCTTACTACCAGCGGCCGCTGGAGCTGGGCGCCGATCTCGTCGTGCACAGCACGACCAAGTATTTCGATGGGCACAATGCCACGATTGGCGGCGCGATCGTCGCGGCTACGGCCGAGCACGACGAGAAACTGCGCTTCGTGCAAAACGCCACCGGCACTATCATGTCCCCGCAGGTTGCCTTCCTGACATTGCAGGGCTGCAAGACGCTGTCGGTGCGCATTGAGCGCCAGTCCGCAAACGCGCTGGCGGTCGCTGAATTCCTGGAGGCCCACCCGAAAGTCGAGCAGGTCTGCTATCCCGGGCTGGAGTCCTTTCCGCAAGCCGAACTGGCGCGCTCGCAGGCTACCGGGTTTGGCGCCATGCTCTGGTTCGAGGTCAAGGGTGGCCTGGCAGCGGGCAAAGCGCTGATGGACAACATCGAGCTATGGACCCTGGCCGAGAATCTCGGGTCCGTGGAGTCGCTGATCACGCATCCGGTGACGATGACCCACGCCGACGTGGAGGAAGCCGAGCGACAGCGCGTCGGCATCATCGACGGCCTGGTACGGTTGTCCGTTGGACTCGAGGACGTCGAGGACCTGGTCGGCGCATTACGGCGCGCGCTGGACTGAAGAGCGATGTTCGCACCGCGCCGAATACTCGCTGCCGTTCCAGCAACGGATCTCGGGCTGCTGATTGCGCGGCGGGCCGGCCAGCTGGCGGAGGCTTTCGATGCCGAGCTGCGGCTGGTCAGTTGCATCTATGATCCCTACGTAGCCGGCGAGCGCTTCCCGGACTCACCGGATCTCGCCGCAGCCCGTGAGGCGCTGGTCGAAGAACGGCGGAAGGCGCTGGAGACTCTCGCAAATGACTGCGTGTCGACCGGTGTGCAATATTCGGTCGACGCGGTTTGGGCGTACCCGGTCTACGAGGGTCTGCTGGCTGCGGCGGCGGAATTTGGCACCGACCTGGTCGTGGCCGGTACCTTCCATCACTCGCTGGCGCAGCGGTTTGGGTTGACCAATACCGACTGGCAGCTCATTCGGCAGGTCGAGATGCCACTGCTGCTGGTTCGCTCGGACGGTTTTGCCGGCTACCACACAGTGCTCGCGACGGTGGATCCGATGCACAGCCACGACAAGCCGGCAGAATTGGACGACCGGCTACTGGAGGCGGCCAAGGCCGTCGCCGCGCCATGGTCGGGGCGGGTACACATCCTGCACTGCTACCTGACGGGCGAGTACCTGCCGCTGGCCGCTCCGGGTGCCGCGGTGCCGGCGATGTTCTATACCCGTGAAAGCCCGGCCGATGCGCACCGGGATGCGGTACAAAAACTTGCCGACCACCACGGTATCGCCGCCGATCAGATGCATCTCGAGTCGGGTGATGCCCGCCGCCTGATCGTCGATCGGGCCGAGTCACTGGGTGCCAATCTGGTCGTAACCGGGGCCGTGTCGCGCAGCCGCCTGCGCCACCTGTTGATCGGTAGTACAGCGGAAGCCGTGCTCGACGGATTGACCTGCGACGTGCTGATCATCAAGCCGAACGCGGGTAAGTAGAAACCCCGATTCGTGCGGCTCCTGGTCCGCTTGAAAAGTCCCGGACCGTCCCCATAAAGCAGTCATGGCCGCGACGAGGTCGCGGAAAAGCTGTTATTGAATGGAGATTTTGGCATGACTTTAGTGAACTGGGACCCGTTCCGGGAGCTGGAAGATGTGTTGGGCCGCTGGAGTCGTACCGGCGGACGCAATTTGCCTGCCAGTGAGGGTGGCACCACCGTCAATTGGCGCCCGGCCGCGAATATTTCCGAGACGGACAATGCATACGTGATCAAGGCCGAACTGCCCGAGGTCAAGAAAGACGACGTGGAAGTGAGCGTTCACGACGGCGTCATCACGATCAAGGGCGAACGGCGTTTCGAGAAGACCGACGACACTGAGAAGACGCACCGCATCGAGTCTTTCTACGGCAGTTTCTCGCGCAGTTTCAGCCTGCCGGCTGATGTCGACGAGAGCCGGATTGCAGCCGAGAGCCGGGATGGCGTGCTGACGGTCCGCCTGCCCAAGCTCCCGGTCGAAACACCGAAAGCGATCGAGATCAAGGTCGACTAAGACTCGCGCATACTGCGCCAGATCAAGGGGGCCCATGGCCCCCTTTTTTGTGCCCGAAACCGGGATCATCCATCGTGCTAGCCTCATAGCCTGACGGGTTAACGGGGATTGCCCGCGAAATGGTTTTCACTGTCTGGATCGCTGGCGCTTTCTTGCTCGGCCTCGCCGTGTCACGTGCCGGCCTGCCGCCACTAATCGGCTTTTTGCTGGCCGGTTTCGTGTTCCGCGCCCTCGGCGTGGAATCCGACGAAATGCTGCGTCTGTTCGGCGAATTCGGCGTGATGATTCTGCTGTTTACCGTCGGCCTGAAGCTGCGCCTTGCCAGTCTGTTCAGAACGGAAGTTATCTGGCCGGCAGTTTTGCATTTTGCGATCACCGTGTTACTCAGCGCTCTCCTGATTCACGAGTTCGCCGGACTGTCGCTGCTCGCCGCCGTCACCCTGGGCGCGAGTTTTGCTTTTTCCAGCACCGTAATCGCCGCGAAAATGCTCGAGGCCCGCAAGGAACTGCGCGCTTTTCACGGCCGCGTTGCGATCGGCGTTCTGATCGTCCAGGACCTGCTCGCGGTGACCATTCTCGCGCTGGTCGGCGATCATTCGCCGTCACCCTGGGCTATCGGTCTGCTCGGATTGTTTTTGGTTCGCCCGGTGTTCATCGCGATCCTCGACCGCATTGGCCATGGTGATTTGCTGGTCATTTACGGTGTCGTGCTTGCGCTCGCGGTTGGCGGCTATGGGTTCGAGTTTGTGGGGCTGAATCCGGAGCTCGGTGCACTGCTGATCGGCGGCCTGATCGGGGAGCATCCCAAGGCGAAAGAACTGGGCGACGTTCTCTGGGGTGTGAAGGAATTCCTGCTGGTCGGTTTCTTCCTCAACATAGGGCTGACGGCATTGCCGACGCCGGAGATGTTGCTGTACGCCGCGGGCCTGCTGCTGTTGCTGTCGCTGAAGGCCCTGCTGTTCTTCTGGTTGTTGCTTGGTTTCGGCCTGCGCGCACGTACGGCTTTTATGTCCACGCTCAGCCTGGTGAGTTACAGCGAATTCGGATTGATCCTGGTGCAGGGCGCGGTTTCCAGCGGGCTGTTGGCGACCGACTGGCTCGTGATCACGGCGCTCACGGTCGCGTTGTCATTTGTCGCGGTCGCGCCGTTGCACCGGTACGCACAACAGCTCTACGAGCGCTTCCGACAACGGCTCGAACGGTTTGAACGCCACGAACGCGCGCATCCCGACGACCAGCCCGTGTCCCTCGGCGACGCCGAGATCATCATCGTCGGCATGGGCCGCATCGGTACCGCGGCCTATGATCACCTGCAGGAACTCGGCGAGGCCGTAGTCGGTCTGGAAAACGACCCTGGCAAACTCGTCCGGCACAAGGACACCGACAGAAGAGTGTCGTTCGCCGACGCCGAGGATCCGGGTTTCTGGCACCGGCTGGACCTGAGCAAGGTGCGTGCGGTGATGCTGGCGCTGCCCGACGTGGAGGCGAAGATAATCGCCGCGGAGCAACTCCGCCACAGGGGATTCCGGGGCCTGATTACAGCGACGCACATATACCAGGACGAAATCAGCCGCATCCGGCAAGCGGGCTGCGATGCGATCTACAGCAACTTCTCCGAGGCCGGCATTGGCTTCGCCAGCGATACTGTCGGCCAGCTCCACCGCGATGGTGGCGACGCCCGGCAACGAACCTAGCCCGCCGGGCCAGCGGCTTTACAGAATCCCGGTTGGACAGAATCCCGCGCGTCCTGCTGAAAGGTAGACGCAGTTCCGGCCCCCCGGACGAGCCCTGTCTATCCTGACACTGTCTCCTTCGTCAGGTACCGGTGGTGCGGCCGGTAGCGGGGTATCAATCGTGAAGCAGGTTTTCGTTAATGGGGCCGGTCGCTGCGCGTTGGTCGCTGGCCTGTTGTGCCTGGCCTGGTTGCCGGGCGCAACCTTGGCCGACGAGCCCGCGGCAGTGGCCGTGAACGACCCCGTGCCGGCCGCGCCCGGTCCATTAACCGGAGATGACGCGCTGCGCCTGGTGCTGGATCTCGATCCGCAGCCGGTCGTGGATGGGGCATCCGACCTCGATCTCAGCTTGCGCGACAGTGACCTGATTTTCGCCTTCGACGACCAGTCTGACCTTGATCCGATCGAGGCCTATCAGGCCCGTCAGACCAAGCCGAGTTCCGGCATGCGCGTCGCTGTCGATCCGGACGACGCCGGTCTCACTTTCCACTGGCGCATCGGCTTCTGATGTCGTTCCGGCCGGCTGCGTTATGATGCCGGCATGCGTTTCCCCCGGTCTCTCTGGTTGGCCGCACTACTGCCGACCATGCTGTGTGCCCGCTCGGTGGACGGTCCGCCGGTACCGGAGTTGCCCGCGCTCGGCGGCAGTACCTACAAACGTCCGATAGTTATCGGTTGGTCCGACGGGCAGGTGCCGGCGGCGCCACCCGGATTTGCAGTCGAGTTGTTCGCGGACGGGTTCGACAGCGGTCGCTGGCTCTACGTGCTACCGAATGGCGACGTGCTCGTGGCCCAGGCACGCACCGAGGCAATGGGCGGGTTCCCACCGGAGATCAACGCTGAACTGGCCCGTCAGGGTGTGTTCGGACCCTCGGCGGACAACATCATTCTGTTGCGTCGAACCGCGACCGGCCTGCAGCGTTACACGTTTCTGGAGAATCTCAACCAGCCCTGCGGGATGCTATTACTGGGCGACGATTTCTATGTCGCCAATACCGATGCACTGCTGCGCTTCCACTACGACACTGGGGCGACCCGACTGACCGGACCCGGAGAGAAGCTGCTGGATATTCCAGCCGGAGAGGAGACCAATCCGTGGAATAACCACTGGACACGCAACATCATCGCCGCGCCGGGCGCGGAGGCACTGTTCCTGTCGGTCGGTTCGGCAACCGACATCAATGCCGACGGCAACGAGCCGCCCGAGCGCGCGGCAATCTGGAGAATCGATCGCGACGGCGGCAACAAGCAAATTTTCGCCACCGGTTTGCGCAATCCGGTAGGTCTTGCAATCGAGCCGGAGCGCAGCGCCTTGTGGACGACCGTGAATGAGCGCGACGGTATCGGTGCGGATGTGCCGCCCGATTACCTCACCGAAGTCGTCGAGGGTGCCTTCTACGGCTGGCCGTACGTCTACTTCGGCACTTATCCGGATCCGACCCAGTCGAAGCGGGATCCGAAGGCCGTGGCCGCTGCGCGGGAAATTGCCCGCGTGCCCGACCTGGCGCTCGGCGGACACAGCGTGCCGTTGGGCCTGTTGTTCTACGACGGATCCAGTTTCCCGGCACGCTACGCCGGTGGCGCGTTCGTGGCGCGCCGTGCCGGGGTAGGGCGCCCGTCGTTCATCGGTCCGGACGTCGTGTTCCTGCCGTTCGAAAACGGCCGGCCGACGGGTGACATCGAAATATTCCTAGACGGCTTTCTCGCCGACGATTCAAAAGGGGAAGTGCGCGGTCGCGCAGTTGGACTCGCCCAACTCGCGGACGGCTCACTGCTGGTCAGTGATGATGGCGCCAACGTGATCTGGCGAGTGTTCTATAGCCCGTAACGCGAAAACAGATCGCGCTCCTTGCGCAGCACCTTCGCATCGAAAAAGCGTTTCATGATTTTGCCGGTCGTCAGCCAAGCGATGCGCTTGCCCGGTTCAGTATTCGCTAATACCTGTTCGACCAGCCAGGGTGTCGACGTCTCGACGTGGTCGCAGAGGATATTCAGCATTGGACGCAGCTTTTGCCATTCCTCCGGCGAGACCTGCTTTTGCTGTTCGAACCAATTGTCGCTGATCAGCATGCCGGGGCTGATGGCGCCAACGAGAATACTGGTGTCTTTGGTCTCCTCGACCAGATAGAGCGTGAGTCGCCAGATCGCGCTCTTCGTGGAACTGTAGACACCCATGTTGGGTGTCAGGCGCTTGCCCTGGAAACTGCCGCCGAGCATGTTGTAGAGCGCGCCGGAACCCTGTTCGCGAAAACCGCTTACAGCGACCTGCGAGCCGAAGATCGTGCCTTTCAGGTTACCGTCGACCAGCTTGTGCACGACGTCTTCCGGCATTTCGTGCACGAGGTATTGCGCCGTCGCGTAGCCCGCATTGTTGATCCACAGGTCGATACTGCCGAACGCGTTCCTGGCGTGGTTCCACAGGGCCTGAACCTGTTGCTTGCTGGTGACATCGCAGGTCGTGCCGCTGGCCTTGCCCGGACCGAGCGCATTCAGTTCGGCGGCGGCTCGCTCGATGTCGGCGGTGCCCCGCGCCGATACCGTGACATTGTGACCGCGCTTGACGAATTCCTCGGCCAAGCCGCGGCCGATACCCTTGCTGCTGCCGGTTATGACGACATTCGACATGGCATTGCCTCGCGCGGTTCTAGTCTCGCTGGAGAATATTGTCGAGGTGTTCGCGCCGGATCACTTCCCACTCCAGCTTCAGCCATGGTGTGAAACTATCGGGATTTGCGCTGATTTCCGCCGTCAACGTGGCCGGTTTGACCCAACGCCACGCGGCAATTTCCTCCGGGTGCGCTGCGACTTCGCCGTCGCAACGGGCCGCAAATACCCAACAGAGCTCGCGCTCCGACCCGACGTCATTGAAGCGCGCGTGATACTGGAATTTGTAGAGGAACACCGGGTCGCAATCGAGCGCCAGTTCTTCATGCACCCGGCGACGCACGGCTTCGTCGACAGACTCGCCCTGGCGTGGATGACTGCAGCAACTGTTCGACCAGTAGAGCGGCCAAAGCGGCTTTTCAGCACTGCGTTGTTGCAGCAGCAGCTCATCATTCGCATTGAACAGAAAGATCGAGAATGCCCGATGGAGCAGGCCGTCTCCCTGGTGGCATTCCAGTTTGGAGCAGAAGCCGGTTTCGCGATCCTGTTCATCGACCAGGATCAGGGATTCGGACGGGCTGGAAACCGTTTGTCTGACGGCTGTCACCGACTGCCTCCGACGTTCAAGCGTAATGCGCGGAAGCCGTGGCGTTCGATGGCGCTTTGCACATCGTCGGCATTCCCGTTGCACAGCGCGATCATCGCGCCGCCACCGCCGCCCCCGGTGAGCTTGGCGCCGACCGCGCCTGCGCGCCGGGCGATGCCAATCAGCCGCTCGAGCTCCGGCGTTGACACCTGCAGGGCGTTGAGCAGCCCCTGGCAGATGTTCATCAACTCGCCGAGGGCCGCGACATTGCCATCCTGCACGATGGGAATTGACTGGCGCACCAGGCCGTCGATGTCGTCGAAGATCTTGTCGTAAAGTTTCGGATTGCGTTCCCGCGCTGCACGAACACCGGCGACGGTCTTGGCCGTGAGTCCTTCCTTGTGGGTCATGCCAACAATCAGGGTCAATGGCTTCGGCAACAGCAGCGGTTCGACTAACGGCGGATTGCCTTTCCGAAACAGCAGCGGCTGCCCGTACGTGGCCAGCGTGTTGTCGATGCCGCTGGGTTCCCCGTGCGCGATCTGCTCCGACAGAAAAGCCAGCTCGTTGACCTCGGCATCAGTGAGCCCGAGATTGAAATGCAGGTCCAGCGCCCGGATGATCGCAACCGCCAGCGCGGCCGAGCCGCCGAGTCCCATACCCCGTGGGACGTCCGGGAATACCTCGATACAGATGTTTCGATCCGCCAGGCCAAGTTGATCCAGGATAGCGCCCGCGGCCTGTTCGAAGGACCGGCGCTGTTCCGGCGGCTTGGCCAGCTGATACTCGATCCCCCAGCGGGGGATGAGCAATTTCACACCGCTGTCGCCGTCCTCGACGACCGCGCGCATCGCCAGCGGTACCGGAACGGCAACTGCATGCCGTCCGTAAACGACCGCATGTTCACCGAGCAGGATCACCTTACCGTAGCCGACGCCGGTTTCCGTCTCGCTGCGCTGCTGGGGCGTCACCCGGCCGTTACGTTGCTCGCGAACCTGCTCGAGAATTTCCTGTGCTTTCCAGACCTTGATTTCCCCGCTGCGAAGTAGCTGTTCCAGCACCTCGTCGAACAATGCCGCCGGTGTGCCGGCAGCCTTCACGACACTGCGGGCGTGCAGCGTCATATGCCCGGTTTGAATACCCTCGGTCGCCAGCGCGCGCAGGGCAGCGAAATTCTGTGCCAGGCCGACCGCGGCCATGACCTCGGCCAGTTCCGTGGCTGATTCCACGCCCAGCATCCGCAGATTCATGGCAACGCCGGGGTTGGACTCCAGCGGGCCACCGACAATACCGACTTTCATGGGCAGTTCGAGCCGGCCGCGGAGGTTGCCTTCATCATCCTTCCACCATTGCGACAGTGACGTGTAGCGCCCATGTCGCGCTGCATAGGCATGCGCACCCGCTTCGATCGCGCGCCAGTCATTCCCGGTCGCGAGCGCCACCGCGTCGACGCCGTTCATGATGCCCTTATTATGTGTCGCGGCCCGGTAAGGATCCGCGTAGGCGAAATCCGCGGCAATAATCACGCCGTCGCGCACGCGCTCGCCGTCATAACCCTTGCCGGCCAGCTGATCGACCGGGAGTGTCACCTCGGCGCAGGCCAATGCCCGGTCGGCCAGGTTCGACAGGATGCGCAGGAATACCTGGCCCTCGGTGAGGGACTCGATCAATGACGCCACGCCCTCGCACATCCCGTTGACGAGGTTAGCTCCCATCGCATCGCGTGTATCCACGAGCAGATTGATGATCAGCATTTCGCCGTCGGTCGACGTCATCGGGAAACTGTTGACCTCGAGACCGACCGCGCCGCCGCCGCGGGCGACCATGCGCGGGTGGAAGCTGTTGGCGAGGTCAAGCACGTCCTGTTTGTGCTCGAGCACCGCGGCGCGGGCGCGCTGGAGATCAGGGGCATCGAGCACCTGGATCTGCCCGATCAATACCGGCGGCGTGGACGTGGTCGTGAAGCCGCCCGCCGGTCGGGCCAGTTTCGCGGCCGCGCTGAGCGCCGCCACGATGGAGGGTTCCTCCACCGCAAGCGGCACGACGTACTCCTTACTATTAACCAGGAAGTTGAGCGCCAGGCCGATCGGCATGCCGAGTACGCCGATGACGTTTTCGATCATCTTGTCCGCGGCGCTGAGATCCAGCGTGGCGTCGCCGGATGCAAGCCTCTCGAAATCGGTGTCGTTCAGCAGGCCGCGGTCATGCACCGCGCGCACTCGCTCGCTGACACTCATACGGTAGAAATTGGGGATCCTTGAACCGGCCACGCTCGACTCCGGCTGATACTGGGACAGGCCCGACCGGGTTCTGCAAACCGGCCCGCGCCACGCGCCCGGAACCCTATCAGGATTGCCCGACCCGAGGCAAACTACCGTAGTTGTTGAGCCACTCTTGGGCCTGCAGGCCCCGGATGCATTGGATCCCGGCAGGTGCGACAATGCGACAGAATTCCTGTTTCAGGATCGCGGAGAGTGATCGTCCATGGAACCAGTCTGGTTGCGGAGCTATCCGCCGGGTGTGCCGGCGGAACTGGACCTGGACCCCAATGAATCGCTGGTAACCATTCTCGAGCGCGCGTGCCGGGATTTTCCGGATCGCCGCGCGTTCACCAATTTCGGCCGCGCAATCACTTATGCCCAGCTGGACGATCTGAGCAGGCGCTTCGCCGCCTGGCTGCAGCGTGACGCCGGACTGGTGCCGGGCGATCGCGTCGCGATCATGATGCCCAACCTGTTGCAATACCCGATCGCGATGTTTGGCGCGTTGCGGGCCGGTATGGTCGTGGTCAACGTGAATCCGTTGTACACGCCGCGCGAACTGGAACACCAGCTGAGCAACTCGGGCGCGCGCGTGATTGTCGTGGTGGCCAACAGTGCGGCGACGCTGGCTGAGATCATCAATGACACCGTGGTCGAGAAAGTCATCGTCACGCAGATCGGTGACCTCCTTGGCTTTCCGAAACGTCAGGTCGTGAATCTCGCTGTTCGCTATATCAAACGCATGGTCGAGCCGTACCGACTGCCGGGCGCTTGCACCATGGACGAAGCGCTGCGGACCGAGGCGTCCGCCTTTAAACCCTGCCGCGTCACCGGCAGTGATCTGGCCTGTCTGCAATACACCGGCGGGACGACCGGGCGCGCCAAGGGCGCGCGATTGAGTCACGGCAACCTGGTTGCCAACGTGCGGCAGGTGAATACCTGGTTCAGTTCCCTGGTCGAGAAGGGGCAGGAAATAGTCGTTACCGCGCTGCCCCTGTACCATGTGTACGCGCTGACCTGCAATTGTTTCGCTTACGTGGATCTCGGTGCGCTGAATGTGCTCATTACGGATCCGCGCGATACCAAGGGCTTCATTGCCGAGATGCGCAAGTGGCCATTTACCTGCATCACGGGTGTGAACACGCTGTACCAGAGTCTCGCGGATCATCCGGATCTGCGTACCGTGGATTTTTCCTCGCTGAAAGTTGTCTCGGCAGGCGGCATGGCCGTGTTGGAATTCACTGCGCATGCGTGGTCACGCGTCACCGGAACGGAGATCCTGGAAGGCTATGGACTATCGGAGACGTCCCCGGTGCTGACCAGCAACCGGCCGGACCTGGAGGAGTACACTGGCACGATCGGGCTGCCGTTGCCGAACACCGATATTTCCCTGCGTGACGATGCGGGTCAGGAAGTTCCGAACGGCGAGCCGGGCGAGTTATGCGCGCGCGGTCCACAAGTCATGGATGGCTATTGGAACGACCCGGAAGGTACAGCGAAGGCCATGACCAGTGATGGCTATTTCCGAACCGGGGATGTCGCTGTGATCGACGCAGACGGGTATTTCCGCATCGTGGATCGCAAGAAGGACATGATCCTGGTGTCGGCGTTCAACGTTTATCCAAACGAAGTCGAGAACGTGCTGACCCTGCACCCGGATGTAGTAGAGGCAGCTGTCGTTGGCGTACCCGACGGGGAGTCCGGCGAATTGGTCAAGGCGTTCGTAGTCAAGCGAGCGGGCTCGGCATTGACTGAACAGGAGTTGCGGACGTACTCCCGCGAAAACCTTGCGGCTTACAAGGTGCCGAAACAGGTCGAATTCAGGGACACTCTGCCGAAGTCGAACGTCGGTAAGATCCTGCGGCGCGCGCTGCGCGATGAGACTGCCTGATCGGGGACATTCTTCGAAGAGAATGTCCCCAACGGATTATCTTGCTTTTTGGCCGCGACTTTTCGCCGCCGCAGCGACCGCGTCCCAGTGATCCTCGTGGATCCACGTCTGGACGAAGCCCTGCGCCTCGAAATCCCTCAGCTGCTCGTGCAAGGCCTGCCGTCGCACTCTAGCCAGGGCCTTGAACCCCCGCAGTACCGCCGGGCTGCGCTTGCGCCACGGTGCGATGAATTCCTGCAGGCAGTCGTCGAGACTTTGCTCCGGTGCACAAACGCGCGCTACCAGCCCGAGTTCCAGCGCCAGTGGCGCCGTCACCCGGCGCGCCGATAGCAGCAGCTCCAGCGCCTGGCTCACGCCCACCGCAGCAATGAGATCGATCCCGCCGCCCCAGGCTGTCGTCACATTGAGTTGGGCCTGCAGGAAACCGATTTCGGCGTTGGGGGCGGCGATGCGTAGATCGCAGGCCATGGCTAACTCGGCACCGCCGCCCAGCGCCAGACCATTCAGGGCCGCGACCACCGGCACGGGAAAGTTTCGAATCGCATCCAGCGCCGCCCGACCCCGGCGCGACATTGCGCGCGCATCCACCTCGCTGCGAACGGCATCCAGTTCCTTCAGGTCGCCACCCGCAGCAAAAGCCCGATCGCCGGTCGCGGTAACGACGGCGCAGCGCAGGCCATCTTCCTTGCCGTGGTCGGCCAGCGCCACGCCGATCTGGTCCAGCAGGGACAGGCTCAGGGCATTGCGTTGTTCGGGTCGATTGACCGTCAGTGTCAGGACCGCATCGTGACTGGCAACGAGCAGGTCTTGCTTCACCTCAACAACCGGGCCTTTCGTTTCAGAAGTACACTCGCATGATGCAGTCAGCAACACACGCCGGACGTTCCTCGCCCTCTATTTCGACCTCGTACTTTTCGGTCAGCTGAATCGAGCCTTTGACCTCGGTCGCGTCGACCAACGTGCAATGTGCCCTGATTCTGCTCCCGACCCGGACCGCGTTCGTGAACCGCAGCTTGTTCAGGCCGTAGTTGATCACGTTGGTGACGCCCGGAAACAATGGTTTGGTCTCGTCGACCAGCCCGCGCAGCCGGGGATACAGCGACAGGGTGAGATAACCGTGCGCAATCGTGGACTGGAATGGCGACTCTGCCGCGGCCCGTTCGGGATCCACGTGAATCCACTGATGATCGCCGGTGGCATCGGCAAAACTGTTGACGAGTTCCTGCGTGACCGGCAGCCAGTCGCTGACGTGGATTTCTTCGCCGACCCTGTCTTGCAGGTCAGCGAGGGTTTCGGCGAGCGCCATGGTCGAACCTCATTAGCCGTCTTTTCTATTGACGGCGGCCGATGCTAGCAGATCGCCGGTACCGGCGCTGGTGCGACGGCGCTGTGTGGCGAGTACAAAAAGCGCAGCCAGGAAGACCAGCGCGTTGAAGCCGCCCATAAGCAGGAACGGCGCACCAGGACGCCAGAGCCCGAACAGCTGGCCACCCAGCCAGCCGCCAACGAGCGTGCCGATCGCGCCGAAGAAACTGAAGACACCGATCACCGAGCCGGCTATTCGGGGATCCGCTTCCTGCGAAATGAGAGTCTGTCCCGCGAGTATCGAGCTCATCTGGCCGACGCCGAGCAGCACGGCGAGATACAGCGACATCTCTCCCAACGGATTGGTTTGCGCGCCGAACACGAGGTAGCCGATCGTGGCGAATAACATGCCTACAACCAAGGCGGCAACGCGATCGATCCGGTCGTTCAGGATGCCGAGCAGCGGGGCCGCTACCAGCGCGGCGCCGGCGACAATCGCGAATTCAATTCCAGCACGCCCCTGGGCTTCTGCGGCAGTCATGCCCTGGGCGATGCCAGCCTGCGTTACCCAAAGCGATAGATATGTGCCAATGACGACTACATCGCCCCGCGCGGCGAAGGCCGACGCATAAGCGACTGCGATGCGCGGATTACGCGCAGCACCCAACCCTTCACGGAGCAGCGTTAGCAACGACTGGCGCTGCCGATGCTGCGATTCCTTGCCGCCGCGAAGGCCAAAGAACATGATTAGCGCGCTGAAGACGCACAGGCCTGCAACAAGTGCCATTGCGGCGCGGCTGGCCAGCAATGGCTCGAGACCGCCGGCCTCCAGCCACTTGGGCACGTTGCCGCCGACGAATCCCAGCACCCCGATACCGAGTCCATTCAGCACGCCGAGCAACGCAATCATTTTGCCGCGGGATTTTTCCTGGGGGTAATCTGCCAGCAGGGCGGAGTAGGAGCCGACGATCGCAGCGGCACCCACGGCGTAGCCGGCCCGGACTGCGGTGAGCTGTAGCGCGCTATCGGCCCACGGATAAACGAAGAACCCGGCGGCCACGATCAGGTAGCCGAGTGTCACGACCAGACGCCGGCCAATACGATCGGACAGGGCACCAAATGGTCCAACCAGCATCAACAGGATGAGTTCCTGGGCAACGGCGAGGTTCGCAGTCAGCGCGCCCTGCTCGGACCGCGGGATACCCAGTGCAACCTCGAGAATTATCGGCTGGATGAAATTGATGAACGCGAGAAATGGAATGCCCGTCAGCGCCGCGTACAGCAACGTCAGACCGTTTAGTCGAGACACGCCCGGTTGCAGCGAGAAGTACCAGAGGCGGGTACCGGCGTTATCGTGAGTAGTCATTATCCTCCCGGTCGGCGGAGGGCCGACGCGCTACTGAGGTCGTCGCCTCGTGGGTGGCGGATGTTTCTGCCTGGCGGCGCGAGTGTCAACCTCGGCGGCGCTGCCGCGTTTACCCATTGTGGGAATACGGGTGGAATCTGGCCCGACCAGGGCCGCGAATCCCTTTGAACTTAAGGTGAATTTGCGGGCTCCAAACACAATCGGTCGGGGCGCTGATCGGTATATAATCTCGTTATGGAGAGCTCCGCAGGGGCCGCACTAAGTGTATGATTGACAAGGTTAAACTGGTCTTTCTGGTAGGGATTCTCGCGCTGGTCGGGTGTAAAACTACGGGCAGCATGCAGACACCCGGGTCGCAGAGTAGCGGCAGCAGCGGCTCGGCTGGCGGCAGTTCCATGCCATTCCCGCAGTCCGGTTCCCAGGGTGGCTCGTCATCGCCAAGTGGCAGTGCCGGGATGCCTTCAGGTGGGCAGTCGGGTCAGCAGGGCAGCAGCGGACAGCCGACGGGCAGCCAGAACCCGGGGGGGCAGGGCAGTCAGGGCGGACAGATGCCCGACACCGGCGCCCAGCAGGGCCAGGGCAGTCAGGGCGGACAGTCCGGTAAGGCGGGTGAATCAGGGCAGGCCGGCAGTGACGGCGCGTCGGGCAGTCGGGCTGGGCAATCAGGAACCGGGGCTGCCGGCGGTGGCTACGGGGTTAACGATATCGAGGGCATTTTTAACGAATCCCTTGGCGATTTCGATGGCGAGATGGACCGGGAACGGGAGGTAATTGCCTCCTCCGGGCAGGGTTCGGGCCGCGGCGCCAGCGAGCGCGAATCGCGTGATGTCTCGCAGGTCAAGCAGGCGGGTTCCGGTGGCATGGGCGGCATGTCGTCAACCGGTTCTGGCAGCATGGGTGGCGCGGCCGGCGGAATGCCCTCCGGTGGCCCACAAGGCGGCAGTGCGGGCAGCAGCGACGCCGACTCTGGTGCCCAGCAGAGTGGCACCGCGGGCGAGGACGCCGGCGCGGGACAAACTGAAATCCAGAGTGGTATGGAGGGCGGTGATTTCGAGTCGTCCGAACGCGATGGTGCGATGGTTGGTGACATTCCGGAAGATATCCCGGCAGACGGTTCCGGCGATGATCAGGTTGGCAAGCAGATTCGCGAAGCGGCCATGGCCGAGACCGATCCTGATATTCGGGAGGCGCTGTGGGATGAGTATCGGCGGCATACCGGCATCAAGAAATAAACCAAGGGGCAACGGACGTGCCGAAAACAAGAATACCGACAACTGTTAATACCGCCTTTTTGCTGACGGTTGTCATGCTGCTGGGGGGCTGCGCGGCCTCCACGACCGTGCAATACGAGAACGTCGAAATGGTGCGCGCCGAAACCGAGGTGGCACCGGAAGCGCTGCTGGACATCGGCATCTTGCTATTCGATCCGGGCGTACCTGACGACGCGCAGGAACCCGATGGTTTTGTGTTCCCCGATGTGCGGCGCGCCGAAGCCCGTTACATGCCGTTTCACCTGAAAAATACTCTGCAGGCCAGCGGGCACTGGGGTTCGATCTGGGTATTACCCGAGCGCACGGATGCAGTCGACTTGCTGATCTGGGGACGCATCGATCAGTCAGACGGCCTCGAGGTCAAGGTACAGGTCGGCGCGTGGGATTCGACCGGACGCGAGTGGCTGAACAAGTCCTACGACACGAAAGTGCCGGAGAAAGCCTACTCGACGTATCGCGACATGTCGCAGGATCCTTACCAGAACATCTATAACGAAATCGCGAACGATCTGCTGGAAAAACGCAAGCAACTGTCCAGCGATGACCTGGCGCAGGTGCGGCAGATCGCGGAATTGCGCTTTGCCGCCGATCTCGTGCCGGCAGCGTTCAGCGAATACCTGGCCGAGGAAAAGGGCGAGTTCGAAATTCGCCGTCTGCCGGCCGAGGACGACCCCATGCTGTCGCGCATGCGCGCCGTGCGGGAGCGTGAGTACATGCTCGTCGATACATTGAACGAGTATTACGCGGGTCTGTATTACGAACTGGGCCAACCGTACGAAGACTGGCGCCGCATGTCGCGGTCCGAAATGATCCAGTACCGTGAGTTGAAACGTTCCGCGCGCATTCGGCAATTACTCGGGCTGGCCGCGATACTCGGTGCGGTCGCGTACGAAGCCGGCGGCGGTGGCAATTCCGCGATTACCACGACGGCAGTTTTCGGCGGCATTGAGGGAATTCGCAGCGGCTTCGGCAAGTCGGCCGAGGCCGACCTTCACCGTGAGTCACTCGGCGAGCTTGGTCGCTCGTTCGAGTCCGAGGCCGAACCACTGCTGGTCGAAATCGAGGGCCAGACGCGCCGGCTGACCGGCACGGCCGAGGAGAAATACCGCGAGTGGCGGCGCTTGCTGCACGAGATCTATGCGTCGGAAACCGGCCTGATCAGCCTCAATGACGCTCCCGGGGATGCAACCCAGGTCCCAAACTGACCGGCGGCACCAACTGACGACGCGCGGCCTCGGAGCCTTGTGATGGCCGGGCTTGCCGTGGCGCAGGTCCTGGTGGACCGTTTCGAATTGTTGCGCCGCCTGGGTAGCGGCGGAATGGGCGAGGTCTGGCTCGCTCATGATCGACAGCTCGACGAAGAGCTCGCGCTGAAGATCCTCGACGCCGAAGCAACCGTCGATCCCGGCCAGCTCGAACTCCTGCGAAACGAATGCCGCCGCGCCCGCGCGTTGTTGCATCCGAACATCGTGCGCGTGCACGAACTACATAGCGACGGCGCGCTGGCGTTTATCGCTATGCAATATATTTCCGGTGGCGATCTTGCGAGTCTGCGCGGCGGTTCGTTCCGAAAAATTCTTCCGGTTGCGACGATGGTTTGCGAAGCGCTGGAGTATGCGCATCGACAGGGCACCATTCATCGCGATGTGAAGCCCGCCAATGTCCTGCTGGACGAACGCGGCGTTGCGTACCTGACCGACTTTGGCATTGCCGGTGCCTTATCCGGCAACGGTCTGCAACTACGCGGTGGCGGCTCGCTGCCATTTCTCAGTCCGCAACAGCTGGACGGTCAGGGGCCCGCCGTGGCCGACGACGTCTACGGCATTGGCGCACTGCTCTATGACCTGCTTGCGGGCCAGCCCCTGTTTTACCCGGAAGCGACTCCCGAGCGTGTTCGAACAGAGAAACCGCAAATTCCCGCGACTGACGGCACCGGTGAGTCTTTGCCGGTTGGGCTGGTAAAGCTGATCGCCGCAACGCTGGAAAAGGAACCGGCCAGGCGCCCGGCCGGTATGGCCGCGATCCGCAGCATTCTCGATGAGCTATGTGCAGACTTCCCGCCGGTCGCCGAATCCGCCACTGATGTCATCCAGCCGGTCACGCGGCGCCGGCGTGCAGCCGCGGCAACCGTGGCTGCAGATTTGTCGCAACGGCCAGCAAAGCAACGTGTGCGCCAGGGATTGCCCGGTGGTCTCGTGTTCGGTGGCCTGGCCATCCTGTTGATACTCGTGATCGGCGTGGTGTTTGTCCTGCCCCAGATTGTCAGCGAACGTCCGGCCCCGGTAACCCGCGGTCCAGAGCCGCCACGAACCGCGGCGCCGCCAGCCCCCGACCCGGGCCAGTCCGAGGTCCAGCGGGAGGCCGCCGACGAAGTGCTCGGCGAGTTATTGACGTTGCAAGACCAGTTGCGCGCGCTCGCAGTCGATCGCTGGGGTGGCGCCGATTGGGCCGAGGCGCAGCGACTCGCCGCCGCCGGCGATGATCGTTATCGCGAGCGTGACTATGTCGGGGCGGCTGATGAATATCGCCGCGCGACGAGCCTCCTGAAGATCCTGGTGCCGCGCGTACCGGAAGTCCTGGCACGCGCGCTCGCGGCGGGAGAAGCGGCCCTGCTGGACGGTGATCGTCCGGTGGCGATAGAGCAGTTCGAACTCGCCCTGGCGGTCGAGCCGGGCAATGCGCAGGCCGAACTTGGACTGCAGCGCGCGGGGCGCCTTGACGAACTGCTCGCCCTGATGGTCGATGCCACGACGCTCGAAAACGCCGGCGACCTCGCCGGAGCGGCCGCGGCTTTCGAGGCCGCACTGCAGGTCGATCCGCAGTGGGGGCCAGCGCGCGAGGGTCAAGAGCGGACGCGCGGCGCAATTGCCCGCGATCAGTATGAAACGAGTATGGCACGCGGTTTTGCGGCGTTGTCGACCGGCGATAGTGCGGCTGCAAGGCGCGCGTTCAATGCGGCCCTGAAAGTTCGTCCCGGTGATGCCGATGCTCGCAGGGCGCTGGCGCAGGTGGAATCGGAAGCACGTCTGCAACGTGTTGTCGCGTTGGAAAACAGCGCACGCGAACTGGCGGCGGCGGAAGACTGGGAGGGCGCCGCGGGCGAATTCCAGGCTGCGCTGGATATTGATGACACCGTGGAATCATCGCGCCAGGGGCTGGCGGAAGCGCGCGCCAGGGCTGAACTCGCGGCCAGACTCGCTGCGGAGGTTGCCAATGCCGATAGCCTGAACGACGAGCGGAACTGGCAACGGGCACGTGCACTCGCGGACAGCGCTCGGGCAACGACTCCAAAAGGCCCCGTGCTTGCCACGCAGATTGCGGCGCTGGAACGCGCGTTGCTGGTTGCCAAGACGCCCGTGCCGGTGCGTTTCCAGTCCGATAATCTGACCGATGTCGTAATCTATAAAGTGGGCCGTCTCGGCGCATTTGCCGACCTGACAGTCGATCTGCGCCCGGGTCGGTACACGGCGGTCGGGAGTCGTGACGGGTTTCGCGATGCGCGCCGCAATTTCCTGGTCGCCGCTGATGGCAGCACGCCCACGATCGTGGTGCGGTGCGAGGAACCGATTTGAGTGTGGCGATTCGCGTTAGTGGTTCCGGCGGTGAACGCAGTTTCGCGCTTGCAGATCTGCCGCTGAATATCGGGACGGGCCCGGAAGCGGCGATCCGGATTCCCGGTGCGATTACGGCCACGCCACAAGCGGTCATCGGTGCGCTGGACGAGCGGCCATTCCTCCAATTGTCCGCTGGTGTCAGTTGCACCGTGAATGGCGATTCAGTCAGCGGCACGCGCTGGCTCGACGACGGCGACCTGGTCGAGCTGGCTGGCGCGGAAATTGTATTTTCGCAGTCCGCCGACGAATGGCACTTCGCCGTAAGCGCCGGGGATTACGACACGCTGCCGCCGGAAATCGTTGACAGCCCGGCGGCCGGAGAGGCCATCGAACCGGTCGCGCGCCGCCGTCCGGCGGTGCCGGCCGCCGCAGCTACACCGCAAACTCGCAGCAAACGGTTGCGCACCGGTTTCGGCGTCGCGTTGGCGGTGTTGCTGGCGGTTATCGGTTTTCTGTTTACGGCCAAGGCCGTGCGTATCGATGTGGAGCCGCCCGAGGCCGACGTGAAGCTCGCTGGCGGCCTGCTGAAGTTCAAGGTGGGCGGACGTTTTCTGGTCTGGCCCGGTGAGTACCGTGTAATCATGACCGCCGCCGGCTACGAGCCCGGTCGTGAAGTCGTGGCAGTCACCCGCGAGTCCAGCCAGGAATTCGATTTCGTCTTGGAGAAGCTGCCCGGTCGTGTCGTCATTGCCAACGATCGCGACGTGCTGGCGCAAGTCTTCGTGGACGAACAGGAGATTGGCACGACGCCCACCGCTGAACTCGAACTCGAGCCTGGTCCACATGCATTGCGCGTGGAAGCCGAGCGCTACCTGCCGTACAGCGACGAAATCGATGTCATCGGGCTCGGGCAGCGACAGGAGATCGTGGTAACCCTGACGCCCGGCTGGGCCGATGTGACGGTCACCAGCGACCCGGCGGGTGCGACGATTACCAGCGGTGATGAGACGCTGGGCACGACGCCGGCAACCGTGCCGGTCATGGCTGGCAGTCGCGAGTTGGTCGTGCAGCGGGACGGCTTCAAGACCTGGCGGCAGTTGTTGACGGTCGAGGCCGGTGAACAGCTCGACTTGCCACCGATCGAACTCCAGCCGGCCGACGGGATCCTCACCGTTACCAGCGTCCCGACAGCGGCAGCCGTGAGTGTCGACGGTCGCTATCGTGGCACGACGCCGACCGACGTCGAGCTGACTCCGGGCGCGACTTACGAGGTGATCGTGTCCAAACCGGGCTTCGGCACCGAAACGCGCCGCGTGGCAATGCAATCCCGCCAGGGCCAATCAATTCGGGTGGCACTGACCGCGCGTATGGGACAGGTGCGCGTCTCGGCGCAACCGCCCGGCGGCGAACTCTTCGTCGATGGCCGCAGTGTCGGCTCGGCGGAGCAGGAACTATCGTTGCCCAGTCGACCCCATTTGATCGAGGTGCGGAAGCCCGGATTCGCGGTTTACCGCATCGAGATCACGCCCAAACCGGGTTTGCCGCAGGTACTTGACGTGGTGTTGCTGACCGAGGCCCAGGCAGTGTTGGCAAAGACACCGCGAACCGTTACGACCGGACAGGGTCTAACCCTGCAACTGGTTGACCCGGGCGAATTGACGCTGGGAGCGCCGCGCCGCCAGCAGGGCCGGCGTCCCAATGAATCGCAACGGCAGGTTCGCCTGACGAAGCGTTTCTATCTGGGGCAGCGTGAAGTCACCAATACCGAATTCCGTGAGTTTCGCCCGCAACACACATCGGGAGCCGAAAAGTTCAGGGAATTGGGTATTGGCGATCATCCCGCCGTGCTGCTGGGCTGGGATGAGGCGGTCGCGTATTGCAACTGGTTGAGTGATCGCGATGGCCTGCCGCGCGCCTATATCGTGAAGGATGGTGACTTCGTGCTGGCATCGCCACCGACAAATGGATATCGCCTGCCCACGGAGGCCGAATGGGCCTGGGCTGCACGTTACAACGCCGGTGGCGAAAAACGTAGGTACCCGTGGGGCGATCGTATGCCACCGGTCGCTGGTTCGGGTAATTTTGCGGATCGCTCCGCCCGGGGCATTGTCGCCAATGTGCTGAGCAACTTCGACGACGGGTATCCGGTTACGGCGCCCGGTGGCAGGTTCACGGCAAGTCCGCTTGGTTTCTTCGACCTTGGCGGCAATGTGGCCGAATGGGTGCACGATCGCTACAAGGTCTATGCGCAGACGCCCGAGGTCGCCGAAGATCCTTACGGGCCCGTGGAGGGCCAGTATCATGTGATTCGTGGCTCGAGCTGGCGACACTCCAGCATTAGCGAGCTGCGATTTGCCTACCGGGACTTTGGTGACCAGGGTCGGCTGGATGTGGGGTTTCGCATTGCGCGCTATGCCGATGAGGCCGGCGCCGAGGAGTAACTGATGGAGTGGTTGAAGATTCTCGTGATTGGTGTCGCGGGTATTGGTGTGACCTGGGCAGCGCAGCAGGCGACGGAGCGCAGTGCTGCGGTCGTGCTGGCGCAGGCACCCGCCGAACCGACCGCTGCGACGGACGCTGAAACCGAGGTGGCCCTGCCCGAAGAAGCAGAGTCGATGACTGAAGCAGAGCTGGAGGCCGAGCTCGAACGCATTGAGAACGCCGTGGACGACTCGGACGAACTCGAGGAATTCACACCAACCAAACCGCTGGCAGCTGATCTGGGCGTAGCACTGCCTTCCGACATCTGAATGCCTGTGGAGCCACGACGATCATGAAACAGAGTTTTTCCACGGAATTCGTATTCCAGATTTTTTCGTTGATCATTTCGATCATTATCGTGCACGCGATTTATGTGTCGGTCATTCGACCCAACGCGGCTGCGATTCAGGAAGAACAGCGAATTCTCGTTGCCGAGAATCCGGATTACGTACCGGAACGCCGCTTTGCGGTCATTGTTCAGGATTTCGAGCAGGAAGCCTGTTTCGTGCTGATGCTGTGGGCTTTTGCGATCATGGGGTACAAGGCGTGGAATGCGTCGCGCGAGCGCGCCCTGCTCGATCTCGAATTGTTGCCCATCGCCGACGGAGTGCGAATATTGCCGGAGGACACGCGCGAATATGCGCGGCAACTGCAGGCGCTGCCGGATGAACAGCGCAACCTGTTGTTGCCGCGCGCGCTGCTCAGTGCGCTACAGCGGTTTGGCGCGACCGGCAATGTGCAGGACGTGTCATCGTCGGCGCACACGATGGCGGCGACCGAGGCCGACCGCCTGGAATCTGAACTGTCCATGGTTCGGTATATCGCGTGGGCAATTCCATCCATCGGGTTTATTGGCACGGTTCGCGGCATCGGCGCGGCGCTTGGGCTGGCACACCGCGCGGTGGATGGCGATATCAGCGGCGTGACCGAAAGCCTGGGTGTTGCATTCAATTCCACGTTTATCGCCCTGTTGATCAGCATCGTGCTGATGTTCCTGGTGCACCAGCTGCAATTGTTGCAGGAGCGTCTCGTGTTCGAGGCGGAGACTTACCTGGATCAGAACCTGATCCGGCACATGCAGGCCAGCTGACCGGAGCGCGGCCGACATTGCCATGACTATCCTGGGATTGGATCTGAATGACGCAGCGCTGACCGGCGTGGCCGATGATGAGCTGTTGTTCAGCGAGCCCGGTTACGCGCTTGCTCCGGATGGCCAGCTGGATTTTGGCAGTGCGGCCTGGGCGCAGGCGCGCCGTTATCCGCGCCGTGTGCAGAATCGCTATTGGCGCGAGCTCTCGGATGATGCCATCGCTGCTCCCGTGGGTAGCGCGGAGAGTACTGCTGACCTCGTGCATGATCATCTCGCGAAACTATGGGACCAATATGGCGGAGGTCGCGACGGTGTCGCTCTCGCGGTACCGTCATATTGGTCGCCCGGTCAACTCGCGCTGCTGCTGGGCATTGGCGAGGAGGTCGGTCTAACCGTCCGGGCCATCGTCGATCAAACGATTGCGTCGACTCGCCGCGAGTACCCGGGGCGGGCCCTGCTCGCAATCGATGTGTCTCTGCACGAGGCGACGGTTAGCGAGATTGGCCAGGATGGCTGTGCCGTTCTGAATCGACGCCATCATTTGCCGGGGCTCGGCATTGAGGCGCTGGAACGCGCAGTCGTGGAGCGCATTGCTGCGACGTTCGTGGACAACGCGCGCTTCGACCCGCTGCACCATGCCGACAGCGAACAGTTCCTGTACGACCACCTGTACTCGTGGTTGATGCAGCTCGGCCGCGATTCCGGCATGACGGCAACGATTGGTTATCGGGACAACGAATTCACCGCCGATCTCGAGCGCGATGCGTTGGCGGCGCGCGTCGCCGATTTATGCGAGCCGCTTCTGCAACAGGTGCGGGCGTTGCTGCCGGCCGGCGGCGCAACCGCGATTCAGCTTGCCGGGAAGCTCGGTGATTTCCCCGGGCTGGCCGCCGCATTGTCCGCGTTGCCTGACGTGGAAGTCTTTCTGCTCGATCCGACGGCTGCGGCCCGTGGCGTCTTGCGGGATGCGGCCCGGGCTGGTGCGGGTGATGCTTACCGATTGCAAACCACCATGACGTGGGACCAGCCGCCGGCGCCGGCAACGGGTGTCCCGGCGACGGCCGCGGCGGAAATCGCAGCGCCTACCCACCTGGTATTCGGCTCCCAGGCTTTCCGGCTCGGCTCGCGGGCCCTGAGTATCGGCATGGAGTTGAGTCCCGGCGACTTTGGCATCCAGCTAAGCGGCAGAATGACCGGCATTTCACGCCAGCATTGCAGCGTGCATCACGAAAACGGCCGCGTTGTGCTGACCGACCACAGTCGTTATGGCACGAATCTCAATGGCCATCGAATCCAGACCTCCGCCGTTCTGCAGGCCGGCGACGTAATTTCAATTGGCAGCCCGGCACGCGAGTTCGTACTTGTGGCAGAAACCGATCCCAATGGCACGTAGGCAGTTCAACGTCTTCAATCTGTCTTTTCTGGACGTCATGTCCTGCGGACTCGGTGCGGTCGTGCTGTTCTTCATGGTCATCAATGCGCAGGTCGCATCGCGGGCAAATCTGGCGAACCAGGAACTGCTTGCCGAAACGAATCGCATCGAGGAAGAAGTTCTCGACGGTCGCAAGAAGATGGTGCGGGTGCGCAATGCGCTGGAATCCAAGCGCGAGGAACAGGTCAAGGCGGAGGGCGAGGCCCGTCGGATCCAGGAGATGATTCGCGTCATCGAGGAGGAGCTGGCCCAGCTCGACCAGCGCAGCCTCGCGCGTGAAGACAGCATCGAAGACCTGATGAGCGACATCAAACGGCTCGAAGAGGCAAAGAAGCGATTATCGGCACAGACCGACGACCCGACGCCGGATACCGGGCAGAGAATTCGCACCTTCATTGGCGACGGGAACCGACAGTACCTGACCGGCATGAAAATGGGCGGCCAGCGTGTGCTCATCCTGGTCGACGCGTCGACGAGCATGCTCGGACGGACCTATGTCAATGTATTGCGTTTCCGGAACATGCCCGATGCGCGCAAGCGCCGCGCACCGAAATGGCAGCAGACAATCCGCACCGTCGATTGGTTGGCGACGCAAATCACACCAGGAACCCGGTTCCAGATCTACACCTTCAATGAACAGGCCCGCAGTGTTTTGAAAGATACCGATGGCGAGTGGCTCGAAGTCAGCGACGGCAGCGAGCTCGAAAAGGCCATCACGGCGCTGGAACTGGTCGTGCCCGAGAAGGGCAGCAGCCTGCACGCCGCATTTGCCGCGATTCGCGAGCTCGACCCGCTGCCGGACAACATCTATTTACTGACCGACGGGTTGCCGACCCAGGGCAAAGATGTGCCCGGCAAGGTACAGAAAGTGAAACCGGAGCGGCGGTCGACGTTTTTCCAGCAGGCCGTGAAGACTCTGCCGCGCAAAGTCCCGGTGAACGTGTTGCTATACCCGATGGATGGTGATCCGGCCGCGCCGGGGCTGTTCTGGGGTTTGGCTTTATCCACTCGTGGCTCCTTCCTGACACCGTCGAGGGACTGGCCATGAGAAGGCGTCGGCGCGACATGGAGACCTTCAATCTCTCCTTCCTGGACGCGATCACCTGTGGTTTTGGCGCGGTCATCCTGCTGCTGGTGCTGGTCAAGATCTACGAACCGCTGACGATCGAGCGAAGCAAGACCGAAGTGGAAGCACTGCTCGCAGCCCTGCAGGAAGAACTGTTCGAGATTCGTGGTGAGACAACGGTGCTCAATCGCGACATGGTCACGGTGGATGAGCAGCTGTCGGAAACCAAGGACCTGCTGGCGAGGCTGCGAGGCGAACTGTCGAAACTGCGCGGGCAGTTCGCCGCCACCAAGGACGATGCCGCGATCGACGATGCGGAGCGGGGTGAACTGGTGGCGGCGCGCCAGCGCCTGACGGAGGAAATGCAGCGCCTGCTGGCCAATTACAAGCCGCCCGAGGACGACACCACGGTTGGCGGCATTCCCGTGGACAGCGAGTACATCGTGTTCGTGATCGATACCTCGGGCAGCATGTTCCAGGGTCCGTGGCGGCTGGTGTTGCGCAAGGTCCAGGAGGCCCTCGCCGTCTATCCGCGCGTCAAGGGCATCCAGGTATTGAACGACGAGGGCAAGTACATGTTCAGTACCTACGCCGGTCGCTGGATACCCGATTCGGAGGCAGCCCGACGCAGCATCATCAGCCGGCTGGCCGGCTGGAATCCCTACAGTGACTCGAGCCCCGTGGAAGGCATCACCGAGGCCATCAATACCTTCTATGAACCCGGCCAATCAATGAGCATTTACGTGTTCGGCGATGACTTTCCGCGTGGCAGCGTGGAAGCGGTTGCCCGCTATATTTCGCGGATCAATCGCGCGGATGAATTTGGCAATCGGCTGGTCAGAATCCACGGCGTGGGCTTCCCGACCCAGCTGGTGGGCGGTCGCACAGCCAACGCGCTGCAGTTTGCGAATCTCATGCGGACCCTGTGTGAGCGCAATGGCGGGACCTTCGTCGCGCTGACCACGCTACAATAGCGACCGCGACATCCCATCGAGCCCGGGCGGCGAACACTACTGCGGTCGAATAGAGGAGCCCCCAAATGTCCATTCAAGACGACTTGACCGGAAAACGTTGCAAGCCCTGCGAGGGCGGCGTGCCGCCGCTGGACGCGGAGCAGACAGCGGAATTGATGAAGGCGCTGGACCCCGGCTGGCAACTTGCGGCCGACGGCAAGTCAATCAACCGTAGTTTCGAATTCTCCAGTTATGCCCGGACGATCGGATTCGTCAATGCACTCGCCTGGGTGGCCGAATCGGAAGATCACCATCCGGATCTGATCGTGCAGTACGGCAAGGTCGTGTGCGCATGGGCGACTCACGCGATCGATGGTTTGTCCGAGAATGATTTTATATGTGCTGCCAAGACTGATCGCCTGGTCGATGGCTGAGGAACGAGCGAGGAGACGTTAATGACAGGATTCTGCGTGCCGATGCGCCTTTGGCTGATTGCCATATGTGGCGCCACACTCCTGCTGCCGGTTACAGGTACGGCGCTGGACCTGAGCACGCCGGCAGGCAATCTGGAAGCAATGCGCAAGATCCAGTGCTCTACCGTCGACGGCCAGGTCGAAACCTATGGTTGGCATGGCTATGCATTCAGCCGCGTGCCGGGTGAGCCCGATCGACGGTTATTTCGCGTGGAGGGTATGAATATTCGTCAGTGCGGCCCGCTGTCGGACGATGCCGGTGGACCAGGATTCAAGATGGTCACCCGGGAAATACTGCTGTACCTGGACCCGAAGACCGGTGACGTCCTGCGTCGCTGGGAAAACCCCTGGACCGGCAAGACCGTGGACGTCATTCACGTCAGCAACGATCCGGTGAATCAGCGCATGATGGCTGAGTCGCGGGGCCGGCCGTTCATCCTGCCGTTTTCGCTCAGCGGCGATCAGTGGTGGTTGACCAGCACGGTACCGCTGTTCTACACCAACCCGCTGGCGGGCGAATACCAGGACTATGTTGGCGGCACCTATCATGCGACGGAGATGTTCAACTTCTTCGGCGACGTCGAGGAGCTAAACGATCCGGACGTCGATTCGGTGCCGGCCCGGGTTGGCTGGGTCAGGATTTCGAGCTGGCTGCCGTGGATGGAGATGGGGGACCGCGTCGGCATGCTGTATTTCCACACCGCCGGGCGCAAGCTTGACAGTTATGACGATCTGCCGGACGTCATGAAAAAAGAGATCGCCAGGAATTTTCCCGACTACGCCAGTCCGCCGCCGATGGACGACGAGCGGCGCAACGAAACCAGCTGGACGTTCTTCAAGAAGGTGCTGGACGCGCGCTAGGAGGTGGCCTGATGATTGCGCCCATCGACGTTCGTAATCCACGCACCGGCGAGGTCGACTATCGCATTCAGCCGCCGACGCCGGACGAACTCGCCGAGACGGTTGCCGGGATGCGGACAGCCCAACGCGATTGGTGGGAGCTCGGCGTAAGCGGTCGCGCGGCAATTCTGCGTGCCTGGGTACAAAGTGTCGCCGCAAATCCCGCACCGCTGCTCGACGCACTGGCACAGGATACCGGTCGACTGCGTATCGCGCGCACCGAGCTGTTCGCTCTGCCCGGGATGGTCGACAGCTGGGCCGGCGCGGCCGCCCGGTTGCTCGACGAAGGTAGCGAACGGGATTCCGTCAATCCCGGTTTCGGCATCAGGGATCAATTCGTGCCGCATGCGGTTGTCGGGATTATTAGTCCGTGGAATTTTCCGCTGCTGCTGTCGATGGTCGATTCGATCCCGGCGCTGATGGCCGGTTGTGCGGTCTTGATCAAGCCGAGTGAGGTCACACCCCGTTTCGCCGCACCGTTGACCGCATCGATTGCCGCTTATCCGGAGTTGGCAAAGATCTTCAAATTGGTGAATGGCGATGGGCGCACCGGCGCGTTGGTGATCGACCATGTCGATGCGATCGCCTTCACCGGCAGCGTGAAGACCGGCCGGATTGTCGCCGAGGCCTGTGCCAAGCGGTTTATCCCGGTATTCCTGGAACTCGGCGGCAAGGATCCCTGCGTGGTCCTGCCATCGGCCGACGTCGAAGCGGCGGCCCGGGTCGCATTGCGTGCGTCGATACAGGCTACCGGCCAGGCCTGCCAGTCACTGGAGCGCATTTACGTGCCGGCCGACATGGCAGAGGCTTTTGTGGCAAACCTGGTGGAAAAGGCCGAGGCGGTCGAGCTGAACTATCCGGACATCGCCGAAGGTCATATCGGCCCGCTGATTTTTGCGCGCCAGGCTGAAATCATCCAGGAGCACCTGCAGGATGCGGTCGCCAAAGGCGCGCGAATCCTGACCGGCGGCGAAATCGAGACTCATGGCGGGGGGGCCTGGATTCGACCCACGGTGATCGTGGATGTCGATCACAGCATGAAGGTCATGCGCGAAGAAACCTTTGGCCCGGTGATGCCGGTCATGACCTACAAGACCATCGATGAAGCCGTGCGGCTCGCGAACGACACCGATTACGGCCTGTCGGCAGCGGTCATTGGCAGTGATCCGACGGAATGCGAAGCGGTGGCGAGACAGCTGAATGCCGGTGCGGTCGGTATCAACGACGGCGCAGTCACGGCGGAAGTGCCGGACGCCGCGCATGATGCGTTCGGCTATTCGGGCCTGGGCGCATGTCGATCGGGAGATTCGGGTTTAATGCGCTACCTGCGGCGCAAGGCGCTGGTCAGACAACGCGGTGAGGCACGCGGCGCCGATTCATTGAACGAGCGACTCGCCGCGGCCGGGTGACGAAAAACCGGGGTCGAATCGCAGTTTTTCCATACGGGCGAACAAGTCACTGACGGCCACGGAGAAAAACTGCAGTTCGACCCCGAATCAGCGGGTACTCGGCTACTACTCGGCGACCGCGATCGTGGTCGCCAACATGGTCGGTACGGGCGTCTTCACAACGCTCGGCCTGCAGGCGGAGCTGATAGCCGATCCCCGTTGGCTACTCGCCAGCTGGTTGATCGGTGGCGTAATCGCGCTCTGCGGCGCGCTGTCCTATGGCGAACTGGGGGCGTGTCTGCCGCGCTCCGGCGGCGAATACCATTTCCTGAGCCGCATTTACCATCCCGTGCTGGGTATCGCGGCCGGGTTGATTTCAGTGACCGTCGGCTTTGCCGCGCCCGTTGCCCTCGCTGCAATGGCTCTGGGCCGCTACGCGGCCACGATCTATTCGGTATCACCCGACTGGATCGCCGTCATAACGATCGTCGCGATTAGTTTATTTCATGGTTTCGATGTGCGGGTTGGTCAGCGATTCCAGGTCATCACCACGATTCTCAAGTTGGTGCTGATCGGCATCTTCATCGCGTTCGGCCTGCTCGCGTCACCCGTCGTGCCGGCCGCACCAACCGTTCCTGAGGTAGCCAGCGCCTGGACTGTGTCCGGTGTCGCGCTGGCGCTGATCTTCGTGTTCTATGCCTATTCGGGGTGGAACGCAGCGGCCTACGTGGCCGGTGAAATCGAGCATCCCGAACGCGTCCTGCCGCGCGCTCTGCTGCACGGCACGCTGCTCGTCATGGTCCTCTACCTGCTGCTGAATTTCGTGTTCCTGCGCACGATCGCGCCCGACGAATTGAGGTCGACCGTCGAGATCGGCGCGTTGTCGGCCGCACACATCTTTGGCAGCACGGGTGGCAAAGTCATGAGCGGTATGCTGTGCCTGTTGCTGGTGTCGACGATCAGCGCCATGGTGCTGGCGGGTCCCCGCGTGCTGCAGACCGCCGGCGAGGATATTCCGCTGTTACGACCGCTGGCGCGGCGCACGGCGCATGGTGCGCCCGCGGCAGCAATCCTGTTGCAGCAACTCATTGCGCTCGTGTTTGTCGCAACCGGGTCTTTCGAAGATGTGCTGGCGCTGGCTGGTTTTACGCTGACTTTGTTTGCGTCACTGACGGTGTTGGGCGTGATCGTACTGCGTGTCAGGGAACCGCAACTGAGCCGACCATGGGGTGCCTGGGGTTATCCCTGGACACAGGTTGTATTTTTGCTGGCGAGCCTGGTCGTGCTCGTCGTGGCGCTCGCTGAACGCCCCCTCGCCGCCGCGGTCGCAGCGGGCATCACGGCGCTGGCCTTGGTGATTGCATTCTTGCAGGGGCGTCGAGCGCCGCCGTCCGCCTAGTCGGCCTGATCCTCGTCCCGCGTGAACGGTACGAATCGCACCGGGAAGATCGTCTCCTCGATCATGGAGCCATCCGCCGTTTTCTTGATCACGTAGAGATCCTGGGTTCGGCCGGCCGGTCCAAGGGGGATGATCATGCGGCCGCCGACGGCGAGTTGCTCCACCAGTGGGGGTGGCGGCTCCTCCGCGGCCGCGGTCACGATGATCGCCTCGAACGGCGCCTGTTCGGGCCAGCCCGCAAAGCCATCGCCGATTCGCACCTCGACATTGTCGTAGCCGAGCCGCTCGAGCAGGGCAGCGGCCCGCAGGCCCAGTGGCTCGACGATTTCGATGCTATAAACCGAGTCACAGATCTCCGCGAGTATCGCGGCCTGATAGCCGGAACCGGTGCCGATCTCGAGCACGCGGCAGTCCGCGGACAGGTTCAACAGGTCCGTCATCATTGCGACCAGCGAGGGTTGCGAAATCGTCTGACCCTCGCCGATGGGCAACGGGCGATTCTCATACGCGGCCCAGCGCATGTATTCCGGTACGAACTCGTGCCGCCGGACCTGGGCCATGGCGGCCATTACGCGCGGATCCAGTTCACTCTTGCCAAGGAAATATGATGCATCTCGCACCCGTGCCTCGATAACGCGCACGAGCTGCGCGTGTTCGGTCGCATAACGCGCTTCGTCGTCGGCGTTTCCGGTGCAGGTCGCGGATGTCATGATGGCAACAAGCAATACGGCTTGAAGTATTTTGTTGTCGGTCATTGTGCCAGTATCCAGTCTACTGCTTCCGGGAGGTTCGCGGCGAGCCTCGCCGGCGATCCGGATAGCCTCTGCTGATCGCCGTCCTGGTACTTGCCGGTCTGTACGAGAATGGCCGCCATGTCGTTCTGGACGGCGCCGAGTACGTCCGCTTCCACGTCATCGCCGATCATGATCACGTCGGCTGGCGCGATGTCCAGGTCGTCCACCACAGCGCCATAGAACTCGGCCGACGGCTTGCCGGCAATGATCGCGGTCTGGCCCGACGCGAATTCGAGCGCCGCGACGAACGGGCCGGCGTCGAGATGCAGCTGTCCGGCGTCGCGAAAATAGCGGTTTCGGCCGACTGCGATCAGCGGCGCACCGTCCAGCAGCAGTCGGAACGCAGGATCGAGTAGCGTGTAGGAAAAGTACTCGCCCGCGTCGGCGATAAAAACTGCGTTCGGATCTTCGCAATTCATTTCCCTGAAATCATCGGCCAGGTCCGGATGAATCACCAGCAGCGGCCGCAGGCCGCGACTTTCCAGGTAGTGCCTGGCCGCCAGCGGTGCGGTGAAGATCTGCTCGGCGTCGACGTCGAAACCCATGTCGACAAGGCGCCGCAGCGTCGCGGCGCGCGTTCGCCGGCTGGTATTCGTCACGAAGCGCACCGGCAGGCCGGCCTGCCGCAGACGACTCACGGCGTCCAGCGCACCGGGGTAGGGCGCATTGCCGTCATGCAAAACGCCCGCGATGTCCAACAACACAGCTGCGACTGGCATTTTTTCTCTAGCTGCTTGTGGCGACCATCAGCGCGAACCATTCAGCCTCATCGTGGGCAACTCCCTCGTTATTGATATATACGTACTTTCCGCAGCCCACAGAACTTGTGCCGCGGCCTTGTGCTGCTATGTTTGAGCGACACTTTGGGTTAACGGAAGACCCAACAAGAACTAAGGGGAAGCTGGAATGATAACCACAAGAATACCGGCCTTGCCGGTAGTAGCCGTATTGATACTAGGCATGAGCGGGATCGCCGATGCAGCCACTTACACCTTGTCGCCATCGGACGATGCGTATGTTTTCATTGCCGAGCCAAGCGCGAACTTCGGTACTGAGCCGGTATTGACGACGGGAATTACGTTTCTCAGTCAGGACGCATTCGTCTATCTCAAGTTTGATCTCAGCGCGATTCCGGAAAACGAATTCATCGTTGGCGCCACATTGAACCTGTATCAGGCTGGCGGCACCGGGGTTGGCCTGTTTGGAACGGAGGCCTGGCGTCATGATGACGATAGCTGGAGTGAGGCGACCATAACCTGGGACAATGCACCCTTACTCTTCAGCCCGGGTACCGGACCGTTACTGGCAGTCAATCCGAATCTGAACGACTTTCGTGGCTGGTCCCTGTGGGATCTTTTCGAGACTGGATCCTGGGATGCGGATGCGGAGCAGGCCGACGGTTTCCTGACGTTGTTGCTTGCTGAAGATAGTGGCGGCGACAATGCGCACACTTGGTGCAGCAAAGAATCGGATCCCGCGCTGGACAACTGCGTGACAACGAGTGAGCCTGGAGGGACTGACGAGAATCGCGACCCGTTCCTGACCGTCGAGACCCAGATTATCCCGGTGCCGGCGGCGTTGCCGCTGCTCGGCTCGGCAATCGCCAGCCTCGTTTTGCTCGGCTCTCGTCGCCGACTCGGATAGCGATTAGCAACACCGGAATATCCTGCCAATCGGCGGGAACCGGCAGGGTGCCCTCGCGGTGGACCGTCTGGCGTATCCTTCGGGCCATGCTCGGGTCTGTTCGTAATCGCTTCGCATGTCTTGTTGTTGTTGCGCTTCTCTCGGCCTGCAGTGGCGACGGCAGCATCAATGGGTCACCACTCTCCGGAACCGGTGATCCGGCACCGGTTCTCGCCGACGCGCCGGCCCGGGTGCAGAAGATCCTGGTCGTCGGTGGTACCAGCGGCATTGGCCTCGAGGTCGTGCGGCTGGGGCTGGCCCGCGGTCACCTGGTGTCCGCAATGGCGCGGCGGCCGGAGCGCATGCCGCTGCAGCACGAGAACCTGCAGGTGTTTGCCGGCGATATTCTCGATCCGCTGAAGCTCAAACGGGTCGTGGCGGGGCATGAAACCGTCGTCGTCAGTATCGGTCACCCGCCAACGCGGAAAGAGGTCAGTGTGTTCTCGGACGGTATGCGCAATGTGCTCGACGCAATGCGGGCTGGTGGTGCCGGGCGACTGATTACAGTCACCGGCATCGGCGCCGGCGATAGTCGCGGGCGTGGCGGGTTCATGTACGATCGCATCGTCTGGCCGCTGATGCTACAAACGGTGTACGAGGACAAGGACCGGCAGGAAGCGCTGGTCCGCATGAGCCATACCGAGTGGACGATCGTTCGCCCCGGCTTTCTCACTGACGACGTGGCGGAGGGTCGCTATCGCGCGATCAGTGATCTGGATGGTGTGACGTCCGGTAAGATCAGCCGCGCAGACGTCGCGCGGTTTATTGTCGCAGCCTTGGAGCAGGAGACCTACGTCGGCTGGACTGTGCTGTTGAGTAACTGACGCGTATTCAGAACATCGACGAGCCGCCCGGCGTCGCGTCCGGGTCGCGCTCGCCGCGATCCGGGATGTGATCGCCGGTGATCATCTGGCTGTATGACAGGCCGGGGCCGACCATCGGGTAGACGCCCGCGTCGGGATCGATAATCACTTCGAGGAAAGCCGGGCCGTCGAATTCGACGAATTCCTTGACCACGCGCGGGACGTCGGCCTTGCGATCGAGGCGCACCGCGAATTCGAAGCCGTCGGCCTGGGCCGCCTTGATGAAGTCCTTGCGGTGCAGTGACTTGTCGGTACCCGACATGCGGCCCTTGTAAAACAGTTTCTGCCACTGGCGCACCATGCCGTCGCCAAAGTTGTTCAGCACGAGGACTTTGACCGGCAATCCGTAAGTCGTGACCGTTTCCAGCTCGCCGATATTCATGCGCATGCTGCCATCGCCATCGATGTCGATCACGAGGCGCTCGGGGTAGGCAAACTGCGCGCCGACCGCGGCCGGCAGGCCAAAGCCCATCGTCCCCATGCTGCCGGACGTCAGCCACAGCCTTGGGTGCTTGAAGTCCATGTACTGCGCCGCCCACATCTGGTGCTGACCGACACCGGTGCTGATTATGGCCTCGCCCTTGGCGTGTTTATTCAGCTCCTCAATCACGTAATTCGGCTGGATGAGCTTGCTGTCGCGGTCGTAATTCAGCGCGTACACGCGACGCATTTCTTCGAGTTCGGCCAGCCACGCGGAAAAGTCCGCGTCGAATTTGTGCCGCTCGCCCCAACTGGTCAAGGCGTCGAGATCTCGCTCCAGCACGCCCACGTGGTACCAGTCAGCAGTCCTGACCTTGCCCACCTCGGAGGCGTCGACATCCAGGTGGGCAACGCGGCGGGCGTTTGGCGCAAAGGTATCCGGGTCAGTGGCGACCCGGTCGTCGAAACGCGCACCGACGGCGATCAGCAGGTCGCAATCCTCGACGGCGTAGTTCGCGTAGGCCATGCCGTGCATGCCCAGCATCTTCAAAGCGAGGGAATCCGTGGTGTCGAACGCCCCGATACCCATCAGCGTGGTGGTCACCGGAATCTGGAAACGCCGTGCAAAGCGTGACAGTGCCGCTGACGCTTCACCATGAATCGCGCCGCCGCCGACATAGAGCAGTGGTTTGCGGGCGTCGCCGAGCAGTTTGAAAAACGCGCGCGCTTCACTGGCGCTCAGCGCATTTTCCTGTACGGCCTCGATACGTTGCCGGTAACTCTTGATCGGCAGCAAGCCGGTGCCCCGGAATTCACCGATCCAGTTCTGGACGTCCTTCGGTACGTCGATGACGACCGGACCCGGACGGCCGCTGCGCGCGATCTCGAAGGCCGTGCGCACGGTCTCCTCCAGTTTGGCCGGACTCGTCACCAGGAATACGTGCTTTGCAACCGAGCCCATGATCGCTGACACCGGTGCTTCCTGGAACGCATCAGTGCCAATCACGTGGGTTGGCACCTGGCCGCAGATCACCACAATCGGGATCGAATCGGCCATGCAGTCACGCACCGGTGTCACCGTATTGGTCGCGCCCGGCCCGGATGTCACCATCGCGACACCGACCTTGCCAGTCGCGCGCGCGTAACCGGCGGCCATGAAACCAGCCCCCTGTTCGTTCGCGGGCACCACCAGTCGCATGGGTGCCTCACCCTCATCGCCGACTTGTTCATCGTTGAACCGGAAGACGGCGTCGTAAGTCGGCAGGATTGCGCCGCCGCTGTAGCCGAAGATCAGATCCACGCCCTCATCAGCCAGCACCTGCACCAGCATCTCGGCACCGGTCATGCGTTTGCCCGCCAGGGGATGTGGCGTTGCGGCGACGGCTTGAGTGACGGAGGTCATGGTTTACTCAGGCAGAACGGGGAAGCGGCTGAAAGTATTACAGTTTAGGCGGCGAGTGTCGGACAATTGCTCTTGCATTGCAATACTGCGAGCCCTGCGAGAACATTGGCCGTTTGGTGATCTAGCCACATTATCCCACGACCTCGAGCGCGACGGAGCATGCGTCACATAATCTCCATTCTGCTGCAGAACGAAGCTGGCGCCCTGACCCGGGTCGCGTCGCTGTTCTCGACCCGTGGTTACAACATCGAGTCGCTGAACGTCGCGCCGACCGAGCACCCGGAGGTGTCGCGGCTCACGCTGGTGACTATTGGCTCCGACCAGGTCATCAGCCAGATCAATACGCAACTGCTGAAAATGGTCGACGTCGTGAACTTCGCGGATATGACGCTGGGTGACCATATCGAGCGGGAACTCAGCCTGCTGAAGCTACGTGTGCCGCAGGAGTCCGCCGAGCAGATCCAGGCGCTGAACGCGGAGCGCGGCGTGCGGGTGCTCGATGATTCCCTGGACAACTTCACGCTGGAGCTCACCGGCACGGGGTCGCAGATTGACGACCTCATCGATCGGGTCATGGGGATCGCCGATATCCTGGCGGTTGTGCGCAGCGGGCCGCTCGCAATTGCGCGCGGTCAGCAGGTGCTGAGCGCCGAGTCCTAGGCGGAGCCGCCGACATGAGTGCCGAGCTCCGCGACGCCCAGGCGACCGAGGCGCTGCAAGGCGCTGGCCGAGTGGTCGTGAAAATCGGGTCCTCCCTGCTGGTGGATGGATCCAGCGGTCGTCTGAATCGCCGCTGGCTGGAGTCTCTGGCCGACGATCTGGCGATCATGCACGAGCGCGGACAACAGGTGTTGATCGTGTCGTCCGGCGCCATCGCGCTGGGTCGTGCCTATCTCGGCCTGCAGCCCGATCAACGGCGCCTCGACAAGCTGCAGGCAGCCGCGGCCGCGGGACAGGTACTGCTGGCGCACGCGTACCAGGATATTCTGGGCGACAGGAACCTGCGAACCGCACAAGTGCTCCTGACGCTGGACGACACCGAAAACCGGCGGCGGTACCTGAATGCGCGTGGCACGCTGGAAACGTTGGTGTCATTCGGTGTCGTGCCACTGATTAATGAAAACGATACCGTCGCGACGCAGGAAATTCGCTATGGCGACAACGATCGGCTTGGCGCCCGCGTGGCAGAAATGACGAGCAGTGACTGCCTCGTGCTCTTGTCCGATGTGGACGGCCTGTACGATTCAAATCCGGCGAATAACCCGGATGCGAAGCTGATCACCACGGTGACCGCCATCACGCCCGACATTGAATCGGTGGCCGGCGCAGCGCACACCGATTTTGGTCGGGGCGGCATGATTACGAAGCTGGCCGCCGCCAAGATATGCGTGGCGGCAGGTTGTGCGACCATCATCGCGAACGGCCGCGGGCTCAGTCCGCTGGCCGCAATCGAGGCGGGCGGTCCGAGTACGTGGTTCGCACCGCGCGGCACACCGCGGTCGGCCCGCAAGCAATGGATTGCCGGGTCGCTCGAACCGCGTGGCCGGGTGATAATTGACGCAGGCGCGGAGCGGGCGCTGCGGGACGGGCGCAGCCTGTTGCCCGTGGGCGTTACAGCAGTGCAGGGTCGCTTCGGGCGTGGCGACGCGGTCACGATCTGCGACACGGCGGGCCGGGAATTGGCGCGCGGCCTGGCTGGCTATGCGAGCGACGAGATCGGGCGCATTCATGGTCGCCGCAGCGAGGAAATTGAAACACTGCTGGGTTATCGCGGTCGCGATGAAGTGATCCATCGCGATAACCTGGTGTTGCTGGACGGATGACAGAATGAGCGCGGTGAGCGAAACAGTGACCGATATCAGTACGACCATGCAGGCGCTTGGCCGTGAAGCTCGCACGGCTGCTGCAGCTTTGGCGCGCGCCAGCGTCGATCAGAAGGACGCGGCACTGCGCGCGGCGGCAGCAGCGCTGCGAGACCGCCAGACGGAAATCCTGGCAGCGAATGCCCGGGACATGGAGGCCGCTCGCAAGAAGGGCCTGACAGGGGCGATGCTGGATCGCCTGCTGCTGGACGAGAGCCGGGTGGAGGCGATGGCGGCCGGTCTGGGAGAGATTGAAGCGCTGCCCGACCCGATTGGCCACGTGATGGCGGAATGGACCCGGCCGAATGGTCTGCGCATCGAACGGGTGCGCGTCCCGTTGGGTGTTATTGGGATCATCTACGAGAGTCGGCCGAACGTCACGGCCGATGCCGGTGCGCTGTGCCTGAAATCAGGTAATGCGGTAATCCTGCGCGGTGGCTCAGAGAGTTTTCATTCGAGTCACGCAATTCACGATTGCCTGGTCGCCGGTCTCGAGGCGGCCGGCCTGCCGCCGACGGCGATCCAGATGGTGCCGACGACGAGCCGGGAGGCGGTCGGGTTGCTGCTTGGCGGTTTGAACGACACTGTCGATGTGATCGTGCCCCGCGGCGGCAAGAACCTGATTGCCCGCGTGCAGGCCGACGCGCGTGTGCCGGTGATCGGCCACCTGGAAGGGCTTTGCCACGTGTACGTGCATGCATCGGCGGATGCCGCGATGGCAACGAACGTGACGCTCAATGCCAAGATGCGACGCACTGGCATCTGCGGGGCTGCCGAGACCCTCTTGATCGATCGTGCGGTGCTCGCCAGTCATCTGCCCGGTATAGCCGATGCACTGATCGATGCGGGCTGTGAATTGCGCGGCGATGCGGAAGTGTGTGCGGCGGAGCCGCGCGCGATAGCCGCGACCGAGGCAGACTGGAGTACCGAGTACCTGGATGCGATTCTCGCCATTCGGGTGGTCGATGATGTCAACGCGGCGGTCGAGCATATTGTGCATTACGGTTCCGGCCATACCGAAGCGATCATCGCCGAGGACCCGACTGCGGTGGCGCGGTTTTTCCACGACCTGGACAGCGCGATTTTGTTGCACAACGCATCGACTCAATATGCCGACGGCGGTGAGTTCGGCATGGGCGCCGAGATCGGCATCGCGACCGGCCGTATACATGCACGCGGACCGGTCGGCGCCGAGCAGCTCACCAGTTACAAGTACCTGGTCCACGGCAGCGGTCAGACTCGCCCGTGAGCAAGCCCCGCGACGAGTTCGATCTCGTCGTAATCGGTGGCGGTATTAACGGAGCCGGGATTGCCCGCGACGCAGCGCTGCGTGGCTTGCGTGTATGCCTGCTGGAACAGCATGACTTGTGCCATGCCACATCGCGCTGGTCGAGCCGCCTGATACATGGCGGCTTGCGTTACCTGGAGTACGCCGAGCTCGGACTCGTCCGCGAATCCCTGCGCGAACGCGAGCTGTTGTTGCACCTGGCGCCACACCTGGTCAAACCTTTGCCGATGCTGGTGCCGATCTACCGTGGTGCCCGCCGGGGTCGCTTTTTGATCGGCGCGGGCATGCGGTTGTACGAGCTGCTTTCCATCGGCAAATCCTTGCCCGGCTATCGCATGCTGACCGTGCCCGATGCGGTCGAGCGGGCACCGGCAATCGAAACGAACGGGCTGCGTGGCGCGGCGCATTACTATGATGCCCAGGTCACCTTTCCTGAACGCCTGGTGGTCGAAAATGCGGTGTCCGCTGCGGCTGCGGGCGCCGCGATTCGCAGTTATCACCGGGTCGAGTCGCTGCGTCCCGGTCCGGGCCAGGCGATCACGCTCGGCTGTACCAACCGCATCCATGATCGCGCGCTGGAAATTCGAGGCAGAGTCGTTGTGAACGCGGCCGGTCCGTGGGTCGACCATGTCCTCGATGGCCTGGATCGCGAGTTGCCGGGCCTCATTGGTGGCACGAAGGGTTCGCATCTCGTCATCCGTGAATTCACGGGCTCGCCAAAGACTGCCTGCTACATAGAGGCTGAGAGTGATGGCCGGCCGTACTTCGTCATCCCGTGGAACCGGCTGCTATTGATCGGCACGACCGATATTCGCTGCAGCGGCAATCCGGACGATGTCACCGCCGATCCGGACGAACTGGACTACCTGCTGACTGAAACGAACCGCGTGTTTCCGATGGCGCAACTCGGCCGCGATGATGTCCTTTATCACTACACGGGTGTGCGCCCATTGCCGCGGCGCCCGAAAGGCAGTGAAGGAGCCATTACCCGACGACATTTGTTGCGCGACCACAGTCCGCAATGCCCCGGCTTGTTCTCGGTGATTGGCGGCAAGCTGACGACTTTCCGCAACCTGGCGGAAGAGGTCGTCGACCAGGTGCAGGCACTCGCCGGGCATGCGAATGCGACTTGTTCAACGGATTCGATGCCCTTGCCGGGTGCCGAGCAATCGCTGGATGAGGTCGCCGCGGAGTTGAATCATTGCTCGTCGCTGTCCAATGGTGCCCGGGAGCACTTGCTTGCTGTGTACGGCTCCCGCGCCGGGCAAGTCGCCGTACTCGCGGAATCGCACCCGGATCTCGCGCGGGAAATCGACCCGTGGAGCCACGCCATCGCCGCGGAGATCGTGTTCGCGCTGGAACACGAGTTGGCGACATGCCTGGCGGATGTTCTGCTGCGCCGGTGCATGGTCGGGCTGTCGCCGGATCTGGGTCGGCAGGGCTTCGAGCGGGCGCTGGAGGTTGCCGCCTCGGAGTTGGGCTGGGACGCCGCACGCGCCTCTGCGGAGCGCGCAGAATATAACAATGAAATCAGTAAGTTGAGGGAGCTTCTCGACTAGCTCCGGGCGCCTAGAAGAAGAATCTGACCGCGGCCACCGGTCCCCACCAGTCGTAGCGCAGCGAGCCGCTCCAGTCCGTGTCCTCGACATCGACGTCGACATGGAAGTACTCCAGGCCGAAGCTGAACCCGACGTGCTTGAAGGCATCCCATTCCAGGCCGAGGGCGAGGTTCACGACTTCGCCCTCAAAACTCCCGGAGCTCAGATCGATTTCGATCGCGAAAATGCCGGCGCGACCGACGATTCCGAATTTGTCGTTGAAGAAATGGCGGCCTGACAGGCCGAATGTCGGCAGCGGCGCGGCAAAATCTGCGTCTTCAGAGATAATTCCGGTCGGCCCCTGAATACCGACTGCGATGTCCTGTAGATTCAGACCAATCTGGAAGGCGATTTCCGTCGACGGATTATGAATGAAGGAATAGCTCCAAGCGGCCGAATAGATTTCCGAATCGAAGAACGAGTTTAGCGGCAGGTTCGCCGGAAAGGTCGCATCGCCGAAGCGGATGATGGTATTGCTTACCCCCAGACCGCTGCGGTTCAGATCGAAGTAGGCGAAATCGATCGCATTGCGGCGGCTGATGCGCCAGCGCGCGAGCACAATCGCCAGGGCCTTGTTGTTTTCCATGCCGAGATTGGATTCAAAGTCAATCTCTGTACCCAGCGTGCCGTCACTGGCGTCCAGGCGCACCTTGGTGTCGAGCTGTGGCCAGAAAGCGCCGCCGGCGATGTTGAAACGCTTGCCGGTGGGCCACGCGCGCCAGGGCCGATCCTTGGCCTCCACGTCGGGCACCGGTGACATCAGCAACAGCACCAGGCTCAGACACAGCACAGCCCCTCTGGACATCCGTTTCCCTCCCCAAAAGCTGGCCCAAAGAGCCTATCCCATCTTGCGCGGCAGGCGGCCGCCCCGAAAGCAGGCTCAGAAACTGCGGTAGGCCAGTTGCACGAAAAACTCGCGCTCGCGTCCCGGCAGGTAACGGTAACTGCCAAAGGCGAAATCAGCCCTGTCAGCATAGCGCTCATCGGTGACGTTATTGATACGCAGCGCCAGTGTCCAGTCTGGCATGACCCGCCACAGCAAACGGATATTCAGCAGATCGTGGCCTGGATAGCGCGCGGTATTGGCCGCATCGAGGTAGTAGTCGCCCTGGTGGACCCATTCGACTTCGGCGAGCCCGGGTCCCGGATCGTAGCCAAGTTGCAGACTGCCGAGGGTCCGCGGCGCAGTATCCACGTCGTTACCGCTGCTGATTGTCTCGCCGCGTGATGCATCCCGATCGAAGTCATACGTGTGTTTCGCGTAGGTCGAAGCAAGGCCTGCGTAGAAGCCGGGCTCGCTGTCAAACCGCGCCTGGATTTCGCCGCCGACGTGTTCGGTGCGGCCGTCGCTGACGTTGAAACCATCGGCATCGCGAAAGATGAAATTCCGTTTACGCATTGCGAATGCGCTCAATTCGATACGCAGGCTCCCGCTTTGCCGCCGCCAGCCCAGCTCGATGCTATCGATGGTCTCGGGGTCGAGATCGGCTACTGCCTGGCCGCTTTGCAACCGGTAGAGTTCGGTCGCCTGCGGGGCGCGGAAACCACGCGAGAGTTTCAGGTAGGCGCTAGCATCGTTACTGATCCGGTAGAGCAGACCAATTTCCGGCGCAGCCTCGAAAAAGTCGTCGCTGCGATCGGCGGGGCGGAAAAACAGGCAACCGCCGGGACATTGACTGCCGTCTTCGCGCGCGTTGCCGTCCGCCAGATTATTCTCGTAGTCGTAGTAGAGATATTCCAGCCGCAGACCCGCCTGCAGATCCCAGCGTTTCCCCAGGCGGCGATTGGCGCGGATATACGGACCCAGCATGAAGGCCACCACGTCGTAGTCGTAATGCGTGCCGACGGGCCGGCTCGATCCCGGGCCGAGATCCTGGAACTGGGTCTCTTTCAGAAAGCCACTGGCCGTCTCGGCGTCTGCGCCAATGGTCAGGCGCCAGTCGGCGAGTTCCCGGAAATGCACCACCGCTGCGCCGCCGCTGACCTGGCCGTTCTCCTCCAGCGGCTGCCCGGGCAGGAAGTGTTGCAGGAACTCCATATCGGAGCGGCGCGCGAAGAACCGCCAGTCGGTGCGGGTCGCGTCGCGTGCTTGCGGTGACCAGCGCACGAACAGGCGCTGGCTGTCGGCTTTGCGAAAGGCTTCCGGGTTCGGGTTCGTCACGCGGAGGACGGGATCGCGGTAGGCGTCCCGGCCGCGCACGAAGCCTGCCGTGTCCTGGTCGAGATTAGTCAGCGTGAGGCCCGCACCAAGCTCGCCGCCGCCAGCATCGCGATTCAGGCGGACAAAGGCTTTCTGTTGTTCGTAGCCGGAGGTTTCCCGAAAGCCGCCGTAATGATCGGCCAGCATTCCACCGGCCACCTGGTTTTTGCCGGCATCGCCGTCCCAGCCCAGCCGCCCGCGCAGGAAATCATCCGGGCCGACCTCCGCGCTGCCGGACCAGCCGGGCCGGTCGCCGGGTGCCGGCATCTGAAAATCGAACACACCGTGCAGACCATTCGATCCATATGCGGCGCCCGCCGGGCCACGCAAAACTTCGGTGGACGCTGCAAGTTCGGTTGGTATTTCGAACAGCTGGTTGACATTACAGAAGCCCGTGGGCCGAATTGGTATGCCATCTTCGAGCATCAAAAAGGCGCCGCAGGCGCCGGCCCCGGTCAGCACCGGCGAACGAATCGCGGTGAGATGTTCCTGACCGCTGCCCCGACTGACCCACGTGCCTGTGACCTGGTTGCCGAGTTCGTGCACGTGTTGATGGCTGGTCAGCGCGATGCGCTCCTGGTCCAGTCGCGCGGTGTTCCCCACGAGCTCCAGCGCAGTGCGCGGTTCCCGCGATGCCGTGACGACGACTTCGGGCGTTGCGTCGGCCACCGCGTTCGCGCTGTTTATTGCCAACAAAAAGACAAGTAAACGCGGCATAGGGGCGAACCACGAGCGCGTGCGGCGTGGCGCCGCGTCAGCGCTCGATAGCCTCGAGGCGAATGCGCGGATCGTCGCCGATGCGAGAATAGCGATGCCGGTGAGCCATGTCGGCCATGGCGCGATCACGGCTGGCCTTGTCGGGAAACCAGTGCTCCGTCGACCAGTCGTCCCCGAGAACCAGCCGGAAAGTATCACCGGGCGGCAAAGTCACCCGAATGCCATAGGGGCGCGTGGCGGCAGCGTCCTGGTCGTTCAGATTGTGAGAATGGCAAATCGTCATCCGCTTGTTGGTCGTCGATGTGTCGTAACTCACGGATATTAGGGCCGCCGCCGGGAGTTTTCTACTTCCGCTCCCGGCGCAGATTCAGTCAAAATGCGACTTGCTGGAGGCGCTGCATTGACGGGGGCGCATGAGCGCAGCTCAACAGGAAGCCAGATTTTTCGTGGTTGGCGGGCCGGTGCAACCGGACCGGGCCTGCTATATCGAGCGTCGTGCCGATGAATTGCTCTATGCGCGTTTGTCGGAAGCGGAGTATTGCCACGTCATTTCTCCGCCTGACGTCGGCAAGTCAAGTCTTGTTGCGCATACGGCCGGGCGCTTGCGACAGGATGGTGTCGCCGTCGCCATTCTCGACGTGGCGCAAATCAGCCATCGGAATGTGCAGGAGGACGTCGGCCGCTGGTATTACAGTGTCGCCTATCGAATCGTGCGTGAGCTGCGGATTCGCACCGATCTGCAGCGCTGGTGGCAAGACCGGGCGGGGCTCACGAATATGCAGCGGTTGCGCGAGTTCTTTCTCGACGTGGTGCTGGTTGAAATGCAGTCGCCGGTCGTCATCTTTGTTGACCGTGTCGAGGCAGTTCTCGGCTTGAACGTTTCCCGTGATCTGTTCGGCGCAATTCGAGCGTGCTTCGATGCGCGGGCGACCGAACCCGAAGCGCGGCGTCTCACCTTCGCGGTTTTGGGGTCGCAGGCGGTCGGGCAGCGTATCCCGCTGGGCGAGGATTCGCCGTTCAGCATCAGCAGCGCCGTCGAACTGGAGGACTTCGATGGCACCGAGCTGCTGCGCCTCACCGAAGGGCTCGGCGTCAATCATGAGGTCGCCCGGGAACTGGCTGATCGCATCTGGTACTGGACATCGGGCCATCCGTATCTCAGCCAGAAGATTTTGCGCGCGCTCGCCCGGCGCGGCCTGAAGGCAGCCGATGCCAATGCGGTCGATGATGTCGCGGCGGCACTGTTCCTGGGCCCGAACTCAGTTCGCGAGGAACCGCATCTGGTCTTCGTGCGGCAACAGCTACTACGCGAGTCGAGTACCAAAGTCGCCCGCCTCAGCCTGTACGGCAAGATACGCAAGGGCGGCACAGTCGAACTGAACGAAGTATTGCCGCTGCACCGTGAAATGCTCACCACCGGCACGGTGGTCGTGGACCACGAGGGTAATTTCGCGGTTCGAAACCGCGTTTACGCCGAAGTGTTTTCCGCGCTGTGGGTCAATCAGAATTTGCCATTCAGCTGGCGCGGGCTGGCTGCCGTCGTCCTGGCGGCGACTGTCGCGCTGGGTTTGCCGGTCTGGTACACCGAGTACCTGCCGCGTCCGTATGTGCGCGTGTTGAATACCACCGACAGTGATTTCGTGACCGCGCTCGAAGCGTACGAGCGGCTCAGTTTCCTGCCGGGATTCGGTGGCACCGCCGACGAGCTGTTTACCGACTTTTTGACCAGTGTCAGCCGGCGGGCGAGCCGCTTCAGTGAGGTGCAGCGGTATGGCGACTACCTGGAGCAGCTGCCCGGCACGGCGGACTTGCGCCGGTCCCTGATGGCGGAATTCTGGGACGGGCGGGTGCGCGACGCGCTGCTGCGGGGCCGGCAGGATCACGCCATTTTGTTTGCCATGCGTGCGCTGGACGAACCAACGGACACCCGTCGCCGCCGGCTCGGCGAGCTGCTGGGTGAGGACGTGCCGAGTTTGCAGGGAACCATCCGGCCAGGCGAAGCCTTGCGTGACATCAGTCTGGATTCAGTTAACGGCCTGGTCACTTTGCTGGACGAGGCCCACCGCGTAAGTGTCTGGCAATTTGGCGAAACAGGCGGGCGCCGGCTGCGGACGCTGGAACTCGCCGCGGAGGAGATTCTGCCGCTGCAGGCGCGCGCGGTTCACGAGGGGTCGACGCGCGGGCGGCGTCTTTCGCTGGACGTTCGCGTCCTCCATCCGCGCCCATCCGACATCATGATCGAGTTGCGCGCTCCGTCCGGTCGGGCGGCGCGGTTGTCGCTGCAGGAAGCGCGCACTGCCGATGACACCTATAGTTTTGACTCGGGCCGCGCCGCATCGTTGCGACCGCTGCTCGAGGAAAACCCGAACGGCACGTGGACGGCGTATTTCATTGACACCGTGCAGGGTATCAGCGGTTCTTTGGTTGACTGGTCGCTGTCCATCGATGGTCGGAACACGGCACCCGCACCCGGTTCACCCGTTGAGCCGACATTGATTCCCCAGCCGGGTGTGGCGCGCCAGGCAATGAGTGTGCTCGAGCCACAGGGGCGTCGTGCGCTGACCTGGCCGGCTGACCCGCAGGTCCGCGGCGATGTGCTCGTCTGGAGTGTGGGCAGTGGCAAGGTCATCTCGCGCGTGCCGCGCGGCTCCAGCTTCAGCGCGGCGCGCTTCGCGCTGGGCAACACTGCTGTGCTGATCACCACGGCTCGCGCGGTGGAGCTGTGGGACGCGGAACGCGGCGAACTGATGCTGACCGTGCCGGTGGAACCGACGCTTGCGCCCGTGTTATCCGCCAATGGCCGTTACCTTGTCGTGGACTCGATTCTCGACGAGTCCGACGACAATGCCCTGGCGGTCTGGGATCTGGCCGAACGCCAGGAGCGCGGGCGGCTCGTGACCGGTGATGTGGTGGCGCTCACCGTGACGGATTCGGCTGGTCGTTATCTCGCCGTCAGCGATGGCAACCGGTTGGTCCGGCTGTGGTCCGTCACCACCGGTCGGCTGGTTGGCGAGTTTGCGCATGCTTCGGCGCCGGCCGGGATCTATTTCGATCCTGCGGGTGAATGGTTAGCGACGGAGGATGCTTCCCACACCTTGCGCGTCTGGAATCTCGAAGCCGGCGGCGCACCGGTGCTGCTGCGCTCGGGCGCAGCACCGTGGGCGGTCGATTTCGACCAGGACCGCTTGCTGCTTGGCTCACTGGATCGCGGCTTCGAAGTCGTGAGCCTGAATGATGGTGAGCGCGTGGCGCCGATTCTGCGTCATGGGACGCCCGCAGCGCGGAGCAGTGATGGGCCGCAACCGGGGCAGGCCGCGCTGGCCGCCAATCTTGCGGTGACCGCGGACGGTGAAGAGGCTGTAAAGATCTGGCGCCTGCCAGCGCCGCTCCCGGAACTTGCAGAAACACGGGCTGCCCTGCCGCCGGCTGCCGGTGCCGCAGCGATCGATCCGTCCGGACGTTACCTGGCGGTCGCAACCAGCGCGGGTGACGTTCGCATCCTGACCGTTGGTCAGCAACTCGTCGTTCCGGGCGGGCCGGGTTCACCCGGCTTTATCGGTCATTTCAGTCCGGCTTTCAGGCTGGCCTTCGACCCGACGGGGCAAACGGTAGCCAGTGGTGCCATGGACGGTAGTCTGCGGGTGTGGGACGTGGCCGGCGGCGCGCCGCGCGGGTTCTTTGCCAATCAGGGTGATGGCGCGATTCAGGACCTGCTGTTTGGTCCTGCTGGCGACTGGTTTGTCACGGTCAGTCAGGCATCGGTGCAGGTTATCGATACGGCTACCGGCAGCGTGCTGGCGCGGACACCGATACAGGGTATGCGGCCGCGCCTGGCAATAGGATCGGACGGCACCGAGATATTCATTGCCGGTGATCATGACGGCATGACCAGCTGGAACTGGCAGGCACAACTGGTCGAACCATTATTGGAAATCGGTCGCGGCGTGCGTGACGTGGCGATTTCCCCCGGCGGACTCATCTCGGTCGCGCGATCGTCCCGCCGCGTCGAGTTGTGGACCGCCAATCAGCAGCGTCTGGCGGGACGGGTACGCCTGCCGGTCGCAGTGGATGACATGTGGTTTACCGCCGATGGCTCGGAGCTGATCGTGCGCGGCGGACTTTGGATATTTCGCCTGCGGGCTGCCGGGGACGGCCTGGCACGACGCTCGGCGAGAGTGTTACCCGAGGCGCCGGACGCGGGCGCGATCGACCCGGTGAGCGGGAACGTGTTCGTATTGACGGGGGCACGGAGTTCCCGACCACAGCTCACGACACTCGTCGCTGGTCAGCCGGCGGCGAGCCCGGTGGAGGAGGCGGCGACCGAACTGCGTCCGCGATTGAAGGCGGTGCTGCAACTCACCCTCGACGAGTGGGGCGAGCCGCAGGCCATCGGGGCACCGTAATACGAAGCTGTGACGTCAGTCGAGCGCGTGTCGATAGCGCTCGCGGAGAGCCTGTTTCTGCACCTTGCCCATCGCGTTGCGCGGCAATTCGGGGACGAAGAAGATGCGGCGCGGCTGTTTGAAGCGCGCCAGTCGGTTTTCGAGCTGCCTGATGATAGCGTCTGCCTCCGGTTCATTCTGCGGATCTGCTACCAGCACCGCCACAACCGCTTCGCCGAGGTCAGCCTGCGGCACGCCGATGACGGCCGATTCCATGACGCCGGCAAGTTCGTCCAGGCTGGCCTCGATTTCCTTCGGATAAATGTTGTAACCCCCCGAGATGATCAAATCCTTGGCGCGTCCCACAATCGTTACCCGACCATCGCTGACGATGCTGCCCAGGTCACCGGTAATGAAAAAACCATCTTCGCGGAATTCGGCCGCGGTCTTGTCCGGCTGTTTCCAGTAACCCGCAAACACGTTTGGACCGCGGATTTCGATAACGCCGACTTCACCAGCCGGCAGCGGTAGCCCGTTGTCGTCCGCGATGCGCAGGTCGACACCGGGCAACGGGTAACCAACGGTGCCGGCGACGCGCTCGCCGTCCAGCGGATTCGATGTGATCATGCCGGCTTCGCTCATGCCGTAGCGCTCGAGGATGCGGTGGCCAGTGCGCTTCGCAAACTCGTCGAAGCTGGTCGCGAGCAATGGCGCTGACCCGGAAATGAACAGGCGCATACCATGGCAGTCTGCGGCACTGAATTCCGGATCGGCCAACAGGCGGGTGTAAAAGGTAGGCACGCCCATCATGACCGTCGCGTCGTGCAGGGCCCGACGGACCGCGTCGACCTCGAAGCGTTGGTGGAACAACACGCGCGAGCCACCCAGCATCGCGCAGTGCAAGGCGACGAACAGCCCATGGACGTGGAAAATGGGTAACGCATGCAGCAACACGTCACTTGGTTGCCAGCCCCAGATGTCATAAAGACTGGCCGCGTTGCTGACCAGGTTGTTCAACGTGAGCATCGCGCCCTTGGATCGGCCAGTGGTCCCTGATGTATAGATCATGCTGACGACACTGTCCGGTTCGAGCCGTACCAGTTCGGGATCGGGTTGGTGAGCCGCGAGCGCGTCGGAAAACTCCCCGCTGCCGTCATCGGCAAGTTGCAGGACAACCGCAATATCCTGTGAAACGGCCGAGTGCTCGCGGCAAACGAACAGTGCCGGGGCAGCATCCTGCAGGAAATAGCCGATTTCCGTCCCGGTGTACGCAGTATTCAGGGGTACGTAGATCGCGCCGGCGCGCAGGCAGCCCAGATACAGAGCCACGGCTTCCGCTGATTTGCCAACCTGGACCACGACGCGATCGCCCGGCTGGACGCCCAAGTCCCGCAGCAGGGCCGCGCAGCGGGCGCTCAGCTCGTCCAACGTACCGTAGGTGAGGGCCGTCTGGCCGGGCTGCGTGAGAAAATCGTGTTCCAGGTGCGCGCCGAAGCCTTGGTACAGGAACGCGTACAGGTTGTCGTGCATCAAACGCGTGCGCGGCCGCTATGTGTTCGAGTCAGCCGGCATTTGCTTGATATGCAAATCCCGTTGCGGGAACGGAATTTCAATGCCGGTGGTCGCGAAGGCCTTGTAGATCTCGCAGTTCAACTCGTGTGTCACCAGGCCGCGATCGGCGGGGTTCGCGATCCAGCACAACAATTCGAAGTCGAGGCTGGATTCACCAAAGGTGCGAAACCGCACGCGGGCGGCTGGCTGGGCGGCAATTTTCTGATGTGTCTTACAGACATCGAGCAGCACCCTCATGACATGGTCGATGTCCGAACCGTACGCCACGCCAACCGGAATGCGTATCCGGTAACGCTGGGCCGGGCCGCCGGCCTCATTGATGATCTTCGCGGCGCCCATGACACCGTTCGGAATGGTGATTTCTACATCGTCCCGGGTCAGCAGTCGCGTGCTGCGCAGGCCAATGTCGGTAACTTCGCCGCGCTCGCCGCTGTCGAGGATGATGTAGTCACCGAGCTTGTAGGGCTTGTCGACCATGATCGCCATGCCGGCGAACAGGTTCGACAGCGTGTCCTGGGCCGCGAAGCTCAGTGCCAGGCCGACGATACCGGCCGACGCGACCAGGCCGGTGACATTGATATCCCAGGCAACGAGGATCGCGTAGGCGCCGGCGATAATGACGACAATTGCGAGCGCGTTGCTGAACAGCGGGCGCGTGCTGGGTTGCACGACCCCGGTCGCGCCTGCGCGACCACTCAATGCGTCAATGGCAACTCGACCGAATCGGAGGCCGAAAACCAGCCAGACCCAGACCATGATGGTCTGGATGAGGTTTAGATTGATGTCCTCCAGCTCTTGATCGAGCCCGAGGCGCATGACCGCGAGGCTCAGGCCGAACAGCGCAATGGTCACGAAGACCGGCCGGTGCAGCAGCGCGATGACCTGGTCGTCGAATTCCCACTTGGTCTTACTGGTGATGCGCCGCACGACGCCGCCGATCACAAGATCCCCGAGCTTGGCGAGTACGAGGAAGATGACGACGAGCATGATTGCCTGCAGCGTCGGGTACGGCTCCAGGAGTCCCCAACCGTTACGAATCGTGTCGAAGAACTGCTCCATACCCTATTGTTCCAAAAAACCGGGGCCGAACCGAGGTTTTTGCGCGGTCGGCGTCTCGGAACCCGCGCGCCCGCCGAGTTCTGAAAAACCTCGGTTCGACCCCCTGTGGGAAACTGCTAGACTCGACGTCCGGGTTGAGGGCACGCATAAAAAAGCGGCCCGTACCCTAGGGTAAGCGGGCCGCAATGCGGAGGAAAGTGGTCTGGCTTAGAAGATGACTTCGCCTTGTTGCGCCGGCGGGGCGTCTTCCAGTCCGTAGGTCTTGGCGCCGCCTTCGTCAGAGGCGGCCTGGTCCGGGTCAATGCTGGCCGTGCGGCTCGCGTCGCGTTGCTGCCACTCCAGGCTCGGCGCTATGGCTGCCAGGGTTTCCTGGAATTTCCGGGCACGTACCGGCGTCGGCACGGTGTCATCACCGAGAATAATCTTGGGATCACCCGGCCCGGCCTGGTAGAAGGCCGCGTTGGCCTGCTTGTCCATGCCGATCACCGAGCCGTCCAGCGCGATACCGCCGAACAGGCCGCGGCTCCGGGAATAAGAGAAGATCTCGGACCGCAACCTGCCGTCGGTCGCCGCCGATGCGGTGCGGCCCCAGGGCCCGGCCGACACTGACGCGTCCGCGCCGAGCTTCAGTTTGCCGCGATGGATCCGGTCGACGCTGCGTTTGGTCTTGAAGACCAGGATGATGTCGGTGGACTCCGCGCCGAGCTGGAAGCCAAAGCTGCCGCCGCCCAGCGAGATGAAGGACGGGTTGCTCCAGCTGCCATCGGGGCGCCGGACCACCAGCACACCCTGGCCGAAGCGGCCGGCGAACATGAAGCCGGCTTTAATCGTGTTTGGAATCACCGCGACACCGTAGGCATTGCGCAGCATATTCGGCGGAATGCCCTGTTCAGGGATCCTGGTGAACTGGTTCAGCACCTCGATCGCCGCGTCCATGCGCTTTTCGAGCTGCGGGGTGCTGGCGGTCGATGTCCCGGTGGCCAGCAGGGCGGTCGCAAGGACCAGCAGAGAGATAGATCTCGTCATGTGTAGGGCTCCTCAGCATTAATAGCTGCCTGCGGTCCCTTCTTGACGAGGCCTTTTCAGGCGATCTGTCCGTCGTCCCGGTCCCCCGAGCCGACAGACGCAATTTAACGTAAATCATCGCGTTATGTAAATCTTTTTTTTGACTCAGTGAGCTTAGGCCCGTAACCGCTTGTTCGTCTGTTCCCAGCGACCCCCGATCCGTCGCGGAGACGGCTGGGAATGCCGGGCGGATTCGGTTATTACTCATCAGGCACGGCCGTGCCGTGCCTGATAATCCGACGATGCAGCTACCGCCCTTCGACTATCGACATCCGGGGAGCCTCGATGAGGCGCTCGGGCTGTTGGACGATCAGTCGCTGCCAGTGGCCGGCGGTTCCGACCTGCTGGTCAATATGAAACTCGGGCTGGTGCAGCCGCGGCGGCTGGTCAGCCTCGCGCGGTTGCCCGGTTTCTCTGACTGGCATTTCGAGCCGGGCAAAGGACTGTGCATTGGTGCGGGTTGTCGCCTGACGGACCTCGCCGATGCGCGCCACATCATCGAAAACTACCCGGCGCTTGCCGCGGCGATTCGCGCGGTGGGATCACAGCATGTGCGCAACGTCGGCACGCTGGGCGGCAATCTGTGTTTGCCGACGCGCTGCTGGTTCACGAACCAGAGCGAGCAGTGGCGGACCAGTCGCTCACCGTGTTTCAAGACGGATGGCGAACTCTGTCATGTAATAAAGAGTTCGGCCCGTTGCCATGCGCTGAATAGCTCGGACACGGCGCCCGCGTTGATTGCGCTCGGTGCCTCGATCGAGCTACGGCGCCGGGGCGGCGAGCGCGCATTGCCGCTGGCGGATTTCTATGCGGATGACGGTGTGGACTTCATGCAATTGGAACCGGGCGAGGTGCTGACTGAAATCCGGGTGCCGCCGCCCGCAGGGCAAGCTGTCTATATAAAGGTGGCGCAACGGCAGGGCCTGGACTACGCGGCTGCGACCATTGCGGCGTGGTCCCACGCCGGTCGGGTGCGTCTGGTCGTTGGCTCAGTCGGGTCCTGTCCGATGCAATTATCCCGAGCGGCTGCGATCGTCGAATCCCAGGGCTTCACCGACGACGCAATCGACGCGGCGGCGAAAGCGGCCCGGGTCGACCTCGGCGAGGTATCCAACCTGTTTACGCCGCCGGCCTACAAGCGCCGATTGGTTCGTGGCCTCGTAAAGAAGGCACTGCGGCAGTTGGCGAGCGCCGGAAGCCCGCCATGAGTAAGCGCCAGATTGAATTGTCGGTAAACGGCGACCGGTATGTGCTGACCGTGCCGGTCCATGCGACCCTGCTCGAGGTGCTGCGTGATCAGGTCGGGCTGACCGGAACCAAGCGAGGTTGTACGAGCGGCGCTTGCGGTGTTTGCACCGTGCAGCGCGAGGATGCGGCCGCGGTTCTGTCCTGTTTGAGTCTCGCGGTCGACTGGGATGGCAAAAGCGTCACGACCATCGAAGGCCTCGCTTCGCCGGACGGCCTGCATCCATTGCAGGAAGCGTTCCTGGAACTCGGCGCCGTGCAGTGCGGTTATTGCACGCCCGGCCTCGTGATGACAGCGAAAGCGCTGCTCGACCGGTCCGAGGCCCCGAATGATGCCGCGATCAACGAGGCGCTCGCCGGCACGCTGTGTCGCTGCACCGGTCATATCAAGGTCAAGCACGCGATACGCGCGGCCATACAACGAACCCTGGAAACGCGGGATCGCGATGGCACGACGGGCTGAATTCTCGGTCGTTGGGCGGGACCAGGTGCGCCTCGACGGCGCCGACAAGATCAGCGGCCGGTCCGTTTTCACCGACGACGTGCGTCTGCCCGGAATGCTGGCTGGCCGGATTCTGCGCAGCCCGTTGCCAAGGGCGAGGATTCTTGCAATCGATACGTCGCGGGCCCGACGACTGCGTGGCGTAAAGTCCGTGGTCACAGCCGCCGATGCGCCGAAGCTATGGGTTGGCATCAATCAGCCCCTGTTGTCCGGAGACGTCGTGAATCACGTGGGGCAGGAGATCGCCGCCGTGGCAGCCGTAGACGATGATGTTGCTGCCGAAGCTCTGCGATTGATCGACGTCAAGTACGAGCCGCTGCCGGAAATCCTCACGATGAAGCGGGCGCTCGCGCCCGACGCGCCGACACTGCACGGAAAGCTCAAGAACAACATTGCCTGGGAGCAGGCCGAGGATCACGGCGATCCGGATGCGTATTTCGCGGCCGCCGCGCATGTGCGCAGCGACGAGTACATTACGCACGCGAGTCACAACTGCTACGCGGAATTGCATGTGGCAGTTGCGGATTTTTCCCGCCCGGATCGTTTGACACTATGGTCGCCGACGCAGACGGCGCTGCTGTTTCAGAAAAGCCTGGCGGGTGCTTTCGGGCTGTCGGAATCGGCGGTGCGCATCATGTGCCTGAATAGCGGTGGCGGGTTTTCCGGGCGCACCGCGACCCGGCCGCATCATTTCCTGGCGGCGCTGCTGTCGCGCAAGGCCGGCCGGCCGGTAAAGATTCGGGCGAACGCCGACGAGGAATTCCTGATGTGCCGAGCCGGCGGGCGGGTCGAATACCGTTTTCGCAGTGCAGTCGACCAAGCCGGACGTCTGACCGCGGTAGAAGGCGACCTGACTTTCGACTGCGGTGCGTTCGTCGAGTCGCAAATGATCATCCTGGTGCTCACGTCGAGCTACCTGGATTCGCTCTACGACGTTAAGGCCACCCGCTACCGTGGCCGGCTGGTGCACACGAACAACCTGCCGTACTACTTCCACCATGGCGGGGGCCTCGCGCAATTCCAGTTCGCGTTCGGCCAGCACATCAATAGTCTGGCACTCGACCTGGACATGGATCCGATTGATTTTCATTTGCTGAATGCGGTGGAGAAGGGCCACACCACTTTGCGCGGGACACACTACGCGAGCTGCGGCCTCAAGGAGTGCATTACGAGGACGGCCGAGCAGGCGGACTGGCCGAAAAAACACCGCAAACGCGGGCCGTACCGGGGCATCGGCATCGGCATCGGCGCAATGGCGTCGGGCGCGAAGGGCATGTTCAAGCACGATACGTCGGCCGCATTTATCAAAATCGCTGAAGACGGGCGCGCGTCGCTGTTTACCGGTTTGCCGGACATGGGGCAAAGCTCACATACAGCCATGGCGATCATCGCAGCCGAAGTGCTCGGTATTCAGCCTACCGATATCACGGTCGTGTCCGGAGATACCGATGTGGCGCCGCTGGATGTGGGTGCGTTTACCCAACGCGGCACCTTTACTACCGGCAATGCAGTGAAGAACGCGTCTCTGGATGCGCGACGCCAGCTGGAGCAGGTCGCTGCCGCAAAGCTGGATGTACCGGCAGCGGACCTGGAGTTTCGGGACGGGCGCGTGTATCCGAAAGGCCAGCCAGAAAATGCGTTCGATTTCGGCAAGCTGGTGTTCGAGACGCTCCACAGTCGCGAGGGCCGTTTCGTCATGGGCCGCGGGTTCTACAACTCGCCGTTGCTGACCGGTTCGATGGCCTATTCCTTTGGTGCGCAGATCGCCGAAGTCACGGTCGATCCGGATACCGGCATCGTGACCGTGGAGCGCGTTGTGGCGGCACATGATGTCGGGCGTGCGCTGAACCCGCGCATCGTCGAAGGGCAAATCGACGGGCAGGTTTTCAGCGGTATGTCGCAGGCGCTGTTCGAAGAGACCGAACTCGATTCGGGGCAGGTCATGAATCCGTCACGCCTTGACTACAAGATGCCGCGCGCGTTCGAAATGCCCGAGGTCGAACACATCATTGTCGAGAGTATCGATCCGCACGGCCCGTTCGGCGCCAAGGAAGTCGGCGAAG